>Ga0065721_10048910_pt1 | contig 61917 bp, 45 predicted proteins | sample Mesricmetagenome_FD_59108 | JGI IMG/M metagenome (GOLD analysis project Ga0065721, IMG submission 59108) | Mesophilic microbial community from rice straw/compost enrichment Sample: eDNA_1 v2 (version 2) | ecosystem: Engineered > Solid waste > Grass > Composting > Bioreactor | place: USA: Davis... | reverse complement strand
GCTTGATATTTATAGTACCAAGCGAAGCGTGCATTCACGGTAAATGGAAATCCTATAGACTTCCTGATTTTCATTATAGAACACACGTTTCCACAACAGCAATAGCAACAAAATTTGCGAAAAGAGCCTTATTGTAAACAAACGAAAGAGCAATTGGAAAGGCTGCGAGCTGCAACGTCCCTTTTTCGGACAAAATGAAAAAGTGAGAAACAGGTCTACTCACTGTTTCCCACCTTATAACGAAAACCATATGTATAGATTGCTGGTGCCGGTAGAGGGACTTGAACCCCCACGGTTTCCCTCACGATTTTGAGTCGCGCGCGTCTGCCAATTCCGCCATACCGGCCTGTTCGTGTGTAAAATGGTCGGGAAGACAGGATTCGAACCTGCGACCCCTTGGTCCCAAGCCAAGTACTCTACCAAGCTGAGCTACTTCCCGATTTCCCACACGTTATTGCTCCTTCTATTCGACAAAATCCGATAGGAGTCGCAACACTTAGATATTTTACAGGCAAGTCGTCCCAAAATCAATACCGTTTTTTAAAATGATCTGCCTGCCCGCTCCTTGTCCGTTTTTTGGCGCTAGATCGCTTCCGGTTCATATAGGCGCAAGGACGTGCTGAACAAGCAGCGCAAGTTTTCCCGCCTGCTTTTTTCGGATGTTTTTTGCGCAGCCAGTCCATATACAAATGCCGCGCCGCTTTGCAGCCCCACGCCTGAGCCTGCCGGGCAGCTTGAATCGAGAGGGAGAGCATGGCACGGTGACAAGTCTCCTGCAATAACTCTTCGGCAATTTCGCGCAACCCGCACACCCGGTACAAATAACGATACAGTGGGTGCTGGTGCTCAGCGATCCATTCGCTCCATAATTGTGCCTTCATCTCCCACCTCCCTTTCATCCAAACGGAGTCAGTACGAAAATGTCACCACTTCTTTCCTGAAAATTTGCGATCGCTTCTCAGGCGCAGCATGCGCTCCTGCGTTTTGTTAGCGCCGCCCTCGCCCCAGGCCGCACCTTGCCCCTCACCCGCCGCCTGCATCCGCGCACACACGGCTTGCAGCAACCCGGCACGATTCTGAACAGTTGGTTTGGCAAATTGAATGGATAGTCCAAAGGATGACGCCCGACTATAATCCAGCGGCCGTCCGGCAGCTTTTTCAACTGATACACGCGAAAAAAGCGGTCGCTCGGGTCAAACTGAAACCAGACTGCGATGGTCACGCACCTCGCACTCTTTTTCAACACCTGCGATTTGACGATTGGAGTCGCTCCGATCCCGTCTCCAACCGGAACGGCAAGCTGGCCGTTGATCCTTCTCAGATCGAGATTGCCGATCACGCGGTTTGCGAGGCAAGGCGTCATGAATCTCGTCAAGAACCGGCGAATTTTGCTGACGGAATTAAAGCGTTTGGGCAAAATGACGCCTCGATTGCCTACACGCTTGTGTGCTGAAAACACGATCGTCCAAAAAGCCTGCTCCGCTTGCCGGACAACCCCAACCCACTTTTTCTTCATCTCGCATTCCTCCCCTCCTACAAGGGTATGCAACCACCAGCGCAAACGGTTGGGCACATCCCCCATACATAATTGCGGGCAAACAGGAGAAAGTAGTACGGTGTGCCACATCAACCATCTGTTCAAGGAGGAACAAACATGCCAAGCCAAATCAACACAGACTCTCTGAAAAAAGCCGAAGTGGCGACCACTCTCGCGAAAAATATGATTACGCAAGCCATCGAGCAATCCGCTGCCAACCCGCAACTGGCCGAGGAAGCATTGAAGCAAGCTTCCCAGGAGATTGCCCAGGCGCAAACGATGGTGTCGCAAGTCCAATCCACGCTGCAAACACAAGCCCAGTCGCAACAGAGCCAATCCTAGCCCTGGTGCTTGAACAGGCAAAACAGGCAGCCGCATGGTGCGGGATGCCTGTTTTTGCCGCTCGCTATTCGCCTGTCCTGTCCAGTTGTCCGATTGATCGTCGTTGGCACCCCGCTCCTTGTTACCGTAAAATAAAGGCAACTTGTGTGCAAAGGAGAAAGAGGCGATGGCTATGCAACCACTGGGCGGAATCAACCATTTTCTGTTTTCGGTAGCCGATTTGGAACGCTCCTTTTGCTTTTACCGTGACGTGCTCGGCGCCAAGCCGCTCGTCCGCGGCAGAAAGCTGGCTTATTTTGACTGGAACGGCTACTGGCTCGCTTTGAACGAAGAACCCGACATCCCCCGCAACGAGATTTCCTTGTCCTACACGCATCTGGCCTTTTCGCTTTCCGAAGCCGCTTTTGACGACTGGAAACGTCATCTGCAACAGCACGGCGTCCCCATTTTGCCGGGCCGGGAACGCGATGAACGGGACAAGCGCTCGCTTTATTTCACCGACCCCGACGGGCATAAGTTCGAGCTGCACACTGGAACGTTGCAGGATCGGCTCGCCTACTACCGCGAAGCTATGCCACACATGACTTTTTTCGATTGAAGCAGCCTGACTTACATAAACATTTCACAAATTCACAGTAGTTCCACAGTATCATTTCTTCCTCGAATGGTATAATCAGGTAGGTAGTGAGAACTATTTTGGATGACGGTGGCTGACCTATTCCGTGGCATGGATAGGTCAGTTTTTGATAAAAAAGCGGAGGGATTCTATGTTTGGCAAGCGTTGGGCGCGATCACAAACGGCCCCGATCCAGGAAAGCGATATCGCGATGACAGAGCAATTGCGGGCAAAAGTAAACTTTTTGCAGATGAACAATGACGATCTCAGGCGGCTCGCGCAAATCGAACCGCTCATAACCGAGCATATCGACACGATTACCGAGCGGCATTATCAGATGCTTGGCCACTATGCGAATTTGATGAATATCATTGAAGTCCATACTACTGTAGGACGCCTCTCCGGTTCCTTTCGCCACTATTTGCAATCGCTTTCCAACGCACAACTCAACGATGCCTACGTCGCGGGACGGGAAAAAATCGGGGAAGTCCACAGTAAAATCGGACTCGCCCCAGAGTGGTACACCGGCTCTTACATGCGGCTGTACGAATGCTTTATTCCCGCCATCGTCCATACTTACAGCAAAAAGCCGGACGAACTGTCTTCCATCTTGCTTGCCTTGATCAAGCTGCTCACGCTCGACTCCCAGATCGTGCTGGAAGCTTATCAAGAGGATCACGACTACAAAACGATCGACCGCCTGGGCAATGTCCTGGAGCTGGTCATGCAAATCGATAAAATCAAGCATGTACTCGATACCATCGACACGACAAGCGTGGAAACCGGCACGGTCAGACATGCAGCCGAGCAACTGTCCGAATCGGTGCAAAAGGTAGCCGCCTCCGCCGTGCACGTGGCGGAAAATGCTGCGACGACCATGGAGCAGGCCACAGCCGGGCAAAAAATCATCCAGATGTCATTGACAAGCTTCCTGTCCATGGCGGAAGAATTTAACGAGATGCAGGCCAAAATCTCGTCGCTGACGACTTCCATCGAAGCTGTCTCCCAAGTCGTGCAAGTGATCAAAAGCGTCGCGGATCAGACGAATTTGCTCGCCTTGAACGCCTCTATCGAAGCTGCCCGGGCGGGTGAGCATGGGCGCGGCTTTTCCATCGTCGCCGAGGAAGTGCGCAAGCTCGCGGAACAAACCAAACATTCCGTACAAAGCATCACCAGCACGATGGATACCGTCCGCCATGAAGCGAGCCTGGTCAAAGAAACGGCGGCTCTGCTTGGCACTCATTTCAACGACAATGCCACTCAGACACGCGAAGCGATCGAGTTGTTAGGCGAGATTGTGCAAAATATCGAACAAGTAGGCCATGCGACGGGACACATCGCTTCGTTGACAGAAGAACAGTCAGCTTCAACCGAAGATATTTCCATGCGAATTTCCCAGGTGGAGAACAATATGGAACAAATTTTCACCCACGTCTCCCACGCAGGCAAAAACGTCTACGAAATCGGGGCTGGCATCAACGCCCTGCACAAAAACAGCATCAGTCAAATTACACGCCTGAAAGCCAAACACAGCTTGCGCATCGTCAAAACCGACCATCTGCTCTGGAAATGGTGGGTGTACAACTTCTTGCTCGGTTATCATTCCATCACGGAAAAAGACCTCATCGATCACCACAATTGCCGTCTCGGGCTTTGGTATGACGAGGCGAAACAAAACCAGGCGATCAGCTCCCTCCCCGCTTTCAAACGGCTGGCAGAGCCGCACAGAGGGTTTCACGACGCGATTCGCCATATTTTCACGCTGGCTTCTACGGGCAAACAAAAAGAGGCCGAGATGGCATTTGCCATCCTGGAAGCACGCTCTGCGGAGGTGCTTGCCTGTCTGGACGATCTCGCTTCCGAAATGAACCAGATTACTTCCTAACCTTTTTCCTGCGGCGAACAGCGCGTTTTCTGGACGAAAGCGCGGAAGCAGGCTGGGCCACCCGCAAGCCAAGCGCGCGCATCGCCCGGTGAATCGGAAAAGCGATCGACAGCCTGCCGTCTGCTGAACCTGCGAAGTTGACGGCAGCGGCGTAATTGTTTGCGGTCAACCAGACAGAGCCGGAATCACCTGGCAGCGAAATCGGCGCTGCGCTGCGGATCACGGTCTGGTTGCGGAAGCGAATCGTTCCCAGTCCGCCGTAATCTCCGTAATCGACGTTAATATCGGTGTGAGTCGACTCTACGACTCCATGGACGAAGCCCGTGGTCCGGCCTACCTTTTTCAAACGGCTGCCGATCGCATAAGAGCGGACATATCCGGGAATCGTGCCGACTTTCGCATAGCGCGGAGCAAGCAGGTTATTGGAAGTCGGAATGCTGATCGCCACATCCATATCGTTGACGGCATTTTTTCGCAGCCGGACAAAACGGTACAGTTGTCCAATCCGGTCGCGTCCGGAACGCCCGCCATCCGATCCTCCCGGCTGGATCGTCTCCGTGTAGCCTCCGGTATTGTTGCGGTTCAAAACGTGGTTGTTGCTCAGCAAAAAGCGTTGTGCCCGTCTGAGCGCTCCGGTCACGATCAGGCCCGCCGTCCCGGACGCTCCCGGATATCCTACGCTGACGCCTGCTATCACCGGACGAATCCTCCGGCGATAGCTCGACGTTGCCCGCCATTTTTGATGGCTGCTGCATCTCCCCGATGTCACTGTTCGCACAGGGACAGCCACATGGGAAGTAATCTTTGGCCGCTTTCCGCCTTTTTTCCGTTTGACCGCCACGCAGCTCGGGCAGCCTTTTTTCACGGCGGCACTAGCGTCCAGCGTATACAGTACGACACAAGCGCCCTTTTGGTTGTTCCTGCCGTTTACATATCCGACGCCAATGCCCATGACACCGGGCATTCGCTTCCATTTTTTCACGAGATGGTTCTTCGCTTTCAGCGCCTCCCGAAAGGTAGCCATGCACTCATCTTTCCTTCCCTGTTGATTTCGTACATAGCCATCGTATGTCTGACTTGGCCAAGGCCATTAGACGCTTGCCAACCTCGGGAGAGCCTTTTTTATCGCCAAAAAAACCGCCATCCTCTGCACACAGCTAGAGAATGGCGGTTTTCATCTTTTTGATGGACTGACGATTGCCTGACAAGCCTCAGGAAGCTTCTGAGATCGTACTCGGCACAGGAGCCTGTTGCACTTTTTTATTCGTATGAACGAGCAAAATGTTCAAAATCACAGCAGTCAGCGAGCCTGTCACGATGCCGTTTTGCAGCATCATTTTCGCCAAAGTCGGCAGTTGGTCAAACATCGTTGGAACAGCCGCGGAGCCAAGACCGACTGCGATACTGCAAGCGGCAATCAGCAAGTTTTCGTTTTGGCGAAGATCCACCTGCGACAAAATGTTGATGCCGGACGCTACCACCATGCCGAACATCGCGATCATGGCGCCGCCCAGCACGGCATTCGGCACAACGGTCGTCAGGGCAGCCAGCTTCGGCAAAAGGCCGAGGACAACCAGCAGGCCGCCGGCTCCGATCATCACATCGCGCGTTTTGATGCCTGTCAAAGAAACCAGACCAACGTTTTGCGAAAAGGCTGTGTACGGGAAGGCATTGAAAACACCGCCCAAAACGATCGCGATTCCTTCCCCGCGCAAACCTTTGACTACGTCTTTGTCCGTAACCTTCGTATCGGTTACTTTTCCAAGCGCAAAATAAACGCCAGTCGACTCAGCCATACTGATAATGTTGACCAGAATCATCGTCACAATCGCCACGATGGAAAATTGCGGGGTGCCGAAGTAGAACGGCTCGACCACGCTGAACCAGGACGCCTCCGCCACATTGGCGAAGCTGACCATGCCCATCGTGTACGCCACGACCGTACCGATCACAAGGCCGAGCAGGACAGAAATCGCCCGAATAAATCCGGTAAAGAAACGGTTAATAACCAAAATGATGACCAATGTACCCAAAGCCAAGAGCAAGTTTCGCGGGGAACCGAAATCAGGCATGCCCTGGCCGCCAGCCGCGTTGTTCATCGCCACAGGAATGAGCGACAAGCCGATAATCGTCACGACGGAACCTTGCACCACCGTCGGGAAAAACCGCAGCAGCTTGCCAAACAGAGGAGCTGCCAATACTACAAACAAACCGGAAACGATAATGGCCCCGTAGGCCGTCGCCAAATTGCTCGTCGAGGCAATCGCAATAATCGGCCCTACCGCTGTAAACGTACACCCGAGCACGACCGGAAGACGAATCCCGGTGTAACGCGTGCCGATCACCTGCAACAGGGTGGCGATCCCGCACGTAAACAAGTCAGCGGCAATCAAATAGGCAATCTGGGCGGGAGTCAGGTTCAAAGCCCCGCCAATAATGAGCGGCACGACAACAGCACCGGCATACATCGCCAAAACGTGCTGCAAACCTAAAGTAACTATCTTTTGTTTGGATAGCATGAAGTAATCTTCTCTCCTCTTGATCGATCGGTTTTAGACGCGAACAGATTCCGGTTGAATAAAGTGAATGCCTTCTGGCGACATGGACTCGATACGGGCCAACGATTCAATGCGCACACCCGCTTGCTCCAGCAGTCCGCGACCTTCCTGGAAGCTTTTCTCGATCACGGCTCCGATGCCGACCAGATGAGCATTCGCATCTTTGATGATTTGGGTCAACCCAATCAAAGCTGCTCCTGTCGCAAGGAAGTCGTCGACGATCAGCACGCGGTCATCGGCAGACAGGTACTGCTTGGACACACTGATCTGATACGTTTCCTGGCGGGTAAACGAGTGCACAGGAGCCGAGTACACGTCTTCCGTCAGCGTCACGGCCTTTTTCTTTTTCGCGTATACAAAAGGCACACCGAGGGCAAACGACGTCGCCAGCGCAAAATGAATGCCGCTTGCCTCAATCGTCAATACTTTCGTAATCTTTTCACCTGCGAAAAGCTCGGCGAAGCGCTCCCCGATTTTCATCGTCAGCTGCGGGTCTACCTGATGGTTCAAAAACGCATCCACCTTCAACACGGATGCGGACAACACTTTGCCGTCCTGGACAATGCGCTCTTGCAATTCCTTCATCTGTTCTTCCTCCTCCATCAACACTCGGACGTTGCCTGCCAACGCCACTCGCTCAAACCTGGTGAAAAAAATAAAAGCCCCGAACGGACAGTTCACAAGCAGGCTCAGGTAATAAAACCAACGCCAAGTGAAACTGTCCCTCGGGGCATTTTTCCCTTTAGGTGCAGCACGCCAACAAATGCGTGTCAGCGCCGTTCGAATCGGGATAAAACCACTCCTTTTGTTGCGAAGAACAAAGGAACGGCAGCCGCGATGCCAAACAGACGCTATTTCACTCGTAGTCAGGCGATTTACGGTCACCCGGTAGAAACTGTTGGGCCTTATTCCCAAAATTATACGAGCACTTCTTCTGCCTATTACCCAGCCTGTTTGCTGGGTCTTGACCAAATCTATCACAACTGGCTTGCTGTGATCAAGGGTAAATTTCTGAAAGTCTGCCAAGCTGTTTTTGCTTGCTGAAAAACGGAAAAAACCCCCGAAGCTTCGAGGGTCTTTTCGTTTATCGCTTAGGCTTTTTGCTGCGATGCTGCATCGTCATTTTCTTCCATTTGTCTTTCTCGGCCGCTGCCAGCCTGGCGTCTTCCTTGCGCGCCAGATGAGCCAGTTCCCGTTGCAGCTTCAAATAGCTGTCGAAGCGAGCCTGCTTCAATGTGCCATCCGCAATCGCTTCCCGGACGGCACAGCCCGGCTCCCGCCCGTGCTGGCAATCGCTGAATCGGCAGTCTTCCGCCAGCTTCTCGACATCGTCAAAAGCGCCACGGAATCCTTCATCGGCTTCCCACAGCTGCAATTCTCTCATTCCCGGCGTGTCGATCATGAGAGCGCCACCTGGCAACTGGAACAGCTCGCGGTGCGTCGTCGTATGCCGTCCGCGATCATCTCCGTCGCGAACGCCGCTTACTTTTTGACGGTCTGCTCCGCTCAGCTTGTTGATCAGCGTCGATTTGCCGACCCCCGACGAGCCCATGAGCGCCACCGTCTGTCCGCTGCCCAGGTAAGGTGCGAGCTGTTCCAGCCCTTCTCCCTGCTCTGCACTGACTACGTGCACGGGCACGCCGATCGCAACGGTTTCCACTTCAGCCATGCACTTTTCCAGATCGTCGCACAAATCAGCCTTGGACAGCACGATCACCGGATTGGCTCCGCTTTCCCAGGCGAGGATGAGATAACGCTCCATCCTGCGTATATTAAAGTCGTTGTTCAAGGCAGTCACCAAAAAGACCGTATCGACGTTGGCTGCCACGATTTGTTCTTCGACCGTTTCCCCGGCCACTTTTCGCGAAAACTTGCTCTTGCGCGGGAGCAGCGCATGAATCGAGGCTTTCTTTTCCTCGGGACGCGCCTTGATGACTACCCAGTCTCCTACCGCCGGATAATCCTCGCGACCCGTCGCCTCATAGCGCAGCTTGCCCGTGACTTCGCCCAACAGCTCGCCATGCTCGCTCATCAGACGGTAAATGCGTTTATGTTCCAGCGAGATTCTTCCCACGCTGAAGCCTTCTTCGGCATAAGGGGCAAACAGATTGGCAAAATGCTCATTCCAGCCCAAAGATTGCAATGTTGATTGATTGGTTGCTTGATTCACTACGGATTCCCCCTGCAAATGGTTAATGATTGGCCGTACGCCAACACCAGTCGCAGTCGAATCCTCATTTTGTGAACGGTGTTATTTTCCGCTTGAAAGGAGGATTCCTGCGACGAAACTTCCTACACTCTGAGCGTTTTTCATGTTTGACATAAAACATCTCTCCTTTTCAAGACCGCACCATTTATGGTTTGGAATCATTTTCCCAATCATTGTAACATACAACGCGGCGTGGCAAAAGCGTCAGTCTCCACCGCCGCCTCCGCCGCTGTCTCCGCCTCCGCTATCACTGCCGCTGCTGCTGTAGTCACTGCCGCTGTCGCTGCTTCTCCAATCTCCATCTGTATCACGGTCACGATGGTGATGGCTGCTGTCGGCGTAGAAGGAGCTGCTGCTATCGGTAGAATTTGAGTACGAGCGTCTGCTTGTGCCAGTTTTGGCTTTGTTTGCAAAGACAATGACTAAGATTACAAATACGACGACGATGAGAATAAAAACTTCCATCTGTATCCACTCCCTCTCCATCCTACAAGAAAAAATGTTTATTACCTAAGTATACCACAAGCTTGCTCCCACTTTTGGAATCAGTTGGAACGGTCAGCCTGCCCACATGCGCATCAAAAAGGCATGCAGCCTATCGGACACATGCCAAAAGTTTCATTACCGAACATGGTAAAAGTATTACAATACGTTATTTTCAAAGCACAACACAGAATGACCTCCGATAGAGTTATTGAAGCCACTAACCATCCGGTGCGTAGGTTATAATGCTGAGATGTATTTTTAATGTCATCCTTATAACATTGAAATCATATAAAACACTAATTTTACAATAATAAGAGAAAAGTCCCTTTATTTACAAAAGAACATGATGTATTTATAAATATGTAAAATAATTACAAGTAAGGGGGATCCTTGTGAAACTTCGCAAGTCTTTAGTAGTTTTTACACTGCTACTTACGTTATCCGTATTGTCGTCAATTTCCGCTTTCGCCGCGACATCTTACGTCTATAATGGGGATATTTCCTCAGGGTGGTGGTCGTCAGGGGTAATGAATAGTACGAGTAGCTGCGGTTATGATGGTAAAAGCTACTGGTATTATGGTAGCAGTAGTCCAACTTCTACGGGAGAGTGGGCCAAAGAACTTAATGGACGTACTGAATACGCGGTTTACATTCCGAGTTGTAATTCTACTGGTTCCGTCAAATATCATGTTTGGTATGAAGATGGGCAAAGGGTAGATCTTAATGTAAATCAACTCAACTATTCTAATGAATGGGTTATTCTAGGAACATATTATGGAGATAGCTACTCATCAATAGGTATGTCAAATAATTTGGCTTCTTCGTCATCCAAAGTTGTTTGGGACGAAGTTCGATTTAAGAACTAAATTTGTCAGGGGGGAGCACTATCATGAGCAATTCAAAAAAGATCATAGGCAGTATTGTTGCAGGTGCCACTTTAGGAGTCGGTATATATGGATATATGCACCTTAGTAAACCGGAAATAACGGAGGCTAATTCGAAATCACAATACGTCAATTCAGTAGCAGAGTTAAAAGAAGAACCAATCATTGGTGCAAAAATGTTTAAAGCCAACGATAATTACGGTTCCCTTTCAGGGACTATCGTCAAAACGGGTGAAGTAGAAAATTCTATAACCGAGGTAGTTATAGCGCAGCCTGATCGTTATTACGTAAAGTTTATTCCTAATTCAAATGATAAGGACGTTTATTTTGAAGCAGTTAACGATGGAAAATCAGTACAAATCAAGGAAGACAAAGGTCAAATTGTTGAGTCTAATCCATTTCCAACACAAAGTATAAGGGAATCACAAAATTTAAAGGAAAATAAGAAAGATGATAACGAAGTTAGGCTTAACTTAAACGGTACTTTCCTTCCAATTGGGAACGTCAATGAGATGCTTCACCCCGAAATGTATGTACAAAGTGTTTTTAGAAGAGGCGACATGAATGTTCTTGGTGAGGAAAAATATTTGGAAAGAGATGTAACCGTGATTGAAATCTCGAATGCACAACTTAAAATTGGGGACAGGCAGAAATTCTGGATAGACAACAAAACTGGGATAGTTTTAAAAACAGTACTGTATGATGATGATGATGAAGTACAAAGTCAGTATTTTGAAAGCATCGAATTTAATAATAAGAAAAACACGGGAACGTTTAAGTTGTTTAAGTAAAGTAAAATATTAATATCAAATATAAAATGCAAAGAGAACCCCAACTAGCTGGTTCTCTTTGCATTTTTCCTTGTTATGAAAGAAAAGGGAAGTAGCTGCGTTTGTTCATTCAAGCTAAATCTTTGCGAGGGGATAGCAGAATCGGGAATGCAGGGTGTTATTATTTACTGGGATATAGCTGATCCCCTAGACGGCACTGAAGTGGCAGCGATGTGGCAACTACTGGCTACAAAGGACATTGATGAAGGTCTTGAAGTTGTAAGTGAAAGGATTTTATAAACAGTACTTAAAAACCGTATGAAAGAATTAACAGGGTCCGCGTTAAGTCGATGCCTACCTCTTCCTATTAAGTCAGGTGCGAGCAAAACGACGAGTATAGAATTACTCTATCGAAATTGGATCAGTTACTTTTCAAATCCGCGGAGATCGTTTCTTCCTTCATTTATGCACCGTCTAACGTTTACGCAGCACTCGACCGAACACAGCGAGAATCGGAATCAGCAGCAAGCCTGCCGTAATCAGGGAAGCGCGAATCGACAGCCGATGCCCGATCCAGCCGACCACAGGTCCCCCCATCGTCTGTCCAAGCGCGTTGGACTGGCTCATCATCGACAAAACCGTCGCCCGCACACTGCTCTCGATATTCAAATTCAGCCACGTCTCGTACAAGGGACTGGTGAGCGAATCGATCACGCCGATCAGCAGCAAGGCAACCAGCGCCCAGCCAAAATCGGGGGCGATAGCAAAAGCGATGACCGCAGCGATTTTCAAGGCCGTCAACACGAACATGCCGACGACGACGATCCGCTCGTTGTTGACATCCAGCCGCTTCTCGGCAAAGCTGACAGCGAACAGCCCAAGCAAGCTGGACAGCGCAGCGATGATTCCGAACCACATCGCCATGGAAATCCCGGCAACCTGCGGGAAGCCGATCTCGGAAATCAAATGCGCTTCATGCAAGCGGTCATACCCTTCGGAAGCTGCTCCTGTAAACAGCGTCACCAGCAAAATCAACAGCAAAATCGGCTCTTTGCGAATGACTCGCGCTCCCGACAGCCACGTCTCGCTCATCTCTTTCCACTGGGACGTGCCTTTCTCCCTCTCTCTTGGGGTAAAGCCCGTTTCTTTCATAAAGAAGATCAGAAAAACGCCCAGTGCCAGGTAGATCAACCCGCCAAACAAATACGGCAAGTTCGGGGCCAGCGTAGACAGCCACACACTCAGCCCGATTCCGAGCATATTCGCCAAAAGCGAGTAACGCTTCGCGCGCATAAAGATGCTGCCCAGCTTTTCCTCGCCCACCTCATCCACAATCCACGCTGTGTCGGCTCCACTGACGAACGTATCGCCCACGCCAAAAAACAGTTGGGCAATCAAGACCCAAACAAACGCAGAGACAAAAGGCAGCCAGCCATCGAGCACGGGAAGAATCCCTTGCAGCGCAAAGCCGATCCCCAACAGAAACATCCCGATGATAATGGACAGACGGCGGCTGTACGTATCGGCCACCACGCCTGTCACGCCCTCAAACAGCAGGACGGACAGCTCCAGCACCATACCGACCAGCAAAAGCTCGAACGGGTTCAGGCCCAATGTCGCGATGTAAAAGATCGCGTAAGTCGTAAACATCGTCGTGTTGGCGAGTGACGCCATAAAACGTTTGACCATATATACAGTCGTTGCATTCATAACCATGGAAGCAGTCTCCACCTATTCTGGCAGAGGACACGTTCCGTCATTTTTCAGCCGTGAACAGGCTACTTCAATCGTTCCTTATCGCGAAGAAAAACCGCACGTGCCGCACTGCCGATTGTATTGTTTTCCTACCTGTTTACTTGCTTGCTCCAATTTGATGACTGACATCATTTAACACCTCCGAAAGTAATTAGTCATAATTATAAGGAGATTCCGCCCAAAAAGGTAGGGGAAAATAAGAAACCGCGCAGCATGTTGCTCGCTGCACGGTTTTTTCCGCCGTGTTTCTTCTCCGCTACTCTCTCTCTTATGCTTTCTTTCTGAACAGCCCCACGATGGAGAGCAAGAGCGCCAGTCCGGAAAGCACCAGAGGCAACGTGTTGCTTGTGCCTGCGCTTGCTGCTGCTTGACCGGTCGCAGGAGCCGGAGTTGTCGCTTCTGCTGCACCATGGCCATGATCGTGTCCAGCCTCGCCAACACCTGCTTTGACAGTCGTCACGGACGCTGGAGTCTTGGCGTCCTTGTCGCCTGTCCACTCCACTACCTCGCCGTCCGCATACGTTTGGTACGCTTTCCACGCCAGCGTGCCTTCTTCTTTCGGATTCGCCCCGACAAAAGTGAACTCCATGAACTCGTGCGCTTTGATCCCGCCGTTTGTCGCTGTCCAGACAAGTGCTGTGTTCACGCCGTCCTTGTCTTTTTCAAATTCATAGCTCCAGCCAGGAACAGGCTGAACGGTGTTTACTTTTACGCCAGCCGGAAATTCCAGCTTTACCTTCACTGTGTTGACGTCTTTTTCTACAGGAACGCGAACGGTGTATTTTTCATACGATCCGGTAGTCGTTTCTTTCGGATAGACGTTGACGTGCGCCTGTGCTGCTGTCGCGAGCGTCAGGACAGCTCCTGCCACCAATACACTGCTCATCCATTTTTTCATGTTCATCGAGAAAACCCTCCTAGTTTGTCGCTGCTTGCATAAGCGGCTTGTGTGTTTGTCGTGTCTGTTTTGTTTGTCGCGTCGGTCGGGTAGTTGGTTTGACTCATCCACAGCCCTGCCAACACAGCGACGATGCCAAAAACGATTTCCCAGCGCAGCCACTTCCTCTGCAACTGGTTGCTTCCCCGCCAGCGCTTTGTCTGTCCGTAGGCGAGCGCCAGCATGATGACGACGCTGACGATTTTTCCGTACAGCAGGTAGTTCCAGGCAAGCGAGCTTGCGAGAATGCTCGTCACGTCCGTTTGTACGAGCAGCATGAATACTCCCGTCACAACAGCAAGCACAGCCGCTGTCGCAACCAGGCGCAAAAAGAACCGCTTGAACGGCTCATTGCCCCGCTCCGCCTCTTTGGACACCAAGAGCAGGTAGACGAGCGCCCCCAGCCAGAGTGCCACTGTGAGCACATGCAGCAGCCGCAGCACGATCGACAGCCAGACGGGAGCAATCCCCCAGGCATGACCGCCAAAAGCTTGCGCGCTGATCAACAACACCCATATGCCCGCATACCAGCCAGACACCATGCCCGGTATCGCCAAAAGCAGCAAGAGAATGAAGGAGATGATCAGCATGACGGCAAATGGAGACTGCATCAGCAAGTTGCTGTCCAGATGCAGCAAGGCGTCGGTCAAAGAAACAGCCTTCAGCGATTCGTCGTACAAAAACCAGAGAAAAATAAGTCCCACGATCGCAAGCGCCCAGCCGATCTGTCTGCCGATTCCGATCAGTGCCGCGAGCTTCGGCAAGCCGTAGCGCTGTCCCCACGCTGCGATCAAATACAGTCCGCCGCCCAGCAAAATGATCCCTTGGGCGAGGTAGCGATACACAATCAAGTAATTCGTGTCGGTCTTGTTTTCACCCGGCGGCACGACTACCGCGCTCTTTTGCCCGATCGAAAAGGTCAGACGCTCCTCTACCGGATGGCCGTCCTCGGACACGACCGAGACGATGACGGAATACGTGCCTTCCGCCAAATCGGCCGGAAGCTGCGCATTGACCTGCGAAGCGTCTCCCGGCTGAAGAGTCGGGCGTTGCATTTGTATTTCTTTCCCGTCCCAATCAAACAAACGTATGGTGACAAGGTCAGGCTCCAGTGTTTCGGTAAACCTCATGGAGATTTGCCCCGGATTCGTCTGTAGCAGCTCGCCGTCTTGCGGACTGCTGCCCATCATGCCGGCATGGGCGTAAGCCAAATTCGTTCCAATCGCAAGCACCAGAAAAAAGGCCAGCGAAAGCACGGTCCATAGTCGCTTTATGCTGTGCATCAGCATATCACCTACTTCCTTCGCCTTTTCGTCCTTAATCCTATCAAACTCATCTACTTTTCTGTATGGCTCCATCGGGCTATCTGCTGTGACGATTTTTTGAAGCAAAAACTGGCGTTCCCGCCCTTCTTTCCCTGGTGCAGGTAGTTTTTCCATAATCGTCCTGACCCCATCCGTGCCCAAAACAAAAACCGAGACAGGATGCTTCATTCATCCCATCTCGGTTCTTCTGCTTGTGGCAATTCGGTTTATCGGCCGCTCTTCATCTCAGTCCAGTAGCGGTCGTATTCTTGCAACGTATCTCCGACATCAACCAGCCACTCGGCGCGGGCGATGTCCGCTTTGTCCAGGAAGATCATTTTGTTCGCGCGATATTCTTCGCTGTGCAGTGGATATGCCTGTTCGTTCGGGTTGCTGTAGCCGATCGACTCGTAGTTTTTCACGCTGACTTCCGGCTCCATCAAGTAGTTGATGAATTTCTCCGCCAAATCTTTGTGCTTGGCTCCTTTTGGAATCGCCAGCGTGTCTGCCCAGATCGTCGCGCCCTCTTTTGGAATGACGTACTCCACATCCGGGTTTTGTCCGTTAATAATCGCAGCGTCGCCAGACCAGACCGTACCGATCCACGCTTCTTCCGCGATCATTTTTTGCTTGATGTTGTCCGTATCAAAAGCCATGACGCTCGGCAGCACTTTTTTCAGATCAGCGAACGACTTTGCCAGCTCGTCCTTGTTTGTTGTGCTGTTGGAGAAGCCGTTTTTGATCAGAGCCATCCCCATCACTTCGCGCGGGTCGTTCAGCATGATGACGCGACCTTTGTACGCTTCGTTCCACAGATCGTTCCAGCTTGTCGGCGTTTCTTTGACATACTTTTTGTTGTAGGCAATCCCGGTGATTCCCCACGTGTACACGAGCGAGTATTTGTTTTCCTTGTCAAAAGGAGGCGTCTTGAACGTAGACACGATGTTTTTCATGTTCGGAATGTTTTCTTTGTTCAACTCTTCGAGAAGGCCGAGCTGAATCATCGTTGCCACCATGTAATCGGACGGCTGAATCAAATCGTAGCCCGATGCGCCAGCCTGGATTTTTGCCAGCATTTCCTCGTTGCTGCCGTACACGTCGTAGTTGACTTTGACATTGTACTTTTGCTCGAAATCTTTGATGACATCCAGGTCAAAATTGTCTGCCCAGCTGTAGATGTTCAATACTTGCTGCTCGGGTTCGGACGACGAGGAGCAGCCGACAGCTGTCACTGCGAGTACGGCGGTCAAAGCGCCGATCATCATGGATTTGAAACGTTTCATTTTTTCTTCTCAACCTCCAAATCGGTATGGGATACGTCTGGTCAACTAAAAGTGAATCTGACCGTTTTTGGAATCTTTGCGGCGGAAAAGCTCGGCAATAATCACCAGCAGCACCGTGCTTGCGATCAACAGCGTCGAAAGCGCATTGACTTCCGGGGATACGCCGCGTTTTACCAGGCCGTAAATGTACAATGGCAGCGTGGTCGAATTAGGACCAGCCACGAAGAACGAAATAATGAAATCATCGAGCGACAAAGTAAACGACATCAAAAAGCCAGCGACGATTCCGGGCATGATCAATGGCAGCGTCACATGACGCAATGTTCCCCACGGGGTAGCGCCCAAATCTTGCGCCGCCTCCTCCAGCTCTTTGCCCATATCGGCCAGACGGGCGGAGACGATCACCATCACATACGGCATGGAAAAGGTCACGTGCGCCATGATGAGTGTCCACTTGCCCAACTCCATGTGCACCTGGCTGAACAAGACGAGAAGGGCAAGTCCCATCATGATCTCGGGAATCACAATCGGCAAGTAGATCAGCCCGTTGACGACATTGCGCCAGCGCAAGGAGTAATGCTTGATGGCGAGCGACGCAGCCGTGCCCAAAACCGTTGCCAGCACGCTGCTGATCACCCCGATGGACAGGCTGTTCATGAGCGCCTGCATGACTTGTCTGTTGTCAAACAAAGAGACGTACCACTTCCATGTAAACCCGTTCCACGTCGCGTTGATCCGCGAGTCATTGAACGAATATAGAACGAGAATCGCAATCGGCAAGTACAAGAAGACCAGCATCAGCCAAGAGTAGCCGGAAAGCGTATGTCTGCGCCACGTTTTCATGCTGCCCCCTCCTTTGCCTCGCCCGCTTTGACAGCGCGGAAGTACAGAAGAATCAGGAGCATCGACAACAGCATCAACACGATCGACAATGCCGAGCCAAACGGCCAGTCACGCGCCGAAAGGAACTGGTTCTGAATCACGTTTCCGATCAGGGCCGACTTCGCCCCGCCCATCACGTCCGGCACGACGAACATCCCGATCGAGGAGACAAAGACGAGAATCGATCCGGTGACGACGCCTGTTTTGGTCATCGGCAGCGTAACGTGCCAGAAAGCTCTCCACGGAGTCGCTCCCAGATCGTACGCCGCTTCCAGCTTGCGGCGATCCATCTGCTCCAGGGACACGTAAATCGGCAGCACCATGAACGGCAGCAGCGTGTACACCATCCCCAAAAGCACCGAACCGGAATTGTACAAAAGCGGCAATGGCTCCGTAATAATCCCTAATGATTGCAAAATCGTATTGACGACCCCCTGGGAGCGCAGGATGATCACCCAGGCGTAGGAACGGACCAGAAAGTTGATCCAGAACGGAATCATCACAAGCAACAGCCAAATTTGCTGGGACGACTTTTCCAGGCGGGAAATGTAATACGCAAGCGGATAGCCGCACACGATCGACAACACCGTTGTCAAAATGGCAACTACCAGCGTGTCCGCAAAAATTTGCCCGTACAGCGGGTCCCAAATGCGCACGTAATTGTTCAGCGTAAATTCATAGACAACTTGCCCGTATGTGCCTCTTTTGAGGAAGGACATCAGCGCAATCATAAGCATGGGCAGGACGAAAAGCACACCCATCCACAAAAGGGCGGGTGCTGCGAGCAGTTTTACCGGCTTTTTGTTCAACAAGTCAGGATCACCTCGTCCGTCTGCGCCCAACCAATGGCTACCCGATCTCCCACCTTCCAGTCCAGACCGTCTCCTGCGTACTGATGGGCCATGACTGTCATGTCTTGACCGTCGAGGCGGATGAACACTTTGCGCAGGTTGCCGAGGAATACCGCGTCAGCAATCGTTCCCAGCTTTTTGTGCTTGTCCTTGTCTGCTTCTGGCTGGTACAGCTTGATCTTTTCCGGGCGGACAGCTGTATTCGTCCCATTGTCGCGGAAAATGTTGTTTTCCCCGATGAAAGTAGCGACGAACAGCGTCTGCGGATGGTTGTAAATCTCGGCAGGAGAAGCGATCTGTTCGATCCGTCCTTTGTTCATGACGGCGATCCGGTCCGACATGGCCATTGCTTCTTCCTGGTCATGGGTTACGTAAATAAACGTGATCCCGAGATTCTTTTGCAGATTTTTCAGTTCCAGCTGCAAGCTTTTGCGCAGTTGGTAGTCCAGTGCGCCAAGCGGCTCGTCCAGCAAAAGGACGCGCGGATTGTTGATGATCGCCCGGGCAATCGCCACACGCTGCTGCTGGCCGCCGGACAGTTGCTTTGGCGTACGTTTTCTCAGCTCGGTCAACTGCACGTACTGCAAAACTTCCTCCAGGCGCTGTTTTTGCTCTGCTGCACTTACTTTTTTCATTTTCAAACCGAACAAAATGTTTTGTTCGACAGTCATATGCGGAAACAGGGCGTACTGCTGGAACACCATGTTCATATCCCGCTGATAAGGCGGCACATGGGTGAGCGGCTTCTCGTCGAGGAAAATATCCCCGGAAGTCGGCTCCTCAAACCCTGCAATCATCCGCAAAAGCGTCGTCTTGCCGCAGCCGCTGGGGCCGAGCAACGTCAAAAACTCCCCTTCTTCAATGGAGAGAGAAAAAGAGGGGACGACGACAGTACCGTGAAAGCTTTTTTCAATTGAATCCAGATGAATAATCGTTTTCATTCCGTCATCTCACCATATGTCATTATACTCATAGCAACAATCTAGGTAACTATATCGTGTATGTCGACTTTTGTAAACAGTTTCACCCGCATTGGTCCTGATTTTTTTGCGGCTGGTCCCTCCTGTCAGCGGACAAAAACAAACGGAGCAGCCCAACAGTCTCTGCTCCGTTTTTCCTGTGCGTTTGTTCTTACAAAGATTGCGATTTGAGCTTCCCGTTGGTGTCTACCGCGGTTCCTTTTTTCTTTCCCAGGAAATTCGTCCCGATGACACCGAGAATGATCATGAGCGCTCCGAGCAGGTGGTAGTAGGCGATCTGCTCCCTGAGAAGCACCACACCTCCGGCAATCGTCACGAGCGTTGACAAGTTGTTGAAAACACTCATCTTCGACGCTTCCATTTTCGACAAGGCAAAATTCGTCATGAAAGATGTCACCAAAGAAGACAGCACACCCAAATAGAGCACCGAGATAATAAACGACGAATGCGTGAGCGGCAGGAAAAACTCCGACAGCGTGCCGTTTGCGCCATGCTGGATCAAGGCCAGCGCGTTGAAGGCCAAAAAGCCGATTACGGAAACCATATACGTGACGTCTATATAATGGAAGGCTTTCGTCATCTTCTTCGCCAACACGCTATACCCCGCGAGCGACAAGGCCGAGAGCAAGATCAAAATGGTGCCGAGGCTGCTGCCCATCCCTACCCCTGCGCCCTTCATCGCGAAAATGAACACGACACCTGCTACAGACAGCAGCGTACAAAACTTTTGCAGCCACGTAGATGTCTCGCCGAGAAAAAAAGCGGCCATGACCATCGTGAAAATCGGAACGGTGGCGACAATGATCCCGGCTTCCGACGCGGTCGTGTACACCAGTCCAAACGTTTGCAGCCCGAAAAACAGCGCCGGATAGAGCAAGGCCAATGGCAAAATGACCAAAATGTCGCGCGGCTTGATCGACAGCCGGACCCATCCGAACAAAACGGGAATCGTCGCGGCGACAAAAGCGATCGTAAAGCGGTGCGCCATCGCGTCCATCGGAGTGGCTGACGTCAGCGCCATTTTTACGAAAATAAACGACAAGCCGACAATCATGGCATTCAAAAGTGCGGCCCCTATAGCTTTATGTTGATCCTTCAAGCTGATCTCTCCCCAATCGTTGCCTATGCAGCAATTATTTCCTGCTTTCATAGTAATGGGGCGGCAATCATGCTACAATGCAAAAAAAGACGATCTGTACCGATACAAAGTCCATGCGCCAGGAAGGGATTTCATGCATAAATATTTGCAATTGCAAAACGAGTTGGAGACGCTGATCGAGGGCAACACCTACCAGGATGGCGACAAGCTGCCGTCCATCCGCGAGTTGGCAACCCAATATCAATGCAGCAACAGCACGGTGATCCAGGCGCTGAACGAGTTGGAGAAACGTCATCTGATCTACTCGGTAGACCGCAGCGGCTTTTACGTCGTCAAAAAGCAGCGAGACAGCGAGCCAAACAACTGTAACAGCATCGACTTCGCCACCTCTGCCCCTGATCCTGACGTGTTTCCGTACCTTGACTTTCAACACTGTATCAACAAAGCGATTGAGACATACCGCAACGACCTGTTCCTGTACGGCACCGCCAAAGGGCTGCCTACGCTCATCCCCGTGATCGCCAAGCATTTGGCCAACCATCAGGTTTTTGCCAAGCCAGCGAACATCTTCATCACATCCGGCGTTCAGCAGGCGCTGTCGCTTTTGTGTACGATTCCGTTCCCCAACGGGCGGGAAACCGTCCTGATCGAGCAGCCGAGCTACCATCTGTTTATCGATTACTTGCAGATGCACAACATTCCGGTGACTGGGATCATGCGAACGGCGCAAGGAATTGATCTGGACGAGCTGGAGCGCATTTTCCGGACAGAAAAGATCAAATTTTTTTACACGATGCCGCGCTTTCACAGCCCGCTCGGAACGTCGTATACCCGCAAGGAAAAACAGCGCATTGCCGAACTGGCCCACCGCTACAACGTTTACATCGTGGAAGACGACCATATGGCAGATTTGGAGCATGACAGCAAGGCAGACCCGCTGTTCTCCTACGATCGTTTCGAGCGGACGATTTACATGAAAAGCTATTCCAAAATCATTTTTCCCGGGCTGCGCCTCGGTGTCGCCGTCATTCCCGATGCGCTGTGCGAGTCGTTTTTGCAGTTCAAACGGCTGCGGGACATCGATAGCTCCATGCTGTCCCAAGCCGCGCTGGAAATTTATTTGAAAAGCGGCATGTTTGAACGGCACAGGCAAAAAATCCGCCAATCGTATCAGCTCCGATCGAAGCTTCTGACAGAAGCGCTGCTCGCCCATGCAGCCCGCGCTGACGCTCTGTTTGCGTTTCGCCCTCTGCCTTATCCGGGGATTCACACGCATCTTGTGCTGGACCCGCGAGTTGACGCATCCCGTCTGATCCAGCTGGCTAAAAAACGCTCGATCTTGTTGGAAGCGGCAGACAGGCATTATTTGCCCCTGTTTCCCCGGGAAAATATTTTGAAGCTGAATGTATCCAACGCCAAGGCCGAATCGGTGGAAAAAGGAATTGACGAGTTGATGGCAGTATTGCATGCGATGCGGTTATAATGAAAGAAAAAAGTTTTTGCAAAAGCAGCAACCGTAACCATATTTCGGGAATATCCGTCTTAATTTGTATACAACATCGTTACGCCACACGACTCTACCCATTTTTATCCGTCGCAGCAGGCGGATCGCATGAGATGGACAAAGGAGAATGAAATGGTTCAGAACGTTTTAGATTTTTTGATGGAATACGGCATTTGGGGAGTCGTCATCCATTCTTTTGCAGACGCCGTCATCTTCCCCATTCCTGTATTCTTTCTGCAAGTTTCATTAAGCCTGATTGATCCATCCGCTGCTTTATGGATTGCAACCGCAGGATATATCGCGTGTCTGGTTGGTACACCCGTCGGCTACTTTCTCGGTAAACTGCTCGGCCACTCTGTCCTGTACAAACTGCTCAAAAAAGAGTGGATTGACTCGGCAACCGAGATGTTTCAAAAAAGAGGCGAAGTCGCCATTTTTGTCGGCTCCTTCACCCCGATTCCGTTCAAAGTATTCACGATCTTGTCCGGCTGTCTGAATTATCCGCTCTGGAAGCTGATCGGTTATGCCGCAATCGGCAGAGCCGTGAAATTTTACCTCGTCGGTTTCCTGTTTTACTTTTACGGGCGGATGGCGGAAAATATGGTCGGTCACGCCTCCCTGTACGTGTTCTTGCTGATGATCCCGATTTTGCTGATCGGACTTTTGGTGCGAAAAATGCGGGCCAAAAAACAGCTGATGCAAACTGCCAACAAGCAAGCAGGGGAATGATCAGCTTGTAGCCTGGCTTGAACCGTTATTCAGAAAGGAGCTGCAATATGAGCCAAACATATAAAGTCATGATTCAGCACCGAATAAACTACCCTACCCCCATTGAATTGACTCAAGGTCAAACCGTCATACTCGGTCGAGTCGACGATGATCCCGACGGTTGGAGGAACTGGAGGTACTGCTATACGCTTGACCATAGCATGGAAGGCTGGGTGCCTGAACAGATTATTCAAGCAAAGGACAAGGAAGGCATCATTACGGAAAATTACTCCGCAAAAGAGCTAGATGTAAATGAAGGAGATACGGTTGAGTTGCTCCAAGAGCTGAATGGCTGGGGATGGTGTATGTCCACCAACCGGGAATACGGATGGGTTCCGATGCGAAATCTTCAGCTTGCAAGCCAATAGCAATCTCTTTTTTCGCAAACGCTCGCTTCTATCTCTATATAGGAAAGAAAGAGTCCCTGTCTAGCCGTCAGGGACTCTTTTTGGGACAAACCCTTATGCTTTTTTCACGCGAATCGCTTCTTCCTCAACTTCCACCACGATCTTGCGCACATCCGCTTCCTCCATCAACAGATCGGCGATGCCATCTTCGACCTGCTGGGCGATCACGCGACGCAGCGGGCGTGCCCCGAAAGCGGGATTGTAGCCCAGCTCAGCCAACATTTCTTTGGCAGCGTCTGTCACTTCAAGCTCGATTCCTTGCTCGCCGAGATTCAGCACGACTTCCTGGAGCAGCAGCTCCACGATTTGCACCAAGTCTTGTTTTTCCAGATGAGCGAAAGAAATAATCGAGTCGAAGCGGTTCAAAAATTCCGGTTTGAAGTACGCTCCCAGCGAATCAAGCACAGTGCCAGGCTGCTGTTCCTCGGCGCCGAAGCCTAACGCTTTTTTGCGCTCAGCCACTCCGGCATTGCTCGTTGCGATAATGACTGTTTCCTTGAAGCTCACGGTACGGCCCTGGCTGTCTGTCAGGCGGCCATCCTCCAAAATTTGCAGGAACATGTGCATGACGTCCGGGTGCGCCTTTTCGATCTCATCCAGCAAAATGATGCTGTACGGATTGCGGCGCACTCGCTCGGTCAACTGTCCCGCTTCCTCGTGGCCCACATAGCCTGGAGGCGAACCGATCAGCTTGGAGACGGAATGCTTCTCCATGTATTCGCTCATGTCGAGGCGAATCATCGATTCTCTCGTGCCGAACAGCTCCTCGGCGAGCGCTTTGGACAGCTCTGTCTTCCCTACGCCAGTCGGTCCGACGAACAGGAAGGAGGCAATTGGCCGATTTTTCGGCTTCAACCCGGCGCGGCTGCGGCGAATCGCCTTGGCGACCTGTGTGACAGCTTCCGATTGCCCGATGACTTTGGCTTCCAGGTGAGCAGCCAAATTTCTCATCCGCTCCTGCTCGTCGCTTTGCAGCTTGCGGACAGGGATGCCTGTTTTTTGCTCGATCATCTCCTGAATATCTGATACTTCCACTTTCGTGCGATTAGCGGCCCCATCAAGCTGATCCAGCTTGCCGAGAATTTCCGCTTCTTCATCGCGCAGGCGGGCAGCTTGCTCGTAATTTTCTTGCTCGGTCGCTGCTTTTTTCTCCTGGTTAATTTGCGCCAGACGCTCATGCAGCTGGCTCGTATCTGCCGCAGAAGAGCGGAGATTCAGCCGCGATCCGGCTTCATCCATCAGGTCGATCGCCTTGTCAGGCAGGAAGCGATCCTGGATGTAACGATGCGAGTATTCGACGCAGGCGCGGAGCACGTCATCGGAGTAAGCGACCTGGTGGAAAGCTTCGTATTTCGGACGCAGTCCTTGCAAAATCTCGATAGCGGCCTCCACTGTCGGCTCTTTGACCATCACAGGCTGCAAGCGGCGCTCCAGCGCGGCATCCTTTTCAATGACGCGGTACTCTTTTAAGGTAGTGGCCCCAACCAGTTGCAGCTCGCCGCGCGCCAGGGCAGGCTTGAGAATGTTTCCGGCGTCCATCGAGCCTTCCGCAGAGCCTGCTCCCACCAGCAAATGAATTTCATCCACGAACAGGATGACGTTTTTGCGCGATTGCAGCTCGGCAATCACTTGCTTCATCTTTTCCTCGAATTGTCCGCGAATCCCCGTGCCTGCGACCAGGGAAGCCACGTCCAGCACGTACACTTGCTTGTTTTTCAGCTTGGCAGGCACTTGACCTTCCGTAATGCGCAAGGCCAGACCTTCGGCAATTGCCGTCTTCCCTACACCCGGCTCCCCGATGAGCACCGGGTTGTTTTTGTTGCGGCGGTTCAAAATCTCGATCACACGCTCGATTTCCTGGTCGCGTCCGATGACCGGATCAATCAGCCCTGCGCGGGCCGCATCGTTCAGATTGCGCCCCAGTTCGTCCAGAAGGCCGCCTCTGTCCGCAGTTGTCGCCTGTCCCTTCATGTTCGGCTGTTGACCGCCTTTTGCATGGGCCTGCGCTTGTGCGAAGCCTTGCAGGAAGTCGTCCAGACCGGAGAAGGAAGAGAACGGGCTGAAGCCCATCCCTACTCCCATTTTGCTGCCGAGCTTGGCATTGCACTCCCGGCACAGGTTGTAGGCTTGCTGCTTGTCTTGCACGCGTATATGGACGGACACAGTTGCTTGTCGTTGTTTGCAGATTTCACATTGCATGTTTCATACCCCCAAAATCATGCTTTTGGATTTTTTCTTATTTGTGTGTTCGACAGGTCAACGGTTGTTTGACCATTTCTGACCTTCGATGACTTTATTATAGTTTGACCTTCTTTGACTTTCAAGAGGGTAACTTTGGATTTTCTGCTTTCGCTTGGGAGAAGCTATACAGGACGCAGGTTCTCTCTTGCTTCGCCAGAAAACCCTTCCTATAATGAGGTTGATATTCGCTAAAGTCAGGGGGCTTTTCACTTTGAACACACTCGCGTATGGACTCCTCGGGCTGGTTGCCCGCACACCAAGCTCCGGCTATGATTTGATGCTCCAGCTGCAACCATTTTGGCAGGCCAAGCACAGCCAAATTTACCCGCTGCTGGCGAAGCTGGAACAGGAGGGCTATCTGGAGTTCACTCGCATCCACCAGACGGATCGTCCTGATAAAAAAGTGTATTCCATTACAGAAAAAGGACAGATTGCACTAAAAGTCTGGCTTAGCGAGCCAGCAGCAGAGCCTGTTTTGCGTGACGAGCTGGTGCTGAAAACGTACTGCCTCGGATTGGCGGACGAAAAAGCGGCCTCTACGATGTTTGTCGAGCGCATCCAGCAATGTCGCGAGCATTTGGACATGTACGAGCACTACTTAAAGGAGTACGAGAGTGATTCTGCCGAACATTCGTATCCGCCCGACCATCCGAACCATCCCGAATTTGGGGATTATTTGCTGCTTTCATGGGGATCACGGCGCATGAAAGAGGATATCGCCTGGTGCGAGTGGGTGTTGGAGCTGTTGCAGAAGCGTTCCTAAAAACAAAAAGCAAACGCGTCTTTGGAACATTGCGCTCCAAAACACGTTTGCTTTTTCTTTCGTTTTCGTCCATGACATGACAGGAGGGTACAGACGCTCGCTAAAAGGAGTGCGCCTCTACTTCTGCCAGCGTGGGCAGCGATGGCTGCGCCCCGCGTCTGGTCACGACGATCGCAGCCACTTTGCTGGCAAATCCGGCTGCTTCCACATCCGACATCCCTTTTGCCATGCCCACGGCAAAAGCTGCGGTAAACGAATCGCCTGCCGCTGTCGTATCCACTGGCTCGACCCGACAAGCAGGCACATGCACGGTTTTCTCCTCCGTGACCAAAAGCGCGCCTTTTTCGCCCAGGGTGACAATGATCCGTCTCGGACCGCTTGCCAAAAGCTTTCTCGCCGCTTCCCCGGCTTCTTCCGGCGTCGTGACGGGCAGACCGCTCAAAATGGCCAGCTCCGTTTCATTCGGCGTCAAGGTGTGCACATGCTGTAACAGTTCCTGCGAGAGTGCCTTTGCCGGAGCCGGATTCAAAATGACCAGCTTGCCGAGCGCAGCTGCCTTTTTCACGACGTATTCCACGACGTGGAGCGGGATTTCCAGCTGCAACAGCACGACGTCGCTCTGCTCGATAATCGACAGGTTCTCATCGATGTGCTCTATGCTCACTTGTGCATTGGCTCCGGGAACCAGCACAATGTTGTTTTCCCCGTCATCGCTGACATTGATGAAGGCCATGCCAGTCGTACCCGCGCGCTTGATTCCTTCGACATGAACCTGCGCCTCTGTCATGCCCGCAAGCATGATGGTGCCATTTTCATCCTCGCCCACCATTCCGATCATGGATACGTGCGCGCCCAGACGTGCGGCAGCAACTGCCTGATTCGCCCCTTTTCCGCCTGGAATCAGCATAAAGTCATGGCTTGCAATCGTTTCTCCTGCCTTGGGCAGATGGTGGACGTGGGAGACGAGATCCATATTGATGCTTCCTACTACTGCGATTTTCACAACGTGCTACCTCCCCAGCCGCTTTTTACAGCATGGTCTCTACAAATTCTTCGATCGTCAAAATTTGCTTTGGCAAGCCGAGCGTATGGCTCAATCTGCTAATGTGCGGCTGCTTCAGCATGCTTTCTTCCAAAATCGCGTGATTCCAGAAAATGTCCCGCTTGTTCGTATCCGCTACTACATTTTTGTGGGCCATGACGATGACACGCTCAAAATTTTGCACGACAAACTCCATGTCATGCGTGATCGTAATGACGGTTTTGCCTTCGCTTTTCAAGGCGGCGATCAGGGAAGAGATGCGTTGCATCCCTTGTATGTCTTGGCCTGCGGTCGGCTCATCGAGAATGATCACATCGCAATCCATCGCCACTACTGCCGCCATGGTCACGAACTTGCGCATGGAATACGGCAAATTGTACGGGTTTTCCTGCAAGTACGGCTCGATCCCAGCCAGCTTCGCCGCTTTCATGACATTTTCCTTCGTTTGCTCTACAGACAAGCCGAGGTTTTTTGGCCCGAACTCGACTTCGCTGTAGACATCGCTATGGAAGATCTGGTCATCCGGATTTTGGAACACGTAGCCTACCTTGCGCGAAATTTGCGCGGTCGTATGCTCTTTTGTATTCCAATCATCAATAATAACATCGCCTTTGGTCGGCTTCAACAAGCCATTCATCAGCTTTACCGCCGTCGTTTTACCCGCGCCATTTTGGCCGACGATGGCGACCGTCTCGCCTTTGCCAATCTCCATGGAGACGTTTTCTACCGCTGTATGTCCGTTCGGATAAGCGAAAGTGATATTTTTCAAGGAAATGAAGCTCATATGCGAACTCCCCTTTCTGCCATCCACCAGTTCATTTCTTCGACGGCCTGCTCTTCGGTAATCGGGATTTTGCGCAGCGGCACTCCGCGTTTTTTCAGCTCCAGTCCCAGCATGGCGTACTGCGGAAGCATGACATCGTAGGAGAGCGCCTTTTCATCGGAGAGGACGTCTTGCGTTGTGCCCTCCATGACGATTTCGCCATCGTGCAGCAAAATGACGCGATCCGCAAATTCGGCAATCAGTTCGATTTTGTGCTCGACCAGAATGATCGTCTTGCCTTTTTCCTTCATGATCTGGATGATCTCGAAAACTTCTTCCGTACCTTGCGGGTCTAGCTGCGAGGTCGGTTCGTCGATGACCAAAATGTCCGGCTCCATCACGATGATCGAGGCCAAAGCGACGCGCTGGCGCTGACCGCCGGACAGTTCAAACGGATTTTTGTCACGCAGATGCTCGATCTTGACCAGCTTCAAAATCGCTTCTACTCGCGTTCGAATCTCGTCAGGATGCACCCCGAGGTTTTCCAGTCCGTAGGCGACTTCCTCGAACACCGTTTCTTTGACGCCACTGATTTGAATGAACGGATTTTGGAAGACAAAGCCGACAGACAACGACAACTCGCCCAATGTGCTCTCGACGATGTTTTTCCCGTTGACGAGCACTTCGCCGCGCAAGTCCCCCCGATAAAAATGCGGAATGAACCCGCGCAGGACGTTGCAAAACGTGGTTTTCCCTCCGCCGTTGGGGCCAACCACAGCGTACAGCAGTCCTTTTTCGATCTCGATGTTGATGTTTTTCAGGACGTCGACCTTGCCCGTCGGGTATTTGTAGCTCATGTTGGATATTTTGATTACGCTGTTCATAACAAAATCCTCCCCGCAATCAGAATCAGCAAGGCAACGAGCATTCCGATCCGCACGACCGTGTCATGCTTGGTTTTATATATTTCGTACAGGTGTGTTTTCTTGACTGGCGCAGAAAAAGCGCGCGATTCCAATGTAATCGCTCTTTCCTCCGTGCTTGCCAGCGAAGAGAGGATCAGCGGACTGATTGTCGGGAGAAACGCTTTTGCCCGCACCATCATCGTCCCTTCCGTTTCCACACCTCTCGTTTTTTGCGCATCCATAATGACACTCGTCTGCTTTTTCATTTCCGGAATGATTTGCAGTGTCGCCAGTACGACATAAGCCCCTTTTGGAGGCAGCCCCAGCTTTTCAAGCGAATACACGAAGTCTTTGACAGAAGTAATGCGGAAAAACAGGATGAACGCCGAACCGATCGCCAAAATCCGCGAAGTCATATTCAAGCCGTACAAAATGCCTTCCTGGGTGATTTTCAAAATGCCTGCTTGCCACAAAATTTGCGCGCCCGGATAGAAAAAGGCTTGCATCAGGAAGATAAACACGAGCAGAATCAACAGCCCGTTGCGAACGAGTGTGATAAATTCCTTGCCCTGCCCCGCCGCAATGGCGATGATCAGGCACACTGGCAGCATCGCATAAGCGTACCAGTAGGTTGGGACGATGAAGACGGAGAGCGCGATGAACAAAGTAAACAACAGCTTCGTTGTGGGATACAAGTTAAGGATGTAGTTGGTCTTGGCAGCTTGCGACATAATCCTTACCTCCTCTTCCATGGGGTAAAATGAATCGCTGCCTGGCCTCCTCGAACAGATGCCCAAAGAACCAGACAGCGATGAATCACGTTTAGTCTTTCATGTAAATTTGTCCGTAGTTAAGCTTGGACAAATAGCGGTCAGACATGTTGCGAACGATCAGGAAGCAAATGAATGCCGACAGCAGCTTGTCGCCGATTTCCTGAATGAACTGTGTGGAGAACACAGCCGTCCAGATTTGTTGGCCGGATGCCAGCAAGACAGCGGTAATCGCTCCGCCAGTCGAACCGGTAACGCCGCCAAACAAAATGACAGTGATCGGAGCCGCAATAATAGTAGAGACGAATGCCAGGATAATGCCCGCGATAATTACTTTCCAAACCTTCTTGAACATCCCTTTCATGGAAAGGAAGCCTGCTGCCAAGCCTACTGCCATGGAAACGAGGGAGAAGGGAAGATAAACCGGGTTGAAGATCGAGTTGATCAGGTTGGTAATCAAGCCTGCCACGAGCGCTACCCACGGACCTGCTACCATGGCGATGACCAGCGTGCCGATGCTGTCCAAGAAGATAGGCAGACGAAGCAGTTGAGCAATTTGGAAGCCGACCATGTTGATGGCGACGCAAACAGGAATCAGCAGGATTGCCATGAGAGTGAAGTCATTCTTGATGCCGGTTTTCATACCAGAATCCTCCTTTTGCTGAAAAATTTTTATACAAACTGCTTGATGGCAGCGTGTAGCATATCTGCAAAACGTGCTCTGTCAATCTCGAACAGCACTTTGGCGTTCGCCGGTTTGCCCGTCACGCGGTTGTAGTCCACGACGGTGCAGCCTGTGGTCAAACGGCCGGATGTTTCAATCTCGACGTAGCAATCCAGTCCGCGGAACAGCGTCGGGTCAAGCAAGTACGCGACTGCGCAAGGATCGTGCATGTGCAAGCCCTCCACATGTCCCGGCTCTGCCAGAAAATGCGGCGTGTTGGAAAGATTGAAAAAGTCGAGCAAGCCTGCCATGACTTGGCCTGTCTTGTTGCCGATGTGGCGAATGCGGTCGATATCTTCCTGGAACAGCTGCGCTTTCAGCGTCACATCAAGGCCGCTCATGATGATCGGAACTCCGGAGCGGAAGACGATATCGGCTGCCTCCGGGTCAACGTAAATGTTGAACTCGGCTGCTGGCGTGATGTTACCACCAAAGCAGGCCCCGCCCATCAGCGAGATGCACTCGATCTTTTCTTTCACTTCCGGGTAGGCGTTCAACAGGATCGCCACGTTGGTCAGCGGCCCGGTCGCCACAATGGTAACGCTTTCTTTTGCATTCAATAAAACATCACGCATCGCATCCAACGCGCTTCTGTTGCTCGCGGCAAACTTCGCCTCGCCCAAGTCCGCGCCGTCAATGCCTGTCTCTCCGTGAATATCCTCGGCAATAATCAGGTCGCGTACCAACGGCTTGGGAGCCCCTCCTGCCACTTCGATATCGGTTACCCCGATAAAGCTGAGCAGCTTCAACGTGTTGTTCAACGTTTTGTCCGGCGTCTGATTGCCGGCACTTGTCGTAATGAGCTTCACATCCAGCTTGTCCGATGCGAGCGCCAGCAAGATTGCCAGCGCGTCATCATGTCCGGGATCGCAGTCCATGATAATCGGTCTTTTCATCGCTTCCCTCTCCCTTTTTTGGTGGCTTGGTGACGATTACAGTTTGGTTGTGCTCTGGCGGATCATCAGCTCCGGCTCCCAATACACGACCTTTTGCTTGATCCCCTTTTTCTTGATGCTTTGAATCAAGATTTTCGCCGCTTCCTTGCCCATCTGGTAGGCGGGCTGGCGAATCGTTGTGAGCTTGGGCATCAGGGTGGAAATCAGCCGGATGTCGTCAAACCCTACGACCGATACATCGCGCGGAATGCTTTTGCCAAGCTCCTGCGCGGCTTCGTAGACGCCGATTGCCATCAAGTCGTTGCAGGCGAAAATCGCTGTGACCTCTCCGTCAGCCAGCATTTTTTTCGCGACCTCATAGCCGCCGTCGATCCGATAGCCGCCAGAGACGATCCATGATTCCTGAACGGAAATCCCTGCTTCGGCCAACGCTCGCTTGTAGCCTTCGACACGATCCTGGGAGTTCTGCACGCTTGGCGGCCCGCTGATGCAGCCGATCCGCGTGTGGTTTTGCTCCAGCAAATGCTTCGTCGCCATGTAAGCGCCTTCTTCATTTTTCATGTAAACACCGCTGTAAGCGTCTCCGGATTCTCCCCGGTCAATCAGGACGACTGGAATGTCGGCCGCGATCAGCTCGTCATACAAATCCTTGGAATACTTCGCCGTGCTGGAGAAGATGATGCCGTCCACTTTTTTCTCTGTCATCAACTGGACGTATTTCTTTTCTTTTTTCGCATTGTCATCAGAATTGCCTAGGAATACGCTGTAGCCTGCCTTGTTTGCGGCATCCTCAATCCCGCGCACCAAATCCGGAAAAAACGGGTTGGTGATATCGGGAAGAATCAGCCCGATCGTGCTTGTCTTGCGTGTGATCAACCCGCGAGCCAATGCATTTGGCTGATAATTCAGCTCCTTGATGATCGACTGGATGTACTCCCGCGTCTGCGGCGAGATGCCTTCCGATTTGTTGTTGATCACCCGTGAAACCGTTGCGGTTGATACGTTTGCTCTCTTGGCAATGTCCTTAATCGTAATCGCCATGCCCTCACCCTTTTTAGGTAAACGTTTACGTAATCGTTTACTTAACAAAATAGTCCTTTTCACACAGGTTGTCAACGTATTGTTTTTGCAGTTTTCCGAAAAAAAATACTCCTTGCTTCACCCTAGTCCCCGATTTATGATGGGACTACTATGGAGCTTTTCTTGGACAAACCTCCTTGCTAAGTGCCTCACCCTCACCCTTTTTCTGGTGCAGGACTTTCTTGACAGGAGAGGGGAAAACTCCATGAATACCGCACACTCCAGCTTCAAGCCCGTCTTGGCTGGCATCGTCTCGTCACTCATTTTCGGCTTTTCGTTTCTGTTTTCCAAAGTGGCTTTGGATGAACTGCAAAACAATACGATCCAGATGATCGCCTATCGCTTCGGCATCGCTGCGGTTGTGCTCGGCCTGTTGAAGCTTGCTGGCGTCATCAAAATATCGTATCGGAACAAGAGCATTGCCCCGTTGCTTTGGCTCTCGTTTTTTTATCCGTTTCTGTACTTTATTTTTGAAGCGCAAGGCATCCGCTACACCTCTTCCTCCGAAGCGGGTACGATGATCGCGCTGATTCCGATTGCCGTCACCATCATGGCGACGATCTTCCTCAAGGAAAAAACGACGCTTTTGCAATGGCTGTTTATTGTATTGTCCGTCGGCGGCGTGCTGTTTATCAATTTGATGAAATTCGAGGCGCAATCCAGCCTGACAGGCATCTTGTACCTGTTGGCGGCCATTGTCACTTCCGGCGTCTACAACATTTTGTCGCGCAAGTCCTCAGCGCAATTCAGTCCGCTGGAAATCACCTACGTCATGATGTGGACAGGCGCGCTTATTTTTAATGCGATCGCGCTCGGGCAGCATGCCGTGAATGGCACGGTCGACCAGTATGTCGCACCGCTCGCCAATCCGGCTCTCTTGCAGGCGATTTTGTACCTCGGCGTTCTCTCGTCTGTGGTCGCCTTCTTTTTGATGAATTACATGCTGGCCAAGCTGGAAGCCTCCAAGGCAGCCTCCTACTGGAATCTCAGTACGGGTGTCTCCATCATCGGCGGCGTGCTGATCTTGCACGAATCGTTTTACTGGTACCAGGCGGCAGGGATTGTCTTCATTCTCATCGGCGTATGGGGTGCGAACCGTTTTGGACAAAAGCAAAAACCGCAGCCAAGCCAGGCCAAAGCTCATTAACGGCAATTGACATCCAAAAAAGCCAGCCCTCCGAGTGCGGGGCTGGCTTGATTTATCGTTGGGCTGTAAACTACTGGTAGTTCTTTTTTGCGAGATCACTTCAGTCAGGAGGTCACAAAATGCAACCCGTCATCCATCATCCGTGGACTCTCACGGAGCAGGAAGCCATTTCTCTGCAAAAGCAACTGGCCCTGCAAGTCAAAACAGAAGATCAAGTAAAAGAAGTGCAGCATATCGCCGGAGTCGATGTCGCCTACCATGTAGCGGAAGATGTGCTCGTCGCCGGAATCGTCGTTCTGGATGCGGCAAGTTTGCAAGTCGTGGAATCTGTCGTCGTTTCGGATTCGGTAGCTTTTCCGTATATTCCGGGTCTGTTCTCGTTCCGGGAGCTTCCCCCGCTGATGAAAGCATTCGAAAAGCTGCAAACCGTGCCGCAACTGATCGTTTGCGATGGGCAAGGCATCGCTCACCCGCGCAGATTCGGACTTGCCAGCCACGTCGGACTTTTGTACGACATTCCTGCTATCGGCTGCGGCAAAACGCGTCTGCTTGGCGAGTACGCACAGCCCGATTCACACAGAGGAGCCTGCTCTCCCTTGCTGGACGAGGGCGAGATCGTCGGCGCTGTTTTGCGCACGCAAGCGGACACAAAGCCTGTATTCGTCTCCGTCGGGCATGGCATTTCCTTGCCGACTGCCTGCGAGTGGATCACACGGCTTGCTCCCAAGTACCGTCTGCCGGAGACGACGAGACAAGTCGATCAGTTGGTGAACAAAGCATTGGCTGGCTTGGGCAACTAAGCGCTTTGCTCTGTTTTTTTGCTTTGCCGCGCTGCGCGGACAGCTTTTGCCTGGACCGGACAAGGACAAGTCAAACCCTCGCAGCGACGTGCTTTAATGCAAGGTCGGCCAGACGTTTTCGTCATGCTCGTCAAGCACCGCTTCCAGTTGCTCGCCATCGAAAACAGCGAGATAACCGGGAGGCAGCGCCAGCACCTGCAAGACAGACGGGCGGTGTTTCAACAGTTGGAAAATGTAGTACGATTGTAAATCATCGCTGTCCACTTCCCCTTCCACTGGCCCGAGATACCAGCCTGAATCGCCGTCGCCTGCATGGTCGCCACGCTGCAAATAAATCCGTTTTTGCTCCAAGGCGCCTTTGGCGACGACGATCTTGTCCTGGAACAAGGCGGCTTCACCCGCGATCTGCAACGTTTGCAGGCAATGGTTTTGCGCCAGTTGCACATAGAGCGACACGGACAAGTCCGGATTGGTGTCCGTGAACGGATTGGTATCGTAGTCTGGTGCCACGACTTCCATCTGCCCATCGCGTTCGTTCACGATGAAAATAGTCCACCCTACTTGAATCTTCGCGCCATTTTGAATCGGCCCGCTCTCGTTTTCCACATCCGCCAGCAATTCGAGCAAAAAGTCGGCCTGCTTCGCGAAAAACTCCCGGCAAGTCACCACGAAGGTCCTGTTGCCGATTTGCCGGGAGCGTTGACAGAAAGCAGACGACTGATTGTCGGGAAACGGTTTGTTGCTCATCGTTACCATCCTTTCTCCATCGGTATATCGATATGTATGTTTGTACGAAAATAGTTCACTCACAGGCAAAACATGCACGTTCATTGTCAATAGGGTAACACGATTCCAACAGCAGCGCAGCATTTTCCCGTTGAAATGGCGACGCGCGAAAAGACGCGTTTGGACGGGTAAACCATAGCTGAGTCGCTGGGTTGTTGCTTCGTTCGTGCAAAAGAAGCAGGAAGAGGGATGCCCCCTTTCGCTCTGCCCGAGGCAGGTTCACGGAGCGATCCCTCCCTTGTTCTTTATTTTTGTGTGAACGGCGCTTCCAGCAATTGCGCCAGCCTGCTTACATTCGGCTCCATCATGCAACTGAAATGGTTGCCCTCAATCGTAATGACGTCCAGCTCGCCAAGGCATACATCCTGCCAGAAGGACAGCGTCGTGTCATCTGTGCGCGGCAGGAACAAGAACGGTTCGCTCGCCAAAAGGAAGCGGATGTCGCCCATGTACGGCAACGGCGTGTAGCGGGCGGCTTTGAAGCTTTGGCGGAACACCTGGCACAAGCCCTCCGCCATCTCGATCGGCATTTGTTCTCCGGTTGTTCTGGCCTTCGCTTCGACATAAGCCTGGAAGCGCTCCGCTTTGCTGACCGCAGCCATTTGGCCAAACAGCTCTCCTACCTGATCCAACCCGGCATCTCCGCCAATCGTCACGGCAGCGCCTTGCGGAATGCACTCTCCGTGCCGCTCCACGAGCTGCATGACGCCACGAGCCAAATCTTGCTCATCCACCTTGCCAAAGCCTGCCTGCTCCAGCGAAACATTCAGGTTCGGGATAAAGAGTGTTTCGACGAGCAAATCGTCATCCACTTCGGTGAAGATCGGCGGAATGTCGATCAACACAAGATCCGCGACCTGCACGCCCCGCTCCATCAACCGCCTTGCCACTTCGACGGCGATCAGGCCGCCCAGGGAATACCCGATCAGTTGCAGTTCGCTGTGCCCTGTTGCCATCAGGCATTCGGCGTAATCGTCTGCAACTGTCTCGATCAGTTCTGCCGAGTCAAGCGAGCAGTAGCGTTCCATGTCAGCAATCGCCACACCTACAATGCTGCCGATCCCTTGCGCTTTGAGGTGCTCAAGCAGCGGACGGAAAATGTCCATCGTCCCGAGCACAGCGTGGAACACGACGCGCAGCGGCCCTTCCTGCGCCGTTCCATACGGAATCAGCACAGCGTTGCTTGCACTGTTTTGCTGGTGGATCGTCCATGCTTCCTCGGTATGCGGCTGCTCCTCTTGTTCACGGGAGCGAATAAACTCAGCCAAGTCGGCTACCGTTGGATAGTTCAGCATTTGCCGCAGCAGAGCGTCGAACGGGATGGCTGGTTGCACCGGGTCTTCCGCCAGCTTGTCGCGCAGTCTTCCCGCCACCTGCGCCATGATGAGCGAATCCGCGCCATGCTCGTAAAAGCTTTGCGAGCGACCGATGGAAGCCAGCCCGAGCGATTCCGCCCACAGCTTAGCCAGTATGCTTTCCAGCTCATCCAGCTTCTCCTCGCTCGCAGCGACCATCTCTTGTGTTCCGCTTGCAGCGGGACGCCATTTTGCCAAGGTGCGCCGATCGACCTTGCCATTTCCGGTCAGCGGAAGCGCATCGACTACTTGCAAATGCTGCGGCAGCATGTACGCAGGCACATGACCTTTCAAAAATGCTTCCAGCTCTTGCGGACGAACCGCCAGTCGTTCCTGCTTCATCCGTTTGGCGAACAAATGGAACCCGAGTGCAGTCAGCTTGTCGTCTTCTTGCGGCAGCAGCAAAATCGGCTCGCCTTCCTCTTCTTGCAGTTGGGCAAGCCAGTCATGGCGATCCAGATAGGACGACTCCAGGCGCAATTCGTCTCCTGGCTCCATCATCATGAATGCTTGCGAAGCCAAAATCCACAAATGCTCAATCGTCGGCTCCGTGAAAACAAGCCAGCCGTCCGGGCGAATCAGCTCCCGCAGCCTGCTCATGCTGGCTGGTATGTCACGGGCATTTTCCAGTACCCCTGCCGCCAGCACGACGTCGAAGCTGTTCGGAGACAACCCTTGTGCCCGGTAGTCTTGGTCAACATCGAACACGCCGAAGCTCACGTGCGGATACTTGGCGAAGCGCTGCTTGGCTCCGGGAATGAAAAACGGCGCGACATCGGTAAAGACGTACTCGATCGGGTAGCCTTCCAGCGCTTGCAAAACGTTCCCCGTCGTCGCTCCTGTTCCGGCCCCGACCTCCAAAATGCGCAGCGGCTTGCCTTCGTGTCTTTGGGCGATTTGCTGCAAAAGCAGGCACATGCAACGGTTGAGATAACTCGCCATGATATGCTCAATATACAGCGTATGGACGTGATCCCATTTCCCCTCGGGGAACAGCAACGCGACCGGGTCCTCTTCGCCAGTCAAAAGCTCTGCCAGCTTTTCTGCGTTTTTGCGAACGTAAGCGGTAAAGCCGTCCGTTCCCAACATTTTCGTCCAAATGCCCTCCGCGGACGCCCAGCACTCGCCGACGAGCTGCTCACTGACAGTCTGTTCGCTGCGATACTGCTCAGCAGAAAGCGCGGTCAGCAGCCCGGCCTGCTCCAGCCTTGCAACCCAGCGGCGTACCAGCCAGTGATATTTCGGCAAAATTTTCTCTGGATGCAAAACCGCTGCCAACGGCTCGACTCGATTCGCTGCAAAAAACCCGAGCTTTTGCAACGCATGAAGCATGGAATGGAGCACAGCCTGATCCAGACTGGTCATCGCCGCTTCGATTTCCTGCACGCTGATGTGCGCCGCGATCTCCCCTGCCGTATCCCCGATGCCGCTGACTATTTGGGCAAATTCGGCCGCTTCCGCGCTGCGGTCGCGTTCCGGTTTGCGAGCTGGCTCCACGATTGCAAGCAGCGTCGGCTCGTCGCTCGCTTCATCCAGGACCACTCCAGCGGCGGCGACAGCAGGGTGCTTGAGCAGAGCAGATTCGATTTCTCCCAGCTCGATGCGATGCCCGCGAATTTTCACTTGGTTATCTTCACGGCCAAGGAACTCAATCTCGCCGCCCGGCCGATAACGTCCCAAATCTCCGGTGCGATAAAGTCGCTGCCCATCTTCGGGGTGCAGGAAGAAGCGTTCCTGGGAAAGTCGCTCGTCACCCGCGTAGCCTTGGGCCAGGCCATCTCCGGTAATGTACAGCTCGCCTGTGACCCACACCGGGCAATCGCGCATGTGCGCATCGAGCACCCGGAAGCCCTGGTTAGCGAGCGGCTGTCCGTACGGAATGCTGCGCCAGTCGGGCAACAGTCCTTTGTACACATGATAAATCGACCAAATCGCCGCTTCCGTGGCTCCCCCCAAGCTGACTGTCTGCGCGAACGGCAGGCGCTTCGTCATCTGATCCGGCAGCGACAGGGGAATCCAATCGCCTGAGAGCATAGCCAGCCGCAGCTTGGACAAGCATACTTCCGGCGTGCCTTCCAAATAGGTGACGAGCATTTGCATCATGGCGGGAACAGAATCCCACACGGTGACTTCGTGCGCAAGAATCAGCTCTACCCAATGCGACGGGTCTGTTTGCCTGTCCGGTTGCGGCAGGACAAGCGCGCCTCCTACCGACAACGGGCCAAATATGTCGTAGACGGACAAGTCAAAATTGAGCTGAGCCAGTCCGAGCACCTTGTCATTCTCGTTGACCGCAAAGCGGCGATTGATGTCGACAATCGTGTTCGCCGCAGCGCGGTGGCTGACGACGACGCCTTTTGGCTGCCCGGTAGAGCCTGACGTGTAAATGATGTAAGCTGGCAAGTCAGGATTCGTGTCAGGCAAAATGAGCGGCGTCTGCTGCTCCGCCACCTGGTCGACGTCCACGCGTTGAAGCGCCTGCGGCCACTCTGCGTCTGATTCGGAGGCAGTCAGCACAAAACGAATGTCGGCTTGTTCGGTCATCGCCTGCCTTCGCAACAGCGGTTGCTTGGCATCAATCGGCACGTACACGCCCCCGGCAAACAGCGTGCCCAGCACGGCGGCTACCTGATCGACGCCTTTTTCCAGCGCAATCGCCACGCGATCCTGCTCGCGGCAACCAAGTTCTTTCAGCTTTCCGGCGATCGCCGCAGCACGTCTGACCAGCTCTGCATAAGTCAGTTGACCATTTGCGTCAATCACCGCCGGGCGGTCCGGCGTCGCCATCGCTTGCGCCACGATCGGCTGGTGCAGCGCGTAGTCAGGCAGCGGAGCCTGTGTGGCGTTGATCTTTTGCCGCTCTGCTTGCTGCCATTGCGGCAGGGCAAGCTCGCCGCCCTCCTCCCAACGCTGTTCCGATTCAACCAACGCTTGCAGCAAATCGGCGAATGCCGCAAACATGTCGTCTACCATCTTTTCCGGAAACACGCCTTCCCGCACGTCCCAGTTGACTTGCAACCCTTCGGCGCTGTCCATCGCCTGGCAGTCGATGAACACTTGTGGCGTCTGGCTGATGCCGTATTCGCCGATTTTGCCGGAAAGCCGCTCTCCCTCCGCGATTCCGACAAGTCCGATCGCGCTGGTGAAGACAATCGGCATCAACGCTGCTTCGCGCCCGCGTCTGCGCGCCACCTCGCGCATGACCTCGACGCCGGAATAGAGACGATGATCCAAATCCTCGAACAATTGCTTCTGAATCGCTTTTGCCCGTCCCTGGAAGGAACGCTCCGCTCCCCAGTCTACGGCCAGCAAACTGACCGAAGTGAAATCCCCGACGATATCTTGCACGCGATCATGCAGCGGCTGGCGGTTCAACAGCGTCAAGTTCAGGCTGAACGCCCGATTTCGGCTCCAGCGCTCGATGACGGCGGCATAGGCAGTCATCACAGCGGCAGTCGGAGTCAGTCCCCGCTTTTGCGCCCGCTGCTTGAATACGTCCCATTTGGCCGCATCCAGGCGAATGAACTCCCGGCGAAAACGCGCCTTGCCCGCCTCAACTTCTCCCTTGGCAAGCGGCAAATCCGGGGTCTGCGGCAAATCATCGATGCGCGACAGCCAATACGCTTTGTCCCGCGAATAAGCTACTGTCTCCCGCAACGTGCGTTCCGTCAGCACGTAATCGCGGAACGTGATCGGCAGCTCGGGCAGCCTTTTTCCCGGCTCCTTGTAGAGCGTCTCAAATTCAGACAGCAACAGCCAAATACTCGCCCAGTCGGCAATGAGAAACTCCATGGAAACATGCAGCACGGCGCGATCTGCCGTTTTGGTCACGGCGATGCCGTAGAGCGGCCACTTGTCCGTGTCATAGACGCGATGCCCCATGTTTTCGCGGATCGCTTCCAGTGCACTCCCGGCTTTGGCTTTGTCCAACATGCTTGTGTCTGTATAAGGCACCTTGAAGCGCGGCACTTCTGCCATCACCCGCTGTTGTCCGTCGGAGTCAATCGTCGCACGCAGCATATCGTGACGCGCAATCAGTTGATTCCATACTTCCTCGACCCGTACCGGATCAAGCTGTTCGTAATCAAGCTCCAAATAAATGTGGCACGCCACGCCGCCGTAGCCGAACAGCTCATACCGTCCCAGCAAGTAAGCTGATTGCACATCTGTCAGGGGAAAAGGCGTAAAGCGGGCAGCCGGATCAGGCACAACCTCGACTGGCTGCGCCTCTTTTTGCAAAAGAGCCACGATTTCTGCTTTTTGTTCGCGAAGCATCTGCAAATCTTCGGGGGCCAGGCTGCCTTTTGGCGCCTTGTAACGCAGGTTCCCCGCTTCTTCCCAGATAGACACACCTTCCTCGCGAAGCCGCGTCAAAAGCTCGATACTACTGATCTGGATGTTTTGGGACATTTGCACACACTCCTATTTGGTCAGCTTGGCCATATCGTTGCAGTTGTCGGTGAAAACCAGTTCCCGCTCCGTTTTTTCTGCCTCTTGGCCTTTTTGGATGACAAACAGCTTCTGGCCGAGCAAAGCCAGCGGATGATCTTCGCCGGGCAGCACCGCAAGCTCGCCCACACCAGCGCCATGAAACACATCGCGCCACTGCTGAACAGTCATGAAGGTCGATTGCGTCTGTTTCCGATCATCGACAGGGGGCGTCATCATGAACGCCTGGGAGATCAGCATTTCCGTAAATTCTCTGGTCGGCTCGGTAATGAGCATCCACCCGCCAGGCACCAGACTCTCCATCAAACTGCGAATGATTTGATCCGTGTCGCGGGCATTGTTCAGCATGCCAGCCGCCACGACGATATCTACACTCCCTGGCTCCACACCTTGTTCAAACAAATTTTTGTCAATATCGATCACCGCAAAGCTCATCCACGGGCAATCCTTGAACCGCTGGCGGGCAGCCGCAAGGAAAAAGTGGGACACGTCCGTGTACATGTAGTCGACACGCAAACCTTTGGCAACTAGCGGTCGCAAGCGCGCGACGACGCCGTCCGTCGTGGCTCCTGTCCCTGCGCCTACTTCCAAGATGCGCAGCGAACGTTTGCCGGAAGCGATGCGGCTCGCCGCCTCTGCAACCGATTTGTTCAAATACTTGGCGACGAGCGTATCGCGGTAGAGCGCGTTGGCGACATCCATCCGGCCTTCCGGGAAAAGCAGCAAAGCTGCTTGCTGAGTGTCATTCATCAGCGCGGGAAGCTGATCGGCGTTGCTTTTCAGGTAGTCGATGACAAGTGGCGAACCAAGCTTGCCACTCCACGCTTCCTTCGCCATCATCCAGCGGCGTTCCACCTCTTCCCGGCTCATCCGCTGTCCGCACTGAAAAGCATCTTCACGGGCATCTATGTAGTTTTTGTCTTGCAAAACGTGCAGCCAGCGCCAGATGACAGGTTCGTGACGCGGTGCCACTTGAGCGAGCGAAAAAATGTCGGAGCTGCTGTATCGCCTATCGGGCTCAGCTAACGCCCCTTGCGATTGCAATGCCAACAGCATGGACGCCAGGGCAGCTTGCTCCAGACGCTCTACGCCTTCTTTCACCACTCCCGCATCCACGCCTGCCAGTTCGCTTTCCGCCACCGTCGAGCACGTAAACACATTGCGGTTTGCCTCTCCCCCCTGAACTGTCGACTCTTCCGGTTCAGGCAGGTCATCGGGAATCTGCAAAGCCGCCTGCCGCAGCACGTCCAGCGAAATCGGCTGATGCTTCCCGTTTGCGCGCAGCACCGGATAGCCCAATGCCTGCGTCCAGTCCTGCCAGCCGCGAGAGCAAAGCAGCTCCTGCTGCGCCCGCATGTCGATCGCCGCCCGATCCACGTTGCCCAAAATCATCTCCCGCATCGCCAGCAGATCACGCCCGATCGCTTGCGGCCATTGCTTGGTCAAAATATCGCGATAGCTTGCCGTCTCGCACGTCCCGAGCACTTCTGTGCTGCTTTCGAGCATATGGGCAGGCGGAGAGGCCACCAACGTTCCGTGAATATCCGGCAAATCAGGCACATGCAGGCGCGGCTGCCAGACGACCGGACCGTGTGTATCCGTGAGCGACAAGCTCCCTCCTGCTGTACCGATCGTAATTTTGTGCAACAAATGCAAATGATTGTCGGGATCATCAGGGTCGACTTCATTGTGGGCCAAAAGCGTCACCGGAATTTTGCCGAGCTGTCCGATCAGCACCTGAAAAGGCCCTTCGTCTTTGATCACATGGTTGATCTTCCACGGGCGGATCGTCGGCAGCGCCTCTTGCAAAATGTGCATCAGCGGATACGAAACTTGCGTGGCGCAAGCAGCCTCGATGTACAAGGCAGGCTGTTTGGCGAGCAGTTCTTTGGCGCAAGCGATAAATCGCCGGACCGCAGGAAGATGCACATACAAGTCACCCGTCATGAAATAAACGCCGGATTGCCGCGCTTGCTTCAGGCACGCCGCCAAATCTTTTTGATGAATCGGCTGCTCGGACAGGACGTGAATGCCGCGCTCCAAAAGCTCCAGCGCCAGATTCGTGCCCTGTCCGCCCATCACGGTCGAGCGGAGAACGACGCACGCGAGATCGAGATTGGCCGGAAGCTGTCCCACTTCTGTAAACAAGGGAACACCCAGACGCTCGGCGCACTGTCGCGAACGCTCGCTGCCTTTTGCCAGCAAGCCGACCAGTTCATACTGCTCAGGCAGCGCCCGCACTGCTTCCAGGTAAAACTGTCCAAAACGAGTGCCGCATACGACGACACGCAGCTTGCGATTTGCTTTTTGAGTCATCGGGCACCTCCCGCTGTTCTTTCGCTTCGTTCAAGCGCAAGCTCCACGCCCTGGCGGCAAAGCGCCTGAATCAAAGCTGCCTGTGATACGCCTTCGGATACGTAGTAGCAGCCCGCTTTTTTGTCCGCTTCTTCCGTCACGAGCTGGGCAACCGTCGCCGCCACGATGCCCGACAAACGGTTCCAGTCCCCCCGGTACAAGAGCGTCGCTGTCAGCCGAACGGGAGCGCCGTCGCGAAGTCCGTCTGCATGCAGATGGAACATCGTGTAATCGTCTACGTTCGGCTTTTTGGCTGCGAACTGCTGCAACAAAAGCTTGGCAGAGTGCTGCTTTTGCTCCTCGGTTTTGTACTGCTGAAGAGCCTTGATCATGACAAACTGATTCAAGATGCCGCTATGTTGATAGCTGTTGTAAAAGTAAGCCGCCTTGATGTCATGGGCATGGGCCATCCGGCAAAATTCTTCGGTCAGGACGGGATACGTGTCCCGTTTGCCCGCTGGCTGGGGAAGCATGCAGCTTTTATGAAAAGGCCCGTCGATTTTGCGCACCTCTCCGTCACGGCAATAGCTCATCCCGTAGCCCGTGTCTTCCTCGATGCTGCACACGATGTCATAGGCAGCGTTCAGGGAAAAATCGCCTTGACCCGCAAAAAACAGTTCCAGCTGCTCGATGCTGTCCAGCTCTTCCTCTGCTATGTATGAAGGGAATATCTCTGACAAGCCAGGGTACACTCCCGCTGAGATGACGAAGCGCAGTCCTTTTGCCTCGATCTCCGCTTTTCTCGTCAACAGCAGCCGATACAAATGCTCGTCGCCGGATACATCGACGTAGTGAACCCCTTTTTCCAGGCACGCCACAGCCACTTTATCGAGCACTTGCTTGGCAGGGCCAGCGCAGTTGATCACGATATCGCAGCGGCTGCAAAAATCAGCCAGTCTGGAAGCGTCGAACACGTCCACTTCCCAAAAATCGCCTCTGTCCTCGCATCCCGCCAGCAGTCCCCGAAGCTTCTCGGGATTCCGTCCTCCTAGCAAGACCCGATGCCCGGTAGCTGTGAGAATTGTCGCCAAAGCTGCGCCGCCAACCACTCCGGTCGCGCCGAGAATGCCGATTGTTTTTTTCTCCACGTGTTCTCTCCCTCTCTCGCCTGCTCGCTGCATCGATTCCGGCAAAAAAGCCGGGCTGCGCCCTTTTGCGCCCATGTGCGCAGCCCGTGTTGCCTTTTTTGCTGGTGAGCTATCCTTCGCTCAATTTGATGCTTGGCAGGCTTTCTTTTCCTAAATGATTCCCTCGTCGTAGTTCATATCCGGCTGCTCGGCATCGGTTGCATTCGCCTCGATGAACGCGGCAAGCTGTCCGAGCGTCGGTGCTTCAAACAAATGCTGCAAGGACAATTCCACCTGATGCCGTTCCTTCAACAAGTTCAGGCACTGGATGGCGCGCAAGGAGTCGCCGCCGCGCATGAAAAAGTTGTCGTGGATGCCGATATCGGAGCAACCAAGCACTTCTCCCCAGATGCTGGCGATCATTTTCTGCGTGTCGCTTTCCAGCGCAGCAGGCGCTTTGCCTGGCGAACTCGTCTTCTTCTTGCCGAGCTGCGCCAGCGCTTTGCGGTCCACTTTTCCATTGGCGGAAAGCGGCAGCTGGTCAAGCTGTACGAACTCTGCCGGAACCATGTAGTCCGGCAAGTTTTGCCGCACGGCATCCGCCAGTTTCTCCGGCTGGAACAGCTTCACGGCAAGCGGGGCCTGCGCCACGAGCAGATGTCGCTCGAATGTCTCCGCCGTCTGTCCGGCCTGCGGGAACGCTTCGACGCTCGTAAAGCCGTGTTTGTCCAGCAGCTTCTGCCATTGCCCGACGGCGAGCAGCGGGAGCTTGCTTGCTTTTCGCTCGTCCTCCAGATGGGAGAAGCCATCTTCGAAAAATCCGACAGTGGTGAGCAGCAAACGGCTATTGCGGGTGGCCTCGATGAGCAGCAGGATGCCTCCCGGCGCCAGGAGCGCTTTGAGATAGTCAAGTGTCGCGTCGAGGTTGCGGGAACGGTGCAGCGTGTTATCCGCCACGATCACGTCAAAGGAATGCAGCTCATAGCCTTGGGCAAGCGGTGCCTGATTCATGTCAAACTGACCGTATTGAAGCGGTTCCGCCTCGCCAAAAGCTTGCTTCGCCCTGTCTGTAAAGAAGGTCGACTCGTCTGCGTACAAATACTTGCTTCGCTCGGCTGGCAACACCGATACGAGCGCTTGAGTCATGCTGCCAGCCCGCGTGCCGATCTCCATGATGCGCAGCTCGCGCTCTGCGGGGTGGCTGTCTGCGATAGTTCCGAGCACCTGTGCAGCCAGGCCGTGGTAGTAGTCGCGCGTCAAATCAAATTGGCTCAGGGCGGCAGGAGTGAGAAACGCCTCTTCGGCCAGGAACAGCTCCAGCGGATCAAGCTCTCCGGTCAACAGTCCGATAAAGAGCGGATAATCCCGGCGATAAACGGCTTCCAGCGCCTGGGCAGCCTCGGTGCGGAACGAAATGTCGAGCATCGCGTCACTCAAGGAGCGGACGCAACGATAGACGCCGTCCTCCGTTTTTTCCAGCAGCCCTTCTGTGCGCAGCGCCTCCAGCCAATGTTGCAGCAAGCTTTCGAAACGCGGGTGAATTTGCAAGTGTCGCATCAGCTCAGCCGTCGAGTAGCTCTCCTGCTCGCGGGTGAACACACCCATATGCTCCAATGTTCGGCACATGTACATGGTGCTCACCGCTTCCGCTTCGCCGAGGAACGTCTGCACAATCTCCGCATCCAAGGCAGACGGGATACGGGCGGCCTGCTTTTTCCCCGACTCGCTGATTTCCTGCAAGCGAAGCGAGCACGCAGCCGGATCGGCTTTGGCTGTCACCAGCAGCTCGGTTTCCTGTTGGCCATCGAGGACGACGTAGCCGACGAGACGCTTTTCTTCCCCTGATTCATCCGGTACGGCTACGATCGCTTCCTTCACGCCGTTCTGGCGCTTGAGAACTGCTTCGATCTCGCCCAGCTCGATCCGGTGCCCTCTGATTTTGACCTGGAAGTCCTCCCGGCCGAGAAACTCCAGATTGCCATCTGGCAAGTACCGTCCCAAATCGCCTGTGCGATAGAGGCGCTCGCCTGTCCGCGGGTGGCGGATGAACTTGTCATTCGTTTTTTCTTCATCCCGCCAGTAGCCTTTGGCAAGGCCAATCCCGGCAATGTACAGTTGCCCCGGCACCCAAACCGGGCAGTCGCCCATCCATTCGTTCAGCACGTGGAAGCGCTGATTGAGCATGGGGCGTCCGTACGGAATGCTCTTCCATTCCGGTTCGACCTGCTCGATCGGGTAAAAGTTCGACCAGATCGACGCTTCCGTCGCTCCGCCAAGCCCGATCACTTGCGCATGCGGGAAGTAGGCTTTGATTTTGTCCGGCAAATCGAGCGGAATCCAGTCTCCGCTCAACAAGACGAGACGCAGGCTTGGCGCTACGCTTGCCTTTTGGCCGGAAGCGTACTCGATCAGCATCTGCATCAGCGCCGGAACCGTGTTCCAGACGGTCACCTGCTCTTTTTCCAGCCACTCGATCCAATGCGCAGGGTCTTTTGCTTTGGCGGCATCCGGCATTACAATCGTGCCGCCTGCGGCAAGCAAGCCGAACACGTCGTACACAGACAAGTCGAAGTTCAGGTTGGACAGAGCCAACACTTTATCGGTTGTGCTTACGGCAAACCGTTCGTTTATGTCGAGGATCGTGTTGACCGCGCCGCGATGGTCGATCATGACTCCTTTTGGCGCTCCCGTCGAGCCGGATGTGTAAATGACGTACGCCAAATCTTCCGGTCGTTCAGGGAATGACAGCAAGCTGGAGGCGCTGCCTTCGACCCGATCCACAGCCAGGCACTGGACATCGGCAGGCCAGCCCAATCGCTCCGCAAGCCATGATTGCGTCAGCACGAAGCGGACTTGCCCGTCACGCAACAGCTGGGCGCGTCGCTCTTCCGGATGAGCCGGATCAATCGGCAAGTACGCAGCACCCGCTGCCATAATGCCCAAGGTGGCGGCCACCTGCTCCCAGCCTTTTTCCATCACGATCCCGACCAGCGTGCCAGGCTCTGTTCCATGCTGCTTCAACCATTTGCCGATCACGCTCGCCAGTTGGGACAGCTCCGCATACGTCAGCGTCCGTTCCGCCGAAATGACGGCTGGCTGGTTAGCTTTGGCCGCGACTTGCTTGGCAAACAGTCCGCCAAGCGTCTCGTCAGTGAGCGGCGCGTCGGTGGCATTGGCTGCCCGTCTTGCTTCCAGTCGCGGAATGGCGATCAGGCTTGGCGCTGTCTCTTGCCATGCGGCCTGTTCTTCCGTCAAGCGGTGCAAAAGCTGGCAATAAGCGGCAAACATGTCAGACAGCATGCCTGCGGGGAACAGCCCTTCCACGGCGTCCCAAATGAGCAAAAGCTCGCCGTCCTGCTCGACGACTTGATGATCCAGCCAAATTTGCGGGGTCTGGGTAATGTTGTAGACGAGCTTGCCCAGCCATTTTCCGTCCGTCCCGCTGCCGCTCCACTCATCTACGCCAAGCGCGCTCGTAAAGACGACTGGCATGGAAACGCCGTGATGCTCGCCGCTTCGTCTCGCCAGCTCCCGCTGCACGGTCACCCCGCCCACGAGCGGATGATCCAGGTCGCGCCACAGCTGCTGCTGCAAATTGCGGCCCCGTTCCAGCAGAGTCGCCCCTTTGGACAGCTCCACAGCCAAAAGCGTCAAGGTGGTGAAGTCTCCGACGAGCGCATGCACCTGCGGATGCAGCGGAAGACGGTTGAACTGCGTCAGGTTGATCGTAAAACGCGAGCTTCTGCTCCACGCTCCGAGCGTCTCGGCATACGCCGTCAGCAAAATGCCCGATGGGGTCAGCCCAAACTCGGCTGCGCGCTCCTTCAACTTCCGCCATTTGTGGCGATCCAGCTTCGCTTCCAAGCGCTCAAACCGCTGTGCGGTCATCGTGTCGGGATTTTGCGCGAGCGGCAACTGCGGAGCTTGCGGCAAGTCATCCAAGCGCGCTGTCCAGTAGTCCAAGTCGCGTTGGTACAGCGCTGACGACTTCAACTCCTCCAGTGCGAGAACGTAATCGCGGAAGGACAGATCGAGCTTCGCGAGCGGCGCGTCCGGCTCATGGTAGAGCCGCGTCCATTCGCTCAGGAGGTGGAACATGCTCCAGCCATCGAAAATCAGGTTGTCGAAGCTGATATGCAAGCGAACCCGACCGTCATGCAAGCGGGATGCCCGCACGTCAAACAGCGGCCAGACGTCAGGCGCAAGCACCTGGTGCGACATTTCCTCGCGAATCGCCAGCAGTTCTTTCTCCACGCTCTCCGTTGGCTGCTGGCGCAAGTCCGTGATCGCAATCTGGTAGCGCGGCACCTGCGGCAAAATTTGCTGCTGCAAGCCGTTTGGCAAAACGACTGCCCGCATCATTTCATGGTGGTCGATCAAGCGCTGCCAAGCTGCGTTGATCCGCTCCAGGTCGAGATTTTGCCCGTCGATCTCGAAATAGCAGTGCGTCGACACATTCCCCAGAGCGTAAACGCCGCTGCGGCCCAGCCAGTACGCCTGCTGGATGTCCGTCAGCGCAAACGGCTGCTCTCTCTGCTCGGGGGCAGGCACAATTTGCGGCCAGACAGCAGTTGTCTGCGCCTGTTGCCCGTTTTCTTCGAGCACCGCCTGAACGTGCGCCGCCAGTTCGGCAATCGTCGGCTTGTCAAAAATTTTGCCCAGCGAAAGTTCCACGCCGATGCGGCTGCGCACCAACGCAGCAAGCCGCGTCGCCAGAAGCGAATCCCCGCCCAGCTCGAAGTAGTTGTCGGTCATGCCCACTCGCTCGACGCCAAAAAGCTGGCACCAAATCGCGGCCATCTCTGTTTCCAGCGGCGTTTGCGGTGCGGCGAACGCTTTCTCCGCTTTCGTCCGCGTCAGGCTGTCCGGCGCAGGCAATGCCTGGCGATCCACTTTTCCGTTTGCCGACAGCGGCAACGCATCCAGCAGGAGGAACGCGGTCGGCACCATGTAATCAGGCAGTTTGTGCTTCAGGAAGTCAGCCAGCCGCAACGGATTGAAGCGCTGCCCATGCTCGGGGGCTTGCGCCACTATTACGTGCTGTCCAAACACATTCGCCGCGTCGCGCTCGTTCGGAAACGCCGCTACTTGTGCAAACGACTGCTTCAACACGCGCTGCCACGCAGCTTGTGCCAAAAGCGGCTTCTGGTCATGGCGACGCTCGTCTTGCAACCCGGTGAAGCCGTCCTCCAAAAATGCCGTACTGACCTGCTGCAAACGGCTGTCGCGCGTCAGCTCCAGCATGAGCAGCACGCCGCCCGGTGCCAAAAGCGACTGCGCGTGGCTGAGCGCCACTCCGATATCCCGCGCCCGATGCAACGAATCGGCAGCGATGATGACATCGTATTGATGGGCCTCGTACCCTTGAACAAGCGGGTCTTTTTCCATGTCGAGCAACTGGCATTGCACATGAGGCAGCTTGCCGAATCTGCTCTTCGCCTCCTGCATGAAGAAGGTCGACTGGTCTGTGCACGTATACGCGACTACCTCTTCAGGCAGGACCGCCAGGAAAGCCTCGGTCAAATCCGCGCTTCTCGCCCCGATCTCCAAGATGCGCAGCGGCTTTCCGCTTTCGGCAAACGGCGCAGCCAACTGTTTCAGCATCAGCTGCGCCAGGCGATCTCTTTCTTGGGCAAAAGGAAGCGTCTGCAACAGCTCTCGCGGAGCAAGACCTGGCTCCGTGGTGAAGAAATGGGTCAGCGGGTCCACCGCTCCGGTCAACAGTCCGGCATGGGCGCCGTCCAGCTTTTGCAAATACAGAAGCAGTGCTTCGGCATACGCCTCCCATCCAGCCGGCGCTTCACTCGCCACAGGCGGCTCGAACCATTCGGCGCGAATCTCGCCGACCATGACGTATGTATCCGCTTCGCCTTTTTGGACAAGTCCCTCTTCCGCAAGCGAGTTCAGCCATTGCTGGACAAGGGCGCGATACCGTTCCAAAATGCCGCATTGCTGCATCAGTTCATCGAGGGTAAAGCTGCTGCCAGGAGCAAGCTTTGCGCCTGCTTGCTTCAATGCTTTGCACATATACCGGACAGCCAGTTGTTCCAGATACGCCCAAAAAGCTGCGAAAGCTTCCGGGGTCTGGATGTCCAGATCGCCTTGCCACTGCTTTGCCGAGTCGAGCAGACTCGTCCACACCGCTTCCTGGAAGGCTGGCTCCGCTTCCATCCGCTCAAACAGCCCGGCATCGGCTGCCCGATCGGCAACGAGATAGCCTACCAGATGACGATTGCCACGCGGATCGCCTACAGCGGAAACGACCGCATCCCGCACGCCCGGATGCTGCTTCAACGCTGTCTCGATTTCGCCCAGCTCGATCCGGTGACCCCTGATTTTCACCTGGAAGTCTTTGCGTCCGAGAAACTCAATCGTTCCGTCCGGCCAGTACCGTCCCAAGTCGCCTGTGCGGTACCAGCGGCCGCCCTGCCCATTTACGAAGCGCTCTGCTGTCAGCTCGGCATCGCCGCGATAGCCGAGCGCCACGCCCGCTCCGCCAATCCACAACTCGCCAGCCACCCAGTCCGGGCAATCCCGGCCTTTTGTGTCCACCACGCGATAAGACTGGCGCGCCAATGGACGTCCATACGGAATCGAGGTCCACTGAGCAGGGAGCGGCAGCTTGACGTCGTGCGCATTCGACCAGATCGACGCTTCTGTCGCACCGCCCATCGCCACCAGCTCGCTCGCTGGCGCTGCTTCTTTCAGCCGCCCTGGCAAATCGAGTCCGATCCAATCGCCTGACAGCATCGCCAGTCGAATCGGCAACGGCCCATGTCCCGCACTTTTCGCTGCAATCAGCAGCATATCGAGTAGCACAGGCACCGAGTTCCAGAGCGTAATCTGGTGCTCTTGGACAAGCTGCGCCCACTTGCTCGCATCCCGTCTGGATTCCTCGTCGATCAAGACGATGGAACCGCCTGCCGCCAAAAGTCCGAACACGTCGTAAACAGACAAATCGAAATCGAGCGAAGACACGGCCAGTACACGGTCAGAAGACGTGACCTGATAGCGCCTGTTAATCTCGCAAATCGTATTCCACGCCCCGGCGTGACTGATCTCCACTCCCTTTGGCTCGCCTGTGGAACCGGACGTGAAGATGATGTACGCCAGACTGTCGACCGCTGCCGTTACAGGCTCAGCCAGCGCTTCGGCTTTTTGCGCATCCGCCACCGTCAAGACTTGCGCCCCGGTCGGCCACTCCAGCTTGGCAGCGTGTTCGGCATCGGTCAGGGCGAAGCGAATGCCTGCTTTGGCAAAAATCCGCTCGCGTCTGCTCGCTGGCTGCCCGATCCCTACCGGAACGTAGCATGCGCCAGCCGCCATAATGCCGAGCACCGCCACGATTTGCTCAAACCCGCGCGGCAAGCTGACCGCCACTGGCTCGCCGTTCGCAATGCCCTGCCCGCTCAGAAAAGCTGCGACCTGCAAGGCTCTTTTTGCCAGTTCGCCATACGTCAGGGGCGTTGCGCCGTTCCCGTCAATAAGCGCCGTGCTTTGCGGGTTTTGCCCGGCATTGCGGAAAAAGGCTTCGTGCAAACATTGCGGCGCAAACGGCGCAGCGTGCTCGTCCGCTGGCTCCTGCCTCTGCTTGGCGAGATCAGGCAAACATTGCGGCGCTGCCTGCCAGTCGTTTTCCGGGGCAACCAGCCAATCCATCAGCTTGCCAAAAGCGGCAAACATCTGGTCGATCATGCCAGCAGGGAACAACTCTTCGACCGCGTCCCACGCCAGCAGCAATCCCCCGTTCATTTCGTACGACTGGAAATCGAGCCATACTTGCGGCGTCTGCGAGATCATGTAGGAAAGCTCGCCCAACGTATCGCGGCATTCCTCGTTGATCAGCGGCGTCCCCAAATTGCACGCGAACACTACCGGAGCGAAATCGCGCTCTCCCTGGCGAACGCGGGCAAGCTCACGCTGCAACTGCACGCCTGAATAAGCTGCGTGGGCCACATCCTCGTGGAAGCGCGACTGGATGGCATGCACCCGCTGCAAAAACGACTCCGGCTGCTTCATGTCGACCGCAAGCAGCAGCAAATTGGTGAAGTCAGCGACGACTTCCTCAATCCCCGGCTCACTGGCTTGGCGATCAAACAGCGGAATGTTGATCAAAAATTCCGAGTGCGTGCTCCAGCGATCGAGCACTTCCGCATAGGCTGTCAGCAAAACCATCGCAGGCGTGACTTTGTGCGATTGCGCCCGCTTTTGCAGGCGCATCCAGTCCGTTTCATCCAGTCGATGCGTTCTTCGCACGAAAACAGGCGACTTGACCATTTCCGGCTTCACGGCAAGCGGCAGGCCAGGCGCTCCCGGCAACGTCAGCAGCCTGTCGTGCCAGTAACGGGCAGCCTGTTCCACATCAGCCGCTCTTCGCTCTGACTCTTGCTGCAAATAGCGGGCAAAGCTCCACTCGGCAGGCGCCGCAGGATCAAGCTCGCGCCCGTAGGCCGCTGCCAAATCGCGCAGGATGATGTGCAAGCTTTGGACGTCAGCGACGAGCAGATCGAGGTCAAAGTGCAGACGAGTCCGGTCACCCGTGAGCAGGCTCAGCTCCAATCCGGCCACTTCGCCAAGCTCGACCGCCAGCTTGCGGTGGGAAATCCGCTCGCGAATGCGCATAAGCTCCTGTTCTTGCTCGTGCTCTGCAAGGGCACGCAAATCGTGGACAGGGATTGCCTTTTCGTAAGGCGCATCCAGCACCTCTTGCCGCCCATCTGCCAGAAACCTGGCGCGCAGCATCGGATGGCCGCGCAGCACTTTTTGCCACGCTGCCAAAAGCCGCCCATGCTCTACGCCAGTTCCGTCGATCTCCAGATAGGCGTGGCAGCCCACTCCGCCAAGCGGCTGATCATCCTGGCGGCCAATCCAGTACGCGTACTGCACGTCTGTCAAGGCAAACGGCGCCTTCCCTGCTTCTGCGGTCTGCGGCTTTGCCTGACTCGCTTTGGCATTCGCTGGCTCCGTCGCTCTCTGGCTGCTTTTTTGCAAAAGCGCCCACCAATCTCCCAGGCGCGGGGAGGCGATCAGTTCGGCAAACGTCACCTTCGCCCCTTCCTTGCGCCATTTGTTGACCATCCTCATCATCTGCAAGGAGTTCAGTCCAAGCTCAATCAGGTTTTGTTCGTCAGCAAACTCGACCGCCCCGGGCAGCATGGATTGAATCTGGCGGCGCACCGCGTCATAGCCCAGAGAAGCCGCCACTCCCGCGGAATTGCTGTCATCAAGCACTTGCTTCATCACGGTTTCCTCCTTTCTGTCAAAAGTGCCCCTATTGTTGCTTCACTGCCTCCAGCTCGCGGCTCGCCATGACGAGCTGACGGGAAAAACTGCTCAGCTTCTCGCGCGTCTCTTCCAGTTCGCGCTCAGGCAGCGACATTTCGACTACGCCAGCCCCGGCATGTAGCCACGCTTGGCCGTCTTTTTGGTAGATCGTCCGCAGCACGAGCGCCGCGTCCATCGCTCCGCTCTCGTCATACGTCATGACGCATCCGCTGTACAAATTGCGCGGTACGCTCTCCAGTCTGCCGATCGCTTCGATCGACTCCCGTTTCGGAATCCCTGACGCCGTCACAGCCGGGAACAGCGCCCGGAACGCATGCCAAGAATTGCGGCCTTCCATGAGTTTTCCTTTCAGCCTGGAAGCGATATGCTGCACCGTTCCTCTGCTCGCCACGGTCATGAAATCAGTCAACAAGATCGTCGAAGCGTCGCAGACGCTCCTCATCTCTTCAAAAGCCAGCTTGACCGAAACGGCGTGCTCGGCAATTTCTTTCGGATCGTTGAGCAGCTCTGCTTTCAGCTTGTCGCTCTCCGCTTCGCTGCCCCCTTTGGAACGCGTGCCCGCCAGCGGATAAGTGCTGACCCAGCCTTCGCTGTCCACCTCGACAACCGTTTCCGGACTGAAGCCCGCCGCATTCATCCCTTCCAGACGAACCAGGAACGAACGTGCCGGAGTGTTGACTCTGCGCCCGGCGACGTAGCTCGCAACCATGTCCAGCTCTTCGGACACCGGAATTTTTCTGGACAAAATGACCTTGTGGTATTTGCGCTCGGAAATTTCCCGAACCGCTTCCGCAACTCCCTGCATGTACGTCTCTGCCCCGTGCGTATCTGCCTGCGGAACAGCCAGCTTTTCTTTTCCTGCGCGCTCTGCCAGACTGCTCTGCGGTGCTTTGCCAGCCAACTCCGCGAACACTTCACGCAAAAGCTGCCCCAGTTGCTCGCTGTGCTCTTTTGCAAGCGTCCGCAAAAGCACCTCGCCCTTGTGGAATCGCACCTCTGCTTGCGGAATGAACAGCTTGAGCAGATTCGGGTCTTCGGTAGCAAGCGGCAGTCCGTTGTAGTAACGGGCCATGCCGAAGTTCACGGTGCCGTATGCGCGCCAGTCGGCCAGCGGCACAGCGGCGAAGGCTCGTTCGATCGTCTCGCCGAGCTCTGCGTTTTCGTAGGTTGCCGTCTCGCCGCCGCAAACCATTTTCGTCTGCTGCGCATCTACGGTAGCCAGAGCGTGGATGCCCATTCCGATCGACAGCTCATCCCCGTTTTCGTAGAGTACATAATCTTCAAAAAGTCCACGCTCGACGATTTCTGCCGCCGCCAAATGAACATCTCCTGCAAAAGCAAACGTTTCTTCCCGATAAGTGTTGATCGGCGCAGTTGCCTCCACTTGTTTCGCCATAGCCATCTCCTTGAGCTTGTTTTTATTGACCTTCCCCACACTGGTCAGCGGCCAGCTGTGAGCAAATTCCAACTGGTCAGGCATTTTGTAGCGCGCAACGCCCTTCTCCTGGAAAAAGGCGTGAATATCCGCCAGCGTCAACTCCGGATTGTCCGTGATGACGAATGCGCAGCTTCTCTCCCCCAGCGTGGAATCAGGCAGTGTAATCAGAGCGGCATCCCTGATGTCCGGGTGCAGACGCAAGTACGACTCGACTTCGGCTGGCATGATTTTTTCGCCCGCGCGGTTGATCATTTCCTTGATCCGTCCGCCTACCTGGATATTGCCTTCCGGCGTGAACCGCGCTTTGTCTCCCGAGCGGTAAAAGCCGTCTTCCGTGAAGCTTTCGCGATTTTGTTCCGGTGCCAGGTAGTACCCGCGAATCGTGTACGGCCCGCGGACGATCAGCTCTCCGTATTCGCCTGGTGCCACATCGTCTCCGTTCTCATCGACGATCCGTACCTCGTCTGCTTCGGAAATCGGCCGCCCCTGGGTCGTCATGATGACTTCGTCGGAATCGCCTAGCGACGTGCCGCAAATCAAGCCTTCCGCCATTCCGAACACTTGCTGGAGCTTGCACGTCCACTCCCGCATGATGCGGCCAGCCACCTTGTCATCGAGCATCGAGCCGCCCACCTGCAACACTTTCAGGCTGGACAAATCGCTCTCCGTATCCCATTCCAGAACTTCCAGCCAGACGTTGACAAGCGCAGGCACCAATGCCGTAATCGTCACTTTTTCTTTTTCAATCAGCGGAAAAGCTTCATCGCAGCTGGTCGTTTGACACAACACAACCTTGCCGCCGACCGAAAACGCGCCGAGAATGCCAGGGCAACACAGCGGAAAATTGTGCGCGATCGGCAGAACAGCAAGATAGACGCTCTCGTCCGTCAGCTCGCAGCGAGCAGCCATTGCTCGCGCATTGTAGGCGTAGTCGGTGTGTGTGCGCGGAATCAGTTTTGGCGTGCCCGTCGTACCGCCTGACAACAGCAGCAATGCCGTATCTGTATAAGCCGGGCCGTCGAACAACATCGGCGGGCCGCTGATCGTCGCCAGATTCGTGCCGATGCCGCTTTCTCCATCGGTCAAAACGAACTGCACGCACGCGTGTTTTTTGACCAAATGTTCCGCCAGCTTTGTATAGTCAAAGCCCAGAAACGTGGTGGGAATAATATAGGCAACGGGCTTAGCGAGCGAAAAAATCCCGTCCAGTTCCGCCTCCCTGTGGGCAGGCAATACGAGAATCGGCACTGCCCCGATGCGAAACAGGGCAAAGCATGTCAGGACAAAAGCAGTCCGGTTCGGAAGCTGGACCGCGACTTTGTCGCCTTTGCGGATGCCCATGCGGTACAGGCCAGAGGCAAGCGCATCTGCCTTCACATCCAGCTCCTGATAAGTCAGTCTCGCTTCATCCTCGACCAACGCCACTTTGTCCTGATACTTTTCCGCCCATCGGCGCAGTTGCTCCCCCAGAGTCAACGGCTCCCAAAACCCGCGTTGTACATACGTTTCTGCTGCTTGCTCAAACCAATCGGTGCTTGCTCTCATTCGTTCCTCCTCCAAGATAGCCGCGGGTGTATGTCCGTACCCCAAGCCGAATGATGCAGGTCATTGCCAAATTCGCTGTCGGTCATGCTGGTTTGTCTACCAACCAAAATATTGATACTGATTCTCATTGTCAATTCCTTATGTAGTCTATTTTTTCTACATTTTGGAAGGAAACGGCGCATTTTCTTCCACTTTCTCCCGTTTCCTTCATTTCTCGGGGATGATTTTACATTTACTTACATAAAAATAAGGACTTTCAAAAACCAAGCAAGTTGATATGTATAATAGAAGTTTCTCGTTTCCACACGGTTTTTCTCAGCGGCTAGACACGCAAAAACACCGGATGTATCTGCTGTTCTCCCTGATCAAAAGCAATCGCCGCGGAATATCCTGCTGCCGCGCTGAAATCCAAAATCGTCCATGTATTCCGAGCTGCTCCCTCTCCATTTACGCGAAAAATTCCCTGCTCGCCATCCTCTGCAATCCAAAAAGAATCGAGAGGGCGTGACAAGCCCTCCCCCGTCGCCTTGACAAACGCTTCCTTGCGCGCCCAGCAGTCGAAAAACATTTGCTGCTGCTTCCCGGCGGCAGCCGCATGCAGCAGCTTCTGCTCGACGGGATGGAATTGCTGCGCCAACTGCGGCCATTCGGGTATGTCCCGAATCCATTCCACGTCAATTCCCACGCTGCGCCCTCTCGCAAAGACAGCCGCAACCAGCTCCCCGGAATGGGACAGGTTAAACGCGAGCTTCCCTGCGCTGCGCTCTGTGCGCAGTTCGGGCTTCCCGCGATGATCCGCCGCAATCTGGACGCGCTCGACAGGCATGTCTTCATAGCGCCCGCACAAGGCACGCACGAGGGCATGGGCGACGGCGAATCGCTCCCGATCCGCCGCAAAATAAAACCGCTCCATCCGCTCGACTTCTTCTTGGGTCAGCGCCTCGCGCAGCGCATGTTCCTTCCCGCGAAAGGCAGGGACGTGCGCCAGCCAAATGTGCAGCTCCGCTTCTGCAAGATGCAGATCTGTCCGATCGGCATGACGATCCAATTGCCACTCCGCCACGATCACTTTCGGGCGAGCGTTATCGGCGTTTGACCTCATCTCCGCTCACTTGCTGCTTCGTTCCCTGCCATTTTCAGATGCCCCGCCAAAATCGGGGAGAGCTGCCGCAACAGTTCCTCTCTGTTCGTCGTCAGGAAAAAATGCTCGCCTTCGATGATGCTCATCGTAAAGTCGCCAGCCGTATGTTGCGCCCAAGCCGCCATTTCCTCCTCGCTCGCCTCTCGGTCATGTGTGCCGCAAAAAGCAGAGATCGGACATTCGAGCGGCGGCTCCTCTTTGAACAAATACGTGTCGTCCAGCGTGAAATCTGCGCGCAGCAGCGGCATGAACAGCTCCATCAGCTCTTTGCTGCGCAAAATCGCCTCCGGTGTCCCGGCAAACCGCCGCAGCTCCTCGACGAACAGTTCCTGCGGCAAATGGTACAGCGGATTCGGCTCCGGGATATGCGGAGCACGAGCCCCTGACACAATCAAACGGCTTGGCGCCAACTGCCAGTTTCTGCGAACGGAGCGCGCCAGCTCGAACGCAATTTTTGTGCCCAAGCTATGCCCGAAAAAAAGAAACGGCCGATCCAGGTAAGGCTGAATCGCCTGGCTAATCGCCGCAACCAGCGTATCCATCTCGCGGATGGCGGATTCCATCAGCCTGTTTTCTCGGCCAGGAAGCTGAATCGGGTACACCCCTACTCCTGCGGGCAGCTCTTGCGCCCATCCCCTGTAAATCGATGCTCCTCCCCCGGCAAAAGGGAAGCAAAAAAGGCGGATTTGGTCGTGTTGATCAGGCTCGGCAAGCAGCCATCTCTCAGCCGGTTTCACCATGTCCATAGTCATTCCTCCATTCGGTTTTACAGACGGTCAGCTATGTCGTGCGCCATTCGTCCATTGCTTACGTAACAAGCATGATAACGATTATCACCTTTTACAAATTTATACAATGTCCATTTGGCTGCTTTTTCGCCAGATCAGGGCTTGCTTCCTCTCTCGTTCTCGCCTTAGGTCGTTCACAGTCATTTTTTTACAATCGGGAAGGTACACCCATCCCTTTCCATGCCAAACGAACTAGAAATTTTAACTGCGGACGAGAAAAAAGGCAAAAAAAGGAGATTATTGGCGATATTTGAGAAAAAACGTCCCAAAAAATAGAAATTTTAGCTTTCTTTTTACTTTGATAACAATTATCATTATCAGTGTCTTGTACTTTTTCATACTTCCGTGACATCGACATACCTTGTGACCATGCTTTGTTGGATGGGGATTTTGGGAAAAGGAGGAGATTGAACTCGCTTGTCTCATCCGTCTGGTCAACTCGCCGACGGACACCATTTTGAAGAAGAGGAAGGATGCTACATGCAAGCTCAAACGCTGGCTGTCCCGAATAGATGGACCATGCGCGACTTTATTACCTTGGCTATTTTCAACGTCATCATGCTCATCATCATGACTTTTTGTCCCGCCGTCTCGGTTATTTCGCCCCTTTTGGTCGGCGGCCTTACCGGCTTGCTCAACGGCCCGTTTTACATGGTTATGTCCAACAAAATCAGAAAACCGGGAGCGCTGTTTCTCACCGCGATCATTACGGGTCTGTACTTCGTCGGTTTCGGCTATGCCAACTACATGCTGACACTCGCTGTCATCGGGCTGATCGGGGAACTGATCCTCTGGAAAAAAGATGTTTCCGTCCATTCCGCTCGCAATGCCATCGCTTACGGAATTTTTTATGTCGGCTATTCCCTGTGCGGAGTCGTTCCGCTTATTTTCTTCCGCGACTCGTACATGGCGATTTTGAAAAAAACGTACTCGGCGGCGGCTATTGAAAACATGCTTTACTATTTCGATACGCCTAAAATGATCTTGCTCATGTGCTCGATCTCTTTGGTCGGCGGACTGCTCGGCGCTTACTTTGGCCATCTGATGCTGAGAAAGCACGTAAAAAAAGCGAAGCTCGTATAACAACGGAGCGAGAAAGCAGCGACAAAAAGAACCTTGGCGGACAACGCCGCTCAAGGTTCTTTTGACATATTATGTGGGCATGCTCGGGCTTGGCAAATTTGCAAAAGCAGCTTTGTTGATGCCCGCCAGATTCATCGTTTTGCGCAGCTCTTGGGCAAACTCCATGTAGAACAGCTTCTGGTTGTTGCCTCCTGCATACTTTCTCAGCTCGTAATCATTGATCAGCAAAGGATACAGATCTGCTAGATCATGCACCAATACTTTTTGCATATCGTGCTTCGCAATCGATGGCTCAAGCCTGCATTCGTCCACTAAAGCCTGCAACGTCTCCGCCAACGCCTGTTCATCGTACGCTGGATGAGCCAGCAAGTAGTTCAAATCGTAGAGGTCTTTAAATCGCGGGCGCACGATCGTCTGATGCAGCTTCCACGCCACCTGGATCGACAGCGGCACCGTGTACGTTACGCAGAAGCTGTCGCCCAGCACAGGCCGGTACTCCAGTGAGACAGGCGCAAGCTGCATGTCGAGGTGAAAGGAAATGTCCAGATACAGCTCGTGATACCGATTGGCTTCGCGCTTTTCTCCCGCAAAATAGTAGGCGATATCGGTATTCACAGTCGGAAAATCGTCCGCCATCGCATAGTCGATCCTTCGCCAAAAGGCGTTCTCGCGGAAACTCCTGAACACGATGCCATCTTGCAAATCCATCTCTGTCGCCCGGATTAATGCGCTTGTAAACGTCTCGTGCGCATGCTCTGCATCGCGAATTTTCCCCGCGTACAAAAAATCGATGTCATCCACGTCCCGCATGTCCGGATTCGCCAAATACTGCCGTGTCAGCAAGCTGCCCTTCAAGACAAACGGCATGTTCACCAAAGCCATTCTTTTTAGCAACGCTTCCAACACGACAAGTTCCCTGGTATCCTCATCCAGGCTGCTCAGGTTTAGATGCAGCTTTTCATTCCCGTTCATAGTGCTATCCCCTTCCTTTCCTGCGCCCTACGAAATCCAGCCGCTGTCCAGTTCCTCTCTGCTGTCGTAAATGCACAACTCGAATTGTTCTTTTACAAGCGCGATTTGCTTTTCCTGCAAAGCAATATGAATCTGCTTGACCCGCTCGTAAAACTGCGCTTCGCTCTCGTACTCCCGAACCGTCACAAACCTGACTTTTCCGTTCGGATTGAGCGAGTTTCGAGAGATATGTCCACCGGATGGCTTGCACAGTTGTTTCAGTCCGTCGACATCCTCGATCTCCACTTTTCCATGCCATTCAAAATACGGCTTGAATCGCTCTGTAATCGGCGCGTGAAAATAGGCCGTTTCTTTTGGCGAAATCTCTACTTTTTTACGGACAACCGTAAATCCGCCCTCCTGAAACACAGCGGCAATCCTGTCCATCTCGCTCTTGGCTGCCTGAAAGTCCGGGCGCTGGATCACCCCCGTCATCATCGGCTGGTGGATGTAATTCCCTTTGTCGAGGACAATCATCAGCGGTTTTACTTGCTGCGCTTGGCAGATGTCGATAAACGCTGCTTTGTCGTCTAAAGCGACGTCGTCAAGTGTGACGTGAAATTCGAACTCCATGGAGTCACTTCCTCTGTTTGCTGATTTTTGCCTTTGTTTTTTCCACTTGGAAAAAGTGGCTTCTCTCTCCTTGTTAACGGCAAATTTGTCTCCAGATTTTAGGAGTTTACGAGATTCGGGCGCAAAAAACCGCCAGTTCCTTGGCGGGTTGGCGGTTTTTTATCGGTTGTTTTTTCGCTTTTGTCATTAACGCTCACGATTTTTGTCAAGTTGGAGCTCTAGCGAATAGCTTGGCCTTCGTCTTGAGCTTCCCGTCCTTGAGGGGCGTGCCTTCCAGCAGGTCATTTTTGCCGGAGCCGTGCAGGGGTCCGCCTCTTCCCTTTCCGCCGTCCGAATCACTATTAGCGTGCGGCTTTTTGGAACCATGCGGCGCATCCACGTCCAGCTTCGCCACCAATTTACCGCCTTTTAATGCTGCTGTGCCCATTCCACCGCTATACACCGTCAGTACGGCTTCCGCTACGACCATGTCTTTCTTAAATTCGTTTTGCCCTTTTGCGTAGCTTTCGTCGACCGAGCGGGTCCACAGACCGCCGTGCAAATTATCCTGTTTGTACTTCTCGTCTTTCACAAAAGGGTCGATGTAATCGTTGTATAATCCTGTCCCGATCGAGACGGCTGCTTCGCCTGCATCTTGGGCTACGTCCTGCCATGATTTTTTGCCCGAAGCCACGTTCTCTACATATTCGGCTGTGTTCGTGGCGACTTCCACCGCTCCTTTGGCCAGATTGTTCCTCTCGGTCAGCGAACCGACTTCGGAGCCGCTCACAAACTCATACAAGCTTTGGGCGTCATCGCCTCCCAAAACACCTGTCACAACCAGGTCGCCCGCGTCTACCGCCGCGCCCCACAA
>Ga0065721_10003870_pt1 | contig 61919 bp, 55 predicted proteins | sample Mesricmetagenome_FD_59108 | JGI IMG/M metagenome (GOLD analysis project Ga0065721, IMG submission 59108) | Mesophilic microbial community from rice straw/compost enrichment Sample: eDNA_1 v2 (version 2) | ecosystem: Engineered > Solid waste > Grass > Composting > Bioreactor | place: USA: Davis... | reverse complement strand
GGATGGGAAATTCCGGTGAGAGCCGGCCCTAGGAAACCCCCTGCCGGAAATCCCGACGCCCCGGGGCGGTTTGCGTCTCGTTTTTAAATTCTGAGGCGGAATCCGCCTCGGGGCTTCCATCGACTAAGTAAACCCGGAGGTTTTTACGCCGTCCGGCGGTTCGGCACGCGCTGCGGAAGGCTCTTTGACATCGAACCAGTGCGACCCGCGTTCAGCGCAAATGTCTGGACAATCTTTCCAGCTCGTCGCCCTCGATGGTGCGCGCCTCGTCGAGGCTGAGCAGCGGCACGCCCCGGGTGATGGGGAAGGCCAGCCGGGCGGCGATGGAAATCAATTCGTCACTGTCCCGCGCCAGCATGAGCCGGGTCTTGGTCAGCGGGCAGACCAGCATTTCCAGCATAAGCGGGTTGAGCTTGTGGCGGGGATTCTGCTCCGGCTCGTTCATCAGTTGAGCGGAGCCGCATTGGTGCGCGCCATTTCATATTCGGTCATGGCGATCAGCGTTTCGGCGCGGGCCTCCAGCGAGGGCGCCTCGAGCAGGACCTGCTTTTCGGCGGCGCCATAGGGCGAGACCATGCAGCAGAAATTGACCAGGTCGGCCGTGCCGGTGCTTTCGATCTCTTCCCAATTGAGCTCGATATTGGCGAATTCGGCATAGTCGCGCATCATCCGGACGAAGCGGGTGCGGTCCACCGCGGCCTCGCCGAAATCGCGGGTGAAATCGGAGGCGAAATCCCCCGCCTCGATTTCGGCCTGCCGATAGGGCGTCTCGACCTCCAGTTCGCGAACCAGGCGGAAGCGCGTCACCCCTTCGAGGATGATGAAATAGCGCCCGTCGCCGCTTTCCTCGAAATGGGTCAGCCGCCCCAGGCACCCGATCTCCTGCAGCGGCGCGGCGCCCTGGGGACTTTCCTCGCTGGCATCCTGCGGCTGGATCAGCCCGATCAGCCTTTCCGCCGCCAGGGCGGCATCAACCATGTCGAGATAGCGCGGCTCGAAGATATTGAGCGGCCGATGCGTGAAGGGCAGCAGCAGGGCACCGCTCAGGGGAAAGAGCGGCACCTGGCGCGGCAGGTCGGCGGGCTGGGCGGGACGCTTGCGCATGGACTCCCCGTTCAGGAAAACAGAGCCGTGGAGAGCAGGCGCCGGCCCTTGAGCGTCGCCGGGTCCTTGGGGCCCCAGGCTTCGAACAATTCGAGCAGCTTCTTGCGGGCGCCATCCTCTTCCCAGGCGCGGTCGCGCTTGATGATGGCCACCAGCGCTTCGGCGGCTTCCAGCCGCTTGCCCTCGGCATTGCGCACGATGGCCAGATCGAAGCGGGCCTGGTGATTGTCCGGATCGGCGGCGATGGCCGCTTCCAGCGCCGAGGCTTCCGAGAGGCCGGCCGCCTCTTCGCGCAGCCGGATGGCGTTGGTCAGCGCCGCATAGGCATCCCCGCTGCGCTTGTCCTCGGGCAGCATGTCGAGCGTCACCTTGGCCTGGTCGATCTCGTCGGCGCTCATATAGATGCCGGCCAGCCCGATAAGGGCGTCGGCGTGGTCGGGCACCCGTTGCAGCACCATGCCGTAGATCTGCGCGGCCTGGCCCAGCTCGCCCGCGTCGCGGGCCGCTTCGGCCATCTTCAGGGCCTCGGCGATCTGGCCCTCGAGCGAATCGGTCTGCGGCTCCGGGGCGCCGGCGGCGGCGATCACCTTTTCGGCGAAGCGGCGCACCTCGCCTTCCGGCATGGCGCCCATGAAGCCGTCGACCGGGCGGCCGCCGGCAAAGGCGAAGACGGCCGGGATGGATTGCACGCCCAATTGCCCGGCGATCTGGGGATGCTCGTCGATATTGATCTTGACCAGCCGAATCTGCCCGGCCTTTTCGGTCACCACCTTCTCGATGGCGGGGCCGAGCTGGCGGCAGGGGCCGCACCAGGGCGCCCAGAAATCCACCAGGACCGGCACGTCGCGGGAGACTTCGATGACATCGGCCATGAAGCCGGCATCGCTGCCATCGCGGATCAGATCGGCGGCATTGGGCGCGGGCGCCGGGGCGCCATTGAGGGAAACGTTCATCGGCAACGGCTCTCGATCGTGTTCAAACTCGCTGTGCGCGGCCTTTTTGCGCCCAGCGGCGGGGCACTGGCAAGCCCCCTTTCCCACAGGCTATCGAGAAGATGACGATCCCGCGAAAAACTGGGTTGCAATCGGTCCGGCGATTGGGCATATAGGCGCGCATCGCGGCACTGCCAAGTGCAGCGAGACGGAGCGCGGGTGTAGCTCAGGGGTAGAGCATAACCTTGCCAAGGTTAGGGTCGTGGGTTCGAATCCCATCGCCCGCTCCAATTTCCCAAGGTGTCGCAAGCCTTGGGTGCAAAGGGTCCGCAAGGACCCTTTTTGCTTTTCTGCGTCGCCGCGGCCTGCCCGCTTTCCCCAATCGTCGGAGCAATCGCCTCAGAGCCCGCTCTGCTGGATGAGGCTGTTGATGAGATCGAGCGGATTTTCCTCCGCTGCCGGTTCGGGCACCCATTCATCCACCGCTGGCATGTCCGGCGCGGGCTCGGGTGCCGGCTCCGTCACCGGCGCGGGCTGCGCCACCGGCATGGTCGGAGCCGGCCCTCTCGGGTCCGGCCGGGGCAGCGGAAGATTGGCGGGAACCGCCTGAACCGGAGGCGTCGTCGCCGGGGCTTCGACCACGGGTTGCTGGTCCTGGCTCGGCGGAGCCGCAAATGTCGGCGCCTGCGTTCCCAAGGCCCCGCCGAGCAGGGAATTGAACAGGTCCTGGCCGGTCGGCTGCGTGCCATTGCCCCCATTGACCGCCTGTCCGCCGGCCAATTGGCCGAGCAGGTTCGTCATCACCCCATCGGCCGCCGCGCTCGGGTCGTCACCCAGGGCGGCGCCCAGCCCGCCGAGCGCCCCCGACGCGCCATTGGCCAGTTCGCCGATGCCGCCACCCAATTGCGACATGGCCTGCAAGGCGCGGTTGGGATCGGCCAGGAGGTTGGTGAGATCGGGATAGATGCGGGGCGCGGCCAGCGGACCATTGATGACGATCGGCATGCCGAGGCCCGAAACGTCAAAGGCGCCGCCCTGCCCGTCGAGCGAAGCGACCACGCGCGGATCGAGCCGCATGTCGATCGTCCGGGCGGTGAGGTCCACCGTGCCCTGCCCGCCCATCCGCACCAGCGGCCCCAGCAGCCTTATATCGGGGAAGGTGGCCACCCCGTTGCGGATATCGGCGCCGATGGAAAGCTCGGTGAACTCGGTCTTCGCCTCCGAACTGGCGGCATAATTGCCGCCGATCAGCGATTGCACATTGCGCACCAGCCCCGCCACGTCGATCCCGCGCAGCGCGCCATTGGAAAAGACCACACTGACCGGCCCGGTCAGCGAACGGGTAAAGGCATCGGTATCGGCGCCCGAGCCCGAAACCTCGACGCTCGCCTTGAGCTTGCCTTCGATATGCTGGAACCCGGCCGCCGCCGTCAGCAGGGGCAGCGCCTCGACGCCATCCATGGCGGCCACGAGCGCAATGGCCGGCACGTCGCCCGCCCCGTTCGCCGTCACCTTGGCCGTGACCGCGCCGTCATAGAAGCCGGCCTGCGGCACCGAGAGCTCGGCCACGCCGCCCGCCACCGACAGCACAGCCGTGGCCGGCCCGGCCTTGACCTCGCCATAGCCGATTTCGGTGGCGTCCAGGCGAATATCGGCGTCGAACAGGCGCAGCATGGCAAGGTCGATCGGCGCCGGCCCGGAGCCGGCCGCCGCGGCGCCGCCCTGCCCACCGCCCGTCAATGCGCCGAAATCGAGCCTGTCCACCGCCAGCGCCGCCGTGATCCTGGGCTTGCCGGTCAAAGCGATCGACGCCGAGCCCCTGGCCGTCATGTCGTCGAGCCCGATCGTCGCCTCGCTCATCGCCAATTGCGCACTGCCGGCCGAAAGCCCGCCCGAAAAGCCGAAGCGGCCGAGCGGCGTGCCCGTCGCCTGGCCCAGCCAGCCCAGCGCCCGGCTGAGAGACACCGCCGAGATATCGGCCTTGCCGGCAATCGAACCCTCAGGATCGACAGTGCCGGAAAAGCGCGCGTCGAGCACTTGCGACTTGAAATCGAGCGAGACAATGCCCGCCTGTCCCCAGAGCAGGTCCGACAGCGCGAGCGAACTGGCAAAGCCGAAATTCTCTCCGTTCCACCGCGCCGTACCGGAGAGCGACAGCGGCTCGAGCACGTTTTCGATCTCGACGCCGGCCTCCAGCGCCTCCACCATGTCGGTGCCGAGCGCGGCCAGTTGCGGCACTTGCGCCCGGCCTTCGCCGATGGAAACCGTCCCCCGCAGGTTCAGCGAATTGCGGATGGCCTCCGCATCGAGCCCCCGAAAGGCATATTGCAGATCGGAAGACAGCTTTCCCGAGACCGGCGCCGATTGGCCCGCCAGCGCCAGAACCTGCTGCAGGTCGATGGCCGAAGCCCCGAGCGATCCGCTCGATTGCGGCACATCGCCATTGACGTCCATCACCAGGCCCGCCGCCATGCTGCCGCCGGCGATCTGCCCGGACGTGACCGACGAGCTGAGCCGGCCGTCGCGCAATTGCGCCGCCAGGACCACGTCCTGCGCCTGCGCCTCGCCGGCCCTGAGCGCATCGGCCCGCAATTCGATATCGGCGTCGATCCCCCTGAGCGCGGACAGATCGGGCGTCCCGCCGCCCGCGCCCGCTTCGCCCTCCGCGGCCGGCGCGGGCTGGAAATCGGAATAATCGAGATTGCCCGCCACCACCCTGGCCATCACATAGGGGCGCTCGCCCGGCACATAGCTTGCATCGAGCCGCATCGTCTGCCCGCCGCTCGCAACCTCGCCGCCGCTGACATGATAGCCGCCATCCTCGGCCAGCTGGATTCTGCCCGACGTGCTGAGCTCGGCCAGCAGGGGGTGCGGCGGATGCTCCATCCTGGTGGAGAGCGAGAAGTCGGCCGGCTGGCGCCCCAGCAGGTCGCGCAGCGAGCCGATATCGGCCGCGAGTTCCATCCTCTGGCCGTCCATCACACCCGAAACCGCCAGCGAAGCGGGCCGGTCGATGCCGGGCACGGCCAGTTGCAGCGCAACCTCGCCGGCGATCTCGGTCACCGCGCCATCGCGGCTCTGGGCCACCGCGCCATTGCTGATGACCACCTGGTCGATGGAAAGCCTTTCGAGAAAACCCGCGAGCATTTCGAAAACGTCGCCAGTCGCGGTCCCGGCCGGCTGCGGCGCTTGCGGGGACGCCGCCACTGTCCCCAGCACCACGCGCGGGCTTTCGAGTTCGATCCCGGTGATTCGGATCTGGCTTGAAAACAGCGACAGCGGCGCCACCGAGGCCACCGATCGCGCCGCCGTCACCGAAACCGCGCCGTCACCGGTTCTATAGGCCATGTCCTCGATGACGATGCCGAAATCGGGAACGACCGAAAAGCGAATCGGCCCGTTAAAGGCGATCTCCGCCCCCGCCGCCTCAGACAATTGGCGGGCCAGCGCCGCACGCATGCCATCCGAACTCAGCGCCAGGGGCAGCAGGAACACCGATCCGACCGCAAGAACAGCCAGCACCGCCACGATGATTGCGGCTTTCTTCATGCCCATTCCTCCCCAAGCGCTACCGGCCCCATGCCGATTACCGACCATGACGCCGAGAATCACCACGTATGGTTAATGGCCGAGCATTACCAAATAAGGGCGGGGGCGAGGTTGGCCCTTGCCGGGGACGCACCAAGACGCTGGCGATTCAGGAGGGCGTGGCCTCGGCCGCGACGCCTGTGGTCGCGCTCGGATAGGATGCGCTGGGCGACGAAGGGACAGCTGATTTGGCCAGATCGGCAAGTTCAGCCAAGCCGCCGCCCGAAGGATAAAGGAGCGGCGGCATAGATACAAAACTTAGCTGGATGGATTGCTGATCAGCGCAATTGCCCGTCCCATGCCGCCGGTCGCCCCTTCGAACTTGTGCGGCAGGAAGATGAAAACCGCGCCGCGCGTTGGCAGCTTGCCCAGATTGGTCAGGTTCTCCGTGGCAAGAATACCCCGGCCAAGGGCGGCCCAGTGGGGCGAATAATCATCCTGCATCTGCCCGATGCCTCGACCGTCGATGCCGACATGCTTCACCCCCCGCTCATGGAGCAGGTCGAATGCGTCCGCGGTGGGCGCGGGATGGGATCGATCGTAGCGAAAGCCCTCCGGATAGGGCCGGAAATACGTGTCCGACCAATCGGTGCGGAACAGCACGATATCACCCGGCGCAAACTGGCCGTTCTCGGCTTCCCACGTTTCCAGATAGGCCCGATCGATCAGCGGGCTTCTCTCGAGATTGGTCGTCGTGCCCTTGGGCACGGTGTCGATCAGAGGCCGGCAATCGACCACCACGGCCGCGCCGATCATGTCGTTGAGGTCGAGTTGGTCGATCGCGACCGAGCCGAATTCGGTGGCGTGATCGAGGCCACTTTCGAGCGTCGGAATCATGTGGCACGGGGCGTCGATGTGGGTGCCCGTATGGTCGTCATGAACCTGCACATATTCGAGGAATTTTCCGCGTGGCCAGGTGTAGTGGTTCATCATGAACTGGCCGAAGCGCTGCCCTTCCGGCGGAGACGAGGGCTGATTTTCACCAGTCAGCACGGACAGGTCGACCAAAGTGGCGCCTTTGATCAGGGAGAGCAGGAGGTTTGCGTGAGCGTCGGACATCGGTCTACCCGGGTGTTGATTGCGCGCCAACTATGCCCGCGCCGCCCGCCATGTTGTCAAGAGTTTCTGAAAAGAAAATTTAATTACCGATCGGAAACACGCTCTTTCGAATTTCGTCCCTCAAGACGCTCCAGCAGGACCTCGCGCAAGGTCTGCGCCAGATTGGGCGTCGCGCTGGAACAGCTGACAAGCAATTTGACCGGCTTGTCGCCGGTGGCCAGGTAGGCGTGCCCCATCGTGCTGTCGAAATAAGCGGAATCTCCGGCCGAAAGCTTCGTCGGCTCATAAGCTTCCGTATGTAATTCCACCGTGCCTTCAAGCACATAGAGGAATTCTTCGCCGACATGGGACCACAATCCCCCGACCTCGTTCAGGCTGTTGGCCCGAACCTCGATAATCATGGGAACGATTCTTTTGTGTGCAATATCGGTGCAGAGGTAGGTGTAGGTGAAATTGTCATCGCCCATCGTCAGGCCGCTCTGGCGATAAGAAATGCTTCTTCTGCCAGAAAGTCTCTTCAGCTCTTCGCTGTTTCTCTTCGATCCGGCGATCAGATCGCCGATTTCGATACCAAGCCCTGCGCATAATTGAAGGATCGATTGGTAAGACGGCGAAATGAGGTCGTTCTCGATCTTTGACAGCGTCGATTTAGAGATACCGGTCTTCTCACTGACGTCGGCGAGGGTCCAGCCGTGATAGGCGCGTCGCTCGCGCAAGGCCTGGCCGATTGTAGGTTCAGGTGATTTCAAGGCTGTTACCCATGTCCAGCGACCACGCAGGCGGCCGCGGTAGAAAATGCTGGCTTGCATATTATCCAAACCGCATCCTCCGACAAGACACGCTTTTCATTTGTTTCTATATTGACACAATGTTTCATATCTGAAACAACTTGGAAACAGATCACGTTTTAGCGGGCAAATGCGTATGTCGAACCTGTCGGGTAAGGTCGTTTGGATTACTGGCGCAGGAAGCGGCATCGGACGAGCCGCGGCCGAACGCCTCTCCGCTTGCGGCGCGACCACCGTCCTGACCGGCCGACGCCGGGAATTGCTCGACGACGTCGCACAGACCATCGCAAGCCGTGGCGGCAAGGCCGTCGTTAAGGCTGGGGATTTGACCGATGCCGCCCGGGTCGAGGCCATCGTGGACGCAACGATCGACCAGCTGGGCCGCATCGACATCCTGGTCAACAATGCCGGGGTGAATATTCGCGACCGTTCCACCGATGTGCTGTCGCCCGAGGGGGTGGACACCCTGATCAGCACCAATCTGTCGGCCGCGCTTTATTGCGTGACGGCGGTTTTGCCCAAATTCCGCCAGCAGCGCGGCGGATTAATGATCCACACCGCTTCTTGGCTCGGACGACACAGCCATAAGCTCGCCGGCGCCGGCTACAGCGCAGCCAAGCATGCTGTCGTGGCCATGAGCCATGCAATCAATATGGAAGAGTTTGCCAACAACATCCGCTCCTGCGCCCTGTGTCCGGGCGAGGTGGCGACGCCCGTTCTCGACAAGCGGCCGGTTCCGGTGCCGCAGGCGGAACGCGACCTCATGCTGCAGCCCGAGGACCTGGCGGACTTGATCCGGGTCGTTTGCGAATTGCCCGACCGGGTCTGCCTCAACGAAATCGTGGTGAGCCCCACCTGGAACCGCATGTTCCTGTCACAGCAGGAATCAGGGCTTGTCGCTCCGCGTGTGGCTGTGAATACCTGAGGATAGCCGCGATGCATGTGGTGCCGGACACAATGTCGAAGGCGACTACGCCACCCCTCCTGCAGATGCGGGGCATAACCAAGGAATTCGGCCCCATCTCCGCCCTGAGCGGCGTGGACCTGGATGTCTATCCCGGCGAAGTTCATGCGCTTATGGGCGAGAACGGCGCCGGCAAGTCCACCTTGATGAAGGTCTTGTCGGGCGCGCATGCCCGCACCGCCGGCACGATCTGGGTGGATGGGCGCGAGATCGACATCAGGGGACCGGATCACGCCAAGGCGCTTGGCATTTCGATCATCTATCAGGAGCTTTCCCTGGCTCCCAATCTCAGCGTGGCCGAGAACATGCTCCTGGGACGCGAAATCACGCGTTTCGGGCTGCTCGACCGCGCCGCGATGCACCGGAACTGCGCCGGCATCCTTAACGATCTCGGTGTCGATTTCGATGCGACCGACAAGGTCTCCACGCTTTCGCTGGCGCAACGCCAGCAGGTGGAAATCGCGCGCGCCCTGCTCGCGGATTGCCGAATCCTGGTCATGGACGAGCCGACAACATCGCTCTCCTCCAAGGAATGCGAGAACCTGTTCGCCCTGATCCACAGGCTCAGGGACCAGGGCCTGGCGATCATCTATATCAGCCATCGCATGGACGAGATCTATGCCTTGAGCGACCGGGTCACCGTGCTGCGCGATGGCAGATATATCGGCTGCATCGAGCGCGAGAACCTGTCCGAGCAGCGCCTGGTACAGATGATGGTGGGGCGCGATGCGTCGACCTTCTATCAAAAGCAGCACAGCCCGGCTCCCTTCAGCGAGGTTCTGCTCTCGGTTCAGAACGTGGGCGATGGCGCCCGTGTGTTCGGAGCATCGTTCGACCTGCGGGCCGGCGAAGTTCTGGGCATAGCGGGCATAGTGGGTGCGGGCCGCACCGAACTGGCGCGCCTCATCTATGGCGCGGACCCCAAGACAGCCGGCCAGGTGACCCTCGACGGCCAGGGGCTGCGGATCGGCAATCCCCTCGACGCCATCCATGCGGGCATCGTCTATCTGACCGAAGACAGGAAGGGGGAGGGCCTCTTTCTCGACATGAGCGTTTCGGCCAATGTGAACATGGCGACGATGGATCGCGATGGCCGGGGGCTCGGCCTGCTCGATGGCGCCAAGGCAAAAGCCAGAACGCTCGATGCCATCGAGAGCATGCGCATCGCCGTCTCGGGACCGGAAACCAAGGTCGGATCGCTCTCCGGGGGGAACCAGCAGAAGGTTCTGCTCGCCCGGTTGCTGCAAACCAACCCGAAAGTGCTCATCCTGGATGAGCCGACGCGCGGGGTCGATATCGGCGCGAAATCCGAAATCTATCACCTGATCGAAAAGCTCGCGGCTCAAGGCTCGGGCATCGTGGTGATCTCGAGCGAGCTGCCCGAGCTTGTTGGCATCAGCGATCGCATCCTGGTCATGCGCGAGGGGCGCATTGCCGGGGAAGTGGGCGGGACATCCGACATGCCGATCGATGCCGAGACCATCATAGCGCTGGCCACGGGCTCAGTCGCCAAAAACGAGACATTTGCAAGGGGATGACGATGAGTACAGCAGCAATGGTCGATGATGTCGCGCGCCGAAAGCGGGCATTGCGCGCCTCCATCCAGGCCCTGGGCATGCTGCCCGTCCTGCTTCTGATCTGCCTGATGTTCCAGTTCCTGAGCGGCATGGCTGCTACGGGCAGCATCGTTGAGGCCTTTCAGTCGGGCCGTTTCCTCAGCCCCCAAAATCTCTCGATCATCGCCCAGCAGGCCTCGATCAACACCGTGCTGGCCGCGGGCATGACCTTCGTCATCCTGACGGGCGGCATCGACCTTTCCGTCGGCTCCATTCTTGCCGCCTCCGCCATGGTTGCGGTCATGACCTCGTTGATCCCCGGCTGGGGCATGATGGGGATACCCGCCGGCATCGGTTTCGGCATGCTGCTCGGCGCCGTCAATGGCGGCCTCGTGGCATTCGCCAAATTGCCGCCCTTCATCGTCACGCTGGGCAGCCTCACGGCCGTCCGCGGCCTTGCCCGCCTCCTGGGCAATGACAAGACGGTCTTCAACTCCGAACTGCCCTTTGCCGGCCTGAGCGGCCCCGCGTTCCTCGGCATTTCGTGGCTCACCGTCATCGCCTTCGCGGTCATCCTCGTTTCCTGGCTGATCCTGCGGTTCACCGCGCTCGGCGTGCGAATCTATGCCGTGGGCGGCAACGAGGTGGCGGCGCGCCTTTCCGGCATCAAGGTGTGGGTGGTGCTGATGTTCGTCTATGTCGCTTCCGGCTTCCTGGCTGGCCTGGGCGGCGTGATGTCATCGACGCGCCTTCTGGCCGCAAATGGCGTGCAGCTGGGCCAGGCCTACGAACTGGACGCCATTGCCGCGGTGATCCTTGGCGGGACCAGCTTCGTGGGCGGCGTCGGCACCATCTGGGGCACCCTGATCGGCGCGCTGATCATCGCCGTGCTCTCCAACGGCCTCATCCTGATCGGCGTATCGGATGTCTGGCAATTCATCATCAAGGGCCTCGTCATCATCGGCGCCGTTGCCCTCGACCGATATCGCCTGAATGGTTCAGTCCGAACCTGACGGCGACCAAGGCGGCGGCCGATACCGCTCACCAATATCGGCAATAAGGGGAACGTCATGAATAAGGGAACCATCATGAAGCGGTATCTGCTTGCCACTCTTGCCACGCTTTCGCTTGGCACCGGCCTGACCAATGCTCAGGAGACGCTCGACTCGATCGGCATCTCTCTCGCATCCTTGGGCAATCCGTTCTTCGTTGCGCTGGCCGCCGGTGCGGAAGCCGAGGCCAGGAAGATCAATCCGGACGTCAAGGTGACCACGGTCGGCTTCGAGCAGGACCTCAACAAGCAGGTCGACCAGATCGACAGCTTCATCGCTGCCGGCGTCGATATGATCCTGCTCAATCCGGGCGATCCGAACGCCCTCGAGCCGGCAATCAAGAAAGCTCAGGAGGCCGGCATCATCGTGGTGGCGGTCGATACCGCCACGCCGAGCACCAATGTCACCGTCACCACCAACAATGTCCAGGCCGGCGAAATCGCCTGTCAGTACATCGTCGACAGCCTCAATGGCGAAGGGGATGTCATCATCCAGAACGGTCCGCAGAACTCGGCCATCATCGATCGCGTCACCGGCTGCAAGAATGTGTTCGGCGCCCATCCGGGCATCACCGTTCTCTCCGACGACCAGAACGGGCAAAGCTCGCGCGACGGCGGCATGGAAGTCATGCAGTCGCAGCTGACGCGCTTCCCCAAGATCGACGCGGTCTTCGCCGTAGCCGACCCGCAGGCGATCGGCAGCAATCTGGCGATGAACCAGCTTGGCCGCACCGGGATCATCCTGACCTCGGTCGATGGCGCACCCGATCTTGAAGCGGAGCTGAAAAATCCGGCCAGTCCGTCAATTCAGGCGACCGCCGCCCAGGATCCTTACCTGATGGCGGCGACGGCGGTCGAATTGGGGTTCAAGGCCCTCAATGGCGAGGAATTGCCGGAACCTGTCGTCCTGCTGGATGCTCAATTGGTGACCCGCGACAATGTCGCTGATTTCCAGGGTTGGGAAGCAGAGCGCGACTGACCCCTCTCGCCCCCGGCATCGCCGCATGCCGGGGGCTTCGCTCCATATGGGCGGCAGGACGACCGGGAAATGCGCTTTCCCGGTCTGGTCGTCATTGCATGCGGTCGAAGCCGTCGCGGATTTCGCGGATGATGTCTTCGGGGTCTTCCAGGCCGACATGGATGCGCATGGTCTGCCCCTCGGGCGCCCATCGGGTCGCGGTACGGTTGATGGTCGGGTTGGTGGGGATCATCAGGGTTTCAAAGCCACCCCAGCTCGAGCCCATGCCGATCAGCGACAGCCCATCGAAAAGTCTGGCGAGCTTGCTCCTGTCGGTTTCGCCGATGATGAAACCGAACAGCCCCGAGGCGCCGGTGAAGTATCTCATCCACAAATCGTGGAACGCATCGCCCTCCCGGCCCGGATGCATCAGGCGAAGCACTTCGGGCTGCTCGGCAAGCCAGTCGGCGACTGCGCGGGCATTGATGTCGTGCTGGCGGAGGCGGACGCCCAGGGTGCGCAGGCCGCGCAGGACCAGCCACGCATCATCGGGACTGACGCAGACGCCCATCAGCAGATAGGTGTCGCGCAGGCGATCGTAATGTTCGTGCGTGCAGACGATGGTGCCGAGCATGACGTCGGCATGGCCGGAGAGATATTTCGTCCCCGATTGGATCGAGATATCGACGCCCAGCTGGATTGGCTGGCAGAAATAGCCCCCGCTCCAGGTGTTGTCGATTGCCGTGGCGATCTGATGCCGCTTGGCCACATCGACGATCGCGGCGATATCGTGCACCTCGAAGGTTTGCGACCCCGGCGCTTCCATGAAGATAAGCTTGGTTTCGGGACGAATGAGGGATTCGATTCCAGCTCCAATCGTGGGGTCGTAGAAAGTTGTCTCGACGCCGAACTTACTCAGCAGGCGCGAGCAGAATTTCCGGGTTGGCGCATAGGCATTGTCCATGATCAGGAAATGCGCACCGGGCTCCGCATAGGTGGTCAGGATCACCGCCAGGGCATTGGTGCCGGACGGGGTGATCAGGGCCCGGTCACCCTGTTCGATTTCACACATGGCATCTTCGAGCGCATGGGTGGTGGGCGTGCCGCGGCGGCCATAGCGAAGCTTGGTGTGCTCCTTGTTGTCCAGCGCCTCCAGGGTCGGAAACAGAATGGTGGAGGCCCGATAGACCGGCGTGTTCACCGTACCGAAACTGGCAGCGGGCGTCCGGCCGGCATGTGTGAGAATTGTGTTCTGTTTCAAGCCCTTGGATTTTTCTGCCGCCATTTCCTGTTCCTGTCGCTGCGCGTCACGCCAGATGATTTCAACAGGATCAAACCTGTCTTGCATCCAGATGAAAACATTTGTATACACTGATTGTGGGCTCGTCAATCTGAGCCTGGCGCGTCAACCTGAGGGGGCCGGCGCGATCAGCAGCAAGGGAGATATTAATATGAAAAGTGCCTTCAAGGCTTTGGCAATCTCGGCCCTCGGCGGGCTGTCACTGGCCGCCGGTTCGAGCGGGGCTCACGCCGCCGACGGCGACACGTTGGCCGCGATCAAGCAGCGTGGCGAGGTTATCTGCGGGACCTATCCCTCGCGCCCGGGCTTCGCGGCGCCGGACAGCCAGGGCCAATGGGTCGGCTTCAACGTCGATTTGTGCCGGGCCCTGGCCGCAACCGTGTTCGGCGACGCCTCCAAGGTACGGTTCGAGCCCGTCTCCTCCCAGCAGCGCTTTCCGGTCATCCAGTCGGGCGAAGTCGACGTGCTCTCGCGCAACATTTCGATCACCCTTGGACGGGATACGGCGCTGGGACTGACCTTCGGCCCGCCGATCTTTTATACCGGCAACATGCTGATGGTGCGCAAGGACAGCGGCGCCACTAGCGTTCTCGACCTCGATGGCGCCACCATCTGCCTTGCCCCGGGCGGCACGACCGAAGGCAATATCACCAAGTTCTTCACCGTGCACGGCATGAGCTTCACCCCGGTGGTGATCGACAACGCCAAGCAGCTCGACAGCGCCTATATCGAGGGTCGGTGCGATGCGCGCGCCGGTGACGGCGCCTCGCTGCCGGCGATCATCGCCGCGGCCACCGACACGCCTGAAGACCACATCCTCTTGCCGGAGCAATTGTCGAAGGAAACGCTGGCCATGGCCGTTCGCCGCGGCGACGACCAATGGGAAAATATCGTCAAGTGGACCAGCCATGCCATGCTGGTGGCCGAGGAGCTCGGCGTCTCGCAGGCCAATGTTGACGAGATGCTGACCTCGGAAGATCCCGACATCCAGCAATTGCTCGGCGTCATCGGCGAATCCGGCGTCCAGCTTGGGGTGGAGCCCGACTGGGCCTACCAGGTAATCAAACAGATCGGCAATTATGAGGACGTCTACAACCGGCATTTCGGGCCCGAATCCACCCTGCCGACGCCGCGCGGGCTGAACGCCCTCTATACCGAAGGCGGCATCATGTACGGCTATCCGCTGCAATGATCCCGCGACGCTCCCGATGACCATCGGGAGCGTCCCTCCGGCACTATCGGACCGATCCATGGTGCACGGCCCAATGAAATTCGAAGGGACATCGCTGTGACACGATCACCCCCATTGCCGACCGCGGACGCCGGCGACGCACCGGCGCGGCTCTCCCTCACGGAGCTGATCTACAGCAAGGGGTTCCGCTCCGCGCTCTATCAGGTCCTGCTCGCCCTGCTCGTGGTGGCTGCCGGCTATTATCTTTATTCCAATGTCACCGCGAATCTGCGCTCGCAGAACATCGCCACCGGCTTCGGCTTTCTCGGCCAGGTCGCCCAGTTCCAGATCGGGCAGACCGCGATCGAATATTCTCCGACCGACACCTATGCTCGCGCCCTGATGGTGGGCCTGGTCAATACCTTGTTCGTCAGCATCTGCGGCATCGTTCTGGCGACCCTGGTCGGCTTCACCGTCGGCATTTCGCGGGTTTCGGGCAATTGGCTGCTGATGAAGGTCGCCACCGGCTATGTCGAAGTGGTGCGCAATGTCCCCGTCGTGCTGCAGGTGATCTTCTTCGCCGTCGTGCTGCGCAATCTGCCCGTGGTGCGCGAGGCCATCGACCTTTTCGGCTTCGGCATGCTGTCCAATCGCGGCCTGTCCATTGCCGTGCCGGAGGCCCATCCGGTGCATGGCTGGATGCTGGCCGGCCTGGCCGCCGGCATCGTGCTGGCGGTGCTGTTTTCGATGTGGGCCCGCCGGCGGCGCGACGCCACCGGCCAGCACCTGGAAACGCTCTGGATCAATCTTGCGCTGATCTTCGGCATCCCGGCCATTGTCTGGCTGGTCGGCGGGGCTCCCACCGAGATGAGCTTTCCCGCTCTTCAGGGCTTTCGCATCGCCGGCGGCCTGACCATGAGCCCCGAATTCGCGGCCCTCTTGATCGGTATCTCGACATATTCGTCCGGCTTCATCGCCGAGATCGTGCGCGCCGGTATCCAGGCGACGCCCAAGGGGCAGATCGAGGCGGCTAAGTCGATCGGGCTGCGCCCGCGCTTTGTGATGAGCCATATCATCCTGCCCCAGGCCTTGCGGGTGATCGTGCCGCCGCTCACCAGCCAATATGTCAATGTCATGAAGAACAGCTCGATCGCCGTAGTGATCGGCTATCCGGACCTGGTCAGCATCGGCAATACGATGATGAACCAGACCGGGCAGGCGGTCGAAGCGATCGCCCTGATGATGCTTGTCTATCTCACCATCAGCCTTGCGACCTCCGGCCTGATGAATCTGTACAACCGCGCCGTGGCGATCAAGGAGAGGTGATCCGATGACAACCGACATTTCCTCGCGCCTCACCCAGGCCGACGACCAGGCCCCCGTCGACGACAGCACGCTGCTGCAATGGATGCACAAGAACCTGTTCAGCAACGTCTGGCAGACCGTCCTGACCGTCGCCGTCGGCTATGCCCTGCTCTATTTCGGCTGGCGCTTCCTCGATTGGGCCGTTCTGCGGGCGGTATGGGTCGCGTCCGACCCGGCCTTGTGCAGCGTGCCGGGCGCCGGCGCCTGCTGGGCCGTGATCGTCGAAAAGCACCGCCCCATGCTGTTCGGCCTTTATCCCTATGACGAACACTGGCGCATGGTGCTGTTCATCGGCCTTTATCTGGGCACGGTGATCGTGTCGCTGACGCCGGCCTTCTGGAACTTCCGGTTCCTGGTTCCGCTCTGGATCATCGTCTTCGTCGCGCTCTGCGTCCTGATCTGGGGCGGCATGTTCGGCCTGCGCTACGTGCCGACCTCCGAATGGGGCGGCCTGCCACTGACCATCATCATGTTCTCGGGCACGGTCCTGTTCGGCCTGCCGGTCGCCGTGTTCCTGGCGCTGGGGCGGCGTTCGCCCCTGCCCGTGGCCCGGGGCGTATCGGTGGTGTTCATCGAATCCCTGCGCGGCGTGCCGCTCATCACCATCCTGTTCGTGGCCGTCAGCATTTTCCCGCTCTTCCTCCCGCCCGGGGTGGAGGTGAACAAATTGCTGCGCGTCACCATTGGCGTCGCGATCTTCTTCGCCTGCTACCAGGCCGAGGTCATTCGCGGCGGGCTGCAGGCGGTCCCGCGCGGCCAGTACGAGGCCGCCGACTCGCTCAACATGACCTATTGGCAGACGACCCGTCGCATCATCCTGCCGCAGGCGATCCGCATCGCGCTGCCGGCCATCACCAACCACATCATCGCGGCGATGAAGAACACCTCCTTTGTCATCATCATCGGTCTGTTCGACATCCTCACCGCCACTACGGCAGTCATGGCCGACCCCTTGTGGAGCCGGTTCTATATCGAAGCCTACATGTTCGTCGCCTTCATCTACTTCATCTTCGGCTACGCGCTGTCGCTCTATGCGCGCCAGGTCGAGAAGTGGACGGCCTCGGGCCATAACTGAACCGGAATACGGAGTAATTGATATGACCAGCAACGCTCCCGCCCATGCCGACGCGGCACCGGTGATCGAGATCCGCAATGTCAGCAAGTGGTACAATAATTTCCGCGCGCTCAAGGACGTGTCGATCAATGTGCGCAAAGGTGAACGCGTGGTCATCGCCGGCCCTTCGGGTTCGGGAAAATCCACCCTCATTCGCTGCGTGAACCGGCTGGAAGAACACCAGAGGGGCCAGATCGTCGTCAACGGCATCGAGCTGACCGACAGCGTGAAGAACATCTCGGCGATCCGAAACGACATCGGCATGGTCTTCCAGCAGTTCAACCTGTTTCCGCATCTGACGGTCCTGGAAAACCTCACCATCGGCCCCACGCTGGTGCGGAAGATGAAGCGCAAGGATGCCGAGGACTTGGCGATGCATTTCCTGGAAAAGGTCCGCATCCCCGAACAGGCCGGCAAATATCCGCTCCAGCTCTCGGGCGGCCAGCAGCAGCGCGTGGCCATTGCCCGCTCGCTCTGCATGCAGCCCCAGATCATGCTCTTCGACGAACCGACTTCGGCGCTCGATCCGGAAATGATCAAGGAAGTGCTCGACGTCATGATCAACCTGGCCGAGACCGGCATGACCATGATCTGTGTCACCCACGAAATGGGTTTTGCCCGCACCGTGGCCGACCAAGTGGTGCTGATGGCCGATGGCGAGATCGTCGAGCAGGGCGAGCCCGAAGAGTTTTTCAACAATCCCAAGATGGAAAGAACCCGGACCTTCCTGGACCAGATCCTGAAGCACTAGCGCTTCACGCAACGGGACCAACCCGGCGAACCGATACATAGGAGTTTTTCGTGACGGCTCTGACGTCCGAGCTTGCGGCACGCGCCGCGAGCCTGTCCTTTGCTGACCTGAATTCTGCCGCCCGCGACTGGGCCGGCCGTGCCTTTGCCGACACGGTCGCCTGCGCCATCGCCGGTGCCGGGGACGATATGGTCCGGCGTTTCGAAAGCATCCTGCCGGCCAGTGCTGGTTCCTCGGCGCTCCTGGGGCGCGGGGGGCAGATGCATGAGCTCGATGCCGCCCAGCTCAACGGCATCGCCGCCCACGCGCTCGATTTCGACGATTGCAACCTCGAGATGGATGGTCATCCCTCCGTGTCCATCGTGCCGGCCCTGCTGGCCTTGGGCGACCGGATCGATTGCAGCGGCGCGGACCTCCTCACCGCTTATGTCGCCGGCGTCGAGACCGAAATCCGCATCGCCCGCATATCCAACCCGGCTCATGCCGATCGCGGCTGGCATCCGACAGTCACCTTCGGAGTGATCGGCGCCGCGGTGGCCGTCAGCCGCCTGTTGCAGCTTTCGCCTGGAAAAATGGCTGTCGCCATGGGCATCGCCGCCTCCTGCGCTGCCGGTTTGCGCGCCAATTCCGGCACCATGACCAAGCCGCTCCATGCCGGTCAGGCCAATCGCAACGGCCTTCAGGCCGCGCTCCTTGCACAGGCCGGCTTTACCGCCACATCGTCGGTTCTCGAGCACAAGTTCGGCTTCATGACGGCCTTCAGTGGCGGCGTTCCGGCCGATCCGACGCCTGCGCTTGCCGGCTGGAGCGAGGATTTCGCCCTGCTCTCGCCGGGTATCGCCATCAAGCAATATCCGTGCTGCGCCTTCATCCATTGCGCCATCGACGCGGCGGTGGAGCTCCATGCGCAGATCGGCGACACGACCATCCTGGACATCGATGTCGCCCTGCATGGCCGGCGGCTCAAAAACATCGACCGCCCCCATCCGCGCGACGGGCTCGATGCCAAATTCTCCACCCAATACCTGACCGCCCGCGCCCTGCTGACCGGGACGATCGGCTTCGCCGACTTCGAGAACGCGGCTTTGGCTGATCCGGCGACGCAGAAGCTGTCCGCCAAGGTCGGTCTGAGCACGCATGACCGCCAAGATCTGTCCTTCGGACGGGTGACGGTGGTGCTGGCCGATGGCCGCACCTTGTCCGCCGAGGCCAGCGTCGCCATGGGCAGGGGCCCGGACAATCCGATGAGCCCGGGCCAGTTCAAGAGCAAGTTCATGGATTGCGTACACCGGGTGCTCCCCGCCGAGCGGGCCGAGACCCTGTTCGAGGCCATGACCGGCATCTGGGAGCAGCCATCGGTGCGGCAATTAACCCGTCTGATGCAGCCCGGGGCCGTGTCGTCCCGCTCGCCCGATCCCGTTTCCTTCTCAGCGGCCAATTCAAGGTAATGTCCATGTCCCTTTCCCGCGAACTTGCCAAGCGAGTCGTCGCCCTCGACCCCAGGGGGTTCGACAGCGAGGCCACCAAATGGGCGCGCGACGCCATTGCCGACATGATCGGCTGCACCCTGCTGGGCGCGCCGACCGAGACGGCCGATGCAGTCCTGCTGCGTGACCTCTATGGCGCGGGCGCGTGCCTGGTCCTGGGACGCCGGGAGCGGCTGGGCATGCTGGATGCCGCCTTCGTCAACGGCACGGCGGGCCATGCCCTCGACTATGACGACACCTCCAAGTCGCTGTCGGGGCATCCCACGGTCATAATCATTCCGGGCCTGCTGGCCCTGGCGGAAACGCGCGGCGCGTCCGGCCGAGAACTGGTCGATGCCTATATCGTGGGCGTGGAGGCGGCGACCCGCTTCGCGCGCGGGGTCAATTTCCAGCACTACGAAAAGGGCTGGCATCCCACAGCGACGCTCGGCATTTTCGGCGCCGCTATTGCGGCCTCTGTCCTGATGAGGCTCGACGAAGAGCAGATCGCCAGCGCCATCTCCATTTCAGCGTCCCTGGCCTCCGGCATCAAGTCCAATTTCGGCACCCCGACCAAGCCGCTCCATGCCGGCATCGCGGCGCGCAACGGTCTCTTCGCGGCCTTGATGGCGGCACGGAACGTTAAGGGCTCGTCCATGGCGCTGGAGCATCCGCAAGGCTTTCTCGAAGTCTTCAACGGCGCCGGCAATTACAATATCGACCGCATGCTCGCCGCCTGGGCGGAGCCGCTCGACATGCTCTCGCCGGGCATTTCGATCAAGAAATATCCTTGCGTCTACAGCGTCCATGGCGCCATCGACGCCGCCATTGCCCTCCACCAAGGTTCGCTCGCCGGCGACAGCACCGCGATCGCCGATATATTGGTGCGCATGCATCCGCGCCGCCTGCTGCCGCATGTGCGCAACCCGGCTACCAGCGCGCTCAATGCCAAGTTCTCCCTGCCCTATTCGGTCGCGCGCGGCCTGGTGAATGGCGCGGTGCTGCTCGATCATTTCGAGGACCAGGCCCTGCATGATCCAGAAGTGACCCGCGTCATGGGCCTGATCCGCATGGAGCCCCACGACGATGATGCCAATGATTACGGCGCCGAGCTGGTCCTGACCCTCACGGATGGCTCGGAATTGCGCCACGCCGTGGCCGCGCCCCTGGGCCGCGGTCCGGAGACGCCGCTGCCGCAGGACATACTACGCGCCAAGTTCGTGGATTGTGCCCGCCGCAGCCTCACCGATGAAGGGGTCCACCAAGTCTTCGCCATGCTGATGACCCTCGACACGCTGCCGCGCGCGACGGATCTCACCGCCGCCATCCAGTCCACGACCCTTTAACGCCAAGGAGCCAAACAGATGAGTTTTGCACGCGAACTGGCTCGCCGGGCCCTGTCGATCAGCCTGGATAAAGTCCCCGCCGAGGCGGTGCATATCGGCCGCCGCGCCTTTGCCGATACTGTCGGGGTAGCCCTTGCCGGCGCCGAGGCGCCCTATCTCGACGCCCTCGAAGCCGTGCTCGAGGTTGAAGAGGCGCCCGGTCAAGTGACGCTCTGGGGGCGTGGCGGCCGTCGCGCTTCGGTGCTTCATGCCGGCCTGGTCAACGGCACCGCGGCTCATGCGCTCGATTTCGACGATTGCTCCACGACCATGGGTGGCCATCCCTCGGCGCCGGTGGTTCCGGTGGTGCTCGGCCTCGCCGAGGCCTTCGACCTGCCCGCCGGCAAGGCGCTGGAAGCCTGGATCACCGGCGTCGAGGTCGAGACCCGGCTCGCACGCGGCCTGCTGCCGCACCATTATGAGAAGGGCTGGCATCCCACCGCGACGCTGGGCGTCTTCGGAGCCAGTGCCGCGGCTTGCCGCATGCTCGATCTGGATGAAGACCAGACCGCTAATGCGCTGGCCCTGACCGTCTCCATGGCCTCCGGCCTCAAGTCCAATTTCGGCACGCCGGTCAAGCCGCTCCATGCCGGTCAGGCCGCGCATAACGGCATCATGGCGGCCCTGGTGACCCGCCGTGGCATCAGCGCCAATCTCGAGGCTTTCGAGAGCACTTATGGCTTTTTCAACCTCTTCAACGGCGCGGGCACCTATGATACCGATGCCATTCTCCAGGGTTGGGGCGGTCCGCTCGAAGTGCTCCAGCCGGGCATTGCCATCAAGCAGCATCCCTGCTGCGGCAGCGCCCATTCGGCGATCGACGCCGCGCTGCAGATCGTGGCCCGCGAAGGCCTGCTCGAGGCCGAGGCCATCGAGCGGATCGAGACCTCGACCCATGAGCGGCGCTTGGCGCACACCAATCGGCCCGAGCCCCGTTCCGGCCTCGATGCCAAGTTCAGCGTGCAATTCCTCACCGCCAAGGCCCTGACCACCGGCCGCATCCGTCTGGCCGATTTCGACGATGCCAGCTTCCTCACGCCGGTGCTGGCGGGGCTCCTGCCCCGCGTCACCTCCAGAGGGCACCAGCAGACCGACGCCTATCATGGCGAGGTGCGGGTGACGATGAAGGACGGACGCGTGTTCGAGGAGAGCGCCTCGACCAATTTCGGGCGCGGCCCGGCCAATCCGATGGCCGATGCCGAGCTCGGCGAAAAGTTCGTCGATTGCGCCGGCATGCGGCTGGGCGCGGCGGCGGAGACGATCTTCAAGCGCTTCCTCGGCCTCGGTCCATCCGACCCGCTGCGGCCGCTACTGGAACAATTGGGCGGCAAAAGGAGCTGATGCCATGCTGACACTTTACGGAAGGCCCAATTCCTCGAACAGCGCCAAGGTCTTCTGGCTGCTGGACGAATTGCGGCAGGCCTATGACCTGGTGCCCACCGGCATCGGGTTCGGCCCGACCGACACGGCCGAATTCCGCGCCATGAATCCTTTCGGAAAGGTGCCGGTACTGCGCGATGGCGACCTGATCACCTGGGAATCCAATGCGATTCTGCGCTATTTAGCGAGCCGGTATGGGCCCACGCCATTATGGCCGGGCGATCCGGCCGGCAGGGCCGGGATCGATCGTTGGATGGACTGGGCCTCGATCTCCTTCACACCCCCGCTGACGCGGCTGCGCAAGGCGCGCAAGGCCGGCCGGACCGAAGATCGCGATCTGCCGGCCGTGCTCGACGCCATTGCGGCGCTGGAGCGCCGATTCGGCGAAACGGCCTTTCTGGCCGGCGATACGCTCACCTTGGCCGACATCGCCGCCGCCGCCTCGGTGCATCGCTGGCACGCCTTGGCCGAAGCGCGGGACAGCAATCCCAACCTCGCCGCCTATTACGCTCGCCTCAGCGAGAACGCAGGCTGCCGGCGCCATGTCCTGGAACGCCTGAGCTAGCGACCGCCGAAGCGGCCCATATCGTCACATCTTGCCACGGGCCGTTCCGGTGCGCCCGATGAGGAGGCTTGTCTTGACCCAGCGTGCCATTCCCTTTCTGCTGCTGCGCGGCGGCACCTCTCGCGGTCCTTATTTCCGGGCCGACGACCTGCCGGTGGATCGCACTGTCCTGGCCGATGTGCTGATCGCAGCGCTAGGCTCGGGGCAGCGCTACAATATCGATGGCATCGGGGGCGGGGTCGCGACCGCGACCAAGGTGGCCATGCTCTCCAGATCCGCCGATCCGCGCGCCGATATCGACTATTTCTTCGCCCAGGTCTCGGTGGAGGATCGCAGCGTCGATTTCCGCCCCACCTGCGGCAATATTCTCTCCGGTGTCGGCCCGGCCGCCATCGAGATGGGGCTTTTCCCCGCCGGCCCCGCCGAAACGCGCCTGCGCGTGCGCGCCGTCAATACTGGCGCCCTGGTGGATGTCGTCGTGCAGACCCCCGGCGGTGCCGTCTCCTATGAGGGCGATGTGGCCATAGATGGCGTGCCGGGAACCTCTGCCCCCGTCCAGCTCGGATTTCGGGAGATCGCCGGCTCGGTGACCGGCAGGATGCTGCCCACCGGCAACGCGCAGGACCGCATCGAGGGTGTCGCGGTGACCTGTCTCGATGTCGCCATGCCTGTGGTGATCGCCCGCGCCGAGGATTTCGGCTTGACGGCCGCGGAGACGCCGGCCGAGCTCGATGCCAATGCCGGCTTCGCGGCACACCGCGAGATCATCCGCCAAAAAGCGGGATTGGCCATGGGCATGGGGGATGTCTCCGGCTCGGTAACGCCGAAATTCGCCATATTGGGTGCGGCCCGGCAGGGGGGCATGGCCAGTGCCCGCTATTTCATGCCCGCCACCTGCCACCCGACCATGGCGGTGACCGGCGCACAATGTATCGCCACCGCCCTGCTGCTGCCCGGCGGCATCGCCTCCGGCCTCGTGCCGGCGCCGCCCTCCAGTCCGGCCCAAATCCGACTCGAACATCCCTCCGGACATATCGACGTATTGGTCGATTACGCGCTCGAGGGGGATCGCCTCGATATCAATCATGCCGGCCTGGTGAGAACCGCCCGGCTCCTGGCGCGGGGCGAGGTGCTGGTGCCGGCTTCCGTCTGGCGCTAGGGGGAGAATATGGCCATCGCATGGATGCGGGCGCTATTGAGCTGGCGGATCGGATTGACGCTGATCCTTGCGGCGCTCGGGGGCGGGCTTTTCCACCTGGTCCACCTGCCTCTGCCCTGGATGCTGGGTGCCATGGTGGTCACGATGCTGGCGAGCATCGTGCGCCTGCCGCTGATGCGCACGCGCCCGGTCCGGCCGCCATTCGCCGCCATTCTCGGCGTGGCGCTCGGCTCGGCCTTCAAGCCCGAGGCCTTCGAGCAGGGCGCCACGCTGCTACTGCTGGTTCCGACCATCGTGGTCTCGACCATCCTGTGTGGCCTAGCCGGCTATTACTATCTCCGCCGCGTCGCCGGGTTCGATCCGATCACCGCCTATTTCGCCGCCATGCCTGCGGGCATACAGGAGATGACCCTGCAGGGTGGCCAGGCCGGCGGCGATGAACGGCGCATTGCCCTCATCCATGGCTGTCGCATTTTCCTGCTGGTGCTGATCGTGACGGCGATCTACGCCACGCTTTTTCGCGCCGATTCACAGGCCAATGCCCTGCTCAATGTCACGAGCGAGGGCAGCCTTTCCGATTGGCTCATCCTCGTTGCCGCGGGCGCCCTGGGCTGGGGATTGGCGCATGTCCTGCGCGTTCCCAATGCGGCGATGATCGGCCCGCTCGTGGTCAGCGCCAGCATCCATCTCACCGGCCTTTCCGCCATCGCGCCGCCGCCGGCCAGCATCATCCTGGCCCAGATCGTCATCGGCTCCTCCCTGGGCTCCAATTTCATCGGCACGGCATGGTTTGTGCTCTGGACATCTCTGCGCCATGGCCTGTTTCTGGTACCCGTCTTCGCGGCGATCTGCCTGAGCGTCACCACGATCGCCGCGCCCCTGGTGGGGATCGATACCAATGTGCTTTTTCTCGCCCTGGCCCCCGGCGGCACCACCGAAATGTCGCTGATCGCCCTGGCCCTGCACGCGAACATCGCCCTGGTGACATCCTGCCAATTGATGCGCATTCTGCTGGTCAATATCGGGGCCACCGCATTGTTCCATGCCCGCCGGCCAAGACGGCCGGCGGGGGAATAGCCAAAGCTGGGGAGAGAAACAGCCAGAAATTTCCCATGTCTCGCTTCTGCCAAAACATATGTATACAGATGGGCTAGTAGAGGCATTTCAGGCATGAACACAATCGTCACTCCCTCACCGAGCAAGCGGCCGCCGCTGGAGCACCTGCTGGAGCTCATCGATTCCGGCGAACTGGGCCCGGGCAGCCGGCTGACCGAGACCGAGTTGGCCAAACGCCTGGGCATCAGCCGGACGCCCGTGCGGGAAGCGCTGCATCGTCTGCATGCCATGGGCCTGGCCGAGCACGGCCCCCAACGCGGCCTGATCGTCGCCCATCTCACCTATGACCAGACCCGCCAGCTCTTCGCGGTGCGCGAGGGGCTCGAAGGCATGGCCACCCGCCTGGCCGCCGAGCACGCGACGCGCGCCGAGATCAACGTGCTGCGCGAGCTCGTCGCCGAAGACCGCCACTATACCGACCCGATGCAGCTTCAGGCCCGCAACAAGATCCTGCACCGCCAGATTGCCCAGGCCTCCCACAACCAATTCATGATCGAGGCGCTGAGCAATCTGCGCATTCACATGAGCCTGTTGCCCGGTTCGACCTACTCGCGCACCGAGCGCATCGCTTCGGCGCAACGCGACCATGAAGAGATCGTCGAAGCCATCGCCCAGGGCGACGGCGAACGCGCCGAGCGCGCCGCCCGTGCCCATATCGCCGAAGGCTACCAGTTCCGCCTCAAAATGATCACCGAAGCCTAGCTTGGGGGCACGGCGCCCCGCGGCTCGTCCATCCGCAGGCCCGGTTCGCGGGAGGTGGACACGCCTGCCATACGCCATCTGTTAAGATGGCTTGCCGCAATATGGGCGGGTGAACAGGTGCGTATGAATGGCCAGGAAGAAGCAGAATTCGAACCTTGTCGGCTGGGCCATTCTCGGGCTTCTGGCCTTCGGCATTTTCCAGTTCGGCATCATGGGGAATGCGGATCGCCCCGCCCCCTCCGCGGCGAAGCCGTCAGCGCCCCGGACCGCGACGCAGGCATCGCCCGCATCGGTGCCGCTCGACGTGCCGCGCTTCGTCAATGTCGCCTCGCTCAATGTGCGCCACGCCCCGAGCCAGGCGGCCGACCTGATCACCGCGCTGCCGCGCGGCACCCGATTGCGCGTGCTCGACCGCCAGGATGGATGGCTGCTGGTCGATCTCAATCCGACACTCGAAGGCTGGGTTACCGAACGCTTCACGACCACTGAAGGCCCCGCGCAGTATAGGCCACCCGCCGCCGTGCCGGGATCGCGGTGAGCGACCGCCAGTGAGAAGAGCTAGTCCGGCGCGTCCAATATGGGGCCGCCGGGCGCATAGTTGAACACTTCGAGGCGCATGACGCTCTCGCCTTGTTTGCTGGCGAGGATGGTGAGGCTGGCCGGGCCGACGGGAATGATGCGGCGCGGGGAGAGATCGAGCAGGGTCTGCAGCAAGGCGCGGATGACGCCGCCATGGCAGATCACCAGCAGGCGGTCGGCGGAGCTGGCGGCCGCCTGGGTGGCGCGGGCGGTGCGGGCGCAGAAATCGGCCCAGTCCTCGCCGCCCGGCGGCGCGAAACTGCCGGCCCGCCAGCCGCGATAGGCATCGGGCTGGTCGGCGATGATGCGGGCGATCTCCTGCCCGGTCCAGTCGCCGACATCGACCTCGCGCAGGTCCGGCTCGGGCCGGGCATCCGGAAAGCCGAGCAGTTCGGCGGTGTGGCGGGCGCGGCGCAGGTCGGAGGTGATCACCAGGTCGGGCGCCAATTGTTCCACCATGGGCGCCAGGGCGCGCGCCTGGGCCTCGCCTTTCTCGGAAAGGCCGATATCGGCCTGGCCCTGCAGGCGGCGAACCGCGTTCCATTCCGATTCGCCATGGCGCACCAGCAGCAAGCGCTTCATGACAGGCGCTCCCCGTTGGCGCCGAACAGCGCGGCGGGCGCCTCCGGCAGGACGAAATGCACCTTGTCGCCGACGACGAAACGCGGCGCGGCATCGACCACGGCGGTGATGCGCAGGCTGTCGCTTATGCCCGTCAGCATGGTGCGCCCGGCAACGGGGCTGGCTTCGGCGAAGTCGAAAGCCAGGCTCCCCTCGATAGGGATGGCGCTGACCGAGAGGTCTTCGGGCCGGTACATGGCCGAGGCTTGGGCGGGCAGGCTCGCCGCCCGTTCCGGCGGCAGGACCGAGACCGGCACGAGATTGGCCGGCGGCGTGCCGACAAAGGTGGCGACGAAGGCGGTGGCGGGGTTCCGCACCAGGTCCTCGGGGGTGCCGAATTGCTCCACCCGGCCCTGGTTGAGCACGGCGACATGGCTGGCCATGGTCATGGCCTCCACCTGGTCATGGGTCACATAGACCGAGGTGGCGCCGGTGGCGCGATGGACGCGCAGCAATTCGGTGCGCATTTCCACGCGCAATTTGGCATCGAGATTGGACAGCGGTTCGTCGAAGAGCAGGATCGAGGGCCGGGGCGCGATCATGCGGGCAATGGCCACGCGCTGCTGCTGGCCGCCGGAAATCTCGTTGGGATAGCGCGTGGCCAGGGGCGCGATGCCCAGCATGGTCAGCACTTCGGCGACACGCGCCTGGCGCTCGGGCCTGGCCATGCCGGCGACCTTGAGCGGCCAGTCGACATTGCCGGCCACGCTCATATGCGGCCAGAGCGCATAGGACTGGAAGACCAGGCCGGTATCGCGCTGCGCCGGATCGATGGTCCAGCCGCGATTGCCGTCCGAAACGATCCTGTCGCCGAAGGCGATGGTGCCGCCGCTGGGCGTCTCCAGCCCCGCCAGCATGCGCAGCATGGTGGATTTGCCGCAGCCGGACGGGCCGACCAGGACCAGGAAGGCGCCCTCGGGCACGCTGAGGGAGATGTCGTCGACGGCATTGAAGGCGCCGAAGGATTTCACGAGATTTTCGATGCGGATCATGGGGATGACTTACGATTTGAGCCAGGGCTGCGACTTGGCCTGCAATTGATTGGCCAAGAGGGTCGCGGCAATCGAGATCACCAGGATCACGACGGTTATGGCATTGGCGAATTGAGTGAAGCCTTCGGAGGCATAGCGATAGGCCAGGACCGACAGCACCGGCATGGTCGGAGTGAACAGCAGCACCACCAGCGAGAGGTCGCGCATGATCTTGACGAAGACGATCAGGCCGCCGGCGGCGAGGCCCCGGCTGGCCAGCGGCACGGTGATGGCGGCGAGGCGGCGCAGAAAGCCCGCCCCGGTCATGCGGGCGCTTTCGTCGAGATCGCCGGAGACCTGCTGGATGACGGCGCGGCCGGTTTGCACCGAGAAGGGCAACAGATAGGCCGTGCCGGCGATCAGCAGCAGGGCGAAGGTGCCGTAGAGCGCCGGAAAGGGGCCGATCGGCGCGCCAAACAGCGCGATATAGGCCGCGCCGAAGGCGATGCCGGGTACCAGAAGCGGCAGGAAACTGACCTGGTTGATGATGCCGGCCAGCGGCCCCTTGCCGTCGCGGGCAAGGACGAAGGCGACGATCAGCCCGATCAGCGTCGTGGTGATCGCCACGGCGACGCCGAGGCCCATGGTCAGGCCGGTGGCCGAGACGATGAAGGGATTGGAGAAAATCCCCGCCTGCCCCTGGGCGATCGAGGGATTGGAGGCGCCAATCCAGTAATGCAGCGTCCAGTTGGAAAACAGCGCCGACGAGGACGGAGCGAGCGAGGAGGCGATGAGGATGAGCACCGGCACGATGGTCGTCGCCAGGCAGATCAGCGCCGCGACGGCAAAGAGCGGCAGGCGCGCATTGCCCAGGGTGAAGCGCTTGGCGCGGCCGCCCTTGCCGGTAATGGTGGCATAGGAGCGGCGGCCCGAAATCACCTTGTTGCCCAGCCAGAGGAAGAGGGCCGAGACGGCGATCAGCAGGATGGCGATGACATAGCCGCGCGCGGTCTGCCCCACTTCGATGAGGCCATAGAGCCGGGTGGCCATGGTCTGCATGCGCACCGGCAGGCCCAGGAGAGCAGGCGCGGCGAAATTGGAGACGGCGCCGGCAAAGGTGAGCGAGGCGCCCGCGACCACGGCGGGCAGCGCCACGGGCAGCACGATCCCCATGAGGATGCGGCCACGCCTGGCGCCGGCCATCTGCGCGGCTTCCACCAGGTCGGAATTGACCGTGGCGAGGGCCGCGGCGATCACCGTGAAGGCCAGCGAGTAATAATGGGCGATCAGGACGATCAAGGTCGGCACCATGCCCCAGGAGAGCCAGTCGGGAATGGAGAGGCCCAGCCCTTCGAGAAAGCCGGTCTGGCCGCCGACGCGCCCATTGCGGAACAGCGATCCCCAGGCCAAAGCGGTGGCGAAGCTGGGGATCATGAAGGGCAGGGTGGCCATCAGCCCGATGGTGCGGCGGAAGGGCACGTCCGTCATCACCACCAGCCAGGCGAGGAAGCCGCCGATCAGCACGCAGCCGCAGGCGACACCCACGCCCAGGATCAGCGTATTGCCGAGCGGCACCCAGAGCAGGTTGCGCGCCAGCCGGCCGGAGGTCACGTCGCTCCAGGCCACGATGGCGCCGGGCGAGAGCGTTTCGAACAGGATGCGCAGCAGGGGCGCGGCGACGAGCACGCCCAATATGGCCAGTACGACCAGCTTGAGCACCAGCTTTCCGTCGATGCGGAAGGGCCGCGCTGAGCCACGGGTGGAAACGAGGGACATTTATGAACCGCCGGAAATGGCTCCCGGCGACAATGCCGGGAGCCGTTGCAGAGATTATTGCAGGGAGAGGACGAGGTCGCCCACGTCCTGGCGCAGGTTCGAGGTCGCCATCGGATCGATCGACCAGGCGTTGAACTGGTCGAGCGGCACCGCGTCGGGATGGCTGACGATATCGCTGCGGGTGGCATAGTCACCGGCGACATAGAAGGGCTTGAAGCCTTCGCCGCCGGTCTCGCTGTCGTCCCCCATGAGGAAATCGATGACCAGGCGCGCCGCCGCCGGATGGGTCGCATTGGCGGAAACCGCCAGGACGGCGGGGAAGATGATGCCGTTGGCCGGGGTCACGTCATTGGCCACCTGCAAGGCCCAGCCTTCGTCTTCATTGTCGCGGCGGTCGGAATAGGAGGTGAAGCCAACCGGCGGATTGTCCTGGCCCAGGGTGCCGACGGCGGCATTCACGTCATCGGTCGAGGACACCAGGATCAGGTCGTTCTCGAAGAGATCGACGATGAATTGCTGGCCGGCATTTTCGACCCCGTCATCGAGGCTGATGGGCGTGCCGAACTGGGCCTGATAGGCGCTTTCCATCTCGTCGGAGCGCAGCACGATCTCGGTCATCAGGTCGAGGTAATCGCCGCGCTGCAGCGGATCGACCATGATCACGCGGCCGGTCCAGTCCGCGGTGGTCAATTCCCAGAGATTGCTGATCGGGGCGCCATCGGGATTGGCCTGCTCGTTGTACATCAGCACCTTGGTGGAGAGGCGCTGGGCCAGGAGCGGTTCGCGCTCGTTCGCATCGAGCAGGGGCACGACGCGGGGCGGCACATAGGGCGTGACGAGGCCCGGCCCCAGAAGCTCGGCAAAAACAACGGGAGCGTCCGAGATATAGACCACGTCGGCGCTGGCAATGCCCGCCGCCGCTTCGGCCTTGAGCCGGGTGATCTGCTCGGTGGAGCTCATGTCGTGGCTGATCATGTCGATGCCCGGATAGGCCGCTTCGAAAGCCGCTTCCACCCGCGCGATGCGGCTGGTGAACGAATAGACGGTCACACTGCCTTCGGCCTGCGCCAAGGGCAGCAAGTCCTCGGCGCTCATGGCGTCGAGCGCCGGATCGTAATTCTGCGCCAGGGCCGGAACGGCCAGAGCCAGCAGGGCGGTGGAAAGCAGCAAAGTTTTCTTGTCCATCAAATCCTCCTCAGGAATGGCGCCTCATGCGCCTTATGGATGCACACGCATTTGCACGATGGATACGACATGCATGTGAACTTGCAGAAATTGGACGCGCCAATGTCCTTCTCCCGGCGCGCGCTTAGTCGAAAGCGTCGATGAGCTGGCCTAGAATTTCGAGATATTGCAGCGAGGCCTTGGGGTCTTCCTTGGCCATGGCCAGCACCAGCGCATTGCAGATGGCCATGGGCACGGTGAGCGTCTGGAACGCATCCTGCGAGCCGGTGCGCGGGGCGAACAGCAGGTGATCGCCGGCCGGCACCAGCGAGGGGCCGACACTGCCCGAGATCACCACGGAGGTCGCGCTCATGGCGCGGGCGCGATTGAGCAGGGCGGCGTAATGACTGGGCTGGCGGCGAAAGGCGAAGGCAATGATGGCGTCGTCGCCATTCATGCCCAGCACCTGTTCGGCCAGGTCCCGACCTTCGCCGGCCAGCATGATGGTGTCGCGCCCCATGCGCCGCAGGCGGCGATCGATCAGCACGGCCAGCGCCTCGGCATTGCCACGGGCGAAGACATAGATGCGCCGCGCCTTGAGCAGCGCCTGGGCCGCCGCCAGGAGCTTGGCGTCGTCGACATAGCGCTGCAATCCGGCCAGGGCCTCGATCTCGCGGCTCACCAGGTCGGTGATCAGCCCCGCCTCGCTGGTCTGCTGCAGCGTATTGCGCACGCGGGTCGCCGGATCGGTGCGGACGATGAATTCCTCCTGGATCGCGGCCCGGAATCCGGCATAATTGGGATAGCCGAGTTTCTTGGCGAGGCGCGAAGCGGTGGCTTCATGCACGCCGATGCGTCGAGCCAGCCCGCTTGCCGTGCCCAGCGCGATGTCGCGCGGACTGGCGATCACCTGCTTGATCAGCAATTGCTCGGCCGGGGTAAGCGTCTCGGCGGCGTCCTTGACGCGCTCCAGAACTGACATGGTCTCCTCCATCGCCGGCACCATGCACTCATGCACGAAAACTTGCAAGACAAAAGTTTATTGCAAGATCACTTGCGCCATCGGATCGGGAAATGTCGGCCGCCCGGCGTGCACCTGGTTCCGTTCGGCCGCGGCCCCGCGCCGACTCAGGCCCTTCCCCCGTCAAGGGGAACACTTGGGCAACGCGGGCAGAAGTTGCGCTAGGCGAATCTTTACGCTTACATACTATATGTAGTGTTCAAGGTTCCGCCACCCGCAAGGAATGGCGGCTAAGACGGGAATCCGGTGCGGCCCGATGCCAGAAGGCGCGGCCAATTCCGGGGCTGTCCCCGCAACTGTGAGCGGCGAGTTCTGTCGAGAATGCCACTGGGCCCGGGGCCCGGGAAGGCCGGCACGAATGGCGACCCGCAAGCCAGGAGACCTGCCTCGAACGCTTTTTGACGTCCACCGGCGGGATGACCGGGCAGGCGAACGGACAGGTGCGGGCAGATGCCGGCCGGCCGTTTTCCTCGTGCATCCGCCCATGATCCGCGAGGGATTTTTCGATGAGCATCATTGTCTATTCCAAACCCGCCTGCGTGCAGTGCCATGCCACCACCCGCGCCCTCGACCGCAAGGGGCTCGATTACCAGGTCATCGATATTTCCACCGACAGCGACGCCTATAAGCGCGTCGAGATTCTGGGCTATCGCCAGGTGCCGGTCGTGGTGGCCGGCGACAGCCATTGGGCCGGCTTCCGCCCGGACATGATCGGCGCCCTGGCCTGATCGCAGCATGGGCGGGCTCGTCTATTATTCCAGCACTTCGGAAAACACCCATCGTTTCGTCCGGAAGCTGGGGCGCGAGGCCACGCGCCTGCCGGTCGATGCGGCCAGCGCCCCGCCCGAAATCGACGCGCCCTATGTGCTGGTCCTGCCCACCTATGGCGGGGTCAACGGCAAGGGCGCGGTGCCCAGGCCGGTGATCCGCTTCCTCAATATCGAGGCCAATCGCCGCCTCATCCGTGGCGTCATCGCCGCGGGCAATACCAATTTCGGCACCGCCTATTGCCTGGCCGGCGACATCGTCGCGGGCAAATGCGCGGTGCCGCTCCTCTATCGGTTCGAGCTGCTCGGCACCGACGAGGATGTCGCCAATGTCAGAAAAGGACTGGACCTGTTTTGGACACGCTCATTCTAGATCGACCGGCCAAGGCGCCGGAACAGACCGAAGACCAGGATCAGGCGCTGGATTTCCATGCCCTCAATGCCATGCTCAATCTCTATGACGAGCAGGGCAGGATCCAGTTCGACAAGGATCGCCAGGCGGCGCATCAATACTTTTTGCAGCATGTGAACCAGAACACGGTGTTCTTTCACAATCTGCGCGAGAAACTGACCTACCTCTTGGACGAAGGCTATTACGAGCAGGGCGTGCTCGATCAATACAGCTTCAACTTCGTGCGCGACCTGTTCGACCACGCCTATGACCAGAAGTTCCGCTTCCCCACCTTCCTGGGCGCGTTCAAATATTACACCTCCTATACGCTCAAGACCTTCGACGGAAAGCGCTATCTCGAGCGCTACGAGGACCGCGTCTGCATGGTGGCCCTGGCTTTGGCGCGCGGCGATGAAGTTTTGGCCCGCCAGCTCGTCGACGAGATCATTTCCGGCCGCTTCCAGCCCGCGACGCCCACTTTCCTCAATGCCGGCAAGAAGCAGCGCGGCGAGTTGGTCTCGTGCTTCCTGCTACGCGTCGAGGACAATATGGAGAGCATCGGCCGCTCCATTAACTCGGCCCTGCAGCTTTCCAAGCGCGGCGGCGGCGTGGCGCTGAGCCTCACCAATATCCGCGAGATGGGTGCGCCCATCAAGCAGATCGAGAACCAGTCCTCGGGCGTCTTGCCGGTGATGAAGCTGCTCGAAGACAGCTTTTCCTATGCCAACCAGCTCGGCGCCCGCCAGGGAGCGGGCGCGGTCTATCTGCACGCCCACCATCCCGACATCATGCGCTTCCTCGATACCAAGCGCGAAAATGCCGACGAGAAGGTGCGCATCAAGACGCTGTCGCTGGGCGTCGTCATCCCCGACATCACCTTCGAGCTCGCCCGCGACAACGAGGACATGTACCTGTTCTCGCCCTATGACGTGGAGCGCGTCTATGGCGTGCCGATGACCGAGATTTCGGTCACCGAGAAATATCGCGAAATGGTGGCGGACAAGCGCATCCGCAAGAAGAAGATCAAGGCGCGCGACTTCTTCCAGGTGATCGCCGAAATCCAGTTCGAGAGCGGCTATCCCTATATCATGTTCGAGGACAGCGTGAACCGCGCCAACCCCATCGCGGGTCGCATCACCATGAGCAATCTCTGCTCGGAAATCCTCCAGGTCAGCGATGCCTCGACCTTCAACGAGGACCTGTCCTATGCGCATCTGGGCAAGGACATTTCCTGCAATCTCGGCTCGCTCAATATCGCCAAGGTGATGGATTCATCCGATTTCGGCCGCACCATCGAAACCGCGATCCGGGCGCTGACCGCCGTGTCGGACATGAGCAATATCGGCTCGGTGCCCTCCATCGCCAGGGGCAATGCCGAAAGCCATGCCATCGGGCTGGGTCAGATGAACCTGCATGGCTATCTCGCCCGCGAGCGCATCTTCTATGGCTCGGAAGAAGGCGTCGATTTCACCAATATCTACTTCTATACGGTGACCTATCACGCCCTGCGCGCCTCGAACCTGATCGCCACCGAGCGCGAGGAGACCTTCAAGGGCTTCGAAAACTCGAAATATGCCAGCGGCACCTATTTCGACAAATACACGACCCGGGAATGGAAGCCCGCCACCGCGCGCGTCGCCGGCCTCTTCGAGCAAGCCGGCATTCACGTCCCGACCCAGCAGGACTGGCTGGATCTCAAGGCCAGGGTGATGCTGACCGGGCTCTATAACCAGAACCTGCAGGCGGTGCCGCCCACCGGCTCGATCTCCTATATCAATCACGCCACCGCCTCGATCCACCCGATCGTCTCCAAGATCGAGATCCGCAAGGAAGGCAAGATCGGCCGCGTCTATTATCCCGCCGCCTTCATGACCAATGACAACCTGGATTATTACCAGGATGCCTATGAGATCGGCCCCGAAAAGATCATCGACACCTATGCGGCGGCCACCCAGCATGTCGACCAGGGCCTGTCGCTGACCCTGTTCTTCCGCGATACCGCGACCACCCGCGATATCAACCGCGCCCAGATCTATGCGTGGAAGAAGGGCATCAAGACCATCTATTACATCCGCCTGCGCCAGCTCGCCCTCGAAGGCACCGAGGTGCAGGGCTGCGTGTCCTGCGCGCTGTAGAGCCATGTCCGTCATCATTCAACGGAACTGACGGCTCCGTCGCTCCCCTCCCCCTTGAGGGGAGGGGCTGGGGGTGGGGGTCCATCATCGGCCTCCAAACCACCCCCTCCCCGGCCCTCCCCTCAAGGGGGAGGGGGCGAAAGAGCCGCACCCGCCCAACCTGAGACGCTAAAAAATGAACATGCACGCCAAACCCATCAGCCGCATTCGCGCCATCAACTGGAACCGCATCCAGGACGACAAGGACCTCGACGTCTGGAACCGGCTGACATCCAATTTCTGGCTGCCCGAAAAGGTGCCGCTCTCCAATGACATTCCGAGCTGGGCCACGCTGACGCCGGCGGAACAGCAGCTCACCATCCGCGTCTTCACCGGCCTCACCCTGCTCGACACCATCCAGAACGGCATCGGCGCGGTGCGGTTGATGGACGATGCCGCCACCCCGCATGAAGAGGCGGTTCTGTCCAATATCGCCTTCATGGAGGCGGTGCATGCCCGCTCCTATTCCTCCATCTTCTCCACGCTCTGCCTCACGCCGGACGTGGACGACGCCTATCGCTGGAGTGAGGAAAACACCTTCCTCCAGCGCAAGGCGCACTTGATCCTCGAGCAATATGACAGCGGCGATCCGCTGAAGAAAAAAATCGCCTCGGTCTTTCTCGAAAGCTTCCTGTTCTATTCGGGCTTTTACCTGCCCATGTATTGGTCGAGCCGCGCCAAGCTCACCAACACCGCCGACCTCATCCGCCTCATCATCAAGGACGAGGCCGTGCATGGCTATTATATCGGCTACAAGTTCCAGCGCGCGATCGAGCGCCTCTCCGAGGAGCGCAAACAGGAAATCAAGGATTTCGCCTTCGATCTCCTGCTCGAACTCTATGACAACGAAATCCGCTATACCGAAGAGCTCTATGACGGCGTCGGCCTCAGCGAAGACGTCAAGAAATTCCTCCATTACAACGCCAACAAGGCGCTGATGAATCTCGGCTATGAAGCCCTGTTCCCGCCCGAGGCCTGCAAGGTCAACGCCGCCATCCTCTCGGCGCTCTCCCCCAATGCGGACGAGAACCACGACTTCTTCTCGGGCTCGGGCTCGTCCTACGTCATCGGCAAGGCCATCGCCACCGAGGACGAAGACTGGGATTTTTGAAACGTCGATATTCGCGCAGGCAACGCCACGCGCGAAAGCAAAAAGGGCAGCGCAAGCGCTGCCCTTCGTCATTCGTCGCCCTTGGGTTCAGAAGCGGTAGTTCAGGCCCAGCTTGACGCTGTGGGCATGGGATTTGATGTCGGTGGCGCCGAGATTGGCAATGGTATTGACCGGCGCCCGCACGCTGGCAAAGTCGTGATAGGTGTATTCGGCCTTGACGCTCATCGCCTCGCTGACCGCCACTTCGACGCCGGCGTCGGCCGTCCAGCCCCAGATCGTGGAGGAGAAGGTGCCGGTGGCGCCCGGCGCTGCGGGCGTGGTGGATGCGGTGATGCCGCCAAAGGCCAGGCCGGCAGTGCCGAACAGCAGCAGGCGGTCGAATGCCACGCCGGCGCGCGCCTTGCCCGTGCCCAGCCAGTCCAGCGAGCCGTTGCAATCGAAGGCGGGCGCGCCGGCGCAGGTGGCCGAACCTTCGACGCCGCTCCAGGCCAGGTCGCCCTCGAGACCCAGCACGAAGGAGCCGAATTGCGCATTGGCGCCCAATGTGCCGCCCAGCAGCAGGCCCTCGACATCCACCGGGGAGACCGAGCCGGTCGCCACGCCCGTGCTGGTGGCCCCGCCCGCGCCATAGCCGGCGAAGATACCGGCATAGAAGCCGCTCCAGTCGAAGCCGGCGGCGTAAGGCATTGCAGGTTGCGGATGATCGAACAATAGATCGGCAGCATTGGCGCCGCCCACGCTCAGCGACAGAGCGGCGGCAGGAAATGGTCATGGGCCGGATCGAGCCTGCCCTCGGCCTTCATCTGCGCAAAGCGCGCCTCGAATTCGTCGGCTACATCGGCCACGCGGATATCGGCGAACCGCGCCATCAGCAGGCGCTCCGCCTCGTTCAGCGTTTCGCTCATCCGCGCATCCACCGCCCGCTCGACGAGGCAGGTCGCCGCCTCCGCGTCGGGGCCGATATTGAACAGAGCCGGCTCGCCCACGGCGCGATAGACGTCGAGCAGGCTGATCTCCGCCAGCGGCCGGGCCAGTTCCCAGCCGCCGCCATGGCCCTTTTCGGAGGTGACGATGCCGGCCGCGCGGAACCCGGCCATCATGCGGCGCACCACGACGGGATTGGTGTCGAGCATCCGGGCGATGGTCTCGGAGGTGGCGCGCTTCACATGCCGGTCCATATGGATCAGCACATGCAGCATGCGCGACATTCTGGTGTCTCTGGGCATCGGGCCTTCCACAAAAGAGAAGGCCGGCACCTTAGCACCGGCCCTCTCACGCAACAATCTGAAGTCCGAAAGGCCTCAATCGTCCTCGACGAAGACCTCCTGGCGCTTGCGGCGGATGGCGGGCAGCACCGCCACCAGCACGGCGGCCAGGGCCAGCAGCAACAGCGTCGCCGAGATCGGACGGGTGACGAAGATCATCGGATCGCCGCGCGAGATGATCATGGCCCGCCGCAAATGCTCTTCCAGCAGCGGCCCCAGCACGAAGCCGAGCAGCAGCGGGGCCGGTTCGCAACCGAAGCGGATCAGCAGATAGCCCACCATGGCGAAGAAGGCGATGGCATAGACGTCGTAGATGTTCTGGTTGATCGAATAGGTGCCGATACAGGCGAACAGCACGATGGCCGGGAACAGCACCCGATAGGGGATGGAGAGCATCTTCACCCAGAGCCCGATCAGCGGCAGGTTGAGGATGATCAGCAGCAGGTTGCCGATCCACATCGAGGCGATGATGCCCCAGAACAGAGCCGGCTGCTCGTTGATGACATTGGGCCCCGGCGTGATGCCCTGGAGGATGAAGGCCCCCACCATCAGCGCCATGACCGGATGGGCGGGAATGCCCAGGGTCATGAGCGGGATGAACGAGGTCTGCGCGGCCGCATTATTGGCCGATTCCGGCCCCGCCACGCCCTCGATGGCGCCCTTGCCGAATTCCTGCGGGTTCTTGGAGAGCCGCTTTTCGGCCGAATAGGAGGCGAAGGAGGAGAGGATATGTCCCCCGCCCGGCAGGATGCCGAGCACCGAACCCAGCCCGGTGCCGCGCAGGATGGGCGCCCAGATGCGCCTGAAATCCTCGCGGGTCAGCCAGAGATTGGTGACCTTTTTCACCCCCACTTCGCGCTCGGTCTCGTTTTCGAGATTGCGCAGGATTTCGGCGATGCCGAAGACGCCCACCGCCACGGCGACGAAATTGAGCCCGCCGAAGAGTTCGCGCACCCCGAAGGTGAAGCGCGGCGTGCCGGTATAGATATCCTGCCCCACCATGCCGAGCAGCAGGCCCAGCACGATCATCGCCAGGGCCTTCAGGATCGAGCCATGCGCCAGCGCGATCGAGACGAGCAGCCCCAAAACGATGAGGGAAAAGTATTCCGGCGCCCCGAAATTGAGCGCCGCTCTTGCAAGGGGCGGGGCGAAGAAGGCGAGCAGGAGCGTCGCCACCGAACCGGCGAAGAACGAGCCGATGGCCGCCGTGGCCAGAGCCTGGCCGGCCCGGCCCTGCCGCGCCATCTGGTAGCCGTCGATGGCCGTCACCGCCGAGGAGCTTTCCCCCGGCAGGTTGATGAGGATGGCGGTGGTCGAGCCGCCATATTGGGCGCCGTAATAGATGCCCGCCAGCATGATCAGGGCGGTGGCCGGCCCCAGGGTGAAGGTGATGGGCAGGAGCATGGCGATGGTCGCCGTNGGCCCGATGCCGGGCAGCACGCCGACCAGCGTGCCCAGCAGCACCCCGATGAAGCAATAGAGGATATTGACGGGGTCGAGTGCGACGGAAAAACCCAGGGCGAGCGAAGAAATGAGATCCATCCGGGCCTCCTAGAAACTGAGCCAGGGGCCGAAAAGCGGCACGATCATGCCCAGGCCCACCACGAAGATGAGGTAGCAGAGCATGGTGAGGCCCAGGGCGATGACCAGGGCCGCAAGCCATGAATTGCGGCGGCTGGACAGCGCGGTGACCAGGGCCGTGGTCAGCACCACCGGCACGAAGCCCAGCCCGCGTATGGTGGCGGCGAAGAACAGGATCGTGCCCAGCACCAGGACGATGCCACGCCAGGGCCAGGCCGGCCCGGAACCGGTTTCGGGCTTGCCGAAGCCCTTGGCGGCCACGGCGACGCCCAGCGCCACCAGGATGCCGCCCAGGAGGATGGGCATGAAGCCCGGCCCCATGCGGAAGGGCGTGCCGAATTCATATTTCATCGCTTCGAGCGCGAAGAACGAGCCGAAGGCCACGAAGATCGCCCCCGCGGCCAGATCGTCGCGCGACGCATTGAGTGCCATTTTTTCACCTCCCGATGGGTGTGGCCAATTGGATGCCGGAAGAGTGCCGGAGCCGGCGGCTCTTGCCCCCCAGAGGGAGGGTTCACCTTGGACGTCTCCCTCTCAACCTGGCGGTTCCATCGCCTCCCTCCCCCTTGAGGGGAGGGAATGAGGGTGGGGGTCCATCGGCGGTTCACCGCACGACCCCCACCCCGGCCCTCCCCTCAAGGGGGAGGGGGGCGACAGAGCCGAAGCCTTGTGAACGGCCCTATTGCGCCGACACGCCGGCCGCCGAGATCACTTCCTTCCAGAGCGCGATCTGGCCTTCGAGGGTTTCGGCCAGGGCTTCGGGCGTGGCCTGGTCGGCCGGGACCGGATAGGTGCCCAGCTCGGCGAAGGAATTGCCGACGGTTTCATTGGCCAGGGCCGCCTGCAAGGCGGTCTGCAGCCGCGCGACAATGGCCGGGTCGGTGCCGGCCGGCGCGTAGAGGCCGTGCCAGATGGCGAGGTTGAAATTGTCAAGGCCGCCTTCGGCCAGGGTCGGCAGGTCGGGCAGCACGGCGATGCGCTCGGGCGTCGTCACCGCATAGGCCTTGATTTCACCGGCCTGGATCTGGCTGGTCGTATTGGTGGTCTGGTCGCACATCATGTCGATCTGCCCGCCGAGCAGGTCGGTCATGGCCGGGCCGGTGCCCTGGTAGGGCACTTCGGTCATCTTGGTGTCGAGCGCATCCATGATCAGCAGGCCGCAAAGCTGGCTCGCCGCGCCGATGCCGGCATTGGCATAGGTGATGTTCTCGCCGTTTTCCTTGATATGGGCGATGAGATCTTCGAGGGTTGCCGGCTCGAAATCGCGCCGCGCCACCACCGTCATCGGCACTTCGGTGACCAGCCCGATCGGGGCGAAATCGGTCATCGGGTCGAAGGGCAGGCTGGCATAGAGCGCCGGGGCGGTGGACATGCCGATATGGTGCAGCAGCAGCGTATAGCCATCGGCATTGGCCGCGGCCACCTGGCCCGCGCCCAGCGTGCCGCCGGCGCCGCCCACGTTCTGCACCACCACCTGCTGGCCGAGATCCTCGCTCATCGCCGCGGCGACGAGGCGCGTCACCGTATCGGTGGGGCCGCCGGCCGAGAAGGGCACGACGATGGTGATCGGCTGGTTGGGATAGTCCTGCGCCATGGCGGAAATTCCGCTCAGCGCGGAGGCCGCGACCAGGGCGGCGGCGAACGTCCTGACGAATGTGTTCATCTTGGTATTTCCTCCCAGATTGGCCCCCGGCTCCGGCCAGGGGCGAAATCCCTATTGCAAAGCGCGTGCCAAGGCAAAAATGCAAGGCAGATATGCTTTTCGTGCAGGGCGTGTTAAGCGTTCGGGCAGAAAATTGCCGAGCTTTCGCCGAGAGCCTGGCAATATCTTGCCAATAAGGGCCTACCTTGGGACTTGCGCTGCGTCATCTGCTGGATCACCGCCATGTGGCGGCCATCGCCATGGGCCTGATCCTGGTGGCGCTGGTCGGCTGGGTGACGTTCGAGCTGGCGCTGAACGGGGCCATCCGCAATGCGGAGGAACAGGCGCAGCGCCGTCTCACCCTGTTCGACCGCACGCTCGAAGCCATCATCGAACGCTTCCACTATCTGCCGGTGGCCATTTCGCAATCGCGCGAGGCCCGCGCCGCGCTGGATAACCCCGAGGACCCCGAGGCGGTGGAGGCGGCGAACGGCTTCCTGAGCAAGCTCAACGAGACCGCCGGGGCCGGCGAGATTTTTCTCATGGACGAGCATGGCAGCGTGGTGGCCGCCAGCAATTGGTGGACGCTGACCAGCCTTGTCGGCACCGATTATTCCTTCCGGCCCTATTTCGCCGACGCCCTGGACCGCGGCAAGGCGCAATATTACGCCTTCGGCATCTCCACCAGCGTACCGGGCTATTTCCTGTCGCAGCGCGTGGACGGACCCGATGAGCCGATCGGGGTGGCGGTGACCAAGATTCACCTGGGCGAACTGGAAGCGATCTGGTGGCGCTCGGGCGAATTGATCGGCATTGCCGATGTCAATGACGTGGTCATCCTCTCCACCCGGCCGGATTGGCGCTACCGGCCGCTGCAGACGATGACACCGGCCCGGGCGGGAGAGATTTCCAGCCAGCAGCGCTATGGCGAGAACGGCGTCGACAACAAGGGCATCCTGGCCGATCGCTGGCAATCGCGCGGCGCCGAATTCGCCTATATTGCCGGGGCCGATCCGGAAGCCTCGGGCTATTTCGTGCTGGAGGAATTGCGCCTGCCCAAGCTGGGCTGGCGGCTCCTGTCCTTCATTCCGCTGGCGCCGCTCCAGGGCGCCGCCATGGTGGCGGCCGCGGCGGCGGGCCTGGCCTGCGCCGCCCTGCTGCTCGTCATCGTCCTGTTCGAGCAGCGCCGCAGGCTGGTCAGCCAGCGCCTCAGCGATCACATGCGGCTCGAACAGCGCGTGGCCGAGCGCACCGAGGATCTGCATGCCATGAACGCGCAATTGCGGGCCGAGATCGCCGAGCGCGTCCGCGCCGAAAAGGCCGAGCGCGAGGCCCAGGCGGGGCTGGCGCAGGCCGCCCGGCTCGCCAGCCTCGGCCAGGCCCTGGCCGGGGTCGCCCACGAGGTCAGCCAGCCGGTGGCCGCGCTCACCACTCATCTGGCCAGCGCGCGCCTGCTCGAACAGCGCCGCAGCGGCGGCGAGCTCGTCCCGGTCCTTGCCGCCATGGACAAGGTGGTGGAGCGGCTCGCCAATCTCACCGGGCATCTCAAGACCTTTGCCCGCAAGGACGGCCAGGGGGTCATGCAGGCCGATATCGGCACTGCCATGGCCAATGCGCTCGACCTGGTCGATCACCGCCTGCGCCAGGTGGGCGTGGATGTCGAATATCGCCGGCCTCGGCCGCCGCTGGCGGTCTCCGCCAATCCGGTGCATCTCGAACAGGTGCTGATCAATCTCATCGCCAATGCCGCCGACGCCATGGAGGACTTGCCCATGCGCGTCCTGTCCATCGGCGTCGTGTCCGAAGGCGGCCAGGCCCGCATCGCCATCACCGATACCGGCATCGGCATCGCGCCGGGGGACATGGCCAATCTCTTCGATCCCTTCTTCACCACCAAGCCCGCCGGCAAAGGCCTGGGGCTGGGCCTGGCCATCTCCTACGGCCTGGTGCGGGATTCGGGCGGCACCATCAACGTGCATTCCGTGCCCGGCCAGGGGAGTACGTTTACGATTGTTCTGCCGGTGGCGCACCATGTCGCCACACCCGCGATGAGCCCCCTCCCCCTTGAGGGGAGGGCAGGGGAGGGGGTTCTGAAGGTGCAGCGTGCTCACATCGCTGGGGGGGTTGCTGATAGGCCTGAACCCCCACCCTCATTCCCTCCCCTCAAGGGGGAGGGAGGCGAAAGAACCGCACCATCGCACCGAGCGAAACGATAAGCACGATTGAGAAGCCGCCCATCATGACCCAGCCCAAAATCCTCATCGTCGACGACGAAGACATGGTGCGCACCGCGCTCGAGCAATGGCTGCGCCTCTCCGGCTTCGAGACCGCCATCGCCGCCAATGCCGTCGAGGCCATGCGCCTGATCGAGGCCGGCCAGCCCCATGTCGTGCTGACCGATGTGCGCATGCCGGGCCTGTCCGGGCTCGAGCTGTTGCGCGCCATCGGCGAGGGCGGATTGCCCATCGAGGTCATCCTCATTACCGGCCATGGCGACGTGCCCATGGCGGTCGAAGCCATGCGCGCGGGGGCCTTCGATTTCCTGCAAAAGCCCTATGTGCCCGAACAATTGGTCAATTCCCTCAACCGCGCGGTGGAGCGGGCGCGGCTGCGGCGAGAGATCGCCGACCTGCGGCGCCGGCTCGATGGCGGCGACAATGAACTGGCGGGCCGGCTCATCGGCGCCGCGCCCGGCATGGAGGCCTTGCGCCGGGCCATCCGCGAGCTGGCCCCTATTCCCGCCGATGTCATCCTCCTGGGCGAGACCGGCACCGGCAAGGAAGTGGTGGCGCGGTGCCTGCACGATTTTTCCCCCCGCGCGGAAAAACCCTTCGTCGCCGTCAATTGCGCCGCCATCCCGGCCGAGCTGATCGAGAGCGAGCTGTTCGGCCATGAGGCCGGCGCCTTTACCGGCGCGGGCAGCCAAAGATTGGGCAAGTTCGAATTCGCCAATGGCGGCACGCTTCTACTCGACGAGATCGAATCCATGCCCCTCCTCGCCCAGGCCAAGGTGCTGCGCGTGATCCAGGAGCGGGTGGTCGAGCGGCTGGGCTCCAACAAGCAGATCCCGCTCGATCTCAGGATCATCGCCGCCTCCAAGGTGGATCTCGAGGCCGAAAGCGCCGCCGGGCGGTTCCGGGCCGATCTGTTCTACCGGCTCAACATGGCCACGCTCCACCTGCCGCCCCTGCGCGAGCGCGGCGATGACAGCGTGCTGCTGTTCCATCATTTCCTGGCGCTCGCCGCCCGCCGTTTCGGCCGCAATCCGCCCGACCTGCATCCGGCCGACATCAATGCCATTCTCAGCCATGACTGGCCGGGCAATGCGCGCGAATTGAAGGCGGCGGCCGATCGCTTCGTGCTCGGCCTCAGCGCCAATGGCCGCGCCCTGGGCGACATGCTGGGTCAGCGCGCGCCGGAGCCGAACGGGGCGAGCCTGGCCGACCGGGTCGCCGCCTATGAACGGCATGTCATCGAGGCCGAACTGCGCCGCCATGACGATTCCGTCGCGGCCGTCGCCGAGGCGTTGCAGGTGCCCCGCCGGACCCTGAACGAGAAAATGACGCGGCTTGGCGTCAATCGTTAGCGTTTTGAGCACGCTTTCGGCCGATCGGCGGGTGCCGGCGTTCACAGTCTGCTCACGAGATCCCGCCAGATGTCACAAAAAATCCCCGCCCGAAGGGACGGGGATTTTTGCATTTGGCCGGTCGCCCGGTTCAGCGGATCGCCTTGCCTTCGGCATCGAAAACATGGGCCTTGGCCGGGTCGAGATAGGCCGAAACGCTCGATCCCAGGTCCACGCTGCGCTGCCCTTCGAGCACGATGGTCAGGGCCTGACCATCGCTGGTCGTGGCGTAAACCACTGTTTGTCCACCCAGATTTTCCACGAGGTCCACCCGGACATCCGCGAACTTGACCCCCGAACCCTCGGCGATGGTGATGTGCTCGGGCCTGATGCCCAGCATGGTCGCCCCGCCCACCTCGCGCCCCAACGACAGCGCCGTCCCCGCCGCCACCAAAGCACCGTTCTCCACGGCCGCATTGAGGAAATTCATCTTCGGCGACCCGATGAACCCGGCCACGAAAAGATTGCGCGGATTGTTGTAAAGTTCGAGCGGCGCCCCGGCCTGTTCGATAATGCCGGCGCGCAGAACCACGATCTTGTCGGCCATGGTCATGGCCTCCACCTGGTCGTGGGTCACATAGATCATGGTATTACCCAAGTCATTGTGGAGCTTGGCGATTTCGACGCGCATCGCCACACGCAATTCGGCGTCGAGATTGGATAGCGGCTCGTCGAACAGGAAGATTTTCGGTTCGCGCACGATGGCCCGGCCGATGGCGACGCGCTGGCGCTGGCCGCCCGAAAGCTGCTTGGGCTTGCGCTTCAGGAGCGGCTCGATCTTGAGAATCTCCGCCGCCCGCTGCACCCGTTTCTCGATTTCCGGCCTGGGCATGCGCGCCGTCTCCAGCCCGAAGGCCAGGTTCTGATAGACGCTCATATGCGGATAGAGCGCATAGGATTGGAACACCATGGCAATGCCGCGTTTGGCCGCCGGCACCTCGTTCATCCGCTGCCCATCGATCAACAGCTCGCCGCCGGTGATCGGCTCGAGGCCCGCAATCATCCGCAACAGCGTGGATTTTCCGCAGCCGGAGGGTCCGACGAAAACGGTGAATTCGCCCGGATCGATGGTGAGATCGACGCCGTGGATCACCGCCACATCACCATAGGCCTTCTTGATCTGCTTGAGTTCGATGCTGGTTGCCATGGGCCTGTCTCCTCCTGCCTGGCCTATCGGTATTGCGCCGGCACCCAGCTCTCATAGAGCGGATGCTCGGGCCCGAGCGGCAGCACGACTTCGGTATGGGTGGACGAAGAATGATAGAACGCCGTCACCAATTCCAGCGCCCGCCGGGAATCGGCGCTGGTCACCGGCAATTCGCCCTTGCCGAAAATGGCATCATGGAACCGCGCCATCTGGGTCTGGAAACGCGACGGAACATGCTGCCAATTGGCCAGCAGCTTGTCGATCCGCGCCTTGACCTCGTCATTCCGTGGCAGGATTTTCCACGGCTCCTTGCCCGGATTATAGGGCGAATGGTCGCTTTCGATGGTGACGTTCTCAAATTGCAGCCGGATGCGGGTGATCTCGTCCACCGAGCCCAGGGTGGCGGTAAAGCTCGCCAGGGCGCCGCTTTTCATCTCGAGGGAGGCGGAAATGACGTCCTCGACCTCGATCGGGTTCACCCGCGTGGCGACGCGGCCGAACATGCGGGCGATATCGCCCATCAGATAGGTGAAGATATCGTGGGGGTGGATGGCGTGACCCATCAGCACGCCGCCGAGCTCGGTCTTCCACTTGCCGCGCCAAGGCACCGCGTAATAGGGCGCTTCGCGCCGCCACATGGTTTCCACCGTGCCGCAATAGGCCTTGCCGGCAATGCCGGACTCGATCACCGCCTTGGCCTGCTCGATGCCGTCGCCGAAGCGATATTGGAACACCGGCATGAGCAAACCCTTGGCGCCCTTTTCGATCGCCATGATGGCGTCCACATCCTTGAGCGACCCGACCAGGGGCTTTTCGCAGACCACGTGCTTGCCGGCCTTGAGCGCCGCCGAGACCATGGAAAGATGCGCGCCCGGGGGGGTGCAGACGTCGATGATGTCGATGTCGTCCATGGCCAGCAGGTCATCGAAATTGACGACGCGGCGCTCGATGCCGAATTCCTCGCCGATCTTGTCGAGGCGTTCCTGGTCCAGATCGCAGATCGCCAGCACCTTGAACTTGTCGGCATTGGGCAGATAGCCCTCCACGATATGGGAGCGGCCGATGCCGCAACCGACGACGGCTACATTCAAGACGCGGCTCATTGCTGCCACTCCGTGCCCTGCTCGGCCATGGCCTGAGCGGTCAGCGCCATCTTCATGGCATTGTAGCACCGCTCCTGGGGCATCGCCGTTTCGGTGCGGTTGCGAACGTCATCGAGGAATTGGCGGCCGAAGGGCAGATTGACCGTCGAGCAATCGATGTGCCGCGTCCCCTTCCGATCCACCAGGAACAGGTGGTTTTCCCCCCGACGGCCGGCGATGTCGACATATTTGCGCAATTCGATATAGCCGTCCGTGCCCAGAATGGTCAGGCGGCCGTCGCCCCAGGTGGGCAGGCCTTCGGGGGTGAACCAGTCGACACGGATATAGCCGGTGGTCTTGTCGGTACGGATATGGGCATCGCCGACATCCTGCAGGCCAGGACGGTGCGGATGATTGCGATTGTAGACGCTGGAGGACACCACTTCCCCATCCATGGCATTCGAGAAGAACAGGAATTGCTCGAACTGGTGGCTGGCAATGTCGCAGAGAATGCCGCCATAGCGGTTGCGGGTGAAGAACCAGTCGGGGCGGTTGTTGAGGCGCAGCGAATGGGGGCCGAGGCCCACGGTATTGACCACCTGGCCGATAGCGCCCTGGGCGATCAGATTGCCGGCTTCGACGGCGGCGGGCACCTCGAAATGCTCCGAATAGAGCACCGAGAAGATGCGGCCGGTTTCCCTCTGCACCCGCTGGATCTCCTCGAGCTGGGCAAAGGTGGTCATGCCCGGCTTGTCGGTCAGCACATCCTTGCCGTGCTTCATGGCCGCGATGCAGATATCGGCGCGGTCGCCGGGAATGGCGGCGGTGGTGACCACCGCAATGGACTGGTCTTCGAGGATTTCCCGCGGGTCGGCCACACGGCGGGCCTCGGAGTATTTCTCGCCGAAGGTCTTGGCCAGATCGTCCTCCACGGCATGGAAGGCAACGAATTCGGCCCCGGCCCGCTTCAGGCAATCCACCTGTCCGTAGATATGGGCGTGATTGATGCCGATGGCGGCAAATTTGATCGTCATTTCAGCAAAGCATCCTGGTCGTCGCTGGTGATCGGGATGCGGCCGGGCCGCATCCCGAATGAGGGGGTTAGCGTTTCATGCCCGTCGTCGCGATGCCTTCGATCAGCAGCCGCTGGAACAAGAGGAAGAAGACGAAGATCGGCACCAAGCTGAGCACGCTCATGGCGAACATGCCGCCATAATCGGACATGCCGGTATTGTCGGTGAAGGTGCGCAGACCGAGCATGACGGTGTATTGGCGCAGATCGCTGAGATAAATCAGCGGGCCGAAGAAATCGTCCCAGGTCCAGATGAAGGTGAAGATCGCCGCCGTGGCCAGAACCGGCATGGACAGCGGCAGGATGATCTTCCAATAGATCCGCCACGGGCCGGCGCCGTCCATGCGCGCGGCCTCGTCGAGCTCCTTGGGAATGCCGCGGAAGAACTGCACCATCAGGAAGATGAAGAAGGCGTCCGCGGCCAGGAATTTCGGCACGACCAGCGGCAGGATGGTGTTGACCCAGCCCAGGTTGAGAAACAGCACATATTGGGGGATGAGCGTCACCTGATAGGGCAGCATCAGGGTCATCAGCATCATGGCGAACCAGAAGCGGCGTCCGGCAAATTCCAGCCGCGCGAAGGCATAGGCCGCCAGCGAGCAGGCCACGACATTGCCGATGACCGACAGGGCCGAAATGACGAAGGAATTGATGAACAATTGCCCGAAACCGACCCGCAAGCCGTTCCAGCCGCGAACGTAGGAATCGAAGCTCCAGTTCGCCGATGGCAGGACGGAGACGCCTGAGGTGAAGATCTCGTTTTCCGGCCGGAACGACGAGGCCATGAGCCAGAGAAGCGGATAGAGCATCACGATCGAGGCGCCGATCAGCAGCACGTGCGAAACGATCGAGATGACCTTGCGGCGCGTCACAGACGATCCGGTGACCACGGTCAGGCGCTCTGCATCAGTCGTCATAATGCACCCAATATTTCGAGGTCAGGAAGGAAAAGGCGGTGAACAGGGCCACGATGGCCAGCAGGACCCAGGCCAGGGCCGAGGCATAACCCATACGGAAGAAGCCGAAGGCCTCGTTGTAGAGATAGAGCGTATAGAACAGGGTCGAGTTGATCGGACCGCCCGTGCCGCCAGAGATGATGAAGGCGGGCGTGAAGCTCTTGAAGGCCTCGATGGTCTGGATGATGGCGTTGAAGAAGACCACCGGCGTCAGCATGGGCAGCGTGATCTTCCAGAACTGGCGCCATTTGCTGGCGCCATCGAGACTGGCCGCCTCATACATGTCCTGCGGGATCTGCCGCAGGCCGGCGAGGAAGATGATCATGGGCGAGCCGAACTGCCAGACCGCCAGGATGATCAGGGTCCATAGCGAAGTATTGGGATTGGAGATCCAGCTCGGGCCCTGAATGCCGAAATTGGCCAGGAGCTGGTTGACCAGGCCATTGCCGGCGAACATCTGCCGCCAGAGAATGGCGATGGCCACCGAGGCGCCCAACAGGCTCGGCAGATAGAACAGCGCCCGGTAGAGCGGCAGGCCCTTCATGCCGCGATTGAGCAGGAGTGCAACGCCGAGCGCAAAGGCCAACTTTAGCGGCACCGAGAACACCACGAAAACGAAGGTCACGCGCATGGAGGCGGCGAATTTCGGATCGTTGGTGAACATGCGCATGTAATTGTCGATCCCGGCCCAGCGCGGGGCGGTGAGCAGATCGAAATGGGTGAAACTCAGATAGAACGAGGTGAGGATTGGCCCGATGGTCAGGCCGAGAAAGCCGATCAGCCAGGGCAGAAGGAAGAGGTAGCCCGGGGCGTGGTTCTGCCACACCCCGGACCAGAAGGATGGAGAGGCCACGCGGCCGGCTCCGGTTGAAGCACTTGTGTCGACCTGCGTGGCCATAGTCCCGTCCCGGATCAGCTAGCGCGCTGCAGAATGGCAGTGGCTTCGGAAACGAAGTACTGTCCGGCATCTTCCGGCGTGCGGGCGCCGAAGGCAACTTCCTGGCTGAGCACGCGCAGCAGCGACGCGTCGATCTCACCCGCGGCGGCCGGCGGCGGCGGCGGCAGAGGCCCGAGCAGATCGCCCAGATTGGCCACGAATTCGAGCGCGATCTGATCGGCTTCGCCCAGATCGGGCGCAACGGCCTCGCGAGTCTTGTCGATGCAGGGAATGCCACGCTCGACGCCAAGCACCTTGGCCGCTTCGAGGTCGTTGACGAAGAAGCTGAGATATTCGGCAGCCAGTTCCTTGTTGGCGGATGAGCCGCCCACCGAGAAGAACATGGACGGCTTGCGATAGTGACCGCCACCCACGCCCGGCGCGATGCGCGGGTAATTGGTAATGGTCAGGTTGTCGGTCATCAGCGTCCGGAAGGCCACGAGCTGGTTGGAGTTCGACGGCATCATCGCCGCCTTGCCCATCACCACCATGGTGGTCTCGAGCGGACCATTGGTGTCGAGCGCCTGATCCTCGGCGGTCACGCAGATACCGTCATTGCGCAGACCCTGCCAGAGCGTGAACCATTCCACGGCCGCGTCGGCATCGAAGCCCAGCGTACCCTCGGCGGTATAGAGCGCCAGGCCTTTCTGGCGCAGCCAGTTGTCGAGCATGGGCTCGGAGCCCGAACCATCGGCGATGATCCGGATGCCGCCGCGAATATTGGCAGCCTTGAAAGCCTCGCCCTTTTCGCGGATTTCGTCATAGGTGGTGTCGCGGTTCGGCGGCTCGATCCCGGCTTCTTCGAAGGCCGACAGGTTGACGAGCTGGGCCACCGAATTGGCGCCCAGGCTGATGCCGTAGAGCTGGCCATCGACCTTGCCCCCTTCAAGCTGGTCTTCATCGAAGCCGTCCAGCTTGAGGGCGCCGCCGACGAATTCGTCCAGCGGCGCGATGGCGTTACGCTTGGCGTATTCGACGATATAGCGATAGTCCATCTGCACAATGTCGGGTGCGTTGCCGCCGGCGGTCTCGGTGGCCAGCTTGGGCCAGTAATCGCCCCAGGCCAGGAAGCTGCTATCCACGCTGGCGCCGTTGGCGGCAGTGAACAGGTCGTTGACGGCATAGGTGCGGTCGGCGCGCGCTTGGCCGCCCCAGAAGAACTGGCGCAGGGTAGCACCCTGGGCCCAGGCCGGCCCCGCACCGAAAGCTGCCGCGGCAGCCAAAGCCGAAGATCCCATCAGGAACTGACGGCGTCTTAGTCGAATGCTCATGTGTTTCCTCCCATGAAACTTTACCGTTCCGACTCCCGGAACGAATGTGCCTTGGCAGCCTCCCCACCGCCAAATCACCAACTGGTTACTAAAGCGCACACCTCGCAGGCATCATTCATTACCTCGGCTCAGCGGTGCCATAACGCGGTGAAACTGCACCATCGCAATTTCCGCAAATAACCAGCCGGTTACGGTCTACCATACTCGACTCGCCAAGGGCAACCTTCTTGTATGGAAGTTGGCTGGCCATGCCTGCGCCCCTGTCGAGCCTTGTCGATGAACCTCCTCCTCATCCCCCTGCCGCCTCGCGGACCGCGTTATACGCGGAACCCTTCGCCGATAGTCTGGAACAAAAATTCTAGCTGGAAAACTACGAAATCGTCGGCGTATTATAGAGAAAACCTATGGCGTGAGGCGCGATATGGACAAGCTGTTGAACCAGTTCCTGGCGGTCGCCGATGCCGGCACGCTGAGCGGCGCGGCGACTGCCCTGTTCATCACCCAGCCCACCCTCACCTTCAACATGCGCAAGCTGGAAGACAATATTGGGGTGCCGCTCTTCGAGCGGTCCTCGCGCGGCGTCCGCCTGACCCGCTATGGCGAGACGCTCTACGAAAATGCCCAATTGATGCGTCGGCTCTATGACAACACGCTCAATGCCATCGCCGATCAGCAGCGGGGCACCGAGCGCGGCCTGTCGCTGGGGTCCGGCTATTCCTGGTGGACCATGTTCCTCAAGGACATGGTCGTCGCCTATCAGCGCGAGTTTCCCAAATCGCCCGTGCAGATCAGTCTGGGCAATCAATTGCGGCTCATGGATCAGATGCTGTCGGGCGACATTTCCATGTTCCTGGCCCATGAGATCGATGGGCTGAGTTCGGCGATCGGCACCGATTTCGTGCCGCTGACCCGGGTCTATAACGCCTTCTTCGTGCGCGAGGGGCACCCGCTGCTGGGCGCGCCGCGACAGCAGGCGGAGGTCGATACCTATCCCATCGTCATCAGTTCGCTTGCCGAAAGCCGGCATGAGCGCTTCTTCGACCCGTCCCGGCGCCGGACCCGGGTGGAGACGGTGTTCGATCGCGCCACCTATGCCTTTCGTTCCAATTCGCTGGCCGCCTGCATCGATTATACGCTGGGCACCGATGCCGTGTTGCTGCACACCCATGTGATGCGGGACGATTTCAGGCTGCGCGGATTGGTGGAGGTCGAACAGGCGGGAGAACCACGCCGGGCGGTGACCGGCATCTATGTGCTCAAGGAGCGGCGCGGCGACGAGCGCATCGAGGATATGATCCAGCGGATCACCCGCGCGGCGCACGCCGTTCTGCCGCCGCTTGCGTGATTCCGCTTCGCGAAAGACAACTAACATGTTAGTTGTCTTTCATGCAGCAAGCCGTCCTGTCCTCCGTTCAGCCCCGTGCCCCCCAACCCGACCGCCTCGCCGCCGGCGAGCGCGTGGCCGTGCGCCTGCGCGGCCAGATAAAGGGCAATGTCTATACCGACCCGCTCATGACCTATGCCTGGAGCGGGGATGCCAGCTCCTATCGGCTGATCCCGGCCGTCGTGGTTTTCGTCAATTCCGAGGACGAGGTCCGGGCCGTGTTCAAGGCGGCGCGGGCGGAGGGATTGCCCATCACCTTCCGCGCCGCCGGCACCTCCCTGTCCGGGCAAGCGGTGACCGATGGCGTCCTGGCCGTATTGGGCGATGGCTGGCGGAAATTGGCGGTGCATCCTGATGCCGCGCAGATCACATTGGGGCCGGCCGTTATCGTAGCCGAGGCCAATCGGGCGCTGAAGCCGTTCGACAAGAAGATCGGGCCCGATCCCGCCAGCCAGGCCACCTGCAAGATCGGCGGTGTGGTCAACAACAATTCCTCCGGCATGTGCTGCGGCGTGGCACAGAACACCTATCACACCATGGCTCGCCTGCGGATCGTGCTCACGGATGGCACGATGCTCGATTCCGGCGACCCGGCAAGCCGTGACGCCTTCCGGCTGAGCCATGCCGCCATGCTGGAGCAATTGCATCAGCTCCATCACGAGGTAATGGCCGATGCCGAGCTGGTCGCTCTGATCCGCAAGAAATACCGCATCAAGAATACGGTCGGGTATTCGCTCAATGCCCTGGTGGATTACCACGATCCCCTGGACATCCTGGTCCACCTGATCGTCGGCTCGGAGGGAACGCTCGGCTTCGTTTCCGAGGTCACTTACAATACGGTGCCCGAGCATCCCTTCAAAGCCACGGGGCTCATCCCCTTTCCCGACCCGCAATCGGCGGGGCGGGCCATCATCGAAATGGCCAATAGCGGCGTACAGGTCACCACCGGCATCACCGCGGCGGAATATATCGAGCGACGGGCCCTGGCCACAGTCGAGCACCTGGCGCCCATGGCGCCGCTCCTGCCCTGGCTCACCGAGAATTCTCCCGCGGTGCTGATCGACGTCACCGCGCCGGATGCCGACACCCTCGCCGCCGAGATCGCCAAGGCCGAGGCGCTGCTGGCCCGGCACGGCGCCACCCATATCGATCTGTCGACCGACGAACATCGCAGCCATGCGCTGTGGGATATCCGCAAGGGCTTCTTCACCTCCGGCGGCGCCGCCCGTCCCAAGGGCACCTCGATGCTGACCGAGGATGTCGCCGCGCCCATTGAACGGCTCGCCGAATTCGTCCTCGACATGCGCAAGCTGCTCGACGATCACGGCTACGACGACGCCATCATTTTCGGCCACGCTCTGGCCGGAAACCTGCATTTCCAGATGAGCGACAATTTCTCCCAGCCGGGCGCGGCCGAGAAATTCGACGTGTTCAACCAGGAACTCTCGGAACTGGTCTCGGTCCGCTATGGCGGCTCGCTCAAGGCCGAGCACGGCACCGGACGGGCGATCGCGCCCTTCGTCGAGGCGGAATGGGGCGGCAAGGCCTATGCCTTCATGCACCGCATCAAGGCAATCTTCGATCCCGAANGGCTGCTCAANCCCGGCGTGCTGCTCAACGACGACCCCAAGAAAATCCACGTCAAGAATCTCAAGGTCATGCCGCTGGCCGACGAAGTCGTCGACCTNTGCATCGANTGCGGCTTCTGCGANCCGGCCTGNCCNAGCCATCACATGACGCTGACGCCACGCCAGCGCATTGCCGTGACCCGCGAGCGCGCCCGGCTGCGCGAGACCGGCGAAGATCCGGCGCGCCTCGCACGCTTCGAGGCGGATTTTCAGTATGCCGGCATGGATACCTGTGCCGCCTGCAATCTGTGCTCCCTGCGCTGCCCGGTCGGCATCGAGACCGGTACGCTGATCATGAGCGAGCGCGCCAAAAGGCGGGGCGATGCGGCACGATCGGTCGCTCGTTTCGCGGCTGACCATCGCGGCGCCGTCGAGACCATGATGCGGGGTGGCGTGGCCATTGCCGATGCGGCCCGCACCATCGTTCCCGCCCCCGCCATGGAGGCGCTTACCGACACGGCCCGGCGCCTCACCGGCAAGCGGGTGCCTCGGGTTTCGCGCGCGCTCCATCACGGGCCCGGAGCACCGAAGCCGCGCGATACGCGCCAGGACCCGAGGACGACCGGGTTTCCGGTGCCCATCGCCCAATCGGGACGGCCGCAGATCGTCTATTTCCCGGCCTGCCCCAGCCGCATGTTCGGCGCACCGAAGACCGAGCACAATCTGCTGGCGACGCCGGAGGCGATGATGGTCCTGCTGGAGCGCGCCGGATATGAGGTGATCGTGCCGGAGCATCTCAATGGGCAATGTTGCGGGCAGCCCTTCCAGTCCAAGGGCTTTCCCGAACAGGCGGCGGTGGTCGGAGATGCGCTGATGGCGCAGCTTTCGGCGGATAGCGATGCCGGGCGCCTGCCCATCGTCACCGATGCTTCCACCTGCGCCAAGCATCTGAACGGACTTTCGGGGTCGGCAGTGGCCGATTCGCCGCAATTCCTGGTGGAGCAGGTGCTGCCCAGGCTGACGGTGACGCAGACATTGCCCAGCCTGGCCGTGCATCACAATTGCTCGGCGCAACGGCTGGCCGAACAGCCGATGACCGAGGCGATCGCGCGGGCCTGTGCCGATGAGGTTGCGGTGCTGTCCTCCATCACCTGCTGCGGCTATGCCGGCGACAAGGGCCTGTTCGTGCCCGAGCTCAACGCGCATGCCACGCGGCGGATGGCGCAGGACATTCCGGAAGGCTGCGCGCTGGGCGTTTCGACCGTGTCGACCTGTGCCTCGGGACTGACCGAGCATGGCGGCATTCCCTTTGTCAGCCTGGCGAGCCTGCTCGAATGGGCGACGCGCTGAGCCTCAGTCGAAGTCCTCGTCGGGATAGACGCCCCAGATCTCTTCCTGGCGCACCCAGCCCGAATAGGTCGCACGTTCGCCCGGCTGGCCGGCGGAAACCTGGCACCAATCGCCGTTGCAGGCACTGATCGAAACCCGCACGCCGCCGGCCAGCCGCGCCCGCAGGGGCGCATCGATGGACGGATTGGCGTGCATCTGCACCTCGCCATTGGCCATGACCGGCGCGGCATAGCCGACCCGGTTGCCGGCCAGAAGGCTTTGATGCACCCAGCCTTCATCGCCTTCGAAATCGCGGATTTTCCGCCAGGTATCGAATTCCTGGATGATCTCCACCGGCACGCCCGGCACCAGGAAGTTCCAGGCGATCTCGTAGCGCGTGCCCGGGCCGACGCGCACATTGATGGGGCTGGAGCGCGTGCTGGCGAAGCGCGGCAGCTTGAGGCCGCTGGGATTGTCCTGCGCCGAAATTGGCTGCGGCGCCGCCGCGAAGGCCATGACGAGCGCCAGAAGAACCAGAAAAAATGGGCGCACAAGGCCCGAAAAGGCGGGCAAACGGAACATCACTTTGCAGACGGGGTGGATTTGCCCTATCACTAGCCCATGATCCTTAATGGTCGCTGAAGGACGGGCGCAAGCCTGGCCCGGCCGCTGCATCCGGTACGAATGACTTCCAGCAAACCCAAGATATTGGTGACGAGGCGCCTGCCGGCCAGCATCGAAGCCCGCATGGCGACCCTGTTCGAAACCGATGTCAACGATGCCGACCAGGGCCTGACCCCGGACGACATCCTCTCGGGCCTGGATGGCAAGGACGTGCTCGTCTCCACCATAACCGACCGGATCGACGCCGAGCTGATCGCGCGCCTGCCGAAAAGCGTCCGGCTGATCGCCCAGTTCGGCAATGGCGTGGACAATATCGACCTCGAAGCGGCCTGGGCGTCGGGCCTGACCGTCACCAATACGCCATCCGTGCTGACCGAGGACACGGCCGACATGGCCACGGCCCTGATGCTGGCTCTGCCCCGGCGGCTGGTGGAAGGCACGCAGATGCTGCTGCGCGACCGGGCCTGGGCCGGATGGTCGCCAACCTCGATGCTCGGCCACAGGCTGCGCGGCAAGGCATTGGGCATCGTGGGCATGGGCCGCATCGGCACCGCCGTGGCCAGCCGCGCCCGGGCCTTCGGCCTGTCTATCCATTATTTTTCCCGCAATCGCCGCCCGCCCGGCGTGGAAACACCGCTCGAGGCCACCTATTGGGACGATCTCGACGCCATGCTGGCGGCGGTGGACATCGTGTCCCTGCACACCCCGCTGACGCGCGAAAGCCACGGCATCCTCTCGGCCGAGCGGCTCGCCGCCATGAAGCTGGGCGCCTATGTGGTCAATGTCAGCCGGCCCGAGCTGATCGATGAAAAGGCGCTGGTCGAACAGCTCGAAACCTGCCACCTGGCAGGGGCGGCGCTCGATGTCTTCGACAACCAGAACGGCATCGATCCCCGGCTGCTTGCGCTGGCCGAAACCGGCCGCGTGGTGCTGACCGCGCATATGGCCTCGGCGACACTGGAGGCGCGAGTGGAGATGGGCGAGGCGGTCATCGTCAATATCCGCACCTTCATGGATGGGCATCAGCCACCCCATCGCCTGCTGCCCGAGACGCCGGTGGCGCGCGCGGCGCGGGGCTGACTGTTGCAGCAATTCCGCAACGGAACCGCGTTCGCCTGGCGGGCTCCCCACCGATCTTGCATGGCATCGGTTTCCTCCCTAAAGGTCGGCCTGTCCGGTGCCGCGCAGGGGGCGTGCGGGAGCGGACGTGACGGGGCAATCGCCTCATGTTCCGGGTTTAGGAGAGCCCCGTGTCCAGTATGAAGTCCGCCATGGTCCTTCTGGCCTGCCTGCTTCTGGCGATGCCGGCCGGCGCCCAGCAGGCCGAAGCCGTGCCATTGGAGGTGGCGGCCGAGCACCTGACCTTGCGCGCCCTGGAGCAGACCCTGGCCCTGCCGCTGCCGGACTGGACGGAATTGCAGGGCGCCGCGCCCGCCACCATGCTCGACCTGGTTTCGGTGCATTTCCGCGAAGCGGACGGACAGGCACGGCTGGAAATCTATCCGCGCGGCGAGGGCGAGGCATTGTGGAGCCGGCTTTACGGCGCCAATATCTTCGCTCAACCCGGCCTGACACTGGCCGACCTGCGCACGGCCATGATCGATGTCTATGCGCGGACCTGCCGCCCCGACCGGGTGGCGCTGTTCCAGCTCGAACCGGACAATGGCGACGACATTCCCCCGCTCGGGCTTGTCTGCGGCGCCTATCGGGACCTGCCGGGCTATGCCGGACAGGGCGAGGTGATGATCATGGGCTTCTACAAATCCCCCGCCGGGGTGGCCGCGATCTACCAGGAATGGCGTGGACCCGCCTTCGACCCCGCCGATGCGAGCACCTGGCCGGTCTCTTCGGCAGAGGTCGAAACCCGCTTCGGCCAGTTCAAGTCGCAGGCGGCTTTGCGCCCCGTGGATTGACGGCGGACCCGGGAGGGCATAAGCCGCTTCCCCATGAAAAAAGACCATAAGCCCGCCGGCCCAAGCCAGCGCATGCTGCGTGTCGGTGAACTGGTGCGCCACGCCCTGGCCGCCCTGTTCGCCCGCGGCGAAATCGAGGACGAGGCCCTGCGCGGCGCGGTCGTCACCGTGCCCGAAGTGCGCATGACGCCCGATCTCAAGATCGCCAATGCCTATGTGATGCCGCTGGGCGGCACGCATGCGGAGGAGATCGTCGCCGCACTCAACCGGCACCGCAAGTTCATCCGCGGGCGGATCGCGCCGCAGATCGATCTCAAATATGCGCCGGAAATCCGCTTCTTCGTGGACGACACGTTCGAGGAGGCCGGCCGGATCGACGCGCTGCTGCGCTCGGACCGGGTGAAGCGCGATCTCGACGACGATGCCGGCACGGACGAAGACTGAATCGTGACGCAAGCCAAATCCAGGAAGCGCGCCATCTCGGGATGGATCGTGCTCGACAAGCCCTATGACATGACCTCCACCCAGGCGGTGGGCAAGGTGCGCTGGCTGCTGTCGGCGGCCAAGGCGGGGCATGCCGGCACGCTCGACCCGCTGGCCACCGGCATCCTGCCCATCGCGCTGGGCGAAGCCACCAAGGCGGTGCCGCAGGTGCAGGACGGGACGAAGATCTACCGTTTTGCCATTGGCTGGGGCCACGCCACCTCGACCGACGACACGGAAGGGGAAGTCATCGCCACCTCCGATATCCGGCCCGAGCGCGGGGCGCTGGAAGCGGTGCTGCCGCGCTTCATCGGCACAATCCTGCAGCGGCCGCCGGCCTTTTCGGCCATCAAGGTGGATGGCGAGCGCGCCTATGACCTGGCGCGGGCCGGCGAGGCCGTCGAACTGGCGGCCCGGCCCATCGATATCGACCATATCGCCTTGATCGAGCACGGGACGGAAACCAGCGTCCTGGAAGTGACCTGTGGCAAGGGCACCTATGTGCGGGCGCTGGCGCGGGACATTGCCGAGGCGCTGGGCACGGTGGGGCATGTGACCAGCCTGCATCGGGCGGCCGTGGGTCCCTTCACCGACAAGGACGCGATCAGCCTCGCGGCGCTGGAGGCTGCCGAGGCCGGACCGGAGCGGGATGCGCTGATCGCTCCCGTCGCGCTGGGGCTTGCCGGACTGCCCGAAATCCGCCTCGATGCCGGCCAGGCCGGCGCCGTCAGCCACGGCAATACGATCCTGCTCACCGGGGCCGGCGCGCCCGTGGCGCTGGAGGAATGCTGGACCAGCTTCAAGGGCCAGGTGCTGGCGACGGGATCGGTGGAATATGGACAATTCAAGCCGCGCCGCGTGTTCAATCTCTGATCTCCCGGGGCGGCATTCTAGCGCGATGGAGCGCAGCGGGGATTGATTATCGGGGGCCGGGATCCATGAGGACATGGATGCGGTCGGCTCCCATGCGGACCAGCTTGAGCAGCAGCGCCTTGCGCCGGGCCGGCGCCAGCGGGGTATCGGGGCTGTCGCGCAGAATGGCGCCGTCATGTCCGTCGGCGACGATCAGCCCCTCGCTGGCGGGAAAGATTTCCGCATCCAGCTCGGGCGGCTTGGCGAAGAAGAACTTGTCGGAAAATTCCCGATATTCGGGCCATTTGCGATCGACCTGAAAGTCGATCAGGCTCGACTTGATCTCGACGATCCAGATCTCGCCCTTCGGCCCCACGGCCAGGATATCGGCCCGGCGGCCATTGGCCAGGGGCACTTCGGCGTAGCAGGCCATGTCGTGCCGCTCGCGCAGCATGCGCATGGCCCCGCGCTGCACGCGCAGCGCGGTGGCCGATTGGCGCAGATCGACAATGGGCGGCAGGTCCTCAGCCATTGGGGCCCAGGGGTTCGGGCGGCAGGCCGGGGGGCGCCGCCACTTTCCGTTCGCCCAAGGCGAAGCTCGAGGCCCAGAGACCGGCCAGGAGCAGCGGCAGGCAGACCAGGTAGGACGCGCGGATATCGATGAATTCGGCCACGAAGCCCAGGAGCGGCGGGGCCATGAAGAAGACCACGAAACTGACCTGCCCGAGCGCGGCGACATTGACCGAAGCCGGCCTGTCGGTGCGCTGCGCCGCCGCCGACACGGCCAGCGGATAGACCGCCGAACAGCCGGCGCCCATGAGCGCGAAGCCCAGCAAGGCCAGCTCGGCCGTGGGCGCGGTGCCCACCAGTAGCGCGCCCAGGCTGGCAAAGCTGAGCATGACCATGGCCACGTTGCGCGGCCCGTAGCGGGCGACGATGGGATCGGCGGTGAGCCGCATCAGCGCCATGAAGAAGGCGAAGAGGGTGAGACCCATGCCGCCCACGAAAGGCTCCACCGCGAAGACATCGCGCATATAGATGGCCGACCAATCGATGCCGGCGCCTTCGACCAGGAAGGCGGCAAAGCCGATGAGGCAGAGCGGCAGGAGCCCGATCGTGGGAAAGGCGAAGCGGTGATTGTCCGCATCGCCATGGGCCCGGACCGGCTTGGGCTCATTGGTGGCGCCATAGATGAGATAGCCGCCCACCAGAACCACGATCACCGCGATGATGATCATGTGCAGGCCGGCCGAGAGGCCGGACTGGCGGATCATGGCGCCGAACAGGGCGGTGATGAAGAAGCCGACGCTCCAGAAGCCATGGGCGCGGTTCATGAAGCGCTTGCCGGTGCGGGCCTCCAGCCGGTCGATCTCGACATTGAGATTGATCTCCAGCGCGCCCGAGAGCAGGCCCACCAGGAACAGCACGGCGAACATGAAGGGGGCGCTGGGCAGGAAGGGAATGGTGGCGAAGAGCAGCGAGGGCCCGAGCGTGGTGAAGAAGGCCGTGGTGCGGAAACCCAGCCTTTCGATCACCGGCGCGCCCACGGTCAGCGAGATCAGCGAGCCGATGGACATGCCGATCATGGTGAGACCCAGCTGGCCTTCGCTGACGCCCAGATGGGTCTGGATATCGGGCAGGCGCGCCATCAGCGCCCCGGTGGTGACCGCAAAGAAGAAGAAGCAGGCATAGATGCGGTGCTGGGGGGCGATCATGGCGTCACCGTTCTGGTTACCGGGCGGCTGGCCAGGACATGGGCCGTGGCGAAACCCAGCAGCACCAGGGGAATGCCGATGCCGAAGGTCCAGCGAATGCCGAAATGCTCCGCCACCAGGCCCAGAAGCGGCGGGCCCAGGAGGAAGGCGGTGAAGGAAAATTGCGCCAGGGCGGCCACGTTGATGGCGGCGGGCCGATCGGTCTGCTGCGCCGCCGCCGACATGGCCAGCGGAAACAGCGCGCTCGAACCAATGCCGATCAGCGCAAAGCCCAGATAGGCGGCCCAGGCGAACGGCGCGATAAAGACCAGCACCACGCCGATGAGAAGAATGGCCAATAGGACGCGGGCCACCGCGACGGGGCTGTAGCGCTCCACGAAGCCATCGGCGAAGAAACGCGCCAAGGCCTGCGAGCCGGCGACGATGGCCACGGCGATGCCGGCCCAGAACGGCTCGGCGGTGAACATGTCGCGCATATAAATGGCCGACCAGTCTATGCCGGCGCCTTCCATGAGCAGGGCGGAGAGGCAGACGCCAACCAGCAGCATGATGGGCATGGTGGGCCGGGCGAAATGCGGCGTTTCCTCGGTGCTGGACCCGGCGCGGTGCGGCGCCGGCTGGAACTGGCCGAGCAGGAGCAGCGTCGTGGCCAGAATGACCGGAATCATCACCATCAGGTGCCAGCGCGGCTCCAGCCCGCTCTGGGCGATGAAGGAGCCGACAATGCCGGCCGCGAAGAAGCCCAGGCTCCAGAAGGCATGGGCCCGGCTCATGATGCGGCGGCCGATGGCGTGCTCCACCCGGTCGGCCTCGACATTGAGGATGATCTCGATGGCGCCGATGGTGAGGCCGACCGGCACCAGCAGCAGGAAGAACATCAGCGGGCCCTGGGCCCACATGGCCAGGGCATAGAGCGCCGACAGCAGCGGAATGGCGACCAGCAGCACGCGACGATAGCCGACGGCCTCGATGAAGCGGCCGGCAAAGGTCAGCGAGATCAGCGTGCCCACGGCCGAGCCGATCAGCGCCAGGCCGAGCTGGCCCTCGCCCACATTCATGGCGCGCTGAATGTCGGGCAGGCGCGGGAACATGCTTCCCATGGCAAAGGAGTAAACGAAGAACGCCCCGAAGACCTTGATCTGGGGCGGCAAGGCAAGGCCGAATCGCATGTCTGAAAATGCTCAAGGAGATCAATCGCCGCCAAGCTAGGACATTTCGCGCGACCCGAGAATAGGCTTTTGTAACGTTACCATGGACAGGCTTTTGCGCCGGACGGTCAAAAAAACCTCCGGGTTTGAAACGTCGATGGAAGCCCCGAGGCGGATTCCGCCTCAGAATTTAAAAACGAGACGCAATCCGCCCCGGGGCGTCTGCCATTCGCGCATAGCGCTCATGGCCTTCTCACCTCAAATCTCTCCACTGGA
>Ga0065721_10003869_pt1 | contig 61943 bp, 62 predicted proteins | sample Mesricmetagenome_FD_59108 | JGI IMG/M metagenome (GOLD analysis project Ga0065721, IMG submission 59108) | Mesophilic microbial community from rice straw/compost enrichment Sample: eDNA_1 v2 (version 2) | ecosystem: Engineered > Solid waste > Grass > Composting > Bioreactor | place: USA: Davis... | reverse complement strand
GGTAAAAGAGAAACCTGGGACTGATCGTAGGGCTTGAAAACTACAGCTGTTGATCGTTTTGTTCCCATGACCAAATTTAACCAATCAACTCCCAATAAACAAAAAGAGGTTGACCTTTTGAGACAACCTCCTGTGGGAGCTACTGGATTCGAACCAGTGACCCTCTGCTTGTAAGGCAGATGCTCTGAACCAGCTGAGCTAAGCTCCCATTTTTATATTTTTGCTCTTTTCTCCAGTGACCCTTCCGACTGCAAGTCGGAATGCTCTGAACCAGCTGAGCTAAGCTCCCATCGTTTTGGGACTGCAAATATAGTGCAGTTATACGACATTCAAAATTATTTTTTACTTTTTTTGAAAGGCCACCTTTATCCCGTAGATTTACATATTAATTCAACTATATACCATGAAGCACTCCCGCATTTTAGTCGTGGACGATGATCCTGATGTATTAACAGCTGTACGCTTGTTGCTTAAGCAGGAAGTGACCGAGATCATTACCGAGCATAATCCCGAACAGATTCCGACTATTCTGTCCAAGGGGCCGCTGGATCTGGTGTTGCTTGATATGAATTTCAAGAGTACCATTAATACGGGAAATGAGGGATTGTACTGGCTAGGCCGGATTAAGGCTATGAAGCCTGATTTGCCTGTGGTGATGATCACGGCTTATGGCGCTATAGATTTAGCGGTGACATCGCTTAAACAGGGGGCTGCTGATTTCGTGGTTAAACCTTGGCAAAACGAACAGCTGCTCTCCGTCATTGGCGGGCTGCTCTCCAAGAAGGACCGGAAGCGGGCTCCTGAAGAAAAGCAGGCTGCCGACCTGGAGCTGATCGGCGAGTCGGACCCGATGAAAGATTTGCTGTATAAGGTCAGCAAGATCGCTCCTACCGATGCGAACATCTTGGTGCTGGGTGAAAACGGTACCGGCAAGGATCTTATCGCCGCGGCTATCCACAAGCAATCTCTACGTGTGGGCAAGCCGTTCATCAAAGTAGATGTGGGTGCGCTTACCGAAACACTGTTTGAGAGTGAGCTGTTTGGCCACAAAAAGGGAGCGTTCACTGACGCGAGGGAAGATCGGGTGGGCCGTTTCCAGGCGGCAAACGGCGGCACTCTTTTTCTTGATGAGATCGGCAACATATCTCTCCAGCAACAGGCCAAACTACTCAGTGTCCTGCAGAACCGGCAGGTTATCCCTCTGGGCAGCAACAGCCCTATCCCTGTAGACATCCGCCTGATCTGCGCCACGAATGTACCGCTGGCTGATCTTGCCAACGAGAACCGTTTCCGTAAAGACCTGATTTACCGGATCAATACGGTAGATCTGCAGGTTCCTCCACTCCGCAAGCGGGGTGACGACATTCTGCTCATCGCCAGGCACTTCCTTAAAAAATATGCGGAGAAATACAGGAAACCCACATTGGACCTGGATAGCGGGGCCGAACAGAAGCTATTGAAGTACCATTATCCCGGCAATGTCCGTGAGTTGCAGTATAGTATTGAACGGGCCATCATTATGTCGGACAGCGAAGTGTTGACCGCTGAAGACCTCATTTTTTCACCGATTGAGCAGCCCACTGCAGGTCAACAACGGCAGGCGCCGGAAGAACATAATCTCGTAGAACTGGAGCGCATGACCATTGCCAGCGTGGTAGAGAAGCATGGGGGCAATATCAGCAAAGCCGCCAAAGAGCTTGGCATTACGCGTACCGCGCTCTATCGGCGACTCAGCAAATATGATATCTGAGCATGCGGCGTTTCAGGCGGTTGATCTTTTTCCGGGCCATCCTACTATTGGCAGCGTTGACTGGATTGGCTTATCTGCTGTTCAGGGAACAATATCTGTATGCATTTCTTGTGGCGCCCTTCTGCATCTGGATATTGGCGCTCAACTTCCGCTCACAGCTCCGCGCGTACAGGGAACTCGAGGAATTTGCTGAAGCAGCCCGCTACCGCGATTTCACACGCCATTTCCCTTTGAGCTATGCTAAGGCTGAGCTACTCCCGCTGCGGAGCGCCTTCAACGAGATCAACGCAGTTTTCAAGAAAATCAGTAGTGAGCGTGAAACGCAATACCAATACCTGCACCAAATTCTGGAGATCGTCGATACGGCTATACTTTCGTATAATACCGATACGCATGAGGTAGTATGGATGAACGAGGCGTTCAAAAAACTTTTCGGCATCCCGTACCTGCACCGGTTTGACGGATTGCAACGGCGGAATGAGGATCTTTATGAAAAAACCCTCCAGTTGGTGCCCGGTGAACAAACCCTTCTCACCGTAAAGGCAGCCAGAGGTAACATCAAGCTATTGCTCACAGCGAGCCATTTCCAGACGCCTGAAGGAAAATTCCAGTTGATAGTTTATCAAAATGTAAACGAAGCCATAGACGAAACCGAATCCAAGGCATGGCAAAAATTGCTCAGCGTGCTCACACACGAAATCATGAACTCCATTGCTCCTATATCGTCGCTTGCCGATACCTTAAAAAACCGGCTGGACAGCATGCCTAACAGTGTAGAGCTGGACGATATCCGGTTAGGCACCGAAACGATCAAGCGTCGTAGTGAAGGGTTGCTCAAGTTTGCCGGAACGTACCGGTCGCTCAATAAGATCGAACGACCGAACCTTTCCAAGGTGCATGCTGCCAACCTGCTTGAAAATCTATACCAACTGATGGAGCCTACGCTAATCCAGAAAAACATAGAGTTGGACATTATTCTGAAAGACACCCAGCTTCAGCTTGAACTTGACGTGAATCTCATTGAACAGGTACTTATCAACCTTCTTCTCAACGCCATGGAAGCCGTCAAGGACACTCCAGCCCCCTATATATCCCTTTCGGCATCAGCCACAGACGGTAAGCCGAAAATCCAGGTCAGCGACAATGGCAAAGGCATTCCGGCCGATCTTCTGGAAAACATATTCATTCCCTTTTTCACCACCCGCAAAACCGGCAGTGGCGTGGGCCTTACCCTCAGCAAGCAGATCATGCTCCTGCACGGCGGCAATATATTCGTGCAAAGCGAGGAAGGAAAAGGGAGCACCTTCACACTGCAGTTTTGATCTAATTTCTTAGTTTTGCGTCCATCTATGAAGATATTGATGGTCTGTTTGGGGAACATTTGCCGCTCGCCTCTGGCGCACGGTGTCATGCAGCATCTGGTTGAAAAGGAAGGTTTGGATTGGCATATTGACTCCGCTGGCACCGGAGGCTGGCATGTGGGCGAACCTCCCGACCGGCGCGCTATCGCGGTGGCCCGGCGGCACGGTATCGACATCAGCGCCCAGCACGCCCAGCAGCTGCATCCGGATCACCTTGACAAGTTTGATCGCATTTTCACAATGGACCGCAGCAATCTTCGGAATGTGCTCGCCCTTGCCGACACCCCGGCACAGCGCGCACGGATAGAGTTGTTTCTGGGAAACCGTGAAGTACCTGATCCATATTATGACAATGCGATGTTTGAGCCTGTATACCAACTGGTAGAGGCCCGCTGTACGGAGTTGGTGGAACTGCTGAAGCGTACCAAATAAAAAAAGCGCCACCGAAGCGACGCCTTTCCAGATACTAAAACAAACAGTTCATACTATACTAAAAGTAACTTATCGTCCTCTTTTGAAAGCTCCTTTTTCAGAGCGACAGACGTTTAGCTCAGTAACAATATCGTGCCATTCTAGCGCCCATCTCCGCCACATGTCCGGCAGCGCGCCGAAAGCAACAGAATAACCTTATAAATCAAACAGATAAAATACAATCACAACACATACAACCCTTTGCCCCACATGGATTCCATCACCCATAGCACCTCACCAGCCACCCCACATATCCCCAAACTGTAGAAACACTTCCCCAAAGTGTTTCCCGGCCACAGCCATCGCACCCGACGTCCAAAAATTCCGTATCTTTGCCAGAATGAATGCATCCGAGATAAACAGGAAATGGGCCGAATTGCAGCTGGATACAGCCAGACGGTTTGAGACGGAGCGCCCGGACATTAAGGTCATGCTATTCCTCATCGGCGTGCAGGAGCTCGGTAAAGGACCTATGAAATTCAGCAAACGTCAGAAAGAAGAGCTGATGCACATTGCCACCTGCCGTCTTTTCAGTGCCATGGGATTCTATGAGCTGGAAGGCGTAGACCAGGACGGCTGGCCCCATTGGCGCCTGGTGAAGCCCATCCCCAACTACACGCTACTGGAACAGGAGATGATCCTGAAATCGTTGATTATTGATTACTTTGAAGAGGCATAGATATCATTTACAATGAAGAAGTTACTTTTTTTAACGGTTCTGGTTACATTTTTTTCAGCATTGCAGGCGGCGCCCCCGCACAAGTACGTACGTCTCATAACGGATAAGGGCGAGTGCCTGATCAAGCTTTATGATGAGACGCCGCTTCACCGTGACAATTTCGTTAAACTGGTCCGTGAGGGATATTATAATGACCTGCTGTTTCATCGGGTTATCAAAAACTTTATGATCCAGGGCGGTGATCCGGATTCACGGTATGCCGCCGAGAAGCAGCGCCTAGGCGAAGGGGGGCCGGACTATACCATTCCTGCTGAATTCAACGACAGTCTTTTCCACAAAAAAGGCGTCGTTGCCGCGGCACGTGACGACAACCCGGAAAAGGCTTCCAGCGGGTCCCAGTTTTATATTGTGCAGGGCCGCACGTTTACCGACCAAGGCCTGGACAGTCTTGAGCAGCTCCGGCTGGGCGGGCGGAAGATTCCTGCGGCGCATCGGCAAGTCTACAAAACCTTAGGCGGCACCCCCCACCTTGACCGGAATTACACCGTCTTCGGTGAAGTCGTGTCCGGCATCGGGGTGATTGACAGCATCGCCGCCGCGCCCACGGACCGTTATGACCGGCCGGTGCAGGATCAGCGGATGGACATGGTCATGCTCACCCGGCGCGAAGCCATCAACCTGGAACGCGAGCAGGCCGGGTTGCCGCCGCGCAATGGATTTCTCACCAAATTCTTCGATCTCTTTAAGCCCAAATACTAACGGCAGGACACCTCCTGGCCAATCATCACCGATCACCAATGAAAATCGTCACCTACAATGTCAATGGGATCCGGGCCGCCATGCGCAAGGGCTGGCTCGCCTGGCTTGCATCAACCGATGCAGATGTTGTATGCCTCCAGGAAATCAAATGCACCCCGGAGCAACTGCTGGAGATACTGCAGATTGAACAGCTGGGATATGAACATTACTGGTATCCCGCTGAAAAAAAAGGTTACAGCGGCACGGCCATCCTCACGCGGATCAGCCCCAAGCATGTGGAATACGGGTGTGGGCATGAAGACTACGACCGTGAAGGCCGCATTATCCGCGCGGATTTCGACAACCTATCCGTGATCAGCACCTATTTTCCCTCCGGTACCACCGGCGAGGTGCGGCAAGCGTTTAAGTACCGCTTCCTTGACGACTTCCAGCTGTACAGTGACAAGCTCCTCAGGGAAAGACCCAACCTGGTCGTATGCGGAGACTATAACATCTGCCACCGCGCCATTGACATCCATAACCCCATCAGCAATGCAAACTCATCCGGATTCCTGCCCGCGGAGCGGGAGTGGATGGAGAACTTCCTCAATTCAGGTTATATCGATTCGTTCAGGCACCTGAATCCGCAACCCCACCAATACACCTGGTGGACATTCCGGGCTAACGCACGAGCGCGGAACCTCGGCTGGCGGATCGACTACAACATGGTAAGCCATGGACTGCGGGACCGGATCGCCGGGGCAGCCATCCTTCCGGACGCCGTGCATTCCGACCATTGTCCCGTGCTGCTGGACTTGGCCGACTAAGGCTGTTCACTTTCCGTTTTCCGCTTCCGGAAGATACGCTTGAAAAAATTCCCCGTCCGCTCCGAGACCTCCTTTGCGTCCTCAGCCACCCGCAGTAGCCGTCGTTCCCGTTCGGGGCTTACTCCGGCGCACTCCTTTATACCCTGCAGCAGGCTCTGCCACACCATCTTGAAGAACGAGTGGGTGTCGGCACGCCGGTGGTTGATCCGTGAAGTATGGTATTTACCGTTTGCATCCGGATTGCTGTCGTTGACCACAAAGCTGGTTGCCACGAAAGAAGCCACCCGCATGGAAGACTTCTTCTGCGTCTCCTCCTGTGAGAGCAGCCGCAGGCGCAGGTTATTGTAATCAAAGCGCACGGTTCCGCGTGCACGGTGATCGTCAGCCTGCACATCAAAGCTCAACCCCCTGATATTGGCGCTGGCCACCTCCGCGTGCAGCAACGGCGTCACAATACGGTTCAGCAGGCGCCCATCCATCCGTCCCAGGGTGCCCTTATAATGAAAGCCACCCCGTTCATCCAGCATATCAAAGGTGAACACCGCATGCAGTTTACCGGTATTCATCAAATAAGTCGTCATATCCGCCACAAGCCCCCTGTTCTGTTGCAGCACCGCCCGGTCATTCGTAACGTTTCTCAGCACACCGCTGGTCCGGTTGAAGGTGATCTGCCCCTCTTTACCGTACTTGCGGCTAACCTCCGCGTAGCTGATATCCACCTTGTTGAGCACCACCGAGTCAATGCGGACCGGCTGCTTCAGTTTCATGAGCAGCTGATGCGGGGATTTCCCGATCTTGTCCGTCGGTTTTTTAGGCAGTCGCAGGTCGTTTGAAATGGCCACCGTCCCGCTGTCAATATGGAGGCTGCCCGCAACGACCTGCTGGCTGTCCACCAGCCGTTGCAGGTCCACATCCTCCAGGCGGAGCTCCGGAAATGCCACTACCGCAAAATCCGCGGCCTGCTTCTTGCGCTCGTAGAACTCAGCTTTGCTCATCCGCGGCGCGTACTTGAAGCCCGTCAGCGTGACCTGCTTATACAGCGTAGCGACCTGCAGGCGATCAAAACTCACGTAGTAGAAACTGTCAGGCGTCTCATACCGCATGCCGGGCATATCGACCTCAATGGCACGTGTGTGGAAAAACCGGGAAGTATCAAACTGTGAGGTCGAATCAATCAAGATATCACTCACCTTCACGTTCAGGTGTTCCAGCACCGTCTCTTTCTCCACGGAGTCCGTCCGCTTCAGGAAACGGAACCCAATATCGTTAAGGAGCACATTGCCCACGCTGATCTCTTCCAGCAAGCCCGAGAGGCGCTGGTACACCGTACGGTCATCACGCTTGCGCGCCACCGTATCATTATAGGCATGAGGAGTGCTTATGATCTGGATCGCAGGCGTGTCAATGACAATATCGTCAATGGTCAGCCGGCGCTCACGTATGATGCGGCGTGGATGGAACCCCCTGATCTCCAGCTTAGCCATGCTGATATTATACAGGTTATCCGGAGCCCTCTGCTGTCGGACACGCCGGGCATAAACATTCGTATCCGGAATCAGCCGGAGGTTTTCGATCGATGCATTTCCCGTCACCAGATTGAAATCCAGCCCGTCATAGGCCACGCGGTAAAGGCTGTCGGTCGACCGGACCACCGCCTCCTTGAGCCGGGCATCCAGGATCGGCTTCCAATGCCTGCTAAGATACCAGGTAACACCCGCTACGCCGACCAGCAGCAGGACGACGATGCCGATTATCCATTTCCAGACTGCCTTCATCCCGGTTAAAAAAATGCATATGAATATGAAACAACAATTGGCCAGTGCCTGTTTTTTGTAAAAATACAAAACCGATTGTTTCAGTCGCAACAAAAAGAGTTATCTTCGTTAGTATATTATGCGTGGCTACCATTTTTCACAATATATCCCCAACGCACTGCCAAAAGGCGGTTTTGATGAACTCCTCAAGCTGTTCATGCAACTGCTTCAATACACCTCAGGCGATGCAATGGAAGCATTGGCCTGGCTGAACGAGCTGGACAAACAATACAACCTCACCACAGACGACTACGGGATCGGTGATTTCATTCAGGACCTGAAAGACAAAGGATACCTGAGCGATGACCCCGGGTCCGGCGAGCTGAGGATTACCGCCAAGAGTGAGCAGTCCATCCGCCAGTCCGCGCTGGAAGAGATCTTCGGCAAACTGCGCAAGAGCGGGCGGGGCAACCACAACAGCAACATTTCCGGCCTGGGCGAAGAGAAAAACGCCGACCGCCGGGAGTACCAATACGGAGACAGCCTTGATCAAATTGACATGACCGCCTCCATCCATAATGCGCAGGTCAATCACGGCATCGGCAACTTCATGCTGACGGAGCGGGACCTGGAGGTTGAGGAGCGTGACTACAAGACGCTCACCTCAACCGTGCTGATGATTGACATCTCCCATAGCATGATCCTCTATGGAGAAGACCGCATTACGCCAGCCAAAAAAGTCGCCATGGCGCTTGCAGAACTCATCCGCACCCGCTACCCTAAGGACACGCTGGACATCGTAGTGTTCGGCAACGACGCCTGGCCCATTGCACTGAAAGACCTTCCCTACCTGCAAGTAGGACCTTACCATACCAATACCCTGGCGGGACTGGAACTCGCCACAGACCTGCTGCGCCGCCGGAAGACACACAACAAACAGATCTTCATGATTACGGACGGCAAACCCACCTGCCTGAAAGAAAACGGGAGGTACTACAAAAACAGCATCGGCCTGGACCGAAAAGTGGTCAGCAAGACGCTCAACATGGCGGCCCAGTGCAAGCGGCTGAACATCCCCATCACGACTTTCATGATCGCCAGGGATCCCTACCTCCAGCAATTCGTGCGGCAGTTCACCGAAACCAACGGAGGCAAAGCGTTCTACAGCTCTTTGCAGGGACTGGGCGAGTACATCTTTGAAGACTACATCCGTAACCGCAGGAAGACGGTCAGGTGAGCGGCGGAACAGCAAACACAGAACTACTCATATTATCGAAAAACAATGAATACTGATCACAGATCACTTACTACCGACCATATCAAGACGTTAGGCCAGCTCAAGGAATCCGGATATCAATCCAAAAGTGTCAAAGACGAATTAAGAACCAACCTCATCAAACAACTGCGGGAGAACAAAGCCGGCTTTCAGGGCATCGTAGGGTATGATGAGACAGTTATCCCTGAACTGCAGACAGCCATCCTTTCCAGGCATAACATCCTATTGCTAGGACTACGCGGGCAGGCCAAGACCCGCATTGCGCGGTTAATGGTACACCTGCTGGATGAGTACGTACCTTACGTTGCTGGAAGCGAACTTTTTGACGACCCGTTGAACCCCATCTCATGGTATGCGCGCAATGAGATCGAAACCAAGGGAGATGACACGCCCATCGCCTGGCTGCACCGCTCCGCGCGCTATACCGAAAAGCTGGCCACCCCTGATGTAACGGTAGCTGACCTGGTCGGTGACGTAGACCCCATCAAAGCAGCCACACTGAAACTGACCTATAACGATGAGCGCGTCATCCACTTCGGGCTGATCCCGCGCGCGCATCGCGGTATCTTCGTCATCAATGAGTTGCCCGACCTGCAGGCCCGCATCCAGGTAGCCCTGTTCAACATGCTGCAGGAAAAGGACATCCAGATCCGGGGCTTCAAACTGCGCCTCCCTTTGGATATCCAATTCGTTTTCACCGCCAATCCGGAGGATTACACCAACCGGGGTTCCATCGTCACCCCGCTGAAAGACCGCATAGAGAGTCAGATTCTCACCCACTACCCTAAAAACATCGAAATATCGCGCAAGATCACCTTCCAGGAAGCGCGTCTGTCACCGGAGCAACAGACAGGCATCGAGGTAGACGGGTTGCTCAAGGACCTCATCGAACAGGTCGCCTTTGAGGCCCGCCAGAGTGAGTTCATCGACCAGAAGTCCGGCGTGTCGGCACGCCTCACGATCTCCGCATATGAGAACCTGGTGAGTGCCGCTGAGCGGAGGATGCTCATTTCCGGCCAGAAGCACACCGTGGCCCGCCTTTCAGACTTCGCAGGCATTATTCCCGCCATTACCGGCAAGATCGAGCTCGTATACGAAGGCGAGCTGGAGGGACCGGTCCATGTGGCCCACCGGCTTATCGGCGCTGCCGTAAAGACCCTCTTTATACAATATTTCCCACATCCGGAGAAGGCCAAGAAGTCCAAAACCGAAAACCCGTATGCCGCCATCGTTGACTGGTTCACCCTCGGCAACCGCCTGGAACTTACCGATGAGCTCAACGACGCCCAATACAAAAAGGCGCTGATGCAAGTCCCGAGCCTGTATGCATTAGTCAAAAAGCTGCACCCCAAGCTGGCTGAAAGCCAGCAGCTGTTGCTCATGGAATTCGTCCTCCATGGCCTCGCCGAGCATTCACAGCTGAACAAAAACTACCTTAACGGCGGTATCGAGTTCGCAGATATGCTGGGGAGCCTGTTTGACGGAGACTTTGATGATCTGGAGGATTGATGGCGATCGATGATCGGTGATCGGGGCTACCACCGGAAGGTAGCATAGCGTTCAGGATTGTCCAGTTTGGTGCTTTGGCGCTTGCCCCGTGCGGTGGCGTGGATAATATGGCTCTGACCGGGGAATTGCTCATACAGCAGGCGGCAGTCCAGGCTGATTATGCCCACATTGGCAATATCCGTCGCCTCCAGGTAACACCACGCCACGTCATCCTCCACTTCATAGCCCAGATAATGCAGACTGACCGCTTTTCCATCCACCCCCAGTCGGAAGTAACGCCGGAAGTATCCAGCAAGCAGGCTATCTACCTCAGCACGGTCAGCCGGTTTGATCAGGTCAATCTTCCGGTCTGTGCCGCCCTTCAGTGCTACTTCCAGATCATCGTAAAAAATGCGGCTGCTCACCTCCACCCGTTTTGCCTCCTCATTGTAGTCAACAGACGTGATACTCACATAAAAAGGATGAATAAACAGCAAAAAGGCACTTATCAGGCTCTCGATCATGGCAATTTTTATGTTACCCGTTGCGTTTTCGTTGCATTAACTGTAATATTGTCGCGAATATAGCAACAAAAACACCAACATGCAGGATTTCGGGGTCTATTTCGAGTTAGGATTACAGCACATCCTGGATCTGGCCGGGTACGACCACATCCTTTTTGTCATTGCACTCTGTTGCACCTATTTCATCAAGGACTGGAAGAAAGTCGTTATTCTGGTAACGGCCTTTACCATCGGCCACTCCCTGACCCTGGCGTTAAGCGTTTTCCAGCTCATCAACGTTGACACGGCACTCATTGAGTTCCTGATTCCCGTTACTATCGTCATCACGGCCTTCAGCAACATAATCCGTCAGCGGCGCAAACGGCGCGCCGAACGGACCGACTGGCTCACCTACAGCTATGCCCTGTTTTTCGGGCTCATCCACGGATTAGGGTTTTCTAATTACCTGCGTTCACTGCTGGGCAAGGAAACCAGCATCACCGGGCCACTGTTTGCCTTCAATGTAGGGCTGGAGCTGGGGCAGCTGGCCATCGTCTTCGTTGTACTGCTGCTCTCATTCATCGCCACCAGCGTCCTGAACGTGTCCCGCCGGGACTGGACGTTCTTCCTCTCATCAGCCATTTTCGGCATCGCGCTCGTTATGGCGCTGGAGAGAGTGTAATGATGGGGGATCGGTGGCCGGAGGCCGGGGTTTCGTACAGGGATCTCGATGTTTGGAATAACGCAATGAATTTAGTTGCGTATATTTACGACGTGTCAAACATGTTCCCGAGGGAAGAGACCTACGGCTTGATACCTCAGAGGAGCATATCGAACGAATCTGAAAGCAGTTATACAGTTTAATCAATACACTAAAGAAACGATTATAACATGAGTACACGATACACCACCCGTTACCGGCCACCCATCACCGGCCACTCATCACCGATCACCCGCCGCAGAATACTGTCCATTGCACTAACTTATGTCCTGACAGCTGTTACGCTGCAAACCCACGCACAGCTTCGGAACAACCCGGAATCCAACCACGGGAATAAATTTGAACAGCTGGGCACACTGCTAAGCGATCCGAACGTTTACCGCACGGCGTCGGGTGCGCCGGGGCATCAGTATTGGCAGCAGAAGGCCGACTACGTGATCGATGTGGAAGTAGATGACCAGAACCAGCGGGTCATCGGCTCGGAGACCATCACATACACCAACAATTCTCCGGATCCGCTGACTTACCTATGGATCCAGCTGGACGAGAATGAGCACAAGGCAGATGCGGAAAGCAAAAAGTTCGACGAGAGCACTCTCGGCGAGCAGGTCACTACCCAGCAGCTGCAGGGATTCATCCCCAAGGACAAGGATCTTGGCGTCAAAATCCTCAAAGTAGCCGATGGTTCGGGCAAAGCGCTGCCTTATACCATCAATTACACCATGATGCGCGTGGACCTGCCCTCACCGCTGAAACCGGGCGCTAAATTCGTGCTGGACATTGACTGGCAGTACAACATCAGCGATCGTATGGCTGAGGGCGGCCGTGGCGGTTACGAGTACTTTGCGGAAGACGGCAATTACCTCTATACCATTACCCAGTGGTACCCGCGTATGGCCGTTTATTCTGACTTCCAGGGCTGGCAGAACAAGCAGTTCACCGGCCGTGGCGAGTTTGCACTGGTGTTCGGCGACTTCAAGGTAAACATCACCGTGCCCGCTGACCATATCGTGGGCGCCACGGGCGAATGCCGGAACTATGCCAATGTGCTGACATCCGCACAACTGGAGCGCTGGAAGCAGGCCCAACAGGCCGCTGAGCCGGTTGAGGTCGTCACGCTGGAAGAAGCCCGGAATGCCATGAAGAACAAGGCCACTGGCAAAAAAACTTGGGTATATGAAGCCAAAAATGTACGGGACTTCGCCTTTGTCACCTCACGCCGCCTGGTATGGGACGCCATGCGTGTCAACGAAGGCATTGAAGGCAACGCGCCCATGGCCATGTCATACTATGGACCGGAAGCCTATCCGCTGTACCGACGGTATTCCACCAAAGCAGTTGCCCATACGCTGAAAGTATATTCCAAGCACACCATCGCCTACCCATATCCCGTCGCCATATCCGTAGAGGCAGCCAACGGCATGGAATACCCAATGATCTGCTTCAACTATGGCCGCGCCGATAAGGACGGAACCTATTCAGAAGCAACCAAATACGGCATGATCAGCGTCATCATACATGAGGTGGGGCACAACTTCTTTCCCATGATCGTCAATTCCGATGAGCGGCAATGGACCTGGATGGATGAAGGCCTCAACACCTTCTGCCAGTTCCTCGCAGAGCAGGAATGGGACAAGGACTACCCTTCAAGGCGAGGGCCCGCCCATAAGATCGTTGACTACATGAAGCTGCCAAAGGACCAGCTTGAACCCATCATGACGAACTCGGAAAACATCGTCGAGTTCGGCCCCAATGCATACGCCAAGCCCGCCACCGCACTGAACATCCTGCGCGAAACGGTAATGGGCCGCGAACTGTTTGACTACGCCTTCAAAGAATATTCACGGCGCTGGGCCTTCAAGCACCCCACTCCGGCAGACTTTTTCCGTACCATGGAAGACGCCTCAGCGGTAGACCTTGACTGGTTCTGGCGGGGATGGTTCTTCGGCATAGATCCGGTAGACATCTCCCTGGATGACGTGCAGCACTTCCAACCCGCCGGCAGCCTGGAAACATTCCGCGAGGAGGGAAAGAAAACCTTCGAAGAAGACCTGAACACCATTACGCGCCAGCGCAATGTTCAAGCCGGCACCAAGTTCGCCATAGAGAGCGACACCGCCTTACAGGACTTCTACAACAAATGGGACCGTTTCGAGATCGGCCAGGAGCAACAAGCCGCGTTCAAGGCGTATTATGACTCCCTTACCCCTGAAGAAAAAGAACTTTACGACGGCAAATACCACTTCTACCAGCTCAAATTCAGCAACAAAGGCGGATTGGTAATGCCCATCATACTGCAGTGGACCTATGCAGACGGCTCCTCCGAAATAGAACGCATCCCTGCCTACATCTGGCGCAAAAATGAAAACGAGGTAACCAAAGTCTTCGCCAAAACCAAGGAGGTGAAGTCAGTCATCGTGGACCCCCTGCGTGAAACCGCCGATATAGACGAGGACAACAACGCCTGGCCACGGCAGCACACCCCCACACGCTTCCAACTCTTCAAGCAGGAAAGCGGTCCGGCACGGGGAGCTTCCAGCGGCCCCAATCCCATGCAGCGGGCACGGAGTGGAGGTCAGTGATTGGTAGCGGGTGGCCGCCATAAAACATAGATTGAATGACTGTATCGGAACAACGGTTAAGGGAATTTACATATCAGGTTTTCAAGGCAATCGGCTGTCCGGACGCTGATGCGGAACTGGCTACGGACGTGCTGCTACTGTCTGATCTGCGGGGCATAGACTCACACGGTGTCGCCCGCCTCAGCGGGTACGTAAGGCTCTGGGAGAACGGCCGGCTGAATCCCGCACCCACTGTCCGCATCGTGCACGAGACCCCCACAACGGCCACCGTTGACGGCGACAGCGGCCTAGGCCTAGTAGTGGCGCCCCAGGCTATGGACATCGCCATCGAAAAAGCCCGGCAATACGGGTCAGGATGGGTAGCCATCCGCAACTCCAACCACTTCGGCATTGCCGCCTACCATGCCCTCAAAGCCGTACAGCAGGACATGATCGGCTACGCCATGACAAACGCCAGCCCCCTGGTGGCCCCCACCTTCTCCTCCGAGCGACTGCTCGGTACCAACCCCATGTGCTACACCTTCCCAGCCGGACAATACCCCCCGGTCGTGGTCGATATGGCCACCTCCGCCGCCGCCAACGGCAAGCTGGAAATCGCCCAGCGCATGAACGTACCCATTCCGGAAGGATGGGCCCTGACACCGGACGGTAAGCCCACCACAGACCCCAACGCCGTGACCGCAGGAGGCGCCCTACTTCCCCTGGGCAGCGAATACGGGCGCGGCAGTCATAAAGGATTCGGCCTTTCCGCTACCGTTGACATCCTCTCCGGCGTCCTGTCCGGCGCCAATTACGGCCCCTGGGTTCCACCCTTTGTCGCCTACCTCCAACCCCTTGCGGACCAGCCCGGCATGGGCGTAGGCCACTTTGTCGGCGCCATGCGCGTTGACGGCTTCCGCCCGGTGGAGGAGTTCAAGGCAAATATCGATCAGTGGATCACCCGCTTCAAAAACGCCAAGCGCGTCAATCCGGAGCAGGGCGTCATCATCCCCGGCGAGCCCGAATACCAAGCCACCCAGCACCGCAAAGCAGAAGGGATCCCGCTGGCCGCCAAGGTCGTGGAAAGTCTGAAGGTCCTCGCAGAGAAGTTCGGACTGCCGCCGCTGCAGCGGTAACTACTTGCATCCGGGCGCGGGTTACCTACTCCTCCATCCCTATACACTGCTTGGTGCCTTCGCGGATGCTGCGCCAGATCGTCTTGAAGAAAGAAAAAGTCTTTGGACGGGGAATATAAACCTTGCCGGTGTGGTGCTGGCCGTTGGCGTCCGGATTGCTGTCGTTTACAAGGAAACGGTTGGCAAAAAAGGAAATCAGGGGCTTTTTCTCCCCGGCGTCTTCGCCGGACGCTTCCACGAGGTTCATTTTCAGCTGCCGGTAGTCCAATTGCAGGGTCCCTTCCGTGCGCAGGTCGTTGGCAGCCATCTCAAAGCGCATGCCCCGGATGTCAGCGTTTTCAACTTCCACATTGAGGTGGGGCGTCAGCATACGGTTGAACCGGCGGCCGTCCATAGGTCCAAGCCTGGCCGCATAGGTATGTCCGCCCAGGCTGTCCAGCAGGTCAAAACGGAACTGAACCGACAGATCGCCTGTACCCATAGCCTTTGACCGGGCATCCAGCGTGAGGTAGCGGTCAGTTTTCATCCGCTCCCGGACATTGGTCACATTACGGATCACGGCATCCGTGGCATCAAACGTCACCGTGCCGGCCTTGCCCGTCTGGTCGCTCACCTCCGTGAAGGCGATATCCAGCGCACGGACGCGGATGGAATCAATGGCCACAGGTTGCTCCATGCTGAGCAGTTGCTGGTGGGGGGACTTGCCTATCTTGTTCTCCGGCGGGTTGGGCTGCAGCTTGTCCTTGTAAATGGAGATCGCTCCGCTGTCCACGTGCAGGGCGGTAGCAGCTAACATACCGTCCTTCGTCCACCTTGCCACACTGAGCCCGGTCAGTTCCAAACGGCCAATGTCAACATCCGCAATATCTTTCGCCCGCTTCACCCGCCGGTAAAAGTCCGCCTTGCTTACCGTCAGTCCATAACGCAATTCACGTAGCGTTAACTCACCACTTCCGGTAGCCAGGTGCAGCGCGCCCAGCCGCAGCCGGTACAAGCTGTCCGGCGTCGTATAACTTACCTTTCCCAGGTCTATCCGGATCGCTCCGGCGTAGTAGAGCCGGGTAGTATCCCGCAATGCCGCGGAATCGATACGCACATCCCGTACATCGGCACTAATGGCCTGGACATCCAGCAGCATAGCATCCGGTAGGGCATCCACCATCAGTTGCCCGTTGTTGATCTGCAAGCGCTTCAGGCGCACACCCTCCAGCGTTTTGGCCAGTTCTGCCATGAAAGAATCAGAAGTATCCGCGCTTGCGGTATCCTGCGGTACCAGCCGCGTTATCCTTACCTCCGGACCATCCAACCGCAGCGATCCGATGCGCGGCTTACCCCCCAACGCCAGGCGAAGCACGCCCAGGCCGCCCACCTCCAGCCGGGCTATCCGCACGCGGTAAATCGCATCGGGCCCTTGTCCGTCCCGCTCCAGCATCGTTGTATCCGGCGCCAGCCGCACACCCGTCACGGTAGCACTCCCGGTCAGCAGGGATATCTCCATCCCATCATATGCCAGCCGGTACAGGCTATCCGTCTTATCTGTCACCAAAGCATTCAACCTCGCCTCCAGCTGGGGCTGCCAACGGCGATTAACGTACCAGTTCACAAAAACAAGGATGATGAGCAAGCCCGCGGCAATGCCCAGGCACCATTTCCATAGCGGCTTCATTACGGAAAGAAACGTTTAGGTAGTCACAAATGTTTGCCCTCAAACGCCCAGGGCCAGGCGCTTCTCTTTATTGATGATATCGGCTATACTTGTATCATTCAGGATTTGCAGCATGGCGTTCCGCACTTCCACGAAGGTGTCGCGGATGCCGCAGATCTCTTCGGATTTGCATTCATCGCAGCCTCTGTAGAAGTTCAGGCTCACGCAAGGCAACAGGGCTATGGGGCCGTCTATGAGCCGCATCACCTGTGACAGACGGATGTCTTCCGGGGCTTTGTTCAGACTGTAGCCGCCGCCCGCCCCCTTTTTGCTATAAAGGATCCCGGCATTGCGCATTTCCAGCAGGATCTGCTCCAGGAATTTCTTCGGAATACGCTCCTCCTCGGCGATGCGTAGGATCTGCATAGGCTCTTTACCGTAATTTCTGCCCAATACAATCAGCGCCTTGATGGCATATTTTGTCTTTTTGGATAACATTGACCAACTCCTTAGTCCTACTGAATCAACACAATAACCACAAAGGTACAATAAAACCGCCAAACATTATGAATCGCCCGGCTGTTTCTTAAAGCAACACTTACTGGACCGTTATGGAAGGAACACCGAACCGGCACAGCTGGACCAGCTGGTCGGGCAGCATACGTTTCACGCCCCGGCAGGCCCTGGTACCGGCCGATGAAGCCGCCCTGCAGCAGATTGTCAAGGATACCCACTCCCGCGGCGGCACCCTGCGGGCCATCGGCGCGCGGCACTCCTGCTCAGCGGTCTACGTGACGCAAGACACCCTGCTGTCCATGGAGCAGCTCCAGGGCCTCATCGCTGCGGACACCGCAGCGCGCACTGCTGTATTCCTGCCCGGTACCACCATCCGGCGGGCCGGCAATGACCTGGCTGAATACCAGCTCGCCATGGAAAACATGGGGCATATTGACCAGCAGACATTGGCCGGTGCCATCAGTACCGGCACGCACGGGGCAGGGAAATACCTGCCCAACCTGTCAGCACAATTGATCGGCGTCCGCCTCATCAGCGGAACCGGCTCCATCCATGAATTCCATGAAGCGCACCACCCGGAGGCCATGCAGGCTCTGCGCGTATCGCTCGGCACCCTGGGCCTGTTTACCCGGCTTACGCTGCGCCTCCTTCCACAATACCGCCTGGTGCGGAAACAATACCGCGCTTCCACACATGACTGCCTGGCCCACCTGGATGAACTCATGGAAACCCACCGCAATTTCCAGTTCTACTGGTATCCGCGCCGGGATGACGTCACCATCCGCACCTGGGATGAGGAAGACCGCAACGTCCCTGACCTGCCCTTCGGCGAACAGTACAAAGTGCAGCGCGGTTACGCCAAAGACGTGCTCCCCTCGACGCAGGACCTGCGCTTCAATGAGCTGGAGTACGCCATTGACCAGGAAGACGCCCTGGCCTGCTTCCAAGAGGTCCGCGACCTCATCCTTACCAAACACCGCAAAGATGTCGGCTGGCGCGTCCTGTTCCGCCCCATCCGCGGCGATGACAGCTGGCTCAGCAACGGCTATGGCAAATCCACGGTGGTGGCCATCACCGTCCACCAGAACGCCACACTGCCCTACCAGGCCTATTTTGATGACGTCGAACGGATCCTCCGCAGCTACGGCGGACGCCCCCACTGGGGCAAAAAACACAGCTTGAAAGCAGCAGACCTCCGCGCCCTGTATCCGAAGTGGGACGCATTCCAGCAGCTGCGCGTCCAGCTTGATCCAGACGGCGTATTTTTGAACGAACACTTAAAAACCCTTTTCGCCGATGAACAGCACTGATCCGCACAGCGGCCACACCCATTGGGTCATACCCGGCGGCTACATTCCCCTGGAAAGCCGCGGACCGGAACCCAAATACACCAGCCGGGATGAGCTCATCCTGCTCAACACACACGCAGACGACACCCATGTCACCCTGCATGTTTATTACAGCGACCGCCCACCCGTGGGCCCCTACCACATCCAGGTTCCCGCCCAGCGCCTGCGTTGCATCCGCTGCAATGACCTCATCGATCCCGAGGCCCTGCCGCTGGAAACCCCTTTTGCACTCACCATCACCGCGGACCGCCCCATCTCCGTACAGTACATCCAGCGCTATTTCGGCAAAGATCCACGGCAAGCCAACCCCCTCATGGCCTACCCCATGGACAGATAAACACGCAGCTATGGACACACTTGATCAGACCCTTTCCATCCTGTCAGCCATGATCACCCCCGTGGTACTCATCATGGCCAGCAGCTCCCTGATCCTGTCCACCTCCCAGCGGCTCAGCCGCTCCATCGCCCGCGCAAGGGACGTCAGTGACGCCATCAAGACCCGCATCAGCCAGGATGACGGCAACGGCAAATCCGCTGATCCCGCCATACTTGTTCAGCAGCTCGAACTCGCCAGCCGCCGCGCCAACCTGCTCCAGCGCGCCATGACCAGCCTGTACGTCACCCTCTTCTTTTTCATCGCCTCCTGCATCAGCATTGCCGTAGTCTATTTCATTTCCAGCCGTTACGCATGGTTTCCCGTCATCCTTGACCTAATCGGCGTCATCGGCCTCTGTTACGCCAGTATCCTCCTGGTCAGGGAATCCAGCGTGGCACTCTCAGCGGTACACACGGAAATGCAGCATACGCTGCAGCAATTCGAACGTTACCACCAGCGCCGTACCGCCTCCGGCCCGCGCTGGCCGTGGAAAAGGTGGTGGTGATACTTTAAAAATAATAACAAGTTTACAACGCTCTCAGATAGCGATACTCTTCCGAAAGCGAATAGATTATGATATTACTGTCGACAAGCAACGCCATGGTTTAGGAAAAAGGTAGTTCCCGATCTTCACGTTGTTTTCGCTCCCACTCAGACCCATCACCGAACGGGTTTATACCTTTTGCTTTGAACTTCAATATCCGCCTCTTCAACAGTTCTTTTTCTTGTTGATCAGCGTCTACATTTCTTTGCTCAATAGTCATATTGAGTTTCTTTGCCAAAGCCAACACTTTTGCAATGCTTTGCTGGTTATTGGATTTCAAAATCAATTCCATAGTCCCATTTCGCCGATATATGCAAATTTACGCAAACCGATTTATAATTGCAATTACCATTGGCCTTCGGAAACGAATACCCAGCGACCACACTGGCCGTGGAAAAGTGGGTTGGAACGGTTTTGCGGCTTTGCTAAAACACAACTTTAAAAAAAGTCATACTATTTTACAACTTGCCCTTTAAAAATAGTAACGAAATCTTTCGCGCTGGCCGTGGAAAAAGCGGAGGTAACCCCCCTTGCAAATCCCCAAAAAACGAGTACCTTTGTTGCTCAATAAGTGTCAGGCTTTATGCTCGATTCGCTGATCACGTCCAAGACCCGTCTGCGCCTGCTGGTGAAGTTTTTCATCAATGCCGCCAACCGCGGCCATATGCGGGGGCTGGCCGAGGAGTTCAATGAATCCACAAATTCCATCCGCAAGGAGCTCAATAACCTTTCAGAAGCCGGGTACCTGGAGAAACAGGCTGAGCAGAACCGCGTTTCCTATCGGGCCAACGTCAGGCATCCGCTGTTCAGCGCTTTACAGAACATCGTGCATAAATACCTGGGGCTGGACACCATCGTGGAGACCGTGCTCAGCCGCATGGGAGAAGTGGAGCAGGTGGTGCTGACCGGTGACTATGCAGAGGGGCGGGACTCCGGGCTCATTGAAGTCACCATCGTAGGCCCGGCCCTTAATGAAGAATACCTTGAGCAGCTCGGGCCCAAGGTAGAGGGTGTCATCGGGCGCAGGGTACAGTTTACCTTAAGCAAACACAAAACGAAGGAAGGGCTGGTGTTGTATGAGCAGTGATCACTTGCATATCATCCAGCAAGGCGAGTCCGACACCGTGGAATTCAAAACCACCTTCAATGCGGACTGCATCGAAACGTTGGTCGCATTTGCCAACACCAAAGGCGGTGCCGTCTATATCGGCGTAAGCGATGAGGGGCAGGCAAAAGGCCTGCAGATGAATGCGGAAACCCTCCAGCAATGGGTCAATGAAGTAAAGACCAAAACATCACCCATGCTTATCCCTGATGCTACGGAAATAGAACTGTCGGGCAAGAAAATTGCCGTTTTAAGCCTGCAGGAATACCCCATAAAACCAGTCTCATTCAGGGGCAAATATTACAAACGCATCAAGAACAGCAACCACCTGATGTCTACGGCAGAAGTCGTCAATATGCACCTGCAGACCTTCAACACCAGCTGGGACTACCACATTGCCCAAGAGTTCGGACTGGACGATATCTCCCTGGACAAGGTGCAGCAGGCCATCGATCTGGCCAATGAGCAGCTGGACCGGAAGATATCCGATGATCCCCTGACCTTTTTGCTCAAACACGACCTTATCCGTGACGGAGCGATAACCCATGCCGCCTATCTACTATTTACGAAACGGCAGTCCCTGTTTACCACCATTGAGCTGGGGCGGTTCCAGACCGATATCATCATCAAAGACACCGCCAGGAGCAAGGCCGATATCCTCACGCAGGTAAACGAGGTCATGGACTTCGTGAAGAAACACATTAACAAAGAAGTCATTGTGACCGGCCAGATACGCAATACCCAGCGTTGGCAATATCCGCTGGACGCGCTGCGCGAGATCATCCTTAACATGATCGTCCACCGCGATTACCGTTCCTCATCTGACTCCATCGTCAAAGTATTTGATCATAAAATCGAATTTTACAATCCCGGCCGGTTACCCCATAACATCAGCGTGGAAGACCTGCTGGCGAATAATTACCGCTCAACACCAAGAAACAAGCTCGTAGCCGACTTCTGCAAGCACATAGGTGTAATTGAAAAATACGGTTCCGGCATCCAGCGCGTGGTCAGCCAATTTCATGACTATGGGCTGCCGACGCCCCAATTCACGCAGATTGCAGAGGGGTTCATGGTGACGGTTACTGATGGCGCGGAGCAGGTCGGAGAAAAGGTCGGAGAAAAGGTCGGAGAAAAGGTCGGAGAAAAGTTAACAGAAAACCAAAAATCCATCCTTAGCTCGATAATGAGCAATCCGAGGGTTTCCGCAAAAGAATTAGCCTCGACTATCGGCATTTCAGACCGGAAGATCGAAGAGAATATCAGGAAACTGAAGGATTTTGGTCTATTAAAACGCATCGGCCCCGCCAAAGGGGGGCATTGGGAGGTTAAACAATGAAACTATTGGTAACAGGGGCAGGCGGCCAGCTGGGGTCGGAACTGCGGGACCTAGCCGCATCGCACGTCGGTCTTGATTTCATATTTACAGACCGGGAAGCGCTGCCGCTGGATGAGCCGGATCGCATTGCGCCGTTCCTGAATGGAAAAAAGCCCGATGTCATCATCAATGCCGCGGCCTATACCGCCGTGGATCAGGCAGAAAAAGAGCCGGAGCTGGCCGATATGATCAATCACCTGGCGCCAAAGGCCATGGCTGAATGGTGTAGAAACAACCAAGCTAAACTGGTACACATCTCTACCGACTACGTATTTGATGGGGAAAGCAGCACTCCATTGCGGGAAGACGCGCCCAAAAACCCGATAAACGCCTATGGCCGGACCAAGCATTTGGGGGAGGAGGCCGTTATCGCTGCAGGTACAGATGCAATCATTGTCCGCACCGCGTGGGTGTACTCAGCCTATGGCAAAAATTTCGTGAAAACCATGCTGCGGCTGATGAATGAACGCGACGAGATATCCGTGGTAAACGACCAGATAGGCAGTCCTACGTATGCGCGGGATCTTGCCCAAGCGATCCTGGCTATCATCAGTTCCGATACATGGAAAAAAGGTATCTACCATTATTCCAATGAAGGGAAAATCTCATGGTATGAGTTTGCGGTGGCCATACGGAACCTTAAAGGGCTAAACTGCAAGGTGAACGGCATCCCTACAGAAGCCTACCACACCCCGGCAAAGCGGCCCAGTTACTCCCTTTTGGATAAACAGAAAATTACAGATACATTTGGCCTACAGGTTCCTTATTGGAAAGACAGCTTGCAGGAATGCTTAACTAAACTATAAATCAATTAATTCATAAACATTTAGGCATGTTTGCAAGCCTTGCAAAAATGAGTACTTTTGTTGCTCGATAGACGCGATAATTTTATGAACAACAATAAATCCAGCAAAGTAGAAAACGCCCGGATCGCCGTTATCGGCCTGGGATATGTCGGATTGCCGTTGGCTGTTGAATTCGGCAAAAAATACGATGTCCTAGGCTTCGACATCAACACCGAACGGGTCGCTGAACTGCAGGCCGGAAAGGACCGCACGCAGGAAGCCAGTCTGCAAGACCTCAAAACGGCCATGGCGCTGAAGCAAAAAACAGCGTCAGACACTGCATCCATTGGCCTTTCTTTCTCCTCAAACACTGAAGACCTTCGCGGGTACAACACCTATATCGTCACAGTACCTACCCCCATAGACCAGTTCAAGGCCCCGGATCTTACGCCACTCATTAAGGCCTCTGAAATGCTTGGCAAGGTGCTCAGCGTAGGTGATGTGGTCATTTACGAGTCAACCGTTTATCCAGGGTGCACAGAGGAAGACTGCGTCCCCGTGCTGGAACGTGTCTCCGGACTGAAGTTCAATAAAGATTTTTTCGCAGGCTATTCTCCTGAACGGATCAACCCCGGAGACAAGATCAACACCCTGACCAAGATCAAAAAAGTCACCAGCGGCTCCACACCGGAAATTGCCGATCGCGTAGATGACCTTTACCGTTCCATTATTGAGGCCGGTACGCATAAAGCGCCCAGCATCAAGGTTGCAGAAGCTTCCAAGGCCATTGAAAACGCCCAGCGGGACGTCAACATTTCGTTTGTCAATGAGCTTTCGCTCATATTTGACCGCATCGGGATCGATACCCATGATGTCATTGAAGCGGCAGGCACTAAATGGAACTTCCTGAAATACCAGCCCGGCCTAGTCGGCGGGCATTGCATAGGCGTGGACCCCTACTATCTTGCACATAAAGCGCAGTCACTGGGCTATCACCCCCAGGTCATCCTGTCCGGTCGCCGGGTGAATGATCAGATGGGCGCTTTTGTCGCTGACAAAGTGGTCAAACTTATGATCCAGAAGGACCATAAGATCAAAGATTCCCGTGCACTGATCATGGGCATCACCTTTAAAGAGAACTGTCCGGACATCCGTAATACACGTGTGGTTGACATCTACCATGAGCTGGTTGCCTTCGGCCTGCAGGTTGACATTTATGACCCATGGGCTGACCCCGTGGAAGTGAAACATGAATACGGCCTTGAAATCCTTAATGAGGTGGACAGCACGGTTGTATATGATGCCATTGTTGTGGCCGTAGCGCACAATGAGTTCCTTAAATTTGATTATCAGAAAGTAAAACGCAACAACGGTGTCATTTTCGACACCAAGGCGTGTTTGGATCGTGGATTGGTTGATGGACGACTCTAAATAAACATGAAACGCAGCAATATACTGATAATAAATGCCGTACCGTCTAATAATGGGGATGCGGCTCTCATCTTTTCGTTAAGTAATGCACTAAAAAGCAAAGGTTACCCCGTCAAAATTGCATGTCAACATTATGACTTGGTAAAGGACTTGTATCCGAAGGAAAATCTTGTTAGAGAGTTACTTGATTACCCAAGTTTAAGGAAGATACCTTATAACAAGTACATAAAATTCTTATTGACGCCAGTAGCTTTCCTTTTTAATAAAAATTTCTTATTTTCTCAAACCATAATTGCTAGCCCCGGAGGATACATCAATAGCTACTATGGCTTTTTTAAAGTAGCCTTAACGTTGATAGTAGCGAAACTCCTTGGAAAAAAAACCGGAATATATTCTCAGTCGTTCGGCCCTTTAGACAAACCTGACACGCTATTAATGAAGTTTGTTTCCTATTTCCTTGATATCATATATGCACGTGATCGGTATTCATACGACGTACTCATGAATGCACGTATAGATACTCAAAAGGTCGAGCTAGTTGAAGATGGTGCATTTTTAATACCATTTACCCACTCAAAAACCGATGAGAAAGATACCATAGCAATCTCCGTGAGGACTTGGAAACACGACGCACGTGATGAAGAGAAATACAAAGCGATGATACGTAGCTTTGTTGCGGCTCTTTGTCAGAAAGGTTATAAGGTAGAATTTCTGTCAACTTGTCAAGGGCTGGAAGGGTATATTGATGACTCAAAACTAGCTTCCGCCATAACTAAAGAACTTCCTAGTGATGTCCAGACATCTGTAACGGTAAACACCACATATTATACGCTCGACGAATTAAGGATTTATCTAGAGAAATTTCGGGCTGTAATAGGCACACGTCTTCATATGTGCATACTATCGTTACTGTCTAATAAGCCCAGCTTAAACATAAGCTATGAAGTTAAGGGGAAACAAGCTTACCGTTACCTCGGTTTGGACGACTTCTCCATCGATTATAACGAAGATCTAGACGCTGCGATGAGTAAGTTAAATAATTTTCTTACAAGCGATTATTTTAGCGGAGGCATTATCGAACCCTTAATGAAGAACCAGAATAAAAAGGCTGGAGATTTCTTGGATCTTTTCCTTAAACGAATTCAAAGCTAAATTATGGTCTCTTATTTTTAAAAACGCAATACACAACTTGGTCACACGTCAGCAATATGCGTTAAGCCGAATACTCCATATCGATTTATCATGTCATTAACAAATAAAGGGGTTTCCGGAGCAAAGTGGACAACTCTATCGTCCGGCTGTCTGGCTATAGTACAAATGCTCAAGATATCAGTTCTCGCTAGATTTCTTGAGACAACGGACTTCGGATTAATGGCTATAATTGTTTTCGTGGTCAATTTTTTAAATCTTTTCACTGATCTTGGGCTTTCGTCTGCAATCCTCCATAAAAAGGAAATCTCAACGGAACAGTATTCTAGCTTGTATTGGCTAAATATTATCCTTTCAATCACTATTTTCGTATTAATATACGCTACATCACCGATCATATCATCTTTTTATAATGAGCCCAGACTCGCTTCGCTGATTCCTATAACGGGAAGCGGAATCTTGCTTGTGGCTCTGGGGAAGCAGCACAAGACGGTAGTCCAAAAGAAATTGGGATTTAAAGAATTGGCCCTCGTCGACATCTTTAGCTCAATAATGTCCCTTTTCCTTGCCATCGGTTTAGCCGTATCTGGCTATGGAATATATTCTTTGATTTTCGGAACACTTTTTCAACAGGGTGCCTCCAACTTGTATTTCCTTACAAAATACCATTCAAAACATAGAATTATGTTTTCGCTAGATCTGAGGCAAACTCGAAATTTTCTCAAAATTGGAGGATACCAAACGGGAGGACAAATAGTGAATTATTTCAACAGAGACATTGATCTTTTGATCATAGGCAAGGTGTTGGGTTCCGAAGCCCTTGGCGCATACAACCTAGCAAAACAATTGGTTTTTAGACCCATGCAAATATTGAATCCGATCTTAACAAGGGTGGCTCCATCTCTCCTTTCCAAATTGCAAGACGACCTACCAAGCTTAAGAAAGGCATACTTAAGAATAGTCAATGCGACCGCCACTATCAATATCCCAGTATACCTCGTGATCATCCTGTTTACCACCCCAATAGTTACTATCTTATACGGACACGATTATTCGAGTATTTATAGTGTAGTCAAAATTCTCGCTATTTATATGATCATACGCTCAATAGGTAACCCTATTGGAAGCCTCGCAATTGCAACCGGCAGAACCGATTTAGAATTTCACTGGAACTTAATTGTACTCGCGACTATGCCACTCGCGGTATGGGCGGGGTCCCCATTCGACCTAATAGGAATAGCTTGGGCCATACTATTGTGCAGGATTGCTCTATTTGTTCCAAGTTGGTATTTCCTGGTTTGGAAATTAATAAGAGTACCCCTGAAAGAATATCTTAAATCACTTATTCCGGAATTTCGTTTTTATTATAACTTGCTTACCAAGAAAAACTAAAAGAAAAATGACCGAGATGACCAACAGTCCGAATATAAACGCCGCTATCTTCTCTTTCAATTGGTTGGGCGTTTCGGAAACATTTATCTTTAGGCAAACCGAGTATTTATGGAGCCAAGGGAACAACAGCGTAATTATACTGACTGAAAACTTGGTCAAGTCGGACCTAATCGAAAATAGTAACACTCAACATAAGGCTGTACGCGTATATCACCGACCACAGAAAAAAAGAGATTTTTATCTGGGCATAATCCAGCGGAAACTTATGTTAAAAAAAAATCTGTACGGTGCGTTCGCCGATCAAAAGCGTCATTGGAGGCAAGCAATCGCAGAAAATCACAGCAGAATAATACATGCACACTACGGCACAGGTGGACTAAAAATTTTACCTGTAGCTAAAACACTAAATATCCCGCTTGTCACCACATTCCATGGCAACGATGCGTCCGCCATGCTTCGAAAAAAGGCATACTTAAGAAGTTTAAAAGAATTGTTTAATTATTCTTATATTATAGCAGTATCGCATTTCATTAAAAAAAGACTTATTAATCTTGGCGCTCCCGAGCAACGTATCTTTACGCATTATATTGGCACGGACTTGAACCGCTTCCAGTTCACGAAAAGAGTACCACCGAATATAAAATATAAAGAGCAAGGTGTATTAAATTTTATCCAGATATCTAACTTCGTTGAAAAAAAAGGACATAAATATACAATAGACGCATTTTCCAGGCTTTTGAGAACTTTTCCAAATTGCGTGTTGCACTTAGGCGGCGACGGTCCATTAAAAAAAGAGCTAGAAGCTCAAGTGAAGCGTCTGGGAATAGAAGACAATGTGTTGTTTTTAGGAAAGGTATCTCCTACGAAGGTCCCGAGATATTTTGAAGAGGCGGACGTTTTTCTACATCATAGCGTAACCGGAACAGATGGCTCCGAAGAAGGGATACCAACCGTCATTATGGAAGCTATGGCTTCTGGCTTACCTGTAGTGAGTACTCGGCATGCCGGTATTCCGGAACTAATTGAACACGGGCACTCGGGATACTTGGTTACAGAAAAGGATATCGATGAATATCACAATACCTTATTAAGTTTGTTCGATGACCAAGCTGTAAATATAGCTGACAACGCGCGTGAAAAGATTGATAGGGACTTTAATATGTCGAAACAAAACAAGAAATTAACTGAAATATATAGGATAATTTTTGATGTGGATAGCACAATAAGGTGAGTATGTGCAAATCGTGAACTTGAAAAGCGGATGGGCTCGAAAATAATTCAACATCTTATAGTTACCATCTCAGTATTGCTGGTCTTATGTTTCACTCTACCTTTGGTGAAGATTGGGGCCACTACGTTTAAAAAGCCCGATTGGTTTGTAATTATCCTATCTATTCCGATAATTCCTTTTATCTGGCCTTTTATCAAAAAACACTCAATTCTTTTATACTTCTATATTTTATATCTGGGCATATTGATTCAGTCAATAATATCTGAGATATACGGTTCAGTATTATATTTAAATACCTTTATTACGGTTCTACCTATAAGCTCACTGTTGATACTGGAAAAAATCGTATCTTTTACAATATTATTTTATGCTGCACAAAAAGGATGGATAAATTATAAACGGTTCAATCTCTTACTATATTTTACTTTTCTAGCTGCTCTTCTGTTCGGTTTTTTTCAATTCTTTAACTTTTTTTCCGCTGCTGAAATATCCCTGCAGTACTATCTTCAGGAAGGCGGCGTTCAAATGGATAACTTCTTAATGCTCGGCAGAATCAACGGCGTTTCGCCCGCGATTATAACGTGGTCAGGATGTTGCGTTTTAATGTTCCATTATTTTTGGCGGATAACGGAAAACAAACTCCTAGCATTAATCGGTATAGTCTTTTGTGTGCTAAATATTGCAATGGCAGCGAGCAGATCCGGAATAGTCGCTTTGATAGGATCCATATTTATAATACAATTGTTAAAGTCGACCATCATCGATAGAAGTTTTCTATCAGTTGTGAAAGTACTCTTGGTAACGATCGCGATAGGCTTAGCTATATTTTCTCTCATGGCTTACTATCTACCCGACCAAATCGAATTTCTTTATAAACGGTTCGATAGTGCAGAAGACGCAATGACGACAACGGGACGGGGAGAGCAAATCCAGTATTTTTCCAATTTACTGATATCAAATCCGATTAATCTTATTGTAGGCGTCGGTATCGGAGTAATAAACGATTACGGATATCTTGAGATTGATCCCGCTTATATCATGACTGCTTTTGGGTTGATTGGTATTATTCTACATTATTCTTTGGTTGTCTTGATTCTGAATAGAAGCTACCACTTTAAAAGAATAAACAGCAATATCTTCCTGTTCGTTTGGGGATCTACAGTTGCATACATGATCTTCTCTATTGGCTTTTATTTTTTCTACGAATTGTATATGGGGAATATATATTGGTGGCTTAACGGTATGCTAATGGGTTTTCTTTATAATTACCGCGACAGGGGTACGGCACCCCACATCAAATAACACCTATTTTCGAAATGAAAGCAGTCAAAATGAGAAAGGTTCTTGTAATAAGTAGCGTCATCCCAATTAGTTCTATAAAACATAAAAGAGACGAAAATGATATCTTATTAACTACAGAAGACGAGCTTCTCAAAAGATATCGTGACCTCGAATTCCGTTACGTATTCGTTCACCCTCGATCCAACCGGATCTTTGCCTTGTTGTCACAAAAGTGGAACTCGTATTTCCAAACTCAGAAAACGAAAGCTTTAATTATCAAGGGCAAACTAGTCCACCCCATTGGTATATACGCGGTTAAAAGGAAGAAATTAAACACGTTCCTTTTTAAAATAAGCACCGTGTTAATAAGAAAGAAAATAGAACGGTTAATAAAAACTTTCCAGCCGACGATAATTCATGCGCACAACGTTGAAATGGATTTGGAGCTTGCCTATTGGATACATAACCGATATGGTATCCCATATATCGTAACAACACGGGAAATTGCCAACAAAACTAATTCGTCCAGAACTAACAAGCTTTTAAAAAGTGCATCAAAAATTATATCTTTAAACAGAATCCAAAAAGATATTGCCAGCCGCATGAGCGGATTCAAAAACGTTGAAGTGATAACACACGGTATTGACGACAAATTTTTCAATTATGCGACGAAAACCCGAAATAACACTATTAGGTTTTTGAGCGTTTGCAGACTGTTAAAATTGAAGAATCTCGATTTAGTTATTAAAAGTCTTCATAAAGTGGGAGGCGACTTCGAGTATAATATCTACGGCACAGGACCTGAAGAGGACAAGTTAAAGGAACTGGTCCGTTCGCTCGAACTCGAAGACAAAATAAAATTTTGGGGTTATATCGACAACGATCTCCTGCCATCAGTTTATTGGAATCATGATCTTTTTTTAATGCCGAGTTACCCTGAGGCTTTCGGACGGGTGTATTTAGAAGCTATGGCAAGTGGAACGCCTGTTGTGGCCTCGAAAAATACGGGAGTAGACGGAATTATATTGAATGGCGTAAATGGCTTCTTAGTCGATCATCTTAATGAAACAGAAATACAGCTTCTTTTGAACAAAATAATTAAGAAGCAACTTTCGCTATCACATTTTGACAAAGAGGCGCGAGACACCGCTGAAAGATTCAACTGGAATAATATTTGTTTAAAGCTTAACGAAATATATCACATCGGCTAAACACAAAAAAAATGAGAATATTGAGTTTAATCCTATGCTTGGCGCTTACTTTAAATTGCACTGTACAAGATGATTTCTTGAAGACGGACTTTGTTGCCGAGTATGATTCAATTGTAAACAGTAAAGACAGAACGACGAACAACTCCCTTTTACAAATTAGGGAGTTCGCGAAAAGTGGAAATCCCAATTGGTTTCTTCGCATCGGCTATTTCATCAACGCGAACAATATAATGTTTCGCGCTACGAACGATTCGAAATATTTGAAGTATAACAGCGAGATAATCTTGGAGATAGACAAGCAGGGAACAAAACTTGAGAAAGGTAGGAAGTGGGTTGCAAAAGTCGCGGCATCTGATCAAAATAGATCCATGAACAACCAGGAATTTATGCTCTACGAAGGTTACTTAATGCGCTACGTGGCGGAATTCGCATATATCATAAAGAGTTTCGGCCTTGAAAAGCAGTTCCCGCAATACTCAAACTTTGTTGCGTTTGCCGAAGACAATTTCAACAAATGGAGGGACCGATCAATCGGTGGATTTAAGGATGAATCTTTACTGTTCGGAATACGAACCCATATGGGAGCTCAATGGGCGACTACTGCTACGTATCTCTCCCTGCTAGTACAAAATCCTGTGCGGAAAGTACTTTACGCCACGATCTACCAAAAATACAACGTACGATTGCGCCGCAATTTCAAAACCGAACGTGTGGACGGAGCTAAATACTACGTATGGAACTCCTCCTGGAATCGCGTATTCTCCAACCAACAACGGCAGAGACAAGCCAAAATAGGAAAGGAAAACGAAATCCAAGACGTAGCCCACGGAAATCACGTAGTCCAATACATTATTGATTCGTATGAGTTGGGAATACCTTTTTGGTCGAATCAGGACTTACAATTGCTTGCTAATACCGTAAAGCTAAAGACATGGAATAAAACAGACAACTCATTTTGGGATACAGTTGATGGGCGAACATCAAATGACTCGACACTAGTCAACACCGGTTGGCGCCAGTCGGACGGGTGGATGAAGCTTATGCTTTACGATCACGACTTATTTTCTATCTACAAGGATTTTTATATTAAAAGCGATGAAGCGAAAAAATCATACCTAAACACACAATTTATCGCAAACTTTGAATACTATAAAAGTAAAGTGCAAAAATAAGACTCTTACGTGGACAAATTTCACATTGGTATAATAGTACCAACTTACAGACCATCAAAATATTTGTATGAGTGTTTAATTTCGATTAAAGAGCAAACAAATGCGGTTAACTACCTGTTAATAGTAATTCTTAATGGGGATAAATCCCCTTATTTTACAGCTATCGAAAGCTTTTTAACCGCCAATTTTCAAGACAACAGTTTGTTGCTCTATTCGAATAGAGCCAGCGTATCACATGCAAGAAATATTGGGTTGGATTCAGCTATTGCAGCAGGATGCCAGGCGATAACATTTGTAGATGACGATGATTTATTGTCCGATAATTTTTTAGCCGGCCTAATTAAAGTATCCAAACCATTACATATTAGTGTAAGCAACGTTATTTCTCGAACCGATGAAGGCACCCTATCACAACGAGACTACATCAACGTGGCGTTTTCGCGAGTGAAAAGCAGTAATCGCAAGTACTCTCAGTTTAAGTATAGAAAGTTTTTTTCTAGCGCTTGTGCAAAGCTCATCCCTGTAGCAGCGATACGCGGCATCAGATTTGACACTAAGTTGAGAAATGGTGAAGATGCACAATTCATGTTCAAACTGGCAAAAAATATCCAGGGTATCACATTAAGTGAAGATGGTTGTATTTATTACCGACGAATAAGGGTAAACTCGGCGAGTCGGAAAGCTAAGCCGTTTAAAGAGAAAATAAAACTAACCTTCTACCTTTGTCTGTCGTATTCCCAGGTCTATCTCGGTAACGCGGAAAAGTATGAGTTCTTTTTTTACCTAAGTCGTGTAGCTGCCTCGATTAGGACATTTATGTTTAAATGATCAATGCACATCCTTTATATTCACCAACATTTTAAAACGCCAGCTGAACCGGGAGGGACTCGGTCTTATTGGATTGCGCAGAAGTTAATCAGCGGCGGACACCAGGTGACAATGCTTGCAAGTAGCTCAACGTACAACAAAAAGATAGAACGTAAAATAGTTGACGGCATCCACCTTGTCTATATAAAGGTTCCGTACGATCAAAAGATGGGCATTTTGCAGCGATTTAAGTCCTTTGTCCGGTTCATGCTTATATCGACTAAAATCGCTTGGGATCAACCAGGAGTGGATATGGTAGTGGCGACGTCCACCCCCCTAACGGTTGGTTTTCCAGCCTTAATATTAAAATGGTTTAAAAGAATTCCTTATGTTTTTGAGGTTCGCGACCTCTGGCCTGAGGTCCCCATTCAAATGCGAGGCTTGAATAATCCCGTCATGCAACGATTCGCGAGATGGTTCGAAAAGACAATATATCGAAACGCTACTCATGTAATTGCCCTATCCCCAGGAATGCAACAAGGGGTCACCAAACATATTCCGATAAGCAGAACGTCCATGATACCAAACATGGCTAAAGTGACGGAATTCTGGCCCAGACAAAAAAACTTTCAATTTATGGAATCTTTGGGGTTATCCCGGGATACTTTTAAGGCGATTCATTTTGGATCTTTGGGGCTCGCGAACGGCGCCGAGTATATAATCGAAGCAGCAGACCTATTAAAAGAGCGAGGCCGGACAGATATTGAAATAATATTTGTTGGAGGCGGAAGCACGGAACAGAAACTAAAAGAAAAAGCGAAAAAACTTGGCTTGGATAATGTTAAATTCCTTGGCGCATTCGCAATGAAGGAAACGTCTGAAATTGTCAACCTTTGCGATGTATCCGTTGTAAGCTTTCTTGATATTCCCATTCTTTATACAAACTCCCCAAATAAGCTCTTTGATTCGTTATCTGCCGGTAAACCTGTTATAGTCAACTCGAGGGGATGGACAAAAGATTTAGTGGAAAAAGAGCAGTGCGGTTTTTTCGTCGACCCTCAACGACCTCAAGAATTAGTTGATTGCATTATTCAATTGCGAGAGAATCCCGATGCGCAGCAACGGATGGGAGCAAATAGTCGTCGTCTCGCTGAAACAAAGTATGATAAATCGATTTTGTGTACCCAATTTTTAACCGTCGTAGAAAACGCCAGGAAGAATGTATAAGAATATCTTTAAGCGTTTAATCGATTTCGCCGCGGCCGTTTTTGCCTTCGTCATATTGAGCCCTTTATTTGTTCTTACCGCCATATGTCTCTTTATTGTCAACCGAGGTCACGTCTTCTTCTTTCAATTGCGGCCTGGAAAAAACGGCAGAATATTCAGGGTAATCAAGTTCAAAACGATGAACGATCGTAAGGATGAGCACGGTAATCTACTCCCTGATGCGGACCGACTCACGGCGGTTGGATCATTCATCCGGAAAGCATCTTTGGATGAGCTTCCTCAATTAATCAACGTCCTCAAAGGCGACATGAGTCTTATCGGGCCGCGCCCTCTTTTGACAGAGTATCTTCCGTTGTATAATAAAACCCAGGCTCGCAGACATGAGGTTCGTCCAGGGATTACCGGATGGGCCCAGGTGAACGGTCGAAATGCCATAAGTTGGGAACAGAAATTCGAGCTGGACGTATGGTATGTGGATAACATTTCCTTTCCTTTGGATCTTAAAATTTTATTTTTGACCGTAACAAAAGTGCTAAAAAAAGAGGGGATTAATCAGGACGGCCAAGCTACTATGGAAAAGTTCAAAGGTAGTAAATCAAGCAGTCTATGAGTGAACACGATTACGAATCGATTAAAGACCGTACTTACTTAATAGGAGCCAGTGGGCATGCTAAAGTAATCGCGGATATTCTGGAAAGCAACAAGCGTTCTGTGACAAGTGTCTTTGATAAAGATCCGTTAATTAAGAAACTGCTTCATTTTGATGTTGCGATACAGCCAGCTGACAATTGGCCACAGGATGGTTACTACCTTATTTGTATTGGTCAAAACGAGATCAGAAAGAAGGTAGCTGCGAGCATCCCGGATAACTTGCTATTCACAACAGCCGTACATCCTTCCGCGAATGTATCGCAGTATGCAACCATCGGAGTAGGGACGGCAGTGATGGCGGGCGCCACCATCAATGTGGGCGTAACTATTGGCAAGCATGTAATTATCAACACCTGTTGTTCTGTCGACCATGAATGTTCCATTGGTGATTTCGTCCACATCTCCCCTAACGCTGCGCTTGCAGGAAACGTTTCAATCGGTGAAGGCACACATGTAGGCATTGGTGCATGTGTCATACAAGGCATCAAAATCGGTAAATGGTGTACGGTGGGAGCCGGCGCCGTTATTATACACGACGTACCTGACGGTTCGACCGTAGTAGGCAATCCAGGAAGAGTGATTAAGCGAAAGCAAATAATAGATTAGATTAAAGACTAGATGAATTCTAAAATCTGGCTCTCCTCCCCGCATATGGGTGGTAGGGAGTTCGAATATGTTAAAGAAGCGTTTGACACCAATTGGATCGCCCCATTAGGCCCGAATGTAAACGGGTTTGAGAAAGACTTAGAGAAATATTTAGGCGAAGCCACTCATGTAGCTGCATTAAGTTCCGGCACAGCAGCCCTTCATCTTGCGTTGGTACAATTAGGCGTAGAAGCCGGAGACGAGGTAATCTGCCAATCAATGACATTTTCCGCTTCGGCCAACCCTATTAAGTATCTAAACGCTATTCCCGTGTTTGTCGACAGTGAACCTGACACGTGGAATATGTGTGCTACAAGCTTGCGGGACGCAATCTCCGACAGGTTGGCAGAAGGGAAAAAGCCGAAGGCTATTATCGTGGTTCACCTTTATGGCATGCCTGCAAACATGGAGGAACTTCTGGCTGTTGCAAGCGAATATCAAATACCGGTCATTGAAGATGCAGCGGAAGCACTAGGCTCTACTTATCGCGGCAAACCCGCCGGTACATTCGGAGACTTTGGCGTGTTGTCATTCAATGGCAACAAGATAATTACAACGTCGGGCGGAGGTGCGTTGGTATCTAAAAATGAGGAGTGGATCAAACACACCCGGTTCTTAGCCACTCAGGCACGTGACGTTGCTCCACATTACCAACATTCTGAAGTAGGCTATAATTATAGAATGAGTAATGTGTGCGCTGGGATTGGACGAGGTCAAATGGAGGTGCTTGATGATCGTGTAAAAAGACGCAGAGAAGTAAATCAATACTATCGAGATTCGTTTCAAGACATTCCCGAGATGGCTTTTCTTACCGAACCGTCGTCTGAATATTTTTCAAATTTTTGGCTGACAACTGTCCTGCTTGATCACCCAAAGGTGAATCGAGAAGATATTCGTTTAGCACTGGAGCAAGAGAATATCGAATCGCGTCCTTTGTGGAAACCTATGCATCTGCAGCCTGTGTTTGAAGGCGCCCATTTTTATGGGCAAGGGGTTTCTAAAAACTTATTCGAAAGGGGTTTATGCTTACCTTCAGGCTCCAATTTGACAGACTCTGATTTGCAAAGAGTGGTGAACACAATAAAGGTATTGTTTTAGTTCAAGGCACGTTTTTTGCACTTACCCCATTTTTCGCTAGTTTAGCCACAAAATACCGAACGGCTTTGACCATGACAAACGCACCCTACAAACTTGCAATCATCTATCTTGTGTCTTTCGTTTTTGTTCTTGGTTATTTGTTTTATCCGCAATCAACCCGAAGCCAAACCATTCCTGTGGGGACGCCTACGTTAGAAGATTTTTATCGTAGGCAACAACTTACGGGCAAGGTAGATTCAACAATTTCTTTTTTGATCCGCCCCGTTAATGGAGGAGCGCTAAGTCAACATACACATCTTCACTATCCTGACAGCAGCCGTTCAGATGTAGTATGGGAAGCAGACAAAGAAAGCTACCTTCAACTGTTACCTTTGGTTTGGCAGAACCAGATAAACAGCACCTACCCCTATGGGTGGAATGACGGTCCCATAATACCCGCAAAAGGCATACAGACGTACCTAAGCGCCGGACTGTTTGCTCGCTACAAGTGGTTTAGTGTACAACTCAAGCCGGAAGTGGTTTTTGCACAGAACGGCAACTACGAGGGATATAGGGGGCCAATTGGCCCCAACAAGCAGTGGTACGATGAAATTGGAAATCGTATAGACATGCCAGAACGCTTTGGCACAGGAAGCTATTCCCGAGCTTTCTGGGGGCAAAGTAGCGTTAGACTCACGCTGGATCCAATTTCTTTGGGAATATCGACAGAGAACCTTTGGTGGGGCCCCGGCATGCAAAACTCAATATTAATGAGCAATACCGCACCGGGCTTCTTTCACTACACATTAAACACAAGCAAACCAGTTAGAAGTTACATCGGATCCTTCGAAGGACAAGTGATCCTAGGTAGATTATCCAAATCCGGCTTCCCGCCATCGTTGATGGGTGACACGGCTAGGCATATGCAATATTTAATGGAAAAACCTGAAGGGAGAAGGTATTTGTCAGGTATTACTTTAAATTACCAACCGCGCTGGATTCCGGGCTTGTTTATAGGAATGAGCAGGGTATATAATACAAATGACGGAATGGAAGGCTCTTTTATCGAAAAGTATTTACCTTTTCTAGAACCATTCACTGCAAACAGCAAGATGGGCCCCGATTCTCTAGATGAGAATATCCCTCGCGATCAAATGATTTCTTTCTTCTTTCGATACCTGATACCTAAAGCAAAATTCGAATTCTATGGAGAATTCGCTAAAAACGACCATGCTTACGATGGACGAGACCTGCAACTTCAACTACACCATACACGTGCCTATACTCTGGGCCTGCGCAAGCTTATTCCATTAGACAACTCTTGGGACGGAAACCTTCAAATTGCAGCAGAGATGACTCAAATGGCTGTGACGAATACTAGGCGAATTCGTTCATCAGGCTCATGGTACATACACACCCAGGTCAGAGATGGCTACACGCATCAGGGTCAGCTTCTTGGAGCGGGTGTCGGACCTGGAGGCAACTTGCAGACCTTGAGTCTTAGCTGGGTAAAACAGCTTAAGCAATTAGGGCTTCAGTTTGAACGGTTCGTACACAACGAAGATTTTGCTACTTGGGTATTACAAGACTTTAATCGGAGTTGGGTCGATGGCAGTATAGCAGCTTTTGGTTCCTGGGATTATAATCGTTTTATTTTCAACGCCCACATACAATATATGCACGCATATAATTACCAATATAACGAACATCAAGACAACGACAACTTGCATCTGAAATTTGGATTGATGTACCGGTTCTAGGTGTTATATAGGCACCACCCTCACTTCAACCGCTCCAGCTTGCCTTTCAGCTTGACCAGACTCTCATAGTCCACTGTATCGCGCGCGACTTGCCGAGCCAGCGCTCCACATCCGCTACGCTAATCTCAAAATCACCCAATAAGATCGATGGTGGACTCACCATTGTATGGAAGCATCAACCCCGATGTAAAAAAAGAATTTGAGTTTATCTACAATTAAAAAAATAATAGAAATGGATATAGCAGATAAAATAAAGTCCGATAAGCCTACATTAATAAATTTTCACGCCACTTGGTGCAGTCCTTGTGTTATGATGAAACCACACATCGAGGAAGCTGCCGAAACATTGGGCGATAAAATACACTACGAGCGTATTGACATTGACCAAAACCGTGATTTGGCAGAACTGTTCCAAATCAGAAGCGTACCCACGACCATTATATTTAAGGACGGAGAAGTAAAATGGCGGCAGTCGGGCATTTTCCCGGCATCTGCTTTGGTAACATTAGTGACAGAACAGTTATAATCAAAAGTTTAACTTTGTAAGCTATTAGCATTGTTGATTACCATCAACCCAAAACACATTTTTCGGTAGTCTTATAAGGGTAGCAATATGGAAGCATTAAATAAAAAACAGCATTGGGAAACAATATATGAAACCAAAAGCCCCGAACAGGTAAGCTGGACACAGGAAGTACCGAAAACTTCACTGGACTTTATTTATTCGTTCGGAGCAGATAAAAAGGCTCGCATTATTGATATTGGCGGTGGCGACAGCAAATTGGTGGATTACCTGCTGGATAACGGTTATGAAAACATAACCGTTTTAGACATTTCAGCCAAAGCCCTGGACAGAGCCAAAGACCGCTTAGGCGACAAAGCCGCAAAAGTAAATTGGGTAGTCAGCGACGTTACCGAATTTGCGCCGGACACGGCTTTCGATATTTGGCACGACAGGGCAACATTTCATTTTCTGACGACCAAAGAACAGGTTGCTAAATACCTCGATATTGCAAGGCAGAGCGTAAACGGCTATATGACCATCGGTACGTTTTCAACAAACGGACCGACGAAGTGCAGCGGGCTGGATATACAGCAGTACGATGAACAAACTTTGACGGCAGAACTGGAAAACGGTTTTGATAAATTAAAGTGCATTACGGAAGACCATACTACGCCATTCAATACCACGCAGAATTTTTTGTTTTGCAGCTTTAAACGACAAATGAATTAAATAATCAGACCGGAGCGCAATGGATAAGAAGATATTGATTGTAGGGATTGGCGGTGTGGGTGGATATTTTGGCGGTTTACTTGCCCTATATTTCCACGAGCGAAACGATGTATCTGTTTACTTTATGGCAAGAGGCGAAAACCTCAAAGCGATACAACAAAACGGTTTATTGGTCGCAAAAGGAGATACCCGGTTTTATGCCCATCCCGACAGGGTTTCGGACAACCCTTTGGATTTCGGAAAAGTAGATTACATCATCCTTTGCACCAAAAGCTATGACATTGAAGCAACCGCACAAAGGTTAAGCAGTTGTATAAAAGACGATACCGTTTTTCTGCCATTGCTCAACGGTGTGGACAGTGCCGAAAAGATAAAGGCAATGTACCTCGATAACCTCATTGCCGACGGCTGCGCCTATATTATTTCCCGGCTGGTCGCACCCGGTCAGGTACAGAATTTGGGGAATAACCAAAACATCATTTTCGGTGTACAACATACCGATGATGCCCGTTTGGATTTCTTAAACGAAGCGTTCCGGCAAGCAGGCGTTGAGGCAACGCTTACAAAAGATATTGCCGCTAAGATTTGGGAGAAGTTCATCTTTATATCGGCTACGGCTACCATTACTTCGTATTACAATAAAACCTTTGGCGGTATAAAGCAATGCGAAGATTGCAGCAAAGATTTACGCCAGCTTATAGACGAGTGCTGCCTTGTAGCCCAACACAAAAACATTGCTTTGCCTGCTGACATTAAAGAAAGGGTATGGAATAAGTTTTTAGACCTTTTGCCCGAAGCCACTACTTCGATGCACTCCGATTATCTGGCAGGCAAAAAACAGACGGAAGTACAATCATTGACCGGATATATCGTAGCGCAAGCCGACAAGTATCATATTGAAGTACCTAAATACAGGGAAATGTACCATCGGCTTGTCAATAAGTAAACCCTTAAAAAAACTGAAGAATGGAAGAACTGGAACAGATTGCAGAATTTAAGTCTTCGCCCGAACTGATAGCGAAGCTCTATCAATTCGGCATCCGCAAAACGTATGAAGCCGGAAGCATCATCCTGAATGAAAACGCTTCCATACGCTCCATTCCTATTGTTACCAAAGGAACGCTGAAAGTTATCCGCACAGAGGAAGACGGCAGGGAAATTCTGTTGTATTACATCAAAGCCGGAGAAAGCTGCATTATGTCTTTTTTGGGCGGTATGCACAATGAAACCAGCAAGGTAAAAGCCGAAGTGGAAGAAGATGCCGAAATCCTTTTTCTGCCGATGGATAAAGTCGCATTGTTCATCAAAGAATACCCGCAATGGCTGGAATATATCTTTCGTTTGTACCACAAGCGTTTCGAGGAATTGTTGGAGATTGTCAATGCCATCACTTTTAAAAAGATAGATGACCGCTTACTGGCTTTGCTCCGCAAGAAGCAGGAACTTACCGGAAACAATATCCTGAACATTACCCACGAACAGTTAGCCAATGAATTGGGTACTGCCCGTGTAGTCGTTTCCCGTCTGCTCAAACAGTTGGAAGAAATGGGAACCGTTCGATTGGGCAGGAACAAAATCACCCTTATGTAACAAATGTAACTGTACAGGTTTTTGAATTGGTGCAAATTTGTAGTATCAATTCAAGAACTTTATGGATATAGCGGGGTATTCGGCATCTATTTTTATTGGTATTTCTTTAGGGCTAATCGGCGGCGGCGGCAGTATTCTTACTGTTCCGGTGCTGGTTTACCTGTTCAGCCTCGATGCGGTGCTGGCTACCGCTTATTCTCTTTTTATCGTTGGCGCAACGAGCGTTGTCGGCTCACTTTCCTATTTCAAAAAAGGATTGGTCAATATCAAAACAGCTATCGTTTTCGGTATTCCGTCCATAGCTGCTATTTTTCTCACAAGAGAATATATACTTCCCGCTATCCCGCAGCACGTCTTCACTATCGGGAGCTATACCGTAACCAAAAACATTTTACTGATGCTGCTCTTTGCCGTACTGATGATTGTAGCATCGTACAGTATGATAAAGAAAGACAGGCAGAAAAATGAGGAAGCCCTGCAAAATCAGTCGCTCCATTACCTCCAAATTCTTTTACAGGGAATTTTTATCGGCGTAATTACGGGGCTGATTGGCGCAGGTGGCGGCTTCCTGATAATACCTGCTTTGGTAAACCTGCTGAAATTGCCAATGAAAACAGCCGTAGGCACATCATTGGTTATCATTTCCATCAATTCATTAATGGGCTTTTTGTTTTCCCTGTCGCATACTTCAGTACAGTGGGGATTTTTACTAAGCATTGCCGCTATTGCCATTATCGGCATCCTCATAGGCAGCTACCTTTCTACTAAAATAAAAGCGAACAAGCTAAAGCCCGCTTTCGGTTGGTTTGTGCTGGTTATGGGCATCTATATAGTTATCAAAGAAACATTGTTACACTAAAATCATTGTCATTATGGAAAAGCATTTTCAAATACTCATCATTGGCGGAGGTACGGGCGGCATTATGACTGCTGCGCAATTAAAGAACAAGCTACCGGATTTATCCGTTGCCATTATAGAACCCTCCGAAAAACATTACTACCAGCCCGCCTTTACATTGGTAGGTGCAGGCACTTACAAAATGGAGAACACTATAAGGCAGGAGGCATCGCTCATTCCCTCCGGCGTGGAATGGATTAAAGACAAGGCAACCGCATTCCTGCCCGAAGAAAACAAGGTAGCAACGGAAAAAAGTGGCAGCATCGGTTATGATTACTTAGTCGCTGCTCCGGGGCTTGTGTACGACCTTTCGATGATAGCGGGCTTAGAGGAAGCCCTTGCCAAAGGCGTGGTTTGCAGCAACTATATAGACCCCGAATACACTTGGAAATGTTTGCAGGATTTCAAAGGCGGCAACGCCATTTTTACGCAACCTACCACGCCTATTAAATGTGGCGGCGCACCGCAGAAGATTATGTATCTGGCAACAGAATACTTTAAAAAGAAAGGATTGGGCAAGAAAACAAATGTGGTATTCGCTACGCCCGGTTCGGTTATTTTCGGCGTAAAAGTAATAGCCGAAACACTGATGAAAGTTATCCATAGGCATAACATTCATTTCAAACCGTTCTATGCTCCGGTAAAGATAGACCCCGATAAGAAGATTGCTTATTTCCAAAATATCGCACCCGACGAAAACAAATGTGTGGTCAATGAGGGCAATGTTTTAGGCGAACGAATACAGGGGCAATCGGTCATTGAGATACCGTTTGATTTCCTGCATTTGGCTCCGCCGCAGGTTGCACCCGAATTTGTGAGAAAATCGGGCTTATGCAACGAAGCAGGTTGGCTGAATGTAGATATTAACAGCTTGCAACATAAAACATACCCCAACATTTTCGGATTGGGCGACGTAGCGGCATTGCCAACGGCTAAAACAGGCGCAGCCATTCGCAAGCAGGCTCCGGTCGTTGTAGATAATATCCTGAAATTACTTGCCCACAAGCCCGCAGACAACAAGTCGTATGACGGGTATTCCTCTTGCCCGTTGGTTACAGGTTACGGTAAAATGGCACTCGCAGAATTTAACTACAAGAGCGAATTTACACCCGACCCGATGCTGAAATATATGTTGTTGTTCAACAGCTACAAAGAGCATTGGCGGCTGTGGCTGCTAAAGAAATATATGCTCCCTTATATGTACTGGCACAAAATGATGAAAGGGAAAATGTAATCTTCCTTATGTAACCAAAGTAGCTGTACAGGAGAAATAAGTAACGGAAATTTGCAGTATTAAAAAGAATGATAACGATAAAAATAAATCAGTATGTTTTTTCAACACGTTTATGATAAGAGTTTGGCACAGGGCAGCTATGTAGTAGGCTGTCAGGCTACGGGCGAGGCAATCGTGATAGATGCCCAAAGGGATATAGATGTATATCTTGACATTGCAAAGCAGAACAACCTCCGCATTACACACATTACCGAAACCCACATACACGCCGACTTTCTTTGCGGCTCACGGGAACTGGCTGCCGTTACAGGAGCAACGATGTATCTTTCGGATGAGGGCGGCGAAGACTGGCAATATCAGTTCCCGCACAAAGGGCTGAAAGACGGAGATAAAATTAAAGTCGGCAACCTTACACTGGAGGTAATGCACACGCCTGGTCACACACCCGAAAGCATCAGCTTTTTACTGACCGACCATCCGGCAACGGACAAGCCCGTTATGGTATTCACAGGCGATTTTGTTTTTGTAGGCGATATTGGTCGTCCTGATTTGTTGGAGAAAGCCGCAGGGCTTATCGGTACAAAAGAAGCCGGAGCCACACAGATGTTCCAATCGCTGAAAAAGTTTGCCGCATTGCCCGAATATGTACAGGTATGGTCGGCACACGGAGCAGGTTCCGCCTGTGGTAAGGCTTTGGGAGCAGTGCATAGCTCTACCGTTGGTTATGAAAAAATCCGTAATTGGGCATTACAGTATGGCGAAGATGAAAAAGGATTTACCGAGTACCTGTTAGCCGACCAGCCCGAACCGCCTAAATATTTTGCGATGATGAAGCACCTCAATAAAGTGCCTCGTACCTTATTGATAGAAGTTCCGAAACACCCGAAGCTATCCAAAGAACAATTTTTGTCTGCCTATGAAAAAGGCATTAAGGTTATAGATACCCGCAATAAGGTAGATTTTGCCAAAGGCTTTATTCCCGGCAGCCTCAACATTCAGGGCAATAATTCTTTTTCTACGTGGTGCGGCTGGCTGCTGAACTATCAGGAGCAGTTTATATTAGTGGCTGATGACCACCAAATGGAAGACCTGACCCGTAAGCTGATGCGCATCGGCTTAGACAACATTTACGGTTACATTTCAGCAGTAAACGATTTGGGTATAGAAATCCAAACAGCAGATGTAATTTCTTTGGACGAATTTAAACCCTACATCGGACAGGATAATGTACAGATAGTAGATGTTCGGGGCGCATCGGAATATGAAGCGGGACACATTGAGAGAGCAGATAATGTCTTTGTGGGAACCTTGCCGGACAATCTCGATAAAATCAGTAAAGACAAGCAGGTAGTTATTCACTGTCAGGCGGGCGACCGTTCGGCGGTAGCTTATTCCATTCTTGCTAAAAACGGTTTTGAAAACGTAAAGAACTTTTCGGGCGGGATGAAAGAATGGTTAGCCGCAGAGGGTAAAACAATCGGGTGCAGCGAAGCATCGTGTATCAACGCTTAAATTTAAGACTATGGGATTTTTTTCAGCCTTATTCGGCAACACAGATAACAGCCAGCTTACCGAAGCGATTAAAGACGGAGCTTATTTGGTAGATGTGCGCACACCAGCCGAATTTGCGGACGGCAGCGTTAAAGGAGCCGTAAACATTCCGTTGGATAAAGTGCCGACGGAACTATCAAAATTCAAGGGCAAGGAAAATATCGTTGTCTTTTGCAGAAGCGGGAATAGAAGCGCACAGGCAAAAAGCATTTTGGAGCAGAGCGGCTTTCAGAATGTGGTCAACGGTGGAACGTGGCAAAATGTAAATCAAGTGGTCAATCAGGAAAACAAACAGTAATGAAAGAATATTTGAAGAATTGGAATTTTATGCGGGTGCTGCGACTGGCATTGGGCATTTTCGTTATCGTACAGGGCATAATGGCAAAAGAATGGTTGCTCGTAGGATTGGGCGGTTTGTTCTCCCTGATGCCCTTAATGAACATAGGTTGCTGCGGCGTATCGGGCTGCAATGCACCCGTTCCCAAAAGCAATAAAAAGATAGAAGATATAACGTATGAAGAAGTTCACTAAAAAATACCTGTTTACCCTGATAGGTGCAATTATCGGCGCAGCCTCAGGCTTCCTGTATTGGAAATTTATCGGGTGCAGCACAGGAAGTTGTGCCATTACTTCCAACCCGGTTAACAGTACCCTTTACGGTGCGGCTATGGGCGGGTTGCTGCTATCAACATTTAAAAAAGACAAAAAACAATATGACGTTTCAGGAGATAATCAACAGCGATAAGCCCGTATTGGTAGATTTCTTTGCCGAATGGTGCGGACCCTGCAAAATGATGTCGCCCATTCTCGAAGAATTAAAACAGCGTATAGGCGATAAGGCGAACATCATAAAAATTGATGTGGACAAGAACCCGCAGGCAGCAACAGCGTATCAGGTACGGGGTGTACCTACGCTCATTATATTTAAGCAGGGAGAAATACGCTGGCGGCAATCCGGCATTTTCCCGGCAAATGAATTGGAAAGATTGATTAACGAAAACATATAAAAGCATAAATGTTAGAATTTTTAAAACAACCGTGGGCTTGGTACGTTGCTGGCCCGTTGGTCGGGCTGACCGTACCCTTACTATTAATTATCGGCAATAAATCATTTGGTATCAGTTCCTCATTACGGCATATATGCGCATCCTGTATGCCTGCGGGTATTCCGTTCTTTAAATACGATTGGAAAAAAGAAGCGTGGAACTTGTTTTTCGTATTCGGGATATTCTTAGGCGGAGCCATCGCCATTAACTTGCTGTCAAATCCGGCTCCTATCGAGGTCAATCCCACATTAGCGCAGGAATTGGCAGGCTACGGCATTACCAACTATAATAATCTAATACCTGAAGATATTATCAACTGGCAATCGTTGTTTACCCTCAAAGGGTTCATCCTGATGGTAGCCGGAGGCTTCTTAGTAGGCTTCGGCACACGCTATGCGGGAGGCTGTACAAGCGGACACGCCATTATGGGATTGTCCAATTTACAGTTGTCCTCGCTGATTGCCACCATTTGTTTTATGGTGGGCGGTTTCATTATGGCAAACCTCATTTTACCGTTTATACTTTCACTATAACTCCGACAAAAAATGCAGCAAAATACAGATACAGAAAAAGACTTACAGCTTCGTGAACTGGATGCGATGTGTGTAAACGAAAGCCGTTTGCAACACAAATGGTATCATAATCTCAAATACTTGGTTATCGGCATACTCTTCGGTATTGTCTTCGTAAAATCGGAAGTCGTAAGCTGGTTCCGCATACAGGAAATGTTTCGCCTGCAATCGTTCCATATGTACGGTATTATCGGCAGTGCGGTTGTTACGGGTATGATTTCCGTTTTCCTGATAAAGAAATTCAACATCAAGACCATTTACGGCGAGCCCATTAAAATTGCACCTAAAACATTCAATAAAGGGCAAATCTTTGGCGGGTTGATATTCGGTTTGGGTTGGGCAATGACAGGAGCCTGCCCCGGTCCGTTGTTTGCACAAATCGGAACAGGGGCTACCGTTGTTGCCGTAACCCTGTTGAGTGCCATTGCAGGCACTTGGGTGTACGGTCTGCTAAGAGAGAAACTGCCGCATTAATCAACGCTTATGTATCGGTTTAAAAGATTGCTGATAACAGCAATGTGGCTTGCTATTGCCCAAACTTTGACCGCACAGCATCATAATAATGCTTGGTTCCGCAGCACATTGAGCATTCCTTTGAAAGAAAAAATAAAGACGGATGCAGAGTTTCAGCACAGGCGGCAAAGCGGATTTCAAAACGGGAATATGCTGGATAACAACCTGATGTTTACATTCAGGAATTGGGTACACTACCAGCATAACCCAAACCTAAAGTTTTCCGTTTCGCCGTTTGCCTATTTTTCCCATTACCGCATTATCCAGGATAAAGCAGATAACGAGGCTGCACCCAACAGCGAGGTACGGTTTTCAGTAGCGGAAGAGTTACAGCACAAAATATACAGGCGCATTTACCTTGTGAACAGGAATGCTTTGGAATACCGTATTATCCACAACCAGCAATCTAACATCACAAGGTTCCGCACACGTTTCGGCGGTCGGTATGAAATGACCGAACACCTTAAACTAACCGTATTTGACGAGTTCTTTATCAACATAGCAGGAACGTCTGCCGAATATATTCCCGACCATAACAGGATAGGTCTAAACATTGAATACAGCGTTTTACCCAACCTGAAATTTGATGTCGGCTACATTTACCTTATCCGGTTCGCCGTTCCCGCTGCATCGGGCAATATCAGGTTATACGAAAACAATATGTTCCTGAACGTGACCTATCAATTTAAAAACGACAGGAAGAAGCACCGCCAATCATTTGCGTTATGTAACAAAAGTTACAGTACAGGTAATACAGATAGTCTAAATTTGTAGGTTACGAATTTCTAAAAATGTTTGATTATGCTAACCAAAGCAAAGTTTACGACTATCGTAGCCGTATTTGTATTGTTGTTTTTACAGGGAAATAAATTGCAAGCCCAAAGCTATTTTTTTGAGCGGGTATATGATGAAACGCTGGCACAGGCAAGTTTTGTGATAGGCGATTTGCAGACCAAAGAAGCCATTGTTATTGACCCGAAGCGGGACATAGATACTTACTTGGAGATTGCTAAAGCCAACAATCTCCATATAACCAAAGTAGCTGAAACGCATATCCACGCAGATTTTTTAAGCGGTTCCCGTGAACTGGCAGCCGTTACAGGTGCGGGGCTGTTCCTGTCCGACGAGGGCGGAACAGACTGGCAATACGAGTTTCCGCACACAGGGCTGAAAGACGGAAGCGTTATTACAATCGGGCAGGTAGCACTGAAAGTAATGCACACACCCGGACATACGCCCGAAAGCATTACTTATTTGGTAAGCGATACCAAAGTTCCCGCTACGCCTCAAAGAGCCATTACCGGAGATTTTATTTTTGTGGGCGATGTAGGTCGTCCCGACTTATTGGAAAAAGCAGCCGGACAGGTCGGCTCGCAGGAGATAGGTGCAAAACAGTTGTATGCTTCCATCAAAAAATTTTCCAAACTGCCCGATGATTTGGAAATATGGGCAGGACACGGAGCAGGTTCATTTTGCGGTAAAAGCCTAAGCACCATTCCGCACTCAACCTTAAAGGAAGAAAAGCAGAACAGCAAAGCCTTTCAGTTTAAAAATGATGAAAAAGGATTTGTACAATACATCTTGGACGGACAGCCGACCCCGCCCAAATATTTTGCCGTGATGAAGCACCTTAATAAAGTAGAACGCCCTTTGCTGGTACAGGTTCCCATACACCCGAAGCTCGACCAGACGGCATTTCAAAAAGCCATAGATAACAAATTGCTGATTATTGATACCCGAAGCAAAGATGAGGTTGCCAAAGGACACGTTACAGGTAGCCTGCATATTGAAAACGGAAAATTACTGTCCACTTGGGTAGGCTCTTTGGTAGATTATCAACCGCAAATCATATTGATAACCGATGAAAGCCACACGGAAGATGTAACCCGTAAGCTGATGCGTATCGGGATGGACAATATCTACGGCTTTGTAACCGACTTGGATAAAATGAACGTGAGTTTGGAAAAATCAGACCTTGTTACCGCCGAAGAACTGAAAAAGCATTTAGGTAAAAACGATGTGCAAATCTTCGATGTGCGCACCGAAAGCGAATACCATAACGGACATATCAAAGGCGTGGAAAATATGGTACTGACTTCGCTGGAAAACAATTTAGACAAAATCAGCAAAGACAAACCTGTTATTGTGCATTGCCAAAGCGGGGTTCGTGCTGCAATGGCATATTCCATACTGAAAAGAAACGGCGTGAAAAACCTCAAAATCTATTCGGGAGGCATTAACGAATGGACAGAAAAAAAGAATGAATTGGTTAAATAAATGGTTGTATTATCGAAAAGAGGTGTTATCAGCACCTCTTTTCATAACATTGCACTATTGAGAAAAATAATGGTACTTATCGGCAAACTTCTTTGTATTTCATTGTTTTTCGTGTTAAAAAAGTATAAAACAAGTACAACGGCTTGCACCCTTTATCAAATAAAACTATTTTTGTAGATTGATGGACAAGACTATACCAAATATTTTAGCGAATTGTAAGCGATACTTCTTAGTGTTCGCTGCAATGCTTTTGGTATTGCTTACGTCCTGTGCCGTCAAAACAAGCATCAAGAACTTAGCTGGTATTCCCACCAAAACAGAACGGGGCGTACCAAAAGGCAACCAAAATTTTTCTACAAACACACTTGAAAAATGTGCGCAGTTTGATGCTTCAGATACACAAATCGTTCAAAAGGTTTCTTTTAATGCGAACGATTTACTGCCTGCCGTTATCTTTACGGCTGCATTCTTTTTTCTATTTGGCTTACGCCCTGTAAGCAAAGAAAGCAAACACCCGCTTTACAGTGGTAGCGGGAAAATCCGGAGTTCTATTCCCATCTTTCTCGAATACCGGAAACTTATCATTCATTACGCCTGCTAATTCTCTTTTTCCCTGTTGATCGCACCTGTTCAACGGGACGAATTTCTATTGATTTCATTTTAAAATAATCTAAGGTCGCCGCTTGCGACCTGTCCAAAATTTGTAGAGTAATATGATAAAACATATTAGGACAACCACATTATTGTGGTTAGCCATTGTTGCTACGTTTCCACTATATGCACAGCAACAAAAGGAACATACTTTAGGCAGCCTGTGGTCTAAAGTCCAAGAAAACTATCCGGGCGTTGGGGCAAAAACATCGGCGATTGATGCCGCCAAGTTCAACCGACGGGCGGTTAAGGGCAAGATGCTCCCACAGGTAAACGCACAGGCACAGAATACTTACGGAACTTACGAGGGAAGCGAAGGAGCGTTTTTCCCTCAGGCAGGCTTTTTCAATGTGAGCGGTTCGGCAGTACCACGGGACGGTAGTTCTACGGCTGCCAATACCTTTGGCTCCGCCATTGTTCAATGGGAAGTGTTTTCTTTTGGAAAGCTTCGCAAGCAGAACGAGGCTGCGGGCGCATTGTATAACAAATCGGTCAGTGATAAAGATGCTTATTTGCTCAACCTGAAAAAGACATTATCCGAAAGGTACATTGGTCTGTTATACAATGATGCCAAACTGCAATGGGCAGAGAAGAATGCAGAACGCCTGGACGATATTCGTAAAATAACGTCGGGCTTGTCCGCTTCCGGTTTACGACCTGCGGCAGACAGCCTGCTCGCATCATCATCGTATGTGCAGGCAATGGGCGAACACGATAAATGGTTTGGCTTTAAAAATGCCGCATACATCAAGCTATTGGAACTGTACGGCAATGATACCATTAATTATACCGCATCTGCCAACCGCTTTGGCAACCCCGCAGAAAATGGCTTAAACAAGGTCAATACCATTAATCCCACGCACCCCATTTTAGATGCTTTGGATAAGCAATCGGAGTATTACACGTTGAGCGGAGAAGCGCAAAAAAGGTCTTCTCTGCCCGCTATCAACCTGTTGGGCGGTTATGCTTATCGGGGTACGGGCATCAGCCCTAACGGAACAGTATCGGGAGCCTGGAAAGACGGCTTTAATAATACGACCAATAATTTTTTGGCGGGTATCGCCATTACGTGGAATTTGACCAGCCTGCATACCAACCGTATGAAAGGCGAGCAGCTTTTTAAAGAAGCGGAAAGCACCAAATTATTGCATTCACAGTACCTGCAGGCGATGCAGGCGGATTTATCCGCTTCGCAGGCAAAAATAATTCAGCAGTATGAACAACTCCAGAAAACAAGGCTTGCCGTACAGCAGTCGCAGGATGCATACAATATGTACCTCGCAAGGTACAAAAGTGGATTAATCACGTTGAGCGAACTGTTACAGATACGCATCTTGCTCGAACAGGCGGAGAACGCCCATATCGAGGCTTCCCGTGATTATTGGGTATTGCTGGCTTACGAAGCGGAGCTTACTGCCGATTTCGACTTTTTGTTTAACAACCTTTAATTAATCGTATATGAACATTATAAGATTTGCATTAAGAAAGCCTATTGCGATTATGGTTGTCGTACTTGCGATAGCTTTCTTTTCCTACAATACCGTAAAAAAAATAAACGTAGATATATTTCCCGAAGTGGAATTGCCTGCGATGTACGTTGCTATGCCTTACGGTGGGCTGTCCCCCGCATATATGGACGGCTTTATGGCAAACGAGTTCCAAAAGGTACTCCTGTTCGTGAGTGGCGTAAAAAATATTGATTTTAAAAGTGTGCAGGGCTTAACCCTGATGAAGCTGACCTTTTATCCCGGAACCGATATGTCACAGGCTGCCGGGGAAGTATCAACGTCCGTTTCACGGGCAATGGGCTTCCTGCCGCCCGGAGCCGTTCCCCCGATGGTGGTGCGGTTCGATGGCAGTTCGCTTCCGGTAGGTAACCTTGTTTTTGAAAGCGACCAGCGTTCCGTTAATGAAATACAGACATTGGCACTGACCAAAATCAGACCGATGTTCGTACAAATTCCGGGTATTACTTCCCCTGCGCCTTTTGGCGGTAACATCCGTTCCATTGTCATTAACATTGACCCCGAAGCGATGCAGGCGAACGGGTTAAGTCCCGAAGATATTACAGTAGCCATTACTAAAAACAGTCTTCCGTCGCCTGCCGGAAATATCCGCATAGGCGATGAAAACCTGATGGCTCCCATTAACTCCATCGCCAAAGGACCGGACGAGCTATTGAAGACCCCTGTAAAAACAAGTGATAACCGTACCGTATATGTGGGCGATGTTGCCCGTGTAGAAGACGGCGCAGACCAGACCGTAGGTTACGCTTTGATAAACGGCAAACGTTCGGTTTACCTGCCTATTATTAAAAAGGCGGATGCTTCCACATTGGATGCTGTGGAGAACCTTAAGGCTGCCATTCCTATGCTGAAAGACCAGTTGCCCGAAGATGTAAAGGTGAGCTATGAATTTGACCAATCGAGTTATATCGAACGCTCACTTTCCAACCTTATCCACGAGGGGATATTGGGAGCGGTTTTCACAGGATTGGTCATATTATTGTTCTTAGGCGATACACGGGGAGCCATCATTGTTGTATTTACTATTCCGATTGCCATTCTTACGGCAGTTACGACATTGTATCTTTTCGGGCAGACCATCAATATTATGACGTTGAGCGGTCTTGCCCTGTCCATCGGTATTCTCGTAGATGAAGCCACGGTAACGATAGAGAATATACACCAGCATATGGAAATGGGCAAGCCCAAACAGCGGGCTATTGTAGATGCCCTGCTTGAAATCTCTATCGCTAAATTGCTGATATTGCTCTGTATTCTTGCGGTACTGACCCCTGCCTTTATTATGACGGGCATACCCAAAGATATGTTTATGCCTTTGTCGATGGCAGTCGCTTTTGCAATGATTGCCTCCTTTTTGGCTTCGCAGACCTTTGTGCCGATACTGGCAAACTGGATGATGAAGAACAAGCACAACACAGAAGCCAATACGCCGAGAAAGCGGGCTTTCTTTGATAAGTTCCGTGTCAACTATTCCTACCGTATGCGTAAATGGCGGGCCAAAGCCGCGCCGCTTTTTGTAGTGTACCTGCTGGTGGCAGGTGCTATCGCAGGCTTACTATTGACCGTTGTGGGTACGGATGTAATGCCTGTTTCCAATAACGGCGATTTTCAGATGCGCATACAGGCTCCGCAGGGGAGCAGGATTGAAAAAACAGAACGGATAGTCAAAGAGATTACCGAAGATATTAAAGCTGAACTGCCTGAAAACGGATTGAATATTACTTCCGCGTTTGTCGGGATGCACCCCGCAGGTTCGCCTATCAACCCGATATTCCTTTTCAGTAATTCATCCCATGAAGCGGTATTGCAAGTATCCGTTAACCAGGAAGTGTACGGCGGTTCAATGGAAGATTTTAAAGAGAAAGTCCGCAATAAGATCATTGAAAAGCACCCCGAAGTCGCTTTCAATTTTGAACCGATGGAGCTGACCGAAAAAATTATGGGACAGGGCGCAATGACCCCTATTGAAGTCAAAGTAGGTGCAGGTCAGGTAAAAGGTGCTTATGCACACGCATCAAAGATTGAAGCCAACCTTAAAAAAGTGCCTTACCTGCGTGATGTCCGCATTGCGGAACCTATTGCTTATCCGAGTATGGAAATCGAGGTAAACCGTGACCTTGCCGGACAGTTCGGGCTGACGATGCAGGATATTACCCGCAGCCTTGTTACGGCTACCTCATCTACCCGTTTTACGGACAAGAACCTTTGGATTGACCCCAAATCGGGATTGGTATTCCAAACGCAGGTACAGATACCGGAGGGCATTATGTCGGAGGAAAGATTGCGGTCGCTTCCTTTGAAAGGGGGAAGTCTTCGCCCTGTACTGGAAGATGTGGCGACCATACGCAGGGTTACGGCTCCGGCACAGGTCAACCGTAAGGGACCGAACCGTTATGTAACCATTGTTTCCAATGTGTATGGAAAAGATTTGGGTACAGCTTCCCGTGCAGTGAAGCAAGCCATTAAAGATGCGGGAGAACCGCCTCGTGGTACAACCATTTGGACAGAGGGAACATTGCAGCTATTGGATGATACATTGGGAAGTCTTTTGGCAGGTTTGGGCGTAGCCATTATTGCCATATTCCTGATGCTTTCGGCTTATTACCAATCATTCAAAGTGCCATTAATTATTCTTTCGGTATTGCCTGCTGTGATTGCGGGAAGCCTTATCTTACTTTTCCTCACAGGCAGTACGCTCAACCTGCAATCCTATATGGGTATTATTATGTCTCTTGGGGTATCGGTTTCCAATGCGGTATTATTGGTCAATCAGGCGGAATATTACCGCAAAAAATTACTCCTGAAACCTGCCAACGCTTCGAGGCTTGCAGCTTCGTCAAGGTTAAGACCTGTAATAATGACCGCAGCAGCGATGCTTGCCGGAATGTTGCCGATGGCAATGGGCTTGGGCGATGGAGCAGAGCAGGTCGCACCTTTGGGGAGGGCGGTTATCGGCGGGCTGATTGCCTCTACCGTTACCATCCTTTTATTGGTTCCGCATTTCTTTTCTTCCCTGATGTCGAGGACTAAAGTCATTAGCCCGTCGTTAGACCCTGATGATTGCGAGAGCAGGTATTACGCAGAACAATCCGGTAAATAAACGATATAATAAACTTTAAAAATTAGCATTACAATGTATCAAAGCATTTCAATAAATAGAAAATCAACAACCCTACTGGCATTGACCACATCGCTGGTATTGGTGCTTTCGGCTTGTTCCCAAAAAGAGCAGGAAAAAGGACAGGCGCAAAAGGGGCAGCCTACATCCGTGAATTATAAGACGGCTCCTGTACAGGTCATCAATCCCGAATACGAAATATCCGTTCCGGCAGAACTGAAACCATTTGAGCAGGTAGCGGTGTATGCAAAAGTTACGGGATTTGTACAACGGATGTACGTAGATAGAGGCGACAGGGTGCGCAAAGGTCAGCTTTTGGCGGTACTGGAAGCCCCCGAAATGGAACAGCAGTACCTTTCCGATAAATCCAACGAGCAAAAGGTACACAGTGATTACCTGTATGCAAAACAGGCGTATGAGCGGCTGTTAGATGCTTCCAAAACAACGGGAGCAGTAGCGGATATTGAGTTGGACAGGGCTAAAAGTGCAATGGAAAGTGCCAAATCCGCTTACGATGCCTCCAAAGCAGGTACGGCACATTCGTCACAGTTAAAGCAGTATCTACGCATTACAGCACCGTTTGACGGTGTGATTACCGAGCGGAATGTTTCGGTCGGCGCATTGGCAGGTACAGGAAGTAATACGCCCCTGTTTATGATAGCACAGAGCAATAAGCTCCGCTTGACCTTATCCCTGCCCGAACGACACGCATCATCGGTGTACGAGGGTATGCCTGCCACGTTTACGGTCAGTTCACAGCCCGGAAAGACATTTGATGCCAAACTTTCCCGCACATCGGGATTGCTCGACCAGCAAGACCGTTCGCTTACACTGGAATTTGACGTAAGCAACCCGTCGGGCGAATTGCTGGGCGGCGATTATGCACAGGTAAAGCTGAAATTAAAACGTAAAAGCCCGTCGAATTGGGTGCAGACCAAGAGCGTATTAAATACGCAATCGGGAACCTATGTTTTAACGCTGAACAACGATGAAGTAAAACGGATTGCCGTAAGTGAGGGCGTTCGTTTAGATACGCTGACAGAGGTCTTCGGTAATCTTTCTCCAGCCGATAATATCATTATGAAACCATCGGAAGAAATCAAAGAGGGTAAAATCAAAAAATAAGATTATGAAAATGAACATTAAAAAAATAGCCCTGCTCCCGCTAATAGCGATTACGGGATGGGCATACGCAGCAATCAATGGCAATGCCATTGACGGTAGTATGACCGCAAAACAAGGCACTAATGGCGAAAAGCCGTTAGTGTCTAATACGCAGCAAACGCCTGATTTAAAGTTTAAGGACGAAAACGGCAAAACCATTTCGTTACACTCGTTAAAAGGTAAAGTTGTCTTTATCAATCTATGGGCAACGTGGTGTCCGCCTTGCATTCACGAAATGCCCTCTATTAACGAACTGCGGAAGACCTTTAAGGACAATAAAGATTTGGTATTCCTGATGGTTGATGTGGACGGGAAAATAGAAAAGTCAAAAGAGTGGATGAAAAAGAAAAAATTTGACCTGCCTGTACACGTTCCCGACGGCGAGATACCCCGTGAGCTATTCACTGGCTCTATCCCCACTACCATTATCGTAGATAAGCAAAACAACATCATCGGCAGGCAGGTGGGCGGCGCAGACTATTCGTCAAAGGAAGTCATCGACCTGATGACGAAACTGTTAAACGAAAAACAGGTAGCAACAATTAATAAAAATAATTAGCAACACTTAAAAGATAATACAATGAAAAGGATAATATTTTTTGTGGCATTCTTATTCATAAGTGCCGCATCATTCGGACAAATACTAAAGCCTGTAAAATGGTCGTATGCTTCAAAACGTATCAACGATAAAGAAGCGGTGCTGCTGTTAAAGGCAACGATAGACAACGGCTGGCATATCTATTCACAAACGGTTCCGAAAAATGGTCCGCAGCCGACAAGTTTTTCTTTCCTTTCGTCGAAAGCCTACCAATTAAACGGAAAGGTTCAGGCGGCTAAACCTACCGTGAAGCACGACCCGACTTTTGATATGGAAGTAGGCTATTATGAAAAATCAGTAGTGTTCCAGCAAAAGGTAAAACTAACAGGCAATTCGCCTACGGTAAAAGGTACGCTTACCTATATGGTTTGTAACGACAAGCAATGCTTACCGCCTGAAGAAGTGGCGTTCAGCATTCCTGTAAAATAAAAGGATATACTATGAGATTAATAGCGAAAATATTAACGGTACTATTCATTAGTGGTTTGATGGCTGTTACTGCAAATGCGCAGACGGACAGCCTCGTATCGTATGATGATGTGGAGTTTACGGAAATAACGGAGCAGCAGCCCGTTCAGCAGGACAGTATCGCAGCATCCAAGCCGGAAACTTCGCTAACAAAAGATAACGAGGCAACATTGCAAAAGAATGAAGCCACAACGGATAAAGGTTCCTTATGGGCAATCTTTATTGCGGGTTTTATTGGCGGCTTTGCGGCATTGCTGATGCCCTGCATTTTCCCGATGCTGCCCTTAACGGTAAGTTTCTTTACCAAAAGCGCACACACCAAAGGCAGGGCGGTAATGCAGGCAATGATATACGGGTTGTCTATTATACTCATTTACGTTCTATTGGGTATTCTGATAACGGTTATATTCGGTGCGGATGCGCTCAACAGCCTGTCCACAAATGGGATTTTTAATTTCGCATTCTTCGTCCTTTTGGTGGTTTTCGCCTTTTCCTTTTTCGGTGCGTTCGAGCTTTCGCTGCCGGCTTCGCTGGCGAACAAGTTAGACCGCAAGGCAGACCGGGGTGGCTTGTTGGGGCTTTTCTTTATGGCGGCAACATTAGCCGTTGTGTCCTTTTCCTGTACGGGTCCGATTATCGGAACCTTGCTGGTACAGGCAGCCACAATGGGCGAGCTTTTGGGTCCCGCCATCGGGATGCTTGGCTTCGCATTGGCATTGGCAATACCGTTTACACTTTTTGCAATGTTCCCAAGCCTTTTAAAAAGCCTGCCGTCTTCGGGTGGCTGGCTGAACAGCGTAAAGATTACGCTCGGCTTTTTGGAACTGGCTCTTGCGTTGAAGTTTTTAAGCAACGTTGACCTTGCCTATCATTGGAATTGGTTTGACAGGGAAGTCTTTTTAGCATTGTGGATTATCATTTTCGGGTATTTGGGCTTTTACTTATTGGGCAAGCTGCGCTTTCCCGGCGACAGCCCAACCGTAAATATAAGCCTGCCAAGAATGGTATTGTCTATGGTGGTGCTTGCATTTACCCTGTATATGGTTCCGGGATTGTGGGGCGCACCGTTAAAATCCATTTCGGCGTTTTTACCGCCACAGGCTACGCAGGATTTTGACCTTTATACTCCGTCATTAGGCGGAACGCAGGCAAGCCATTCAACGGATGGCAAAGCCCATAAATATTCCGATATATTCCACGCTCCGTTAAACCTGAATGTATTTTTTGATTACGACGAGGGAATGGAATATGCGAAAAAAGCGGGCAAGCCCGTAATGCTTGATTTCACAGGACACGCCTGCGTGAACTGCCGCAAAATGGAAGCATCGGTATGGTCTGATAAAGATGTACTCCGGCTATTGAATGAAGAGTTGGTTATCATACAGCTTTATGTGGACGACAAGACCGCCTTACCGGAGGCAGAGCAATTTGTATCATCGTTCAGTGGTAAAAATATACGCACCATAGGCAATAAATGGAGCGATTTTCAGGCGAGTAAATACAACGCCAATTCGCAACCCTTTTATGTGCTTTTAAACCCCGCCAACGAAGAAATTTTGGTAAACCCTATCGGAGCAGACTATGACCCGAAAAGCTATTACAGCTTTTTACAATCTGCGATAGACCGATACAAGAATAAAAAATAGAATTAGAAACAGTAAAAAATCACAGAATATGAAAACGCAGTTTAAAAATTTGGCAGTTCGTTCCGGGATTTTCATTATCACAGCCATTTCGCTGGCAGCTTGTGGAAATACGGATAAGAACAAAGAGAACAAGGTTGAAAGCGGAAATACCCCGACCGAAGAAGTTGCAGCAACGGAAGCCCCTGCTCCGGCAGCTTCGGATATTTCTTTTAAGGACAAAAGCGGTAAAACGGTATCGTTAAGCTCCTTAAAAGGCAAAGTGGTATTCATCAACTTTTGGGCTACGTGGTGTCCGCCCTGTATTCAGGAAATGCCCACTATTAACGAACTGAAAGAAAAGTACAAAGGCAATGACGACATCGTGTTCCTGATGGTAGATGTAGATAACAATATCGAAAAATCCACCGCTTTTATGGAGGGCAAAAAATATGATTTGCCTGTGTATGTTCCAACCAGCGATATACCGTCCGACTATTTGGGCAGTGCAATTCCCACTACGGTCATACTGGACAAAAGCGGAGATATGATAGCCCGTATGGAGGGCGGCAGGGATTATACAAGCCCCGATATTGTCAAAGCCCTTAATGAATTGGTCGAAAGTAACTAACAGATAAAAACAGGATTATGCTGAACAATAAAGAAGTTTCAAAAAAGAAACCGCCCGCCAACAAGTGGCAGTACATCAGGAAAAATGCCTTTACCATTGTAATGGTCATTTTTGTGGGGATAATGCTTTTCAGCCCCGATGCAAAATCATTTGTGCTGCGGCAGCTAATGGCAACAGGGCTTTTTAATGCGAGTATGGATAAAAAAGATGCAGGTACGGCGAACCAGGCGAATACAGATTTTGACTTTACGGACGAAAAAGGCAATGTACAAAATACCGCATCATTACGGGGCAAGGTTGTGTTCATCAACTTTTGGGCATCGTGGTGTCCGCCTTGCAGGGCAGAGTTTCCCTCTATCGAAACACTTTATACCCAATTCAAAGATAACCCTGATATGGTCTTTCTGACCATCAACGAGGATAACGACCCCGCAGCAGGAAAGGCATATTTGGAAAAAGAAAAATTTTCAGTTCCGATGTATCAATCCAGTGGTAATGTTCCGGCAGCAATTTACTCCGGTTCATTGCCTACTACCGTTGTATTGGACAAGAACGGAAAAGTCAGGTTGCACCACGCAGGATTTGCCAATTACGCATCAGACAAATTCGTGAAGCAGATAGAAGAATTGATAAATGAATAGCAGCACATCGTAAACTTAAAAAATCAGCATTATGGAATTATCAATAGGATTTATAAATGACGTACACGGTTATCTCGAACCGCATCCCGAATTGTTTTACGGTAAGGACGGAGCGTATATAAAAGCAGCAGGCGGATATGCAAAAATTGCTACTGTTTTCAACCGCATAAAAAGCGAGAGTGGACACGCTTTGTTTTTTGATGGCGGCGATACCTTTCACGGAACCCTGCCCGTAGTGTCTTCGAGAGGCGAAGCACTCATTCCTGTTTTAAGGCAGCTTGGCTTTAGCGGAATGGTAGGGCATTGGGATTTTGCCTATAAGCCCGAACACCTTTTAGCCTTAGCGGGACAGCTTAATTATCCGGTATTGGGTATTAATGTGTATAAAGAAGACGGTACGCTATTGCTCGACCCGTATGCCATCATCGAAACAGGCAATCTGAAAATTGCCGTAATCGGTATTTGTTCCAACATTATTGATAAGACGATGCCCGCCAAATTTAAAAAGGGCATTTATGTAACCGATGCAACGGTTGAAATAGACGGCTATATAAAGGAAGTAAAGGAATTGGGCGCAAGTCTTGTCATTCTGCTTTCGCACAACGGCTATCCGCAGGATATTGAATTGCTTAAAAACACGAAAGGTATTGATGTATGCCTTAGTTCCCATACCCATAACAGGCTTTACGAACCTGTAAAAGTAAATGATACCATAGTGATACAGTGCGGTTGCCACGGCTCTTTTGTCGGGCATTTGAAACTATCCGTTTCAGACAATAAAATTGCCCGCTACCGATATGAGCTTATAGAAGTGGACGAAGATATTGCCAGTGATGCGCCTGTGGAGCAAATGGTAAATGATATTATGGTTTCGTACAGGAGCCTGCAAAAACAGATTGTCGGAAAAACGGACAGCATTTTACACCGCTATTCCACCTTTTCATCGTCAATGGATAACCTGCTATTAAAAGCTATCAGTAAGGCGGCTGGTGTAGCTATTGCATTCTCAAACGGGTGGCGTTATGGTGCGCCTATTGACAAGGGCGATATTACTTTATGGGACTTGTACAATATGGTTCCGATGAACCCGGTAATTTCCCTTGTGGATTTGACAGGTCAGGAGATTATGGATATGCTCGAAGAAAATTTAGAGCGGACTTTTTCAGCCAAGCCTATGGAGCAAATGGGTGGTTACTGTAAGCGGTATTTGGGTTTACAAATCAAATTCCACATTGAGAACCCATATGGCTACCGCATTGAGGAAATCTACTATAACGGCGAGCGTTTGAAAAAAGAAAAGGTCTATAAGGCAGCCTATATCACGGAGCAAGGCGTATCGTACAAATACGGCAGTAACAGGACACAGTTGGAAACAACCGCCGTACAAGCCCTTATCACTTATTTGAACGAAAGTACCTACCGTTCAAATGCCGATTTTTCAAGCGAATAAACCTTTGCAAATTGTGCCGTATGGTAAAAATGATGTGGCGGTTTACTCGTAGTGATTTTAACGTTAAACTAAAGGCTATGGAAAAATACTACAATGAATGCGTACAGAAACTTGAAGAAAAAATACAAGAACTGACAATAGAGGTAGATAATCCAATTCTATTGCCGCAGGAAGTGGTCGGGCTTGTGATAGGGTGTTTATCCAAGTTAAAGGAATTTGTGTTAAAGCGTGGTTTTAAGAGTACCGAAGAAGAAATCCATTTCTTCAAAAGGCTAAAACCTGTCATTCTCGCAAAGCTGATTTACTATAATGCCATATACAAAATAGAAACCAAAAAGCCTTATGGTAACGGCAAGGCAATAAAGAAATACATCGACAACGAACTGACAAAACTGAAAAGGTATTTTGACAATAACCTTGAATTTTACAAGTATTACAGAACCAACAGCACCTACCTCGACGAGAAATATTTTGTAAGGGGCAAGTATGACGTAAAGTTGAGCTTAGATACTTACTATTTTGAAACCGACCACAATTTTACCACTTCACACGATTATAAAGTGGCTAAAATAATTGCCAATGATTTGATACAGGTCTATCTCGAAGACCAACTGAATAACACCAATAAAAGAATGAAATCCGAAAAATCCCAATTAAACTGGACAGGTAGCAAAACAGCATTAACCGAACTAATTTATGCCCTGTATGCGCAAGGTGTATTTGACAACGGAAATGCTATCGAGCGATACCGTTGCAGGGAACGGTTGCTGATTTTAAGCATTTGAAGCAAATCCTGATTATCCAGTAATTCCTCGCCGTCTATGCTGTTGCGTTTCCTTTGCAATTCGTCTATATTGTCGCCCAGCATATCAAGACGACCCATTAAGCGTTCCATCCACGCCAAAAATTCCATTCTGTCAATATTCATAGCCACACGTTTTAGGATTTATCTGATTTCAGCTTTCTGCCTTTCTCGATATAGCTTTTGCCTTTCGCCATAAGCTCTTGCACAAATTCATCACTGCTTTGTATGTATCCGCCCTATGAACTACATATTTGATTCCTGCAGTTTTCTTTTATAATTCTGCGGATACAAGTCTTTCAGGTTCTTGTGGTTTATGGTCATGATGTTTTCCAGCGTGTATTTCAGCCACTGGAAGGG
>Ga0065721_10003924_pt1 | contig 61944 bp, 50 predicted proteins | sample Mesricmetagenome_FD_59108 | JGI IMG/M metagenome (GOLD analysis project Ga0065721, IMG submission 59108) | Mesophilic microbial community from rice straw/compost enrichment Sample: eDNA_1 v2 (version 2) | ecosystem: Engineered > Solid waste > Grass > Composting > Bioreactor | place: USA: Davis... | reverse complement strand
CGTAGAGGGTGGGGACGCCGTTGGTGTCGGAAGCGACGGCGATGTTGGTGCGTTCGCTGCGGAAGAGCGCGAGCGAGGTGGTGAGCTTGCGATTGAAGAAGTCCCACTTGGTGCCGAGCTCGTAGTTGTATGATTTCTGGGGCTTGGCGTTGGGCGAATTTTGATCGGTGGTGCCGGGGGTTCCGTTGTTGCGGGAGCCGTTGTCGTTCGAGAGATTGCTCGTGCCGGGCGGCTGGGCGGCGACGCCCCAGGAGACGTAGTAGGAGCCGTTGCGGGCGGGTTTGAAGACGAGGCCGAGTTTGCCGGTGAGGAGGAGGTCGTCGGTGTTGAAGGGCGCGTGGGTGTTCGTTGTGCGATCGAAGATGTCGTAGGAGACCTCGTAGTATTCGAGGCGCGCGCCGCCGGTGGCCTGCCAGCGTTCGGAGAGGCGGATGGTGTCGTAGGCGTAGAGCGCGACGGTATCGATGCGGATGTCGTCGATGAAACGATACGTCGGCGCGAAGTTGGTGATGGGGCGGGCGGGGTTGGGGTTGTAGGGGCTGGTGCCGACGACGAGGGTAGGATCGGTGGGGGCGCCGGCGGTGGTGATGTTGACGGTTTTGGAGAGTTCGCCGTTGGTGCCGAGGCCGGTCCAGTCGCGAAGGGTTTCGCCGTTTTCGCGGATGAATTCGAGGCCGCCGGCGAAGGAGTGATCGAAACGGCCGGTGGTAAACTGCGAGGCGATGTTGGTTTGGTTGACGAGGGTTTCGATCTCGCGGGCGAAGGCTTGGCGGTTGGTGACGACGAGCTCGGTCCGCTCGCCGGTGTTCATGTCGGGGCGGTTGTCGACGGAACTCGGGACGGCGTAGAGGGCGTCGCGGTCGGTGTTGCTGTAACGGGTGAAGTTGGTGAGGCGGATCGTGGGCGTGAGGTCGTGCTCGATGCGCGCGCTGGCGACGTCGACGGTGACGTCGTCGTAATCGCTCAGGAGGCCGTAGTAGCGGCTGCGGTCGATGCGGGCGGCGGGGCGGACGGACGTGGCGGTGTCGGGAAGGACGCCCGCGAGCGCGCCGTAGTCGGGGCGGTCGCGTTGTTCGTCGTGTTGGTAGGTGAGGTAAACGCGGGTGGGGGAGCCGAGGCCGAAGGCGACGGAGGGGGCGATGCCCCAGGTTTTCTTCTCGGCGAAATCGCGGCCGGCGACGCCGCCATCCTGCCAGAGGGCGTTGAGGCGGAACGCGGTGCCGGTGCCGCTGTCGTTGAGGGTTTGGTTGACGTCGAGGGTGGCGCGGTTGCGCTCGATCGAGGCGTATTCGTCGAAGCCGTAGCTGGCGGTGGCGTTGGCGAAGTTTTCGGACTGCGGAGTCTTGGTGACGAGATTGAGGTAGCCGGCGGCGGAGCCGCGGCCGTTGTCGCCGGCGGGGCCTTTGACGACCTCGACCTGGTCGAGGTTGTAGATGTCGCGGCCGTAGTTGCCGTTGTCGCGGACGCCATCGATGAAGATGTTTCCGGACATGTCGAAGCCGCGCATGTAGAAGCTATTCGAGCCGGAGACGTGGCCGCCTTCGCCGGCGAGGAAGGTGATGCCGGGGGTGTTGCCGAGGACGTCGGCGAGGGAGGCGGCGCCCTGCTGGTTGAAGACCTCCTTGGGGATGACGGAGATGGTTTGCGGGGTGTCGACGAGCGGGGCGGTGAATTTGGGCGAGGCGACCTCGCGCTGTTTTTGGGCTTGGACGGAAAGCTCGGGGAGGATTTCGGCGGGGGAGTTGGTTTCGTCCGTGGTGTCCGCGGCATGCGCGCTGGTGGCGGCGGCGAAGGCGGCGAGGGCGGTGAGGCCGGGCTGGAGGGTGGAGAAGTCGAGCTTCGGGAGGTTCGCGGTGTTCACGGGAAAGTGTGTGTGTGTTGATCTGTGCTAGACCCGGCTTTTGAAGAAGAGACCTGATCTCAATTCAAGCGAAAAAATGAGACGGCATCTCAGTCTCAATAAGAAACGCGATTTGACGCTTAATGAGAATCGGGCCTTAACGGCTCATGGCCCGCTTGGATGTTTCGCTTGGTGAACGGAGTTATCCCATCGTCATTGAACGGGATGTGATTTTGGCGGTGAATGAAAAAGTGCGGGCGTTGCGGGAGCAGGGGCGGAAGGTGGCGGTGTTGACTGATGAGACGGTGGCGCGGGCGCAGGGAGAGGCGATCGGGCGGATGTTTGGGAGCGAGGCGCTGGTGTGGACGGTGGCGCCGGGGGAGGGAGCGAAGTCGCTGACGGAGTTTGGGCGGGTGCTGGATTTTCTGGCGGCCCAGCGGGTGGATCGCGGGGGGAGTTTGTGGGCGGTGGGTGGCGGCGTGGTGGGGGATTTGGGCGGATTTGCGGCGGCGGCGTGGCTGCGCGGGATCGATTTGTATCAGGTGCCGACGACCTTGCTCGCGATGGTGGACAGTTCGGTGGGGGGAAAGACGGGGATTAATTTGAAGGCGGGGAAGAATCTGGTGGGGGCGTTTCACCAGCCGAAGGGCGTGTTCGTTGGGACGGATTTGCTGGCGACGCTGCCGGCGCGGGAGTTTGCGGCGGGGGCGGCGGAGATCGTGAAGTATGGGCTGCTGGGTGATGCGGCGTTGTTCGCGGAGCTGGAGCGGGCGCCGTTGACGGCGGGGAGCGCGAATCTCGGCGAGGTGATCCGGCGGTGTTGCGAGATGAAGGCGGAGATCGTGGCGGCGGATGAGCGGGAGCTGGCGAAGGAGGGCGGGCGGGCGCTGTTGAATCTCGGGCACACGTTTGGGCACGCGATCGAGCAGGTGGCGGGGTATGGCGAGTATCTGCACGGCGAGGCGGTCGCGATCGGGTTGTGCGCGGCGGCGAGGTTGTCGCAGAAATTAGGATACATCGGCGGGGCGGAGGTGGCGCGCGTCGAAAACGTGGTGGCGGCGCATGGGCTGCCGGTGAGCTTGCGCGCGCCGCTGGGGATGGAGGCGTTGTTCGCGGCGATGGCGCGCGACAAGAAGGTGCGCGGCGGGGCGCTGCGGTTTGTGGTGTTGAAGCGGCTCGGCGAGGCGGCGACGCAGGACGGGGTGGCGAGGGGGGTAGCGGAGGAGAGTTTCGCGGAAGTGGGGGCGGGGGGATAAGAACCAAGATCCGAGCTCCAGAGAATGATCGGTGGCCAAGGTTCAATCTGGGTGGGTGACGCGGCCGGGATATCTTGGAGCTTCTCGCCGCGGGCGGGCCGGGGGAGTTTAGGATTTAAGATTTTGGATTTGTGATCTCAGATCGAGGCAACCGCCCCACCTATGTCTGCGATCGATGAAGGAATTGTCCGCGAGTATTTTGAGCAGAACGGATTTCTTGTCCGCCAGGTCCGGAAGTATCAGGTGATGGCGCGGCGGAAGAGCGGGGACGAGGAGATCGATTTGATTGTCTATAATCCGGCGTGGGAGCGCGGGGCGCGGAGGCCGGACTTTCTTTCTGTTTTCGTCGGAGCTGCCGTTGATCCAGCGGGCGGTGGTGGCGGTGAAACCGTGGCACACGAATGTGTTTTCGCCGGCGATCCTGAAGAGCAGTCCGGAGATTTTTCGGTTTCTCGAGGAGAAGGTGTTGAAGGAGGCGACGAAGTTGTTTCCGGCGGGTGCGGGCGGCGAAGGAGAAGGGGAACTCACGAAGATTCTCGTGCTGCCGAGTCTGCCGACGGCGGAGCCGTTTCGGTCGCAGAGCGTGGAGCTGTTGAAGCAGGCGGGGGTGGACGCGATTATTTCGTTCCGGGCGATGCTGCTCGATCTGCTGGACAAGGTGGAGATCAACCAGAACTACACGAAGAGCGACACGTTGCAGGTGCTGCGGATCTTGAAGAACTACGATTTGGTGAAGGACACGCAGATGGATCTGCTGCCGAACTCACGTCCGAAACGGGCGTGAGAAGCTCCAAGGACCAAGATCCAAGCTCCAGGGATTTTCCAAATGGAAACCTCCAAACGGGTGGAAAGATTGGTCGTTGGGAGATTGAGAATTCTCTGGAGCTTGGGGCTTGGAGCTTGGAGCTTTCCGCCGATGATTCATCCGACGGCGATTGTGGAAGACGGGGCGCAACTGGGCGCGGAGTGCGAGGTTCATGCGCATGCGATCGTGACGAGGCATTGCGTGTTGGGAGATCGCGTCGTGGTGCATCCGTTCGCGGTGGTGGGCGGGGATCCGCAGTATTTGAAATTCGATCGCGCGACGGCGTCGGGGGTGAAGATCGGAGCGGGGACGGTGATTCGGGAGCACGTGACGGTGAACCGGTCGATTTATGCGGGCGGCTACACGACGGTGGGGGAGAATTGTTTTTTGATGGCGGCGAGTCACGTGGCGCACGACTGCGTGGTGGGAAACCACGTGGTGATGGCGAACGCGGCGCTGCTGGCGGGGCACGTGACGGTGGGCGATTACAGCTTTCTCGGAGGGAACTGCGCGGTTCACCAGTTCTGCCGGATTGGAGAAGGCGTGATGGTGGCGGGGCTCGCGGCGATCACGCGGGATGTGGCGCATTTCACGATGGTGGCGGAGCGGGACGACATCGTGGGGTTCAATGCGGTGGGATTGCGGCGGCGCGGGGTGAGCCGGCCGGCGATCGCGGAGTTGAAGCAGGCGTTTCAGGCGGTGTTTTCGCGGGTGGGAAATATCCGGGGACTGGCGGCGGAGGCGCTGGCGTCGGGGCTTTACACGACGGCGGAGGCGAAGCGGTTTCTGGAATTTTTCGCGGAAGGAAAGCGGAGTTTTGCGCGGGCGCGCCGGACGGGTGGTGCGGTGGGCGGGGCGGAGGATGGGGCGTGAACGCGAGGTTGAAACGGCGCCGACGGAGCGACGCGCTTCACGGAGGTGTGAGATGAAGCTGGCTGTGACGTGCGGAGATCCGGCGGGGGTGGGGCCGGAGATTATCGAAGGCTGGTTGAAGGCGCAGGCGGACGAGGCGGCGGACGTGGCGGTGATCGGCGCGGCGCGGTGGCTCCAGAATTTGGATACGCGCGCGGAGAAGATCGCGGTGGGCGATGACGCGTTCGAGGCGAAGTCGGGGAAGCCGAGCGAGGCGGGGGCGCGGATGGCGTGGACGGCGATGGAGCGGGCGGCGATGGGGTGCGCGGGCGGGGAATTTTCGGGCGTGGTGACGGGGCCGGTGAGCAAGGAGTGGCTGGCGCGCGTGGGGTATCCGTTCCCCGGGCAGACGGAGTTTTTTGCGGATCGGTGGGGCGGGGAGCCGGTGATGGCGTTTTGCGGCGGGAAGCTGCGTGTGGTGCTGGCGACGTGGCATGTGCCGCATCACGAAGTGCCGCGTTTGCTGGGGCCGAATTTGCTGCGGCGGACGATTGCGGCGGCGGCGGAGCTGGCGATGGCGGAAGGGGTGGAGGAGCCGCGGATCGGGGTGTGCGGATTGAATCCGCATGCGGGGGAGAACGGGCTGCTCGGGAACGAGGAGAAGGTGTTGTTGAATCCGGCGCTGGATCAGTTGCGGATGGAGTTTCCGGGGGTGTCGCGATGCGAGCCGGGCGACACGCTGTTTGCGCGGGCGGTGCGCGGGGAGTTCGACGTGGTGGTGGCGATGTATCACGACCAGGGGCTGGCGCCGCTGAAGCTGATCGATTTCGACGAGGCGGTGAACGTGACGCTCGGGTTGCCGCACGTGCGGACGAGTCCGGATCACGGGACGGCGTTTGGGATCGCGGGGAAGGGCGTGGCGCGCGGAACGAGTTTTGCGAATGCGGTGACGGTGGCGCGGCGGTTGATTGCGTGGCGGGCGGGGGAGTAGCGGGTGGGAGAGGACGGGGGCGAGCACGAGCACGGGCACGCGGTCGATCACGATCACGATTACGAGCAAGAGCACGATGACGAGTGGGGGGATGCGCGGCTTGCGGAGGGGGCGGCGGGCGGGTAGGCAGGCGGGATGAGATATCTGTCCTGCGCGGTGGTGGCGGGCGTGTTGGCAGCGGTGGCGTGGGCGGCGGAGAAGCCGCGGATCACGTCGCAGGATCAATTGCCGCGGTTCAGCTATGCGTTGACGGGTGACGTGACGAAGGTGCTGACGGACGAGGCGGTGTATCAGGAATTGGCGGACGCGGTGCGGGCGGATTTGGAAAAGTTGTTGAGCGATTACGAGATCGAGGATCGGGCGACGCTGCGGGACGTGTTGAGCACGTTGTTGTCGATCGATCTGGAAGCGGGACGGTTCGAGGCGGCGATGGAGCGTATCCAAAAAATACGTGCGCTGGAGGAGAAGCCGGCGGCGAAGCTGACGACGGGCTTGCTGGCGGAGAGTTATATCGCGGCGCGGCGGAGCGCGGGCTTCGCGGAGGAGGCGGTGTTTCGCGCGGCGTTTCGGAAGGCGTATGCGGAAAAACTCGAGGCGCTGCCGTGGGAGGTGGCGGGCGATTTGATCAAAGAGGTGAAAGGCAGCGCGGAGATCGTGACGGAGGCGCTGGTGTTGGGGAATGTGGCGAGTCAGTTTCAGCCGGGCGTGGACAAGACGGGAGCAGTGAGCGGTGACGTGGCGCAGTTGTTGGTGTCGCAGCGGACGAACGTGACGTTGTTTTTGCCGCTGCGGTCGGAGCGGGTGGACGTGTTGACGGCGTATGTGAAGGCGAACGAAACGGTGAAGGCGGACATCTGGGCGGAGCGGAGCGTGGATCTGACGGGTGAGGAAGGGCTGACGCCGGTGGTGGTGGCGATTTGGGACAGCGGGGTGGACATGGCGGTGTTCGCGGGGCGGGAGTGGCGGAACGAGGCGGAGGAGATGAACGGGCGCGACGACGATGGGAATGGCTACGTGGACGACGTGCATGGGATCGCGCATGACATCGAAGCGCGTCGGACGACGGAGCTGCTGCTGCCGTTGAGCGCGGAGCAGCGGGAGGACTATCCGGCGATGCGGAATCTGACGAAAGGTTTGCTGGATGTGCAGGCGGCGATCGATTCGCGGGAGGCGACGGAGTTGAAGCAGCGGCTGGCGGCGTTACGGGCGGATGAAGTGAAGGCGTTCATCGAGGGGATCAGTTTGTTTGGAAACTACACGCATGGCACGCACGTGGCGGGGATCGCGGCGGCGGGGAATCCCGCGGTGCGGTTGATGGGGGCGCGGATCACGTTCGATCACCGGATGATTCCGTTGCTGCCGACGCGCGAGCGGGCGGAGCGGGAGGCGCGGGCGATGCGGGAGGCGGTGGAGTATTTTCGGCGGCACGGGGCGCGGGTGGTGAACATGAGCTGGGGCGGATCGCCGCAGGAGATCGAAGGGGCGTTGGAGGCGAACGGGGCGGGCGGGACGCCGGAGGAGCGGAAGAAGTTGGCGCGGGAGTTTTTCGAGCTGTCGCGGGTGGCGTTGACGGAGGCGATGCGCGAGGCGCCGGAGATCCTGTTCGTGTGTGCGGCGGGCAACAGCGACAACGACGCGGCGTTTGCGGAGATGATTCCGTCGGGGATCGATTTGCCGAATGTGTTGACGGTGGGCGCGGTGGATCAGGCGGGGGAGGAGACGTCGTTCACGAGTTTCGGGAAGAACGTCGACGTGCACGCGAACGGGTTCGAGGTGGAGAGCACGCTGCCGGGCGGGGAGTTGATGAAGTATTCGGGGACGTCGATGGCGTCGCCGAACGTGGCGAATCTCGCGGCGAAGTTGTGGGCGATCGAGCCGTCGCTGACGGTGGAGGCGGTGATCGAATTGATTCAGCGCGGGTGCGAGCGGTCGGAGGATGGGCGAATCAATTTGATCCATCCGAAACGGAGCGCGGAGCTGTTGCGGGAGGAAAAAGGGCAAAAGGGGTGATGTGGTAAACCACGGATGGACACGAATGCACACGAAGGGCCGTTGAAGGGCGGACGGGAGTTGCAAGGCGGGGGCCGGGTGGGCTTATTTGGGGCACTTTGATGATGAGTGATGCAACAGCGACCGTTTCGACCTCGACGCCGGTTTGGCCGGAGGGGGTGCGGGCGGGAAACGAGAATTTGGTGAAGCTGACGCCGGCGGCGGGGGCGAAGGTGGAGGCGTTGAAGGCGAGGGAGAAGCAGGGGGACTACCTGCGAATCGCGATTTCGGGGGGCGGTTGTAACGGGTTGAGCTACAAGATGAAGTTCGTGCCGGAGCCGAAGCGCGGCGACATCGTGGTGCGGACGGCGGGGGTGGACGTGGTGGTGGACAGCAAGAGTGCGCTGTATCTGAAGGGGACGCACCTGGACTATTCGTCGGCGATGGTCGCGGGCGGGTTCAAATTCTCGAATCCAAATGCGAAAGCCAGTTGCTCCTGTGGAGAAAGCTTTAGCGTATGAGTGGACGCCCGAGGGTATCATCGGGAAGGCCGTGGCGAATTAGTTGTTGTCATTGCCCGGCTTCCCGGCGAGAACCCGGACGACTCGGACACCTCAGCATTAGATCTATTTGATGGCTACTTCGTTTCCTTCGGCCGGAGGCGGTTACCGCTCCGGCTCTTCTTATCGCGGGCGCTCTGTCGACCCTTACGCGGCCATCCGCCGCAACCATCGCATCAAGGTCCCGCAAGTGCGGGTGATTTCGCCGGAAGGCAAGCAGCTCGGTGTTTTGGATACGCCGAAAGCCATCAATCTGGCGCTGGAGGTGGGGCTCGATCTCGTGGAGGTCGCGCCGAATGCGTCGCCGCCGGTGTGCCGCATCATGGACTTTGGCAAATACGTCTACGAGGAGCAGAAGAAGCACACGCACTCGAAGGCGACGGCGAGCAAGATCAAGGAGATCGAGTTCAGCGCGCGCATCGCGGAGAACGATTTCTACACGAAGCTGCGTCACGCCGAGGAGTTCCTCGATCACGGCAACAAGGTGAAACTGCGGTTGAAGTTCCGCGGCCGCGAGATGGCGCACACGGAGATCGGATTCGACGTGATGAAGCGCGCGGTGGCGGAGCTGGCGAGCATGGGGCATCCCGATGCGGAGCCGAAGCTGATCGGGCGCAACATCAACGTGATGTTGACGCCGCTGCCGGCGAACAAGCGGAAGCTGAAGTTTCATGTGAAAGAAGAGGGAGAGGGCGAAGAAGAGGCCTCTTCCGACGCCAACGGCAGCGAGTGAGCGTGCGGTGGCGATGCGTCCAGCGGCGCCCCGCATTTATTTCGCAACGATTCTCGCGCTGATCGCGGTGTTACCGCTGTGGTCGGCGGAGACTCCGACGCGGTCGGCACCGACGCGACCGGCCGCGGGGACGCCGTCGAATTCGGCGGGTGCGGGCGGAGCGAAGCCGGCACCGTCGGCGGGTGCGGGGAATGCGTCGGCGTCGAAAACTGCGCCGAAGCCGGCGGCTTCGTCGGGCGCGAAAGCGGACGCGGCGAAGAAGGCTCCGGCGAAGGTGGAGACCATCGCGTTGGAGGAGGTGGCGAAGCGGTTGGGTGTGACGCTGGCGGCGGGGCCGGGGCGGACGCTGGTGTTGTCGGATCGGACGCATCGGTTCGAATTCGAAGCGGACAGTCGCGAGGCGCGGATCGATGGCGTGCGGTTTTTTCTCGGCGAGCCGGTGACGGTGGTGAACGGGAAGGCGCAGGTGAGCCGGACGGATTACGAGGCGTGTCTCGTGCCGTTGTTGCGGCCGACGCTGCTGCAGAAAGTGCCGCGGCCGCCGAAGGTGATCGTGATCGATCCGGGGCATGGCGGGGTGGATCATGGAACGCAGAATCCGCGGCTGGGTTTGAAGGAGAAGGTGTTTGCGCTGGATGTGTCGCTGCGGTTGAAGCGGCTGTTGGAGTCGCGCGGCTACGAGGTGGTGTTGACGCGGGAGAAGGACGAGCGGCTGGAGTTGCAGAGCCGGGCGATCATCGCGAACCGGGCGAAGGCGGATTTGTTCGTCAGCGTGCATTTCAACTCGCTGTATCCGGACACGAAGACGTCGGGGGCGGAGGTGTTCACGTTCACGCGCGCGGGGCAGCGATCGGATCAGTCGCGCGGGCCGGGGCAGCCGGATGACACGGAGCACGAGGCGGCGCCGGTGAACCGGCACGATGCGTGGAGCGTGTTGCTGGGCGACGCGGTGCATCGGGCGACGTTGAAGGCGTTGAAGCTGCCGGATCGCGGGCAGAAGACGAAGCACCTGGGGATGTTGCGCGGGCTGAATTGTCCGGGCGTGCTGGTGGAGTCGGGATTTTTGTCGAACGACGAGGAGGCGAAGAAGATCGCGACGCCGGAGTATCGTCAGCGGATTGCGGAGGCGTTGGCGGAGGGGATCGAGTGGTATGCGAGCGTGGTGCGGACGGTGAATGCGAAGCGGTAGGGGACGCGCGCCGGCGCTCGCGGCGAAAAGCTTACGCTTTCCGCTGCGGAGGAATCCGTTCTAATTGCGCGCATGGCGAAACGATTTCTGTTGGTGGCGTGGTGTCTGGCGGCGGGCGGCGTGGCGCAGGCGTGGGATTATGTGGGGCATCGGATGGTGAACCAGGTGGCGCTGGAGACGTTGCCGAACGAGTTTCCGGATTTCGTGCGGGATCCGGCGGCGAGGGAGCGGATCATGTTTTTGGCGGGCGAGCCGGATCGGTGGCGGAATGTGTCGGAGCCGATCATCAAGCAGTCGGGCGGGAGCTGGTCGGATCATTTCATCGACATGGAGCAGTTGCCGAAGGCGGGGATCGATCCGAAGACGGTGACGTCGTTTCGTTATGATTTCATCCTGGAGTTCGCGAAAGGGCGGGCGGCGAACGCGGACAAGTTTCCGGTGATCGATCCGGAGAAGAACAAGGACCACACGAGCGAGTGGCCGGGGTTCGGGCCGTGGGCGGTCACGGAGTATTACGCGCGGTTGAAGTCGGCGTTTTCGTATTTGAAGGCGTTCGAGGAGGCGGGGACGCCGGAGGAGATCGCGAATGCGAAGGCGAATGCGATCTATGTGATGGGCATGATGGGGCACTATGTGGGCGATCTCGCGCAGCCGCTGCACACGACGGATCATCACAACGGCTGGGTGGGCGAGAATCCGAACGGCTACACGACGTGGCGCGGGATTCACGGCTGGATCGACGGCGGGTTCGTGGCGCTGACGGGTATCAAGTTTTCGGATATCTCGGGGCGGGTGAAACCGGCGGCGTTGATCCCGGTGGAGCCGCGCAGCGACGAGCGCGATCCGGTGTTCGTGGCGGTGATGGACTACGTGCTGGCGCAGCACGCGCGGGTGGAGCCGCTTTATCGGATGGAGAAGGAGGGGAAGTTCAGCCCGGAGGCGGCGGATCACGCGGAAGGACGGGCGTTCATCGAAGGACAGTTTTTGGCGGGCGGACAGATGCTCGGGTCGCTGTGGGTGACGGCGTGGCGCAACGCCGGGCCGGATGTATATCTGCGGGCGCAGCTGGCAAAACGACAGGGAGGCGCGGCGGCGCCGGCGAAGCAGTGATCAACGCGGGCGCACTGGTCTGGATCGCGATCGGCGGGGCGCTCGGCTCGGTGGGGCGGGCTGTCGTGGGAATGTTGATACCGACGGGGCGGTTGCCGTGGGCGACGCTGGCGGTGAACGTCGTCGGCTCGCTCGCGATCGGATGGCTGATCGCGCGGATGGAATTGGGCGGGGGCGGGGCGGAGCGCGCGCGGGCGTTTTGGGTGGTGGGCGTGTGCGGCGGGTTCACGACGTTTTCGTCGTTCAGCTGGCAGACGGTGGAGCAGATGCAGCGCGGGAGCTGGGGCGCGGCGGCGGCGAACGTGGTGTTGTCGGTGGTATTGTGCCTGGCGGCGACGTGGGTGGGCTGGAGGCTGGGGCGATGAGCTGGCGCGGCGTGGCGTTGTTCGTGGTGTGGGCGGGGGCGCTCCTTGGCGCGGAGGACCTGGCGAGCCGGGTGGTGTTGCTGGCGAACCGGGACGATCGCGATTCGGTGCGCGTGGCGGAGCATTACGCGAAAGTGCGGGGCGTGCCGCGGGAGAACATCGTGGCGCTGCCGATGTCGCGCGCGGAGACGATCACGTGGAACGAGTTCATCACGACGATCTGGGAACCGTTGATGGCGGAGCTGGTGCGGCGGGAGTGGATCGATGCGATCGGGATGGAGCTGAAGGATGCGATCGGCCGGACGAAGTATGCCGTATCCGGACACCGGATATCCTATCTGGTGGTGTGCCGCGGGGTGCCGTTGCGCGTGATGCACGATCCGCAGCATTACGCGGAGGCGAAGCCGTTGACGGATCGGAAGATTTTCCGGACGAACGAAGGCGCGGTGGACGCGGAGCTGGCGCTGCTGGTGAAGCCGAATTATCCGGTGAATGCGTTTGTGCAGAATCCGCTGTTTCGCGCGGAGCGGCGGACGGAGACCGAGTTGAATCAGCTGGTGAAGGTGACGCGGCTCGACGGGCCGTCGTTCGATCAGGTGAAGGCGATGATCGATCAGGCGGTGAGCGTGGAGCGGACGGGGTTGCTGGGGCGGGCGTATGTGGACCTTGGCGGGCCGCATGCGAATGGCGACCGGTGGATGGAGGCGGTGGCGAAGCAGCTGGAGGAGCTCGGGTTCGACGTGGACGTGGATCGCGGGCGGGGAACGATTCCGACGTCGGCGCGGTTCGATTCGCCGGTGTTGTATTTCGGCTGGTATAGCGGGCGGGCGGAGGGGCCGCTGACGCTGCCGGGATTTCGTTTTCCGCCGGGCGCGGTGGCGATGCACATCCACAGTTTTTCGGCGGCGACGTTGCGGTCGAACGATCGGAACTGGGCCGGGCCGCTGCTGGCGCGCGGCGCGGCGGCGACGGTGGGAAACGTGTTCGAGCCGTATCTGGAGCTGACGCACCGGCCGGATTATCTGCTGCGGGCGCTGGTGCGCGGAGAGAATTTTGGCGATGCGGCGTATTATGCGCTGCCGGTGGTGAGCTGGCAGTGCATCGCGGTGGGCGATCCGCTGTATCGGCCGTTTGCGGTGAGTTTCGAGAAGCAGTGGAAGGGGCGGGCGAAGCTGCCGTTGCGGCTCGGGGGGCACGTGGTGGTGCGACGAATGATGGAGTTGGAGCGGGAAGGAAAAGCGGAGGAGGCGCTGGCGGTCGCGCGGGCGGCGCAGCGGGAGCGGCCGAGCGTGACGGTGGGGGTGGCGCTGGCGCAGCGGTTGCAGGAAGCGGGGGATACGAGAGCGGCGGCGGAAGCGCTGGGATTTTTTCCGCACCTGGACAATTATCCGACGGACGAATGGGCGCTGGCGCAGCAGGTGGCGGAGTTGTTGAGCGCGTGCGGGAAGCCGGCGGACGGCGTGCGCGTGTATCGAAATCTGCTGCGGACGCGATCGATGCCGCGGAATTTGAGAAAGAGGTGGCTGCCGAACGCGATCGAGATGGCGATTGCGGCGCAGGACAATCGTCAGGCGGAGGCGTGGCGGAAGGAGCTGGCGGCGATCAACGACGAGATTTTGCGGGAGAAGAACAAGTAGGGGCGGGGCGGTGGGGCGGGCGCGCAATGTGCAAAAAAAAGCAGGGCAGGTCGGAGACCTGCCCTACGTGAGGGGAATTTGGATACGGCGGCCGGTTAGATCTTTTCGACGATCTTGTCGGCGAGGCCGTAGGCGATGGCTTCCTGGGCGTTCAGGTAGAAATCGCGGTCGGTGTCCTGGTTGATCCGTTCGAGCGGCTGGCCGGAGGCGTCGGCGAGGATCTGGTTCAGCTCCTGGCGGAGTTTTTCCATTTCCTTCGCTTGAATGTTAATGTCGGACGCGGGGCCGACCATGCGGCCGGAGATGAGCGGCTGGTGGATGAGGACGCGCGCGTGCGGGTAGAGCAGGCGGCGGCCTTTGGGGGCGCCGGAGAGAAGGATCGAACCCATCGAGGCGGCCATGCCGGTGACGACGACGGTGATCGGCGACGAGATGAGCTTCATCGTATCGAACACCGCCATACCGGCCGTGACGGAGCCGCCGGGGGAGTTGATGTAGAAGATGATCTCTTTGCCCGGATCGATCGTTTCGAGGTAGAGCAGTTTTTCGGTGAGATCCTTCGCGGAGGCGTCGGTGACGGGGCCCCAGAGGAAAATTTTCCGCTGCTCGAGGAATTTTTTCTGGATGACGAGGCCGACGGGAGCGGTCCCCTTCTTGCCTTGGGTTTCCTCTTCTTCGTTCTCGTCGTCGTCATCATCGTCGTCGAAACGCGGAACGGGGGCGGAGAGTCCGGGCTGAAGGTTGTCGAAATGCATAGGATGGCCAACGTTGAAGGGGTCGGGCGGGTTGGCAAGTGTGGGGGCGAAGGAGTTGAGAGTTGAGAGTTGAGAGTTGAGGGATGAGAGGGGGAGGAGGTTGAGAGATGAGAGTTGAGGGTTGAGAGATGAGAAGGGGGAAGCGGACCGACGGGAGGTCGGGTTTTCGGCTAGTAGCGGGTTTTGTCCGGGGTTTCGGACCAGGCGCGGAAGGAGGATTGGGCGGCGTCGCGGAGGAGCGGGGTCATCTTGACGGTGCGCTGGTCGGGCGGGAGGGGGATTTGCTGGTAGATGAAGTCGTCGTCGAAACCGATCGCGGCGGCGTCGGCGCGGGTGTTGCCGTAGAAGACGGTGGGGATGCGGGCCCAGTAGATCGCGGCGAGGCACATGGGGCAGGGCTCGCAGCTGGTGTAGAGTTCGCAGTCGGCGAGTTGGAACGTGTCGAGCGAGCGGCAGGCTTCGCGGATGGCGGTGATCTCGGCGTGGGCGGTGGGGTCGTTGGTGGAGGTGACGCGGTTGTTGCCGCGGGCGACGATCTCGCCGCGGCGGACGATGACGCAGCCGAAGGGGCCGCCGCGGCCGGCGCGCATGCCTTCGTCGGCGAGGCGGATCGCTTCACGCAGTAAATGATTCGTGAGACATGAGTGGCGCGAATTCTGCAAGGGGCGTGCCGGCTGGCGAGCTTGTTGCCGGAATGCGGCTGACAGGCATCAATGCCGGCGGTTTCCTAGACGCACACACGCAGATTATTTTCCATGGCATCTCTGGTGATTGAAGGGCTCGAAGTGGTTGGTCCGATGAACGACCGGTATGCGGAGATTCTCACGCCGGAGGCGTGTCGGTTTCTCGGAGGGTTGTTCGAGAAATTCGGGGCGCGGAGGTTGGAGTTGTTGGCGAAGCGGGTGGAGCGGCAGAAGGAGATCGATGCGGGGAAGCTGCCGGATTTCTTGCCGGAGACGACGCACATTCGGGGCGGAAATTGGAAGGTGGCGCCGGTGCCGCCGGATTTGGTGGATCGGAGGACGGAGATCACGGGGCCGGTGGAGCGGAAGATGGCGATCAATGCGCTGAATTCGGGCGCGCAGTGCTGGATGGCGGATTTCGAGGACGCGAATTCGCCGACGTGGGCGAATGTGATGGAGGGCCAGATCAACATGCGCGACGCGGTGCGGCGGACGATTCGATGGACGTCGCCGGAGGGGAAGGCGTATGCGCTGAAGGAGAAGGTCGCGACGATCGTGGCGCGGCCGCGCGGGTGGCACATGGAGGAGAAGCATGTGTTGTGGGAGGGGCGGCGGGTGTCGGCTTCGTTGTTCGATTGGGGGCTGTATTTCTTTCACAATGCGAAGGAGCTGATCGCGCGGGGGAGCGGGCCGTATTTTTATCTGCCGAAGCTGGAGAGTCATTTGGAGGCCCGGTTGTGGAACGACGTGTTCGTGCACGCGCAGGCGGAGCTGGGGATTCCGCACGGGACGATTCGCGCGACGATGCTGGTGGAGACGATCACGGGGTGTTTCGAGGCGGAGGAGATTTTGTATGAGCTGCGCGAGCATGCGTCGGGGCTGAACTGCGGGCGGTGGGATTACATGTTCAGCATGGTGAAGAAATTTCGGAATCACCGCGGGTATATGTTTCCGGACCGGACGTTGATCACGATGAACGTGCCGTTTCTGCGCGCGTATTGTTTGCACGTGATCAATGTGTGTCACCGGCATGGCGCGTATGCGATGGGCGGGATGGCGGCGCAGATTCCGATTCGGAATAATCCGGAGGCGAATGCGGCGGCGCTGGCGAAGGTGCGCGCGGACAAATTACGAGAGGCGAGCGATGGGTTCGATGGAACGTGGGTGGCGCATCCGGGGCTCGTGCAGACGGCGCTGGACGCGTTTGCGGAGCACATGAAAGGGCCGAATCAGCTGCATCGGTTGCACGACGTGGCGATCGCGGCGAAGGATTTGTTGGCCCCGCTCAGCGGGCCGATCACGGAGAACGGCGTGCGGTGGAACATCCACGTCGGTATCCGTTATTTGGAGGCGTGGCTCGGCGGCTCGGGCGCGGAGCCGATTCATTATTTGATGGAAGATCTGGCGACGTCGGAGATCTCGCGTTCGCAGCTGTGGCAGTGGTTGAAGTTTGGCGCGAAGCTGGACGACGGGCGGGCGGTGACGGTGGAGTTGTATGAGCAGTTGTTGAAGGAGGAGCTGGCGAAGATCCGCGAGGAGTATGGCGACGCGGTCTATGACGGCGGGCGTTTTCCCGAGGCGACGGAGTTGTTTATGCGGATGGTGAAGAGTGAGGAGTTCGATGAGTTTTTGTCGCTGCCGGCCTACGAGCTACTGGCGTAGCTCGAGGAAGATCCAAGGACCAAGATCCAAGCTCCAGAGAAGGACCAATGAACAAAGATCCAAATTGGGGATTGGTGGTTGGAGCTTCGAGGTGGTGAAATTGTATGACGATGGAGGAAATCAATTCGGCGGATCAGGCGAGTTTCACCGCTTCGCTGGGACATTTGTTCGAGCACTCGCCTTGGGTGGCGGAGGGGACTTGGGGGCGGAGGCCGTTTCGGGATGGGAGGCATCTGCATGCGGAGCTTTGTGCGACGATGCGGGGGGCGTCGCGGGAGAAGCAGCGGGCGCTGATTTGCGCGCATCCGGATTTGGCGGGAAGGCTGGCGCAGCAGAATCAGCTGACCGCGGAGTCGAGGAAGGAGCAGGCGAGCGCGGGGCTGACTGCGCTGAGTGCGGAGGAGTTGGCGGTGTTTCAGCGGTTGAATACGGCGTATCGGGAGAGGTTTGGATTTCCGTTCGTGATTTGCGCGCGGCTGAACGCGCGAGAGACGATTTTGCGCGCGATGCAGGAGCGGATGAACAACTCGGAGGAGCAGGAGCACGCGACGGCGTTGGGGGAGATCGAGAAGATCGCGTGGCTGAGATTGGAGGATGTTTTGAAAACGGAGTGGCCCACGGAACACACTGAACACACGGAATGAATTTTCAGTGTGTTTCGTGAGGGCGGCGTTACAGTGAATTTTATGGCAGCGAGATTGAGCACGCATGTTTTGGATCTCACGGCGGGGAAGCCGGCGGGCGGGATGCGGGTGGAGCTTTGGCGGCGGGGGGCGGTGGTGGAGCGGGTGAAGACGGTGACGACGAACGCGGATGGGCGGACGGAGGGGCCGTTGTTGAGCGGGGAGGAGGTCGTGGCGGGGGAGTATGAATTGGTGTTTTTCGTGAAGGAGTATTTCGCGGGGCGCGGGGTGGAATGCGTTTTCCTGGACGAGGTGCCGATCCGGTTTCGGATCGCGGATGCGACGGCGGGATATCATGTGCCGCTGCTGGTGACACCTTGGGCGTATAGCACGTATCGGGGGAGCTGATGCGCGAAGAGGTGAAACAATGGTCGGCTGCCGCGAGATTGCTGGCGCGGCGGGTGGAGGAGTTGGGGAAGGTGTCGGACGAGGCGGGGCGGTTGACGCGGACGTTTTTGTCGCCGGCGATGGCGCGGGCGAATGCGCTCGTGGCGGAGTGGATGCGCGGAGCGGGGATGACGGTGCGCGAGGATGCGGTGGGGAATGTGATCGGGAGAGTGGAAGGCGAGAGACCGGATGCGAAGACGCTGCTGTTGGGATCGCATTTGGACACGGTGCGGAACGCGGGAAAGTTCGACGGGGCGCTCGGGGTGGTGCTGCCGATCGTGGCGCTGGAGGTGTTGCGCGCGGAAGGCGTGCGGCTGCCGTTTGCGGTGGAGGTGATCGGATTTTCGGAGGAGGAGGCGGTGCGGTTTCCGGCGGCGTATATCGGGAGCAAGGCTTACACGGGGCGGCTGGGGGCGTCGGATTTGAAGCTGAGCGATGCGAATGGGAGGACATTGCGCGGGGTGTTGGAGGAGCGGGTGGGCGGGCGGTTCGAGCGGCCGAGGGCGGCGCATCGCGGGCGGGATTTGCTGGGGTATGTGGAGGTGCATATCGAGCAGGGGCCGGTGTTGGAGGCGGAGGGGCTGGCGGTGGGTGTGGTTTCGGCGATCGCGAGCCAGACGCGCGGGCGGCTGAGATTTCGCGGGAAGGCGGGGCATGCGGGGACGACGCCGATGGGATTAAGGAAAGATGCGCTCGCGGGGGCGGCGGAGTTGGTGTTGTTCGCGGAGAAATTTGCGCGCGAGCGGGCGCCGCTGGTGGCGACGGTGGGGACGATCGCGGTGCCGGGGGGGGCGACGAATGTGATTCCGGGAGAGGTGGCGTTGTCGTTGGACGTGCGGCATCCGAGCGATGCGAGATGTGCGCGGGCGGTGGAGGCGTTGGTGCGCGAAGCGAAAAAGATCGCGGCGGCGCGCGGGCTGGAGTGCGCGTGGGAGCAGACGATGCAATCGCCGGCGACGCCGTGTGCGCGCGGGTTGATGAAGCGGCTGGAGGAAAGCGTGGCGGCGGTGCAGGGGCGTTCGCTCGAGTTGGTAAGCGGCGCGGGGCACGACGCGGTGGCGATGGCGAAGGTGGCGCCGGTGGCGATGTTGTTTGTGCGGTGCCGGGACGGGCTGAGTCATCATCCGGACGAATATGCGTCGGCGGAGGACATGGGCGTGGCGTTGAGGGTGGTGGTGGATTTTTTGCGCGAGATGCGTTGAAAAAAGCTCCAAGGACCAAGATCCAAGCTTCAGAGAACGACCCATGGCCAAACATCGCATGAAGCACGGCGAGGACGAGGAGAGTCGGGTGGATCTGATTGTGCGCGGGGGAAAGGTGGTGACGGCGGAGGGGGTGGTGCGGGCGGAGGTGGCGGTGCAGCGGGGGAAGATCGTGCGGGTGGCGGAGGAGATCGGCGAAGAGGCGGAGCAGGTGGTGAATGCAAAAAATGGATACGTGCTGCCGGGGATCATCGATGCGCACGTGCATTTCAACGAGCCGGGGCGGGAGGATTGGGAGGGGCTGGCGAGCGGGTCGGCGGCGCTGGCGGCGGGCGGCGGGACGATGTTTTTCGACATGCCGTTGAACTCGGAGCCGCCGGTGCTGGATGCGGCGGCGTTGCGGGAGAAGCGGCGGTTGGCGGAGGAGAAGTCGTGCGTGGATTTCGCGCTGTGGGGCGGGTTGACGCCGGGGAATCTGGACAAGCTGGCGGCGCTGCGGGATGCGGGTGCGATCGGGTTGAAGGCGTTCATGTGCAACAGCGGGATCGCGAGCTTCGAGGCGGTGGATGCGAAGACGCTGAAGGAAGGAATGAAGCGGGCGGCGAAGCTGGGGATGATCGTGGCGGTGCACGCGGAGGACGACCGGCTGGCGGCGACGTTGACGGCGGCGGAGAAGGCGGCGGGGCGGACGGATGCGAAGGGGTTTCTGGCGTCGCGGCCGGTGGAGGTGGAGTTGCGGGCGATTCGCGAGGCGTTGGAGATCGCGGGCGAGACGGGGTGCGCGCTGCACGTGGTGCACGTGAGCACGCCGGAGGGAATCGCGCTGATCGACGAAGCGCGGGCGCTGCGCGTCGATGTGACGGCGGAGACGTGTCCGCATTATCTGCTGTTGAACGAAAAAGACGTGGCGCGGCTCGGTGCGATCGCGAAGTGCGCGCCGCCGTTGCGGGACGAGAAGCGAAGGAAAGGGATGTGGGAGGAGCTGTGGCGCGGGCGTATCCAAACGGTGGGTTCGGATCACTCGCCGTCGCGGCCGGAGATGAAGGACACGGCGAATTTGTTTGCGGCGTGGGGCGGGATCGCGGGCGTGCAGCACGGGTTCGAGTTGTTGTTGGGGGAGGCGTTTCATGGTGGTGAAGGGGAGCGGAGTTTGCCGCGGCTGGCGGCGGTGCTGGCGCGGAATGTGGCGCGGCGGTTTCGGATCGACGGGAGGAAGGGTGAGATCGCGGAAGGGAAGGACGCGGATTTCACGATCGTGCGGTTCGACGAGCCGCGGACGATCGAGGCGGAGGAGTTGTGGACGCGTCACCGGATCAGCGCGTATGTGGGAAGGAAGAGCCGGGCGCGGGTGACGCACACGATCGTGCGCGGGTTTCCGGTGTGGAAGGAAGGGCGGCTGACGAATTTTCCGCCGCCGGGCGCTTTCGTTAAACCGGACTATCGATGAATGGCCGCAAAGAGGCGCAGAAGGCGCAAAAGGGCTTCGATGAAGCGGCTCCCCACTTGGCGATATTTGTGCTTTTTGTGTTCTAGACCATGAACTCACCTTTTGGAACGACACGGACGAAGATCGCGGGGCGGCATGCGTTGATTGCGCCGGATGGGCATGTGCGGAGCAATGTGCCGGGAATCACGGGCGCGGCGGTGGTGAGTTTGATCAGTCCGGCGATGGGGGCGCGGTTTGCGCAGTTGCTGGTGACGTTCGAGGCGGGCGGGCGTGTGGCGATGGATGCGAGCGAGGTGGAGACGGTGGGTTATTTCGAGAAAGGCGGCGGGGTGGTGACGGTGGGACGGGAGAAGGAGAAGCTGGGTGCGGGCGGATTTTTCTTCGCGCCGGCGGGTGAGGCGTGGTCGATCAAGGGGCCGAAGGGAGGGACGCGGCTGACGTTGTTTCAAAAAAAAGTTTCAGCCGCTGGCGGGGGTGGCGGCGCCGAAGGCGATTTTTTGGCGATGCGGCGAAGGTGGAGGGGCAGCCGTTTTTGGGGGATCCGGATGCGCGGTTGCAGGTGCTGTTGCCGGATGTGCCGGAGCTGGATCTGGCGGTGAACATTTTCACGTATCAGCCGGGTGCGACGCTGCCGTTTGTGGAAACGCACGTGATGGAGCACGGGCTGTTGATGCTGGCGGGGCAGGGCGTGTATCGGCTGGAGGATGCGTGGTATCCGGTGGCGGCGGGGGATGTGATCTGGATGGCGCCGTATTGTCCGCAGTGGTTCGTGGCGATGGGCAAAACGCCGGCGAGTTATTTGTATTACAAGGATGTGAACCGGGCGGTGGTGTGAGCGAGCGGTTCGTGGACGCAGCCAAACGATTGTAACTACGAGAAGTGGGTGGAGTTGGATTTGCCCGGCGCGGGATTTGCTGACATCGGTCCCTCATGACAGAGGTCGGTGCTAGCTTTGAATTTGTCCTGAACGGAGAGCGTATCCGCATTGCGGATGTGCCGGCGACGACGACCTTGTTGCACTGGCTGCGCGCGAGCGGTCGGACGGGGAGCAAGTGCGGGTGCGACGAAGGCGATTGCGGGGCGTGCACGGTGGCGGTCGTCGATCGCGATGCGAAAGGCGCGCCGACGTTTCGGGCGATCAACAGCTGTCTCACGCTGCTGCCGATGCTGGCCGGGCGCGAGGTGGTGACGGTGGAAGGGCTGGCGAAGGGGACGGAGCTGCATCCGGTGCAGGCGGCGATGGTGGAGCACCAAGGCTCGCAGTGCGGGTATTGCACGCCGGGATTCGTGATGTCGCTGTTCGAGGCGTATCATCGAAATGGAGACACGGCGACGCCGTGCGGGATCAACGATCAGCTGTGCGGGAATCTGTGCCGGTGCACGGGATACCGGCCGATTCGCGATGCGGCGATGGCGGTGTTGAAGGAGCGCGGACGGAATGCGGAGGGCGAGGGGCCACTCGCTCACGCCCGGAGCGCCGAGTTGACGCGGGTGGAGTATGACGGGTTTTGGCGGCCGGAGAGTCTGGCGGAGTTGTTGCGGCTGAAGGCGGAGCGGCCGGAGGCGAGGCTGGTGGCGGGGGCGACGGAGATCGGGGTGGAGTTGAACAAGAAGTTCAAAGCGTTTCCGGCGTTGATCTCGGTCGAGGCGGTGCGGGAGCTGAGGCGCATCGAGAAAACGGATACGGCGTGGCGGATCGGGGCGGCGGCGACGTGGACGGAGATCGAGGAGACGGCGGCGAAGGAGTTTCCGTCGCTGGCGAAGATGATCGCGGTGTTCGCGGCACGGCAGATCCGGAACCGGGCGACGATCGGCGGAAATCTCGTGACCGCGTCGCCGATCGGGGACAGCGCGCCGGTGTTGCTGACGCTGGATGCGAGCGTGGTGCTGGCGAGCGCGAGCGGGGAGCGGGTGGTGGCGCTGGAGGAATTTTTCGTGGGTTATCGCAAGACGGTGCTGCGCGAAGACGAGGTGATGAAGGAAGTGTTGGTGCCGCGGGGCGGGCCGGGCGAGGGACTGACACGGCGGGTGGATTTCGTGAAGGTGTCGCACCGGCGCGAGCTGGACATCGGGATTGCGGCGGGGGCGTTTTGCGTGGACGTCGATGCGGGCGGCGTGGTGCGGACGGCGCGGTTCGCATACAATGGCGTCGCGGTGATGCCGCTGCGGGCGAAGAAGGCGGAGGCGGCGTTGGTGGGGAAAACGATCGCGGAGGCGGCGGGTGAGGTGGCGGAGGTGTTGCGCGGGGAGTTTTCGCCGATCAGCGACGTGCGTGGCGGGGCGGAGTATCGGCGCGGGGTGGTGGTGGCGTTGTGGGAGAAGTTCGTGGCGGGCGAGACGAGCGTGGTGCATGACGAAGCGGCGACGTTCGCGGCGGGGGCGGCGTGGACGGCGGAGGACGCGTCGAAGCAGTTGCGGCACGAGAGCGCGGTCGGGCACGTGACGGGGAGGGCGCAGTATGTGGACGATGTCGCGCAGCGGCGGGCGATGTTGGAGGTGTGGCCGGTGATGGCGCCGCATGCGCGGGCGAGGATTTTGCGGCGGGATGCGACGAAGGCGCGCGCGATGAAAGGCGTGGTGGCGGTGTTGATGGCGGAGGACGTGCCGGGGCAGAACAACGTGGGCGTGTCGCGTCACGACGAGACGTTGTTCGCGCAGGACGAGGTGTGTTTTCACGGACACATCGTGGCGGTCGTGGTGGGCGAGACGCTCGAGGTGTGTCGCGCGGCGGCGGCGTTGGTGGAGGTCGAGTATGAGCCGCTGCCGGCGGTGTTGGGCGTGGAGCAGGCGATCGCGGTGGGGAGTTTTCACACGGAGCCGCATGTGCTGGCGCGGGGCGAGGTGGAGGTGGCGCTCGCGCGGGCGCCAAAGAAACTGGAGGGGACGTTTTCGTTCGGGGGGCAGGAGCATTTTTATCTGGAAACGCATGCGGCGTGGGCGGAGGCGGGCGACGAAGGCGACGTGACGATCGTGTCGTCGACGCAGCATCCGTCGGAGATCCAGGCGATCGTATCCGAAGTTCTGGGACTGCCGCGGAACAAGGTGGTGGTGAAGGCGCCGCGGATGGGCGGGGGATTTGGCGGGAAGGAGACGCAGGGAAACACGCCGGCGGCGCTGGTGGCGTTGGCGGCGTTGAAGACGGGGCGGGCGGTGCGCGTGCAGTTGGATCGCGACGTCGACATGATGCTCACGGGGAAGCGGCATCCGTTTTGGTCGAAGTTCGAAGTGGGTTTCGACGAGGAGGGGATGCTGCTGGCGGCGAAGGTGGAGCTGATTTCGGACGGCGGGTGGTCGCTGGATTTGTCGCTGCCGGTGACGGACCGCGCGCTGTTTCATTTGGACAACGGTTACTACATTCCCGCGGTGCGGTTCAGCGGGCGGGTGGCGAAGACGAACGTGGCGTCGAACACGGCGTTTCGCGGGTTCGGCGGGCCGCAGGGGATGCTGGTGATCGAGGAAATGATCGATCGCGTCGCGCGGACGCTGGGGCTGCCGCCGGAGGTGGTGCGCGAGCGGAATCTCTATCGCGGCAGCGGGGAGACGAACACGACGCACTACGGCGAGGAGATCGGGGACAACCGGCTGAGGAAGGTGTGGACGATGGCGATGGAGCAGGCGCGTTTCGCGGAGCGGCGGAAGGAGATCGTGGCGTGGAATGCGACGAGGAAAGGCGTGAAGCGCGGGCTGGCGATCACGCCGGTGAAGTTCGGGATTTCGTTCACGCTGACGCACTACAATCAGGCGGGGGCGCTGGTGCACATTTATCAGGATGGAACGGTGCAGGTTAACCACGGCGGGACGGAGATGGGGCAGGGGCTGCACACGAAGGTGCTCGGCGTGGCGATGCGCGAGCTGGGGCTGCCGGCGGAGCGTATCCGGATTATGGCGACGAGCACGGACAAGGTGCCGAATACGTCGGCCACGGCGGCGTCGAGCGGGGCGGATTTGAACGGCGCGGCGGTGCGCGCGGCGTGTGTGACGTTACGGGAGCGGCTGGCGGAGGTGGCGGCGCGGATGCTGGCGGAGCGCGAGGAGAAGAAGGAGCGTCACGATGGGACGGAGGTGTTGATGGAGGGGGCGGGCGCGGAGAGTCGGGGTGTGAAGCTCGTCCCACAACTCGGAGAGGTGGTGTTCGAAGGCGGGAAGGTTTTCGCGAAAGGGAAGGAGAAGGGAGGGTTGAAGTTCGCGGAGGTGTGTGCGCGGGCGTATGTGGAGCGTATCAGCCTTTCGACTACGGGATATTATCGGACGCCGGGAATTTTCTGGGATTGGGCGAAGGGCAAGGGGCGGCCGTTTGCGTATTTCGCGTGCGGTGCGGCGGTGAGCGAGGTGGAGGTGGACGGCTACACGGGGATGAGCCGCGTGCGGCGGGTGGACATCGTGCACGACGTGGGCGATTCGCTGAATCCGGGCGTGGACCGCGGGCAGATCGAGGGCGGATTCGTGCAGGGGATGGGGTGGCTGACCTGCGAGGAGTTGAAGTGGGACGACAAAGGGCGGCTGCTGACGCACAGCGCGAGCACGTATCAGATTCCGGCGATCGGCGATGCGCCGATGGAGTTCAATGTGACGCTGCTGCCGGATGCGGCGCAGGACGGAAGCATTCACGGCAGCAAGGCGGTGGGGGAGCCGCCGTTGATGCTGGCGATTTCGGTGCGCGAGGCGATTCGCGATGCGGTGGCGGCGTTGCGCGGGACGAAGGGCGAAGTGCGGTTGGCTTCGCCGGCGACGGGGGAGGCGGTGTTTTTGGCGGCGCGGGCGGGAGAAGCTCCAAGCTCCAAGATCCAAGCTCCAGAGAAGGTTCAATAGCCAAGCTCCAAGGCGGTTGGCGTTATTCTGGATGGTCGCGGGTGGTGAGGAGTTGGGCGGCGATGCTGAGGGCGATTTCGTGGGGGTGGTTGGTGCCGAAATCGAGGCCGATGGGGCAGTGGAATTGGGCGGCGCGCTCGGGAGGGAGACCGTCGGCGACGAGTTCGCGACGGAGGATGGCGGCTTTGGCGTCGCTGCCGATGCAGCCGAGGTAGGGGAAGTTTCGCGTGGCGAGGGCGCGGTGGAGAATGGGGCGGTCGGTTTTGTGTCCCTGCGTCATGCAGAGGACGAAGGCGTCGGCGGGAAGCGTGTCGACGACGGCGGCGAGGTCGGTGACGTGGTGGGCGTGGAGATTGGAGGCGCGCGGGAGTTTCGCGAGCCACTCGGGGCGGGTGTCGTAGACGGAGATTGAGCAGGGAAGTGGAAGGAGGACGGGGATGAGAGCCTGGGCGATGTGGCCGGCGCCGAAGAGGACGATGGGCCAGGCGGAGCCGCCGGCGGGGTGGGGCTCGAAGTAGAGTTTGACGGAGCCGCCGCAGGTCATGCCGACGTCGGTTTTGAGAGTCCAAGTGACGAAGCGGGGAGCGGCGGCGCTGGGGCCGCGGGACGAGAGGAGTTGTTGCGCGAAGTCGATGGCTTTGGCTTCCACGCGGCCGCCGCCGACGGTGCCGGCGTGGAGGCCGGCGGGAGTGACGAGCATTTTGGCGCCGGTGTCCTGCGGCGTGCTACCGAGCGATTCGACGAGGAGGACGAGGACGAACGGCGCGCCGGAGGATTCGAGCGCGGCGAGTTGAGTGTAGAAGGAAGGAGTGGAGTCCGACATGGATCCGTGGATGGAAGTAAACACGGTTCACTCGGATGAGCACGGATAAAGCCAAAAGGCCAAGCCGCGGCGTGGTGGCTTGGACGTCGAACGTATCAAGGGACGAGTATCAAGAAGCTGGATGCGCGGAAGGAAGCGTGGGCGATAGCGCGGGGAGGAGGAACCAGAGAAGGCCGTAGGCGGCGCCGGCGAGGTGGGCGATGGTGGCGATGCGGATGGCGGGTTCGTCGAAGCGGATGGCGCCGCCGCCGAGGCCGCCGTTGAGGTGCTCGAGGAGGAGTTCGATCGCGTGGATGACGAGGAGCGCGGGCCAGAACCAGTCGCGGCGGTGACGGCGAATGCCGTCGAGCGAGAGGAAGACGAGAAGGCCGACGTTGACGCCGGAGAGGCCGGCGTAGCGGGGCATGGCGGGATCGAGGAAGAAAATCGCGAGGGCGATGAAGGCGGGAAGCGCGACGAGCGCGTGGAGCGAGGTTGCGGTGACGGAGCGTTGGGGGCGACGAATCAGCGCGAACGAGGCGAGGAGGAAGACCCCGGTGTCGGCTAGGGCGTGAAACCAGCCGAAGTGGCAGAGGTGTCCGGTCCAGAGACGCCAGAGTTCGCCGGCGGCGACGGCGGTGCGATCGTAGAGGAGGAGTTCGCGGAGCGCGCCGGGGCCGGCGAATTGGAGGAGGAGGGCGGCGAGGGCGGGGAAGGCGAAGAGGCTGAGTCGCGGAACGGCCGAGGACGCGTGGAATGTGCGCGCGGTGGAGCGCGGAGCGGTGAAGGGAGAGCGCGCGGCCAGGAGGGACATGGGCGTCAGTCCGCGCGCGGGTGTTGGCTGCCGCGCCATTGGCGAAGGGTGGTGAGGAGGGCGAGCGCGGCGAGGAACCAGAGGCTGGGAGCGCCGCCGCCGCCGCCACCACCGCCGCTGTTGTTCGTGCTGGGCGGCGGAGACGTGGGGGAAGGAGACGGAGTCGAAGGCGGGGGCGGGGTGGTGACGGAGACGTTGGCGGCGTCGCTGACGACGCGGCCGGCGCTGTTGGTGATGGTGACGGTGTAGCTGCCGGCGTCGGTGGACGCGGAGTTGGATTTTGAATACGTGGCGGAGGTGGCGCCGGGGATCGCGGCGCCGTCCTTGGCCCACTGATACGCGAGGCCGGAGCCGGTGGCGGTGACGTTGAGCGAGAACGGCTGGCCGGCGGTGACGGTGGTGCCGCGGGGCTGGGCGGTGATGCGCGGGAGGTCGGCGGAGGCGCGGGTGTCGGCCATGGATTTCGCGCGTTCGCGGAGGTAGCGGGCGTTGTCGGCGGCGCGGACTTCGTCGGCGGGGACGCCGAGGGTGAGTTTTTCGTTGGTGCCGGAGACGAGCACGCTGCTGTCGACCTGGACCTCGGGGTTGGAGAAGTAGGGCAGCGAGTAGGGCGCGTAGGACATGACGGTGCCGCTGTCGCGGTTGCGATAGGTGAAGCGGTGGCCGTAGTAATAGCGGCCGTTGTTGTCCGGGACGGAGTCGGTGCGACGGTCGTGATGGCAACCGAAGTTGTGGGCGAGTTCGTGGGCGGTGGTTTGCGCGTCGGCCTGGATGAGGACGACGGAGTGGTTGCCCGGCGTGTAGGCGATGCCGCCGGTGTTGGGGGAATCGGTGCGGCGGTCGGTGATGTAGAGGACGGCTTGGTCGGCGCCGAGGGCGGCGATGCGGGATTGGGCGAACTGGCCGACGGCGTTGTTGGAGAAGGCGAAGAGGCGGAGGTCGTCGGAGATGTTGTTCGGTTTGGCGTAGGTGGGCACGCGTTCGGCGGCGAGGAAGCGCCACTGGAGGTTGGTGACCTTGGATTGGAGGAGGATCTGGTTGGAGCGCTCGATTTGGGAGACGGCTTCGAGTTCGACGCTGCGCTGGGCGTTGGTTTCGCCGAAGCGGCTGACGATGTCGTCGCCGTAGAAGAAGAGCACGTCGACGACGTGAGTGTCTTCGGCGGCGGCGGTGGCTGCGGTGGGATCGGCGGCGAGTGGAACGGGGGACGAAGGTGTTTCGGAGAAGGCGATCACGACGTCGCACTGGCCGCGGAGCTTGGGTGTGACGGAGACGGAGTCGGCGGAGACGTCGATGCGGTATTCGGCGGCGCCGGGGAGCGAGAGCGTGCCGGTCCAGCCGCGGTCGTGGGCGACGCCGATGAGGGTGGCGCCGGGGTTGTCGNGGTTGCGTCCGGTCCAGACGGTGAACTCGCCGTGCGGGCCGCCGGGTTTGAAATCGGTGCGTTCGAACTCGAAGGAGACGCCGGGCGCGGGCGAGACGGTGAGATGCGCGGGGTTGTAGGCGCGCCAGTCGGCGGGAGCGGAGGAAAGCGAGGGGAGGACGGAGCGCAGTTCGGAGGAGAGGCGCGGTGTGTCGATCGCGGGTGCGGGCGCGGAGGACGGGGCGGGTTGCGCGGATGCGGGAGAGGCGGGCGGGTGTGAAAGGGGCGCGGCGTGTTCCGCGGGAGCGGAGGGAGCGGGGCGCGAAACGATGGCGATCAGCGCGGCGAGGCAGGCGAGCGTGAGGAGGGCGAGAACGAGGCGGTGTTTCATCAAACGGAGCGGCGACGCTGAGGCGTGCCGCGGAGAGAGGAATCAGGAAATCGGGGTGGGAAAGCGCGGGGGCGAGATGCAGAAGGATTTTACGAGTCGGGGCGCGAGGGGCGGAGAATAGGTCTGGTGGAGGCGGGCTCTGGTTCCGGAGAGGGGCGGTGGCGGGCTGCGGGGCAGGAGGTTGTGGAAATCGGGAGAGTTGTTCGGGCGGGCGCGGATGGGGTGGTGCGACGACGGCAACAAAAAGGCCGCGCGGTGAGGCGCGGCCGGGAGAGGTTGGAGCTTCGAGCGATGTTAGTTCGTGATATCGAACGTGGTGCTCGATTCGCGGATGGGCGTGTAGACCTTATACCACTCTTTTTGCGCGTCGCTGCCGGAGTAGTCCTTCAGCGCCTGTTCAGAGGCGAACTCCATGACGATGGCGTTGGTTTTGCCGCCTTGGACTTTGATGGACTTGGTCCAGACGCGGGTGATGCCCGGGAAGCTTTTCGGGAGGGCTTTGACGCCGTCGAGCGCGGCCTGGATTTGCTCGGGCGTGGTGCCGGCTTTCCACGAGACAGTGACGACGTGGATCACCGACTTGGGCGCGGTTTCGCCGGCGCGGGCGGTGAGGGCGGCGGCGCCGAGCAGGAGGCTGGCGGTGAGGAGGGACATGATCAGTTTCTTCATGGATTTCTGTGTGAGGTTGGGGTTGACGGTTGATGACCGGCCGCGGTCGCGAGGTGAACGCGGCAGGGGATTGGACGACTGAAATTCAAAATGGATGCAAGCGACCAAGTCATAGCCGCGGGGACGGCGGGCGGGGTTATTCGGCGGTGAAGCCGTTGCCGGTGGCGGCCCAGTAGATGCCGCCGTAGACGTGGTGCATGAAGTTGGGATCTGAATACGTGGCGGGCAGGTGGCCGAGCGCGGTGTAGAAGGCGCGGCCGCCGTCGTAGTTCTGATACCAGGCGATCGGGTGGAAGTCGCCCATGCCGTCGCCCTTCTTCACGCCCCAGTTGGCGGCGGGCTTGTAGGTTTTTTCGTCGAGCGAGAGGAGGAACTTGAGGTTGTTGGAGGTGGGCGGGCCGAATTCATACCACTCGTCGGTGAAGAGGAAGCGTTTGGCGAAGCGGTCCATGCCGGGGAAGTTGCGGTCTTCGACCTGGAGCGTGGCGGTCTGGACGGCGGGGTGGATGTGGAACATGTGGCCGACCATTTTCGTGAACCACGGCCATTCGTATTCGGTGTCGGAGGCGCTGTGGATGCCGACGAAGCCGCCGCCCTTTTGGATGTAGCGCTCGAAGGCGGCTTGTTGCTCGTCGTTGAGGACGTCGCCGGTGGTGAGGAGGAAGATGACGACCTGGTATTTCGCGAGTTCCTTGTCGTTGCACCAGCGGGACGCGTCCTCGGTCCAGAAGACGTCGAAGTCGTGGAGCTGGGCGAGTTGCTGGATGGCGGTGACGCCGGCGTTGATGGAGTCGTGGTGCCAGCCGGCGGTTTTGGTGAAGAGGACGGCTTTGAATTGCGCGGCGTGGGCGGCGCTGGAGACGAGGAGCGTGGCGAGCGTGAAAGCGAGGAATCGAAGCGTTTGGGTCATGATGATGGGGAGGAGGAGCTTGGTTGGGCGGGGGCGGACGAGGCAAGCGTGGCGGATGACAGGTCTTTCCGATACAGCACGTGCGGACGGAGCGGGTGGCCTGTGGGGATTTTCGGATGTTGAAAATCTCCGGCGAGATCGCGGGTGAAACCCAGCCGTTGCATGAGCGCGCGCGATTTTTCGTTTTGGACGGCCGTGAATGAGACGAGTTCGGCGAGATGAAGCACGGTGAAGGCGTAATGCTCGGCCTGCTGCGCGGCCGCGAAGGCGAGACCGCGGCCCCAGAATTTCGGGTGGAAGCGCCAGCCGATCTCGATGCACGGCGTGAAATGGGCGACGAAGGAAGGTTCGGCGAGGCCCGTGAGGCCGGCGAATTCGCCCTCGACTTCGACGGCCCAGAAGCCCCAGCCGCGTTCGTCGATGGCGGTGCGGTAGCGATCGAAGGCGCTGCGGGACTCCTCGAAAGTGAGGAGCGCGGGGAAGTGGCGCATGACGAGCGGATCGGCGTTCATCGCGGCGAAAGGCGCGAGGTCGGCGTCGGTCCACTGCCGGAGAAGGACGCGGGGAGCGGGGCGTGAGAAATCCATGGCGGGCGGAGTCGAAACGGCTCGCCCTGCCTTAGCGAGCGATGCGGCGGCCGGCGGCGAGGACGAGGTCGATGGGGTTGCCGCCGAGTTCGTGGGCGAGGAGACGTTCGTCGCGGTGGCGGAGAAGAATGAGATCGGCGCGCTGGCCGGGTTCGATCGTGCCGCGATCGGTGAGACCGAGGACGGCGGCGGCGTTGACGGTGCAGGCGGCGATGGCTTCGGCCGGCGTGAGGCCGCAGCAGCGGACGGCGGTCGCGATGACGAGAGGCATCGAGTGCGTGGGCGAGGTGGCGGGGTTGAAATCGCTGGCGAGCGCGAGGAGGCCGTGGTTGTCGACGAAGAAGCCGGCGCGTGCGTAGCGGTTGCCTTGATGAAAACTGCGCGCGGGGAGCATGACGCCAAAGGTGTCGGAGGCGGCGAGGGCGAGCAGGTCGTTTTTCGAGGCGTGCTCGAGACCGTCGATGCTGCGCGCGTGGAGTTTCAGCGCTTCGGGAATCATGCCGGTGGAGGCGAACTCGTCGGCGTCGACGCGGATTTCGAGGCCGTGTTTGCGGGCGCGTTCGAAGAGGCGGACGCAGGCTTCGACGGGCCAGGCGTCGGCGGAGGAGCGGGCGTCGATCGTGATGCCGGGAAACTCGTGCCAGACGGCGGGGAGGATTTCGCGGACGACGAGGCGCGTGAAGTTGGCGGGATCGCCGTCGATGGTGTGGCCGAGAAGTGCGGTGGAGACGACGGTGCCGGGAAACTCCTGGGCGGCGCGCTGGATGGCGTGGAGGAGTTTGAGTTCGGCGTCGAGGGAGAGGCCGTATCCAGATTTTACCTCCACGGTGGTGGTGCCGCCGGCGAGGATTTGGTCGAGGCGGACGCGGAGCGCGGCGGCGAGTTGTTTGCGGGTGGAGTTGCGGACGGCGTGAACGATCGGGTCGAAGCCGGTGGGTTTTTCGCCGGCGAGTTGTTTTTCCCAGGCGTCGAGGAGATCGCCGGCCCAGCAGGCGTGCGTGTGGCAATCGATGAAGCCGGGCATGAGCACGCGGCCGTCGGCTTCGATGATGTCGGTGTCGGGCGGCGCGTTAAGGTCGGGGCCGACGGCGGCGATCTTGTCGTCCTGCACGAGCACGTCGGCGCGCGGGAGGATGCCGAGGTCACGGAGGGCGGGGCCGCGGCGGTGTTTTTTGGTGGAGAGTGTGCCGGGTTCGGCGGAGGTGGAGGCGAGGGTGAGGACGCGGGCGTGGCGGATCAACAAGGGCATCGCGGGGGAGATTGGGCGAGGCGAGGGTGAAGGGGCAAGTGTGGGGGCGGGCGTGGCGCGATTTGCGGACGGCACGTCGCAGGAGTTTGCGATGTATGGCCGGGCGAAGCGGTAGCGGCGCGCGACGAGGCGGCGGCGGAAGAAGGCGAGGGTGAGCGCGCCGAGGCCGGCGAGTGCGGCGGAGGTGGAGGGCTCCGGGACTACGGAGACGCGAGGCGGTGCCAGACGTTTTCGGCCGAATGACGCGGGCAGCAGCGAGGCGGCGGCGCGTGAGGAGGCGTTATTCCACGGCGATGCCGGAAGCGGGGGCGGGTGCGCGGGCTTGGCGCAACGCTTGTTGAAGCGCGGCGAGGCGGGCGCGGTTGGCGGCGGCTTCCCGGCCTTGGGGGCCGGGGATGTCTTGGAGATTTTCGGCGGCTTCGCGAAGGAGCGGTTCGGCTTCGGCGTAGCGGGCGAGTTGGGTGAGGGCGGCGCCGAGGAGACTTTTCGGGGCGGCGACGCGCCAGTCGGTTTCGGGGAAGACGTTGCGGCGAATCGCGAGGGCGCTGCGGGCGAGCGGTTCGGCGCGAGCGGCGGCGCCGCGTTCGAGGTGGACCTGCGCGAGCGTGCTGTGGAGCGTGGCCATCTGCGGGTGAGTTTCGCCGCGGGATGCGCGCACGATGGCGATGGCTTCGGCGAGGGCGGCTTCGGCTTCGGTGAACTTGCCTTGTTCGCGGAGGGTGTGGGCGAGGTTGTTGAGCGTGTTGGCGATGTTGGGATGTTTTTCGCCCAGGCCGGCGCGGCGGATGGCGAGGGCTTCGCGATTCATGGCTTCGGCGGCGGCGTAGTCGCCGCGGTGAAACACGACGAGCGCGACATTCGCGAGCGCGGTGCCGACGTCGGGGTGGCCGGGGCCGAGGGATTTTTTGCTGATCTCGTAACACTCGCGGAGATGCGCTTCGGCGTGGGCGAGGTCGCCGGTTTCGAGGAGCAGAAGGCCGAGGTCGCTGAGACTCGTGGCGGTTTCGCGGTGTTCGTCGCCGAGGGCGCGGCGGCGGATGGCGAGGGCTTCGCGGTAGAGCGGTTCGGCGAGGTCGCGGGCGCCGCGATCGGTGTAGCAGCGGGCGAGCTCGACGAGGGTGATGGCGACGTCGTTGGGTTTTTCGTCGAGCAGCGGGCGGCGGAGGGCGAGCGCTTCGGTGAGGAGTTTTTCGCCGGCGGGGATGTCGCCGTGATCGCGGAGGAGGACGCCGAGGTCGTTGAGCGTTTCGGCGAGGAGGCGCGGGTGGGTGTCGAGCGGGCGGCCGAGGGCGAGCGCTTCCTCGAGGAGCGGGCGGGCGGTGTCGGTGTGTCCAAGACGCTGATACACGCGGCCAAGGACGGTGAACATTTCGGCCTGGAGTTCGGGTTGGCCGGCGAGGTCGGTGCGGACGCGTTCGGCGCCGGCGTCGAGCAGGCTGCGGAGCGTCGGCGGGGTGGCGCTGCGCGTGCGGTAGGGATCGGCGGCGGTGAGAAGTTCGATGAGAAGCTGGCTGAGGCGGGATGCTTTCTCGGCGGCGAGGCGGGCGCGGTCGCGTTCGGCGGTGAGGCGGACGGTGTGAACGATGGTGAGCGCGCCAAGGAGGAGCGCGGCGGCGGCCGCGAGGGAAACGGCACGCGTGTGGCGGCGGAGGAATTTGCCGGCGCGATAGGAGAGCGACGGTGCGCGGGCGAGGACGGGTTGGTCGGCGAGGTGGCGGGCGAGATCGGCGGCGAGCGCGCTGCTGGTTTCGTAGCGGCGGGCGCGTTCCTTCTCGAGGCACTTCATGACGATGCGATCGAGATCGCCACGGAGCTGGCTGGTGAGTTTCGCGGGCTCGAGGCGGCGGCGCTGGGCGGCGGTGGTGCGTTCGGAACGGTCGAGCGTGGCGAGGCGGTGCGAAGGTGCGGGCGGGTCTTGTTCGCGAATGGTGCGCTGGATTTCGGCGTAGCCGGCGGCGAGGAGGGCCTTGGTTTCGAAAGGTGTTTTGTCGGTGAGCAGTTCGTAGAGGAGGACGCCGAGGCTGTAGATGTCGCTACGCGTATCGACGTCGACGCCGTCGCTGCCGGCCTGTTCGGGGCTCATATAGGCGGGCGTGCCGATGAACGGGTGCAGGCGGCTGAAGACGGTTTTTTCGGTGAGGCGGTGCTCGGTGGCTTTGGCGATGCCGAAGTCGATGACCTTGGGCGTGGGGCGGCCGTCCTGTTGGGAGACGAGGATGTTGGATGGTTTGAGGTCGCGGTGGATGATGCCTTTTTGGTGCGCGTGTTGGACGGCGGCGCAGACCTGCATGAAGAGCTCGAGGCGCTCGCGGGTGTCGAGGCGGTGCTCGGTGCAATACGTCGTGATCGGCACGCCGGGCACGAGCTCCATGACGAAGTAGGGCCGGCCGGTGGCGGTGGCGCCGCCGTCGAGGACTTTGGCGACGCCGGGATGATCCATCAACGCGAGCGCCTGGCGCTCGGCTTCGAAGCGGGCGATGACGGCACGGGTGTCCATGCCGAGCTTGATGATTTTGAGGGCGACGTGGCGGCGGACGGGTTGTTCCTGTTCGGCGAGGTAGACGACGCCGAAGCCGCCCTCGCCGATTTTTTCGAGGAGGCGGTAGCGATCGATGCGCGTGCCGGGACCTTCCTGGACGGCGGATTCGTCGGGATCGTCGGGATCGAGGAAACGCCCGGCGGCGGCGTGCGCGGCGAGGAGACTTTCGACGCGGGCGCGCAGCGCGAAGTCGGAGCCGCAGGCCGCGTCGAGGTAGGCGGCGCGTTCGGCGGGCGAGGTATAGTCGAGCGCGGCGAGGAAAATTTCGCGTTCGGAGTTTGAAGACACGGAGAGAGAAAGCGGCGCCGAGGGAGCGGCGCGCCCAAGGGCGATCAGGCGGTGTGCTGGATTTCCTGATACAGCCAGGCGCGGGCGTAAGCCCAGGTGCGCTTGGCGGTGCGTTCGGAGAAGCCGAGGAGTTCGCCGGCTTGGGCGAGGGTGAGGCCGGCGAAGAAGCGGAGCTTGATGAGCTCGGCGGCGGTGGCGTCGTGCAGCGCGAGTTTTTCGAGAGCGTCGTTGACCTGCATGATGGCGTCGTCGCTGACGGCGAAGGCGAGGAGGACGTCGTCGAGGTTGAGGCGGGCCTGGCCGCCGCCGTGGCGGATGGCGGCCTTACGGCGGGCGCGGTCGACGAGGATGTGGCGCATGGCCTCGGCGGCGGCGGCGAAGAAGTGGCGGCGGTTTTGCCAAGTGTGGTCGCCGGTGCCGAGGAGGCGGAGGTAGGCTTCGTGAACGAGCGCGGTGGCCTGCAGGGTGTGGTCGGAAGGTTGCGCGGCCATGCGGCGCGCGGCGAGCCGGCGGAGCTCGTCGTAGACGAGCGGGAGGAATTTCTCGGCGACGTTGGGATCGTCGACCGGTTCGGCGATACGGGGGCGCTCGCTCACGTCGACGAGAAAGGCGGAAAGGCCTGCGCGCGGCAATGGCGACGCCATGCGGGGGTGGCGGGAACGAGCGGAAAACGGAGTCAGGGAAAACACGAGGGAGCGGCGCGCGTTTGGGAGCGCGGTTTTTGCGGATCGCGGGTTTCGGTGCGGGTGAGGGTGAAGCCGGCGGGAGCAACAACGGGATTTGCGGTGGCAAAGGGCCAAAAAAAACGCGGTCCGATTTGGGCCGCGGGGAGAAGGGGCGGGTAAAGTCAAAGTTGCGGGGACGTTGCGGCGGGAGGCTTGGGGAGGCGCGGGATGAGCATCGGGGTGCGGTTGCGGTATTGGATGTAGTCGGAACCGTGATACGTGACGAGGTCGCGTTCCTCGAATTGGATGGCGACGAGGATGTAGGCGGTGGTGAGGACGGCGAAGACGAGGTGGGCGGACGTCATGTGCGGCGTGCACCAGAAGGCGAAGAACCAGCCGACGTAGAGCGGGTGGCGGACGAGTTTGTAGGGGCCGGGCGTGACGAATTTCAGCGCGGTGTAGTGCTGGCGGCGGAAGAATTTCCAGACCTGACGGAGGCCGAAGAGGTCGAAGTGGTTGATGAGAAAAGTGGTGACGAGAACGGTGAGCCAGCCGAAGGCGAAGCCGGTGTGGAGGAGGGCGCGGCCGAGCGGGTTTTCGATGTGCCAGACGACTCCGCCGATCGGTTCCCAGCAGGCGAAGACGAGGACGAGGGCGAGCGAGGACATGAGGACGTAGGTGCTGCGTTCCGCGGCTTCGGGAATGAGGCGGGTGAGGAGGCGTTTGAAGGCGGGGCGCGCCATGACGCTGTGTTGGAGGGCGAAGAGGCCTAGGAGCGCGGCGTCGATGAGCAGCGCGGCGGTGGTGTCGCGTTGCGGGATGCCGTCGATCGTGCGAGGCGCGAGAAAGCCGCCGACGAAGCCGACGGCGTAGAGGAAGGTGGCGAAGAAGATCGCGTAGGAAACGACGCCGTAGAGCAGGACGGCGGTGCGGGTGAACGGGGAAGGCGAGTGGGACATGCCGTTTCAAACGGAATGTCGGGGAAGAAAGGGCCAACGATCGCGGTTCCGCGGACGAAGGCGGAGCGGGGCGAGTTGGTTTTGGCTAGGGACCGACGGTTTTGGCGATCTGCTCGATCTCTTTCCACATCTCGCGACCGATGGCGGCGTAGAAGATGAAGGTGCGTTCGCTATCGGCGAGAGGCGTGGCGGAATCGCTGCGCGCGGCGTAGGCGGTGAGGAGGAGGTTTTGGAGATTGGCGTCGAGGGCTAGGGCGGGGAAGGCGTGTTCCGGGGCGCGTTGCGTGAAAGCGAGGATCTGGGGTGTGAGCAGTCTCAGGAAGACGCGGCGGGCTTCGGCGGGGGCGGTTTCGGGTGGGACGAAGCCGCGTTGGACGAGGAGTGAGTCGAGCTGCTTCACGGCGGCGGCGACGCGATAGGGATCTTGCGCCGTGGAAACGGGCAGGGGGGAGAGCTCGAGCGCCCAGGGGAGTTGTCGGTGGGCGCGCTCGTGTTCGGCGATCGCGGGCCAGAGGTTGCGGACGACGAGCGGGCGGGCGACGGCGAAGTTGATCATGGCGACCAGCTGGTCGTCGGCTTCGCGGCCGAAGGCGGCGAATTCGCTGCTGCGTATGAAGATTTCGATGCCGCGGCGCTGGCGGGCGAGATCGGCGAGTTGCTCGCGATGCCAGTCGTAAACGATCCATCCGATCACGCCGCCGCCGGTGACGCCAAGGAGGAGAAGGACGAGGAGCGTCCGCCGAAACCAGCTGCGGCGATGGAGCGGTTTCTTGACGAGAATCTCGCCGGACTTGGCGTGCCAATCGTCCCTGAGCTGGCCGGAGCCGACGCGCGGACGGACGTGAGTGCTCATGGGTGCCAGCTGCTAGGGGGCAATGGAATGTATTACAAGGGAGATTGGAGCGAATTTGATTTGGCGCGGGGGCGGCGGCGCAACGCGGCGAGGGCGAGGGCGACGGTGCCGAAGATGGCGGCATAGGTGGAGGGCTCGGGGATCGCGCCGGTGCCGGCGTAGACGAGCGTGAGATCGTGGCCGGAGTTGGTGAGCGCGATGGACCAGGAGCCGGTGAAGGGATTCGCGAAGCGATCGGTGAGGATCGAGAAGATGTCGGCGGAGAATCCCTCGATGCCGCCGGTTGTGGTGAGGAACGTGAAGGAATAGTCGGCGGTGGGATTGAAGTTGGCGGCGGCGCCGGCGACGAGACCGTTGAGGGAGGCGACGTCGAGGAGGAACGGGTTGTCGGAGGTGGCGGTGATGAGGAGTTTGCCGGAGATCGAGAGGAGATCGTAGGCGGTGCCGGCGTCGCCGGAGGTGTTGGCCGATTTGGAATTCGAAGGTGCCGCCGGACTCGAACGTGGTATCGCCGACGGAGAGCGTGCCGGGCGAGTTGCCGGGCGCGAGGGTGCCGCCGGCGCCGACCACGAGGGCGCCGAGGGAGCCGGAGCCGGAGAGCGTGCCGGTGTCGTAAACGCTGGTGAGAGACGAAGCGAGCGAGCCGTTGACGACGAGCGTGCCGGCATCGATCAGCGTGTTGCCGGTGTAGGTGTTGACGCCGTTGAGGGTGACGGTGCCGGTGCCGATTTTGTGGATTCCACCTGATCCCGATTCTTTGATGGTGCCATCGAAGATGGAGTCGAGGTTCCCGGCTCCGATGCCGAGGACCGAGTCGACCAACTCGACGTAACCATCGCCTCCGATAGCCCCAACGCTCCGATAGTCGAAGAAGATGCGGAGGGTGCTGCCGGCGTTCAACTGAATCGTGGCCGTTCCGCCGCTCGCATACTCTGTGATGGCGACGGTCGAACCGTTGGCCGTGATAGTGGCGTTGTCGGCGGAGGATGAGCCGGTGAATTCGACAGCGGAATCGTTGAGCGTGATGCTGGCTTGGGCAGCGGTGGAGTCTTCGGTGAAGGTGAGGGAGCCGTAGTCGCTTGGGGTCATCACGATGGTTGCGGAACCGGCGCTGGATTCCCCGTTGAAGTAGACGCTGCCCGCCGAGGTGATCGTGGCCGAGCCGGCGGTGGAGCTGTTCTCGAAAGTTGATACTCGAGGTGTCGGCGACGGTCAGCACCGTCCCCAGCAGCAGCGGGAAAGGCGCGGGGGCGCGATTCATGTCGCTGTAAGTGCCGAGGGACCAAGAGGACGGCAATCACGATCCCGCGTTGGGACGCGACGTCCGCCCACTTGGTTGGGGCTTCTGGTCAGTGGAACTCTTCCGAGTCGAGCGGGGCCGGGACGCGGGCGAGGGTTTGTTCGAGGGCGGCGAGGTTGATCGGTTTGGTGAGGAAATCGTCCATGCCAAGGGCGAGGCAGCGTTCGCGTTGGCCTTCGAGAACGTGGGCGGTGAGGGCGACGATGTAGGCGCGGGGGCCGCCGGGAGTTTCGTTTTCGCGGATACGGCGGACGGCCTCGTAGCCGTCCATGACGGGCATTTCGAGGTCCATGAGGAGGACGTCGAAGTTTTCCTCGGCGAGGATGGCGAGGCCCTTGGCGCCGTCTTCGGCGAAGCGGGTGTCGTGGCCGAGTTTTTTGAGGAAGGCGCCGATGACCTTTTGATTGACGGCGTTGTCCTCGAAGACGAGGACGCGAAGCGGGCGGGTGCGGGTGGTCGTGGCGGGGGCGGCGGGGAGCGCGAGGGAGGTTTCGAGGGGAGCGGCGGCGGGGGCGTGGAGGGTGGCGGTGAAAACGGAGCCGCGGCCGGGTTCGCTTTGGACGGTGAGCGAGCCGCCCATGAGTTCGCAGAGGCGACGGGTGATCGAGAGGCCGAGGCCGGTGCCGCCGAAGCGGCGGGTGGTGGAGGTGTCGGCCTGGCTGAACGGCGTGAAGATGCGCGATTGTTGTTCGGGTGCGATGCCGATGCCGGTGTCGCTGACCTCGAGTTCGATCAGGTCGGGCGCGGGAGAGGAAATTTTCAGGGAGACGCTGCCTTCGCCGGTGAACTTGAGGGCGTTGCCGAGGAGGTTGGTGAGGATCTGTTGGAGGCGGACGGGATCGCTGATGATTTCGCGCGGAACGCCGGCGTCGACGGAGGTGGTGAAGCGGAGGTGTTTTTCGGCGGCGAGGGGTTGGAGGAGGCGGCGGGTGTGTTCGGCGATGGCGCGGAGGTCGCAGCGGATGCGTTCGATGCCGAGCTGGTTGGCGGCGATTTTGGAGTAGTCGAGGACGTCGTTGATGATGACGAGGAGCGAGCGCGTGCTGTGATCGATGAGGTCGAGGTATTCGCGCTGTTTCGGATCGAGCGAGGTGCCTTGGAGGAGCTGGATGAAGCCGATGACGCCATTCATGGGCGTGCGGATTTCGTGGCTCATCGTGGCGAGGAAGCGCGACTGGGCCCGGCCGGCGGCTTCGGCGGCTTCCTTGGCGAGGCGGAGCTGGTTTTCGGTTTCCTTGCGGCGGGTGATGTCGGTGAGGACGAGGACGCGGGCGCGCGGGCCGATGTCGCCGGGTTCGAGGACGTCGAACAAGGAGGCTTCGAAGTCGGTGGCGCCGATGGTGACTTCGGCGCGGGGGTTGCCGGGGATGGAAAACAGATGGAGGAGGGGCGGCCAAGGAGCGAGGATGTCGGCGGCGGCGCGACCGAAGGCGCCGGATTTGTCGAGGCCGAGGGTGGTGGTGGCGGCGTGGTTGTGGTCGACGATGTGATTGTTGCCGTCGAACACGAGGATGCGGTCCTCGAGCCGCTCGATGAGGGCGGCGCGGGCGACGGGGGCGAGGTTCAGCAGGCGGTGGCGGAGGAGGGAGAACGCGATGAGCGTGCTGGTGACGGGGAAGAGGATGGGCGCGTAGTTGAGGCCGGGCGGGTGGGTGAGTTTGAAGAGGTGGAGGAGGTCGGTGGTCCAGCCGATGAACGCGGCGACGAGGAAGAAGAGGCAACCGCGGCGTTCCCAAGGGGTTTGTTGCTTGCGGGGAAGCAGCAGCAGGAAGATGACGCCCCAGACGGCGTAGTTGTAGAGGTAGTAGATGATGCCCCAGGGGCCGAGGGCGTTGCGGAGGACGGGCATGCCGCCGCTGGCGTCGACCCAGAACGAGTGGCGGAACAGCGGGTTTTGGCCGGGGCCGGGGAGCCAGAGGAGAGCGAGCGAGACGACGGGCACCAGCAGGACGGCGGGGATCATCCAGCCGCGGATGAGCGGCTGGCCGCGGGTCATGCGGTGGATCATTTCGAACCAAGCCGGTGCGTAGAAGCAGAGGAAGGAGCAGCGGATCTGGAAGACGAGGAGCTTGTCCTCGAGCGAAGGCAGGCTGAGTTCGATCGCGTATCCGAGCGCCCAGGAAGAATTTAGAAGGAGCGCGATACAGAACGGGCCGGAGGTGGGCGTCCGCAAACGGCTGCGGACGAAGAGCGCCATGATGAGCTCAAAAACGCTGGAGAGGAGAAGTGCGGTGATCTGCCAAGGCACGTGGGCACTAGACGACGACAGGCGGGCGGCGTTGCCAAGAAGGGAGATGGCGGGGCGGGGGATTCACCAGAGATTCGTAAGTTGCGAGGACAACGTTTGAAGAAGATCCAAGGTCTAGGATCCAAACAATGGCCAAAGGGCCAATGGCCAAGTCAGGGGGAGGAACCCGACGGGTGGCGGGTTTCGTTGGGGGGGCGGCGAGAGGACGCTGTTGCTGCTGATTACCAGCGGCGGGTGAGGTTGAGGCCGTAGAGGCGGGGGGTGCCGCGGATGTAGGTGGGGAGACCGAGGTTGGCGCCGAGGTTGCCGGCGTCGGCGAGGTATTCCTTGTCGAAGACGTTGTCGGCGAAGAGGACGGCTTCCCACGTGCGACCGAGGCTGCTCCAGGCGAGGCGGAGGTTGACGAGCGCGTAGCCGGGTTGGTGGAGGGTGCCGCCGAGGCGGGTGTTGTCGTCGTCGAAGTAGAGATCGGAGCGGTATTGCCAGACGGGTGTGAAGGCGAAGCGGCCCCAGCGGGAGGTGCGGTGTTCGAAGGTGAAGCCGAGCGAGGCGGTGTGGCGCGAGGTGAGGCGGAAGGTGGAGCCGGCGTAGATTTGCGGGGTGCCGTTGTCGTCGGTGTCTTCGAACGTGGCGTCGGTGTAGCCGTAGGTGGCGAAGGCGGTGATGTGATCCGAAATCAGGCTGCGCAGGGAGAGTTCGCCGCCGCGGCCGGTGGCGCGGCCGGCGTCCATGATGATGGCGCGGCTGATGTTGTCGGGATCCTGGACCTGAGTTTGGAAGTGGCTGTAGCGGTAGAGGAAGACGGCGGCGGACCAGTCGAGCCGGCCGTTGAGGGCGCGGCCTTTGGCGCCGAGCTCGGTGTTGACGATGGATTCTTCGCCGGCGCGTTGGGAGCCGGTGCCGGAGATGAGCAGGGCAGCGGGGCGGCGGCCGCGGGAGACGCTGGCGTAGGTGTTGAAGGACGGGTTGAAAACGTAGCGGGCGATGGCGCGGCCGACCCAGCTGGTGGTGTGGTCGGAATCGCTGAGCAGGCCGGGGGTGGGGAGAACGGCGAGGTTGGGCGTGTTGCCGAGGAGGAAGCCGAGCGTGGAGGGATTCGCGGCGGGCGGGGCGTCGTAGGCGCCGACTTGTTTCTCGAAGGAAACGCGAGCGCCGGCGGTGAATTCGAAGCGGTCGGTGGCGCGCCAGGTGCCGTCGACGAAAACGTCGGTGGCGTCGAGTTCGGCGCGGGTGATGTAGGCCTCGCTGTGAAGCGGCTTGAGGGGCGCGCCGGCGAGGGCGGAGAGGGGGGCGAGCGAAGGAACGAAGGCGAAGGCGGCGAAACCGGCGGGCAGGTGCGTTTGCGGCACGAGCGGGTGCATCGCGGGCACGGCGGTTTGGAGGATGGAGTCGGGCACGCCGGCGGCGAGGAGGCCGTCGCGGAAAGTCGAGGAAAGGAAGGGCCAGATGGAGCGTTCGTCGACGAAGACGCCGCTGATTTCGTGAGCGCGCTCGCGGGCGTAGGCGGCGCCGACGAAGCCGGCGAAGCGGCGGCCGGTGTCGAAGTTGAGGCGGATTTCCTGACTGAATTGGTGGGCGGTGGCGTCGTGAGAGGCCTCGAGGATGGTGAGCGCGGAGCCGTCGATATCGAGTTGTTCCGCGGCATCGTAGGCGCGCCAGGCGGTGATGGCGTTGAGCGTCCAGATGTCGGAGATGCGGTGTTCGATCAGGGCGGTGGCGCCCCAGACGGTGCGCTCGATGCCGAGTTCGGCGCCGCGGGTGAGGTGGGCGGGGGTGAACGGGCTGGTGTCGCCGCCGGCGGGAGGGATGACGCCGCTCTTGAAGGCGGTGCCGGCGGGGGTGTCGCGTTGGACGTTGATGATGAGGTCGACGTTGGTGTCGGACGTCGGCAGCCAGCGGAGCGAGGGGCGGACGGCGAAGGTTTCGCGGCTGTAGAGGTCGGAGCCGTCGGCGAGGTTTTCGACGAAGCCGTCGCGGGACTCGGCGGTGAAGGCGACGCGGGCGAGCAGGGTGTCGTCGACGAGCGGGGTGTTGACGAAGCCGGAGGCGTATTGGCGGTTGAAATTGCCGAGGCCGAAGGTGAGTGCGGCGGAGTGATCGGGGGTGGGTTTGCGCGAGATGATGGAAATCGCGCCGGCGCCGGCGCTGCGGCCGAAGAGGGTGCCTTGGGGGCCTTTGAGGACCTCGACGCGTTCGAGGTCGAAAAACTCGGTGTGGCTGCCGGGTGTGCGGCTGATGGCGACGCCGTCCTGGAAAATTGAAATGCGTGGGTCGTGACGGGGATCGGTGGTGTCGGAGCCGACGCCGCGGAGATTGATGCTGGGGGTGTTGGGGCTTTGGACGGAGGCGAAGAGGCCGGGGACGAACGGGGCGAGGTCAGCGTAGCCGGTGATGCCGAGTTGATCGAGGAAAGTGCCGGTGTAGGCGGTGATGGAGATGGGAACCTCGTCAATGGACTGGCCGCGCTTTTGGGCGGTCACGACGAGCGGGTCGAGCTGATCGGGCGAGTCGAGGGGCGTGGCGGGTTGGGCGAGGGCGGCGGCGAGCGGGGCGAAAGCGAGGCCGAGGCACCGGAGTGAAGAAAGGGATCCCATGAGTGCGAGGCTGCGGACAATGAAAAGGTGGGGGAGCGGGTCAACGAGGGAAGACACGTGGCCGGAAGCTCGGCCGAGGGGTGACGTGTGCGGTTGAGAAAGAGGCAAGCGAGCGGACTACGCAAGTATGCGTAGAGTCGCTCCGTTGACAGAGTTAGGGAGCAAACGTGGCATCGCGGAACGATGTCCACACCCTCGCTGCTCGCCCGTGCCAAGTCCCTTGTTTCGCGTCGCGCCGGCCTGGCGTGCGCATTGATGCTGACGCCGATCGCGGCGGTGGAGGCTCAGCCGGTGTTTACGCCGGGAACGTCGGCGTTCTTCACGACGACGTCGGGGCAGCCGGAGTATGCCGGAAGTTACGGCACGGAGATTTCTTCGAGTGCGATCGCGGGCGGGGCCGGCATAAAGTTGTGGGGCGACAGCGGAGTGCGGACGCGGGACAGTTTCAGCTACATGGGCGAAGACTGGGAGGGTCCGGAGGTGCGTTATCGGGATGGACTGACGTTCGCGTGGAAAGGGACGTTCACCGGCACGTTGACGGGGCCGGGATATGTCGAAGGAGAATGGCAGGACGGCGATCGGCTCGCAGTGAATTATGACTTCAGGGTGGAGCGGACGTATCTCGGCAGCGGGATCGAGTGGGAGATCCGGTTCGTGTTCGACGGCTACGATCACGTGACGACCTCGGGATCGTTGAGTGGCGACGAGGCGGTGTTTCAGGTGACCGGGACGGCGTTGGGGTCGAGTCCGCTGACGTGGAACGACACGCCGACGCTGTTCGAGGATACGTCGTGGGCGTTTTACCTGATGGTGAAACCATCGGCGTCGGCGTTGGAGTATAACTGGGGCGTTGAAGACACGCTGCGGGTGGTCGTGCCGGGCAACTCGATCGATTTCGGCATCAACAGCGTGCCGTCGGCGATTCCGGAGCCCTCGACGTGGGCGTTGATCTTGGGGGCGGGCGCGTTCGGGGTGGTGGTGATCGCGAGGCGGAAGCGGCTTCGCGAGTGAGCGGGCGCGCGATGCGGCGGCTGTTGGTGGCGTTTCCGCAGTGGGCGCATGATCCTGCGAGCGGGGCGGCGCGGTCGACGCGGTTGATCGGCGAGTGGCTGGCGGCGGCGGGTTGGGACGTGCGCTGCGTGACGGCGGCGTTCAGCGAGTCGCGTCGGTGGCTGACGAGCGCGGACGTCGGAGCGTGGCGGGGCGAGCGTTTGGCGGAGGAGCCGGGCGGATGGGTGAAATTTCAGGCGCGCGGCGTGGCGCATCGGTTGTTGACGTCGGCGCGGAGCGGGCAGGCGAAACTGGATGCGGGAGCGGCGGCGGAGTTGGCTCGCGGGGTGAGGCGGGCGCTGGAGGCGTTTCGTCCGGAGGTGTTTTTGACCTATGGCGATGACGCGTGGTGGCGGGAGTTGCGGGTGATGGCGGCGCGGCGTGGAGCGAAGGTGGTGTATGCGGTGCACAATGCGGCGCATGTGCCGACGGTGTTTGCGGGCGTGACGGCGGTGCTGGCGCCGACGGAGTGGTTGGCGGAGCATTACGCGCGTCAGGGCGTGGCGGGCGTGACGGCGATTTTGCCGCCGGTGGATCCGGGCGAGACGGTGGCGGAGGACGGAGAGCGGGTGTTTACGACGCTGGTGAATCCGTCGCCGGAGAAAGGTCGCGCGGTGTTCATCGGGATCGCGCAGGCGTTGGCCGCGAGAGGGGCGGAAGTGCCGCTGTTGGTGATCGAAGGGCGGGGCGGAAGTGGCGAACTGGTGGTGGCGGCGGAGCGGGTCGGGGTGGATTTGCGCGCGATGAGGAATGTGATGGTGGCGCCGGCGGTGGCGGAACCGCGGGAGTTTCTGCGCGTGACGCGGACGCTGATCGTGCCGTCGCTGCACGAAGCGGCGGGACGGGTGGTGGCGGAGGCGCAGTTGAATGGGATTCCGTGCGTGGTGTCGGATCGAGGAGGGCTGCCGGAAATGTGCGGCGGCGGCGGGCGCGTGATCGCGTTGCCGGCGGAGGTGACGTTGGAAACGGAGCGGGTGTCGGAGGTGAGCGAGTGGGTGAACGAAATCGAACGGCTCGCGGCGGACGAGGCGTATTATGCGACGGCGGCGGCGGCGGCGCGGCGGAGTGGCGAGCGGTTTGCGCGCGAGGCGTTGTTGCCGCGGTATGCGGCGTGGTTTGCGGGGCTGGGTTGAGCGGGAGCGTCAGCGAGTGGCGACTCGGCGGCGGAGGAGGCCGGCGGCGAGGAGCGCGGCGTAGGTGGACGGTTCCGGGATGGCGGAGAGGGCGGGCGTGGAGGTGAGCGCGAGATCGCGGTTGGAGTTCACGAGTGCGACGGACCAAGTGCCGGCGAAAGGATTCACGAAACCGGGGGTGTCGACGGAGAACTTGTCGGCGGAGAAGCCGCTGATGCCGCCGGTGGTGGCGAGGAATGTGAACGGTCAGCGAGTGGCGGGCGTTGTGCGAGTGGAAGGAGTAGTTGGGCGCGGGGTTTTGTCCCCGGGGATGGACGACGCCGTTTCGCGTGAGCCGGCGGTGCGTGGCGGGGTTGCGCGTGGCGGTCGCGGAAGCGTTCAGCGGAAAATGAACTGACGGCGGACGAGGCCCGCGGCGCGGTGGCGCGGAGGGAAGGGAAGGCGGAGCGTCAGTGCGACGGGACGGGCGCGGAGGGCTCGGCGGGATCGAGGTCTTCGAGAAGTTTGCGATTCATGGCGCCGCGTTCCTGCGCGAGGGCGACGATGGGCGCGCGGAGCGCGGGGTAGCGTTTGAGAAAGCGGAGGAAGTCGCGGCGGGTGAGTGTGAGGAATTTCGAGTAGTCGAGCGCGATGACGTCGGCGGAGCGGGTGCCGCCGTTGAGGAGCGCCATTTCGCCGAAGAAGGCGCCGGGGCCGAGTTTGATGTTTTCCTTGCGGCCGGGCGGAACGACTTCGACCTCGCCGGAGCAGATGAAGTAAACGGAATCGGCGTGGTCGCCGGCGCGAATGACGCGTTCGCCGGGTTTGGCGCGGTAGGTTTCGAAGTGGAGAAGAAGGACGTCGCGTTGGTCGGCGGTGAGCGTGGCGAAGAGCGGGAACTGGCGGACGAGTTCCTCGGGGGAGAAGGTCTTGTGTTCGGCGGCTTTTTCGGCGGCGAGGCGGCGGGCGGCTTCGAGGTCGTTTTGGAAGCGCGCGAAGTGGCCGGCGCGGCCTTCGGAGTAGAGGGTTTTCCAGCGCGGGCCGCCGAGCGACGCGAGCCAGGGCGAGAGGCGATCGACGCAGGCGAAGGCGAGCGGGTTGAGGGTGATGGAGAGGAGGGCGCCGGCGAGGACGAGGCTGAGGCCTTCGGCGGGGAGGAGTTGGTAGCTGAGGCCGAGGCCGGCGAGGATGAAGGAGAATTCGCCGATTTGCGCGAGCGAGGCGGCGGCGATGAGGCCGGTGTGGATCGGGTAGCCGAGCGCGAGGACGATGCCGAGCGCGATGATGGCCTTGCCGACGATGATGAGCGCGACGACGGCGGCGACGTGGCCGGGCTGGTTGAGGAGGATCGACGGATCGAAGAGCACGCCGACGGAAACGAAGAAGAGAACGGCGAAGGCGTCCTGGAGCGGAAGGGAATTTTCCGCGGCGCGATGGCTGAGATCGGATTCGCTGAGGACGACGCCGGCGAAGAACGCGCCGAGGGCGAAGGAGACGTCGAAGAGTTTGGCGGAGCCGAAAGCGATGCCGAGGGAGACGGCGAGGACGCACAAGGTGAAGAGCTCGCGCGAGCCGGTGCGCGCGACCTGGCGGAGCAGCCAGGGCATCACGCGCGGGCCGAAGAAAAGAACGATGAGGACGAACGTGCTGACCTTGATGGCGGTGTTGCCGAGGTTGGCGAGGAGGCTGGCGTGCGCGGGGCCGTGACCGTCGTCGGGGACGGTGCCGCCGAGGACGGGGGCGAACGCGGGGAGGAGCACGAGCGCGAGGACCATGGCGAGGTCCTCGACGATGAGCCAGCCGACGGCGACGCGACCGTTGGGGGTGGAGACGGCGTTGCGTTCTTCGAGGGCTTTGAGGAGGACGACGGTGCTCGCGACGGAAAGGCTGAGGCCGAGCACGAGGCCGGCGCCGAGTGACCAGCCCCAGAAGTGCGTGAGCGCGATGCCGAGGAGCGTGGCGAGGACGATTTGGAGAATCGCGCCGGGCACGGCGATGCGACGCACGGCGAGGAGATCGGCGAGCGAGAAGTGGAGGCCGACGCCGAACATGAGGAGCATGACGCCGATTTCGGCGAGTTGTCCGGTGATGGCGGGATCGGCGACGAAGCCGGGGGTGAACGGACCGATGACGATGCCGGCGAGCGCGTAGCCGACGAGGGGAGGGAGACGGAAGCGCTGGGCGGCGTAGCCGAAGGCGAACGCGAGCACGAAGCCGATGGCGATCGTGGAAATGAGCGTGACGTCGTGCGGCATGGGAGTGCGACGACGCTGGCAACGCCGGAATCTGGCGCAATTCAAACCTCCAGCGGGAGATAGGGGCGTGGACGTCGGGGCGATGCCGATGGAAGGCGCGAGGCGAGTCATGGCATATCGGCTGCTGACCGCGCCGGCTCATGATGACTCGGAGAAAGACGGGATTTGTCCGCATTGCGGTCATTGCGTTGATGGGATTGCTGGTTGTGCCTGCGGGATTGCGGGCGCAGCGCGCGCTGAGTGAGGAGGCGAAACGCTTTCTGCGGGAGATGCCGAAGGCGGAGTTGCACGTTCACTTGGAGGGGACGATCGAGCCGGAGGACTACATCGCGCTGGTGAAACGCAATGGGCTCACCTCGCGGTATGCGTCGGCGGAGGAGGTGGTGGAGCGGCTGAAGTATCAGCGCGATCTCAAGACCTTCATCGAAGTGTATGAAGAGCTCCTGGCCGCGATGGTGACCGAGCAGGATTTCCACGACACGGCGATGACCTACTTTCGGCGGGCGAAGGCGCAGGGCGTGCGGCGGGTCGAGATGTTTTTCGATCCGCAGATGCACACGACGCGCGGGGTGGCGCTTTCAACGGTGATGAACGGACTGACGCGAGCGATCGAGGACGCGGCGCGCGAGCTGGAGGTGGAGGTGGCGTTGATCGCCTGTTTCAATCGCGACCGCTCGGCGGAGTCGGCGATGGAGTTGTTGCCGGCGCTGGCGGCGTGGTGGCCAACGATTTTGGGCGTGGGTTTGGATAATCCGGAGGAGATCGGGTTTCCGGCGAAGTTCGCGGCGGTGTTCGAGGAGGCGGCGCGGCTCGGGTTTCGGCTCACGTCGCATTGCGACGTCGGCGTGCCCAATACGCTGGCGCATCACTGGGACGCGATTCGCGTGCTGGAGGTCGAGCGGATTGATCATGGGCTCGGGACCAGCGAGGACCCCGAGTTGCTTGCGTTGGTGAAGGAGCGCGGGATCGGGCTCACGGCGTGTCCGACGCTTTTCCATCGGGAGATACCGGGCCGGATGGAGTATCGCAGCCGTGCGATCAAGCAGCTGCTCGAGGCGGGGGTGTTGATTTGCGTGAACTCCGACGATCCCGGATTGCAGCGTGAGCTGTATGTCGGAGATCTGTATGTGCTCACGACGGAGGCGGCGGGTTTGTCGCGGGCGCACGCGCTTCAGCTGGCGGCGAACAGCTTCAAGATGTCGTGGACGACGGAGGAGAACCAAAGGCGCTACCTCGCGTTGCTGGAGGAATTCGCGAGCGCGAATCCGGTGGAGGTTTTGAGGAGAAAAAAAAAGGGCGGGTCAGAGACCCGCCCTATGAGGTCAGATGAGGCCGAGCTTCATCTTTCCCTCTTCGGAAATCATCGCCTGGTTCCACGGCGGATCCCAGGTGATGCGGACGTCGGCGTCGCTGACGCCGGGAACGAGAAGGATTTTCGATTTCGCGTCTTCGGCGATCGCGGGGCCCATGCCACAGCCGGGGGCGGTGAGAGTCATCTGGACGTTGACCTTGTAGGTCGGTTTGTCCTCAGGCGAAGGGCCGTTCACGGCTTCGACGTCCATGGAGTAAACGAGACCGAGGTCGACGATGTTCACGGGGATTTCGGGATCGAAGACCTTGCGGAGCTGGCCCCAGATCGCCTCGGGATCGGGCGCGCCGTCGGCGAGCGTGGCGGCGTCGACCTTGTTCTCGACCGTGTCTTCGCCGAGCGCGTCGCCGTCCTTGCCGTCGATGCGGAAGAGGCCGAATTCGGTCTGGACGGTGAAGCTACCGCCGAGCGTCTGGTGAATCAGCACGGACGTGCCGGCGTGGAGCGGGACCTTGTCGCCGGAAGGAATTTGGGTGGCGAGGACGTCGCGGGAGAGCGTGCGATCGCGGTTCATGTCGAACAGTGAAGCGCGGACGCGGGCGCGTGCAACCGCGGAAGCGGCATCAGCGGGAGCGACGTTTGCGGAAGGCGCAGAAACCGAGGGCGGCGAGGCCGAAGAAGGTGGCGTAGGTCGAGGGCTCGGGAATCGCGGTAGAGGTGGCGGTCAACGCCAGGGTGTTGCCCTCGAAAGCGAGGCTGTAGTTGAAACCGTCGATGGTTTCGCCGAAGACGAAATCGCTGAGATCGAAATCGTAGAGTGCGATTTCGCCGGTGGAGAAATCGAACAAAGTATAGGTGCCAGCGGTAAAACCGCCGGAATCGAAGAGATTCAACGTAATGCCGCCGTCCCCACTCGGGCCGGAGATCCAGCCGCTGGTGATGTGGATGAGGTCGCTGACCGTGCCGAGGTCGAAGTCGATCGTTGCATTCCTGGAAAAGATGAGCGCGTAGCCGAACGTGAGCGTTCCGGCGGAGTGGGCGTCGCCGCCCGGCTCCAGACGGGCGCCAGCATGGATGAACGTGCCGCGGTCGATCCTGCCGCTGCCTCCGAGCGAGGCGCCGGCGCGGACGGTAACCATTGTTGTGTTCGTGAGGGAGCCGTTGATGAAGAGCGCGCCGGCCTCGACCTCGGTAGAGCCGGAGTAGGTGAGGTCGCCGGAAAGAACGACGGTGCCGGCGCCGGTCTTGTAGAGCCAGTTTCCGCCGGAGATCGTGCCGGAGCCGCCGGTGGAGTTGGCTTTGAAGAGGACGCCGGAATTGGTCCCCATGGTGAGGTTGGCGCTGGCGAGGGAACTCGTGTTGTCGAACGTGATCACCTGGCCTCCGTTCACCGTGAACGTGGCGGAGCCGGCGGTGGAGGAGTCTTTGAAATTCGCGTATCCGCGCAGCGTGAACGCGGCGTTGCCAGCGGTCGCGTTGCCGGAGAAATCGATCCGGGTGGTGTCGATGGTGGCGGAGCCGGCGGTGGCGTTGTCGGTGAAGGAGATTTGGGCGGGCGCGATCTGCGCCAGTGTCGCCGGTGCATAGGTGGCGAGGATTTGGGCCGAGCCGGCGGAGCTGTTGCCCGAGAAAACGAGCGAAGCGTCGGCGGTGAGCGTGATGTCGGCGCTGGCGGCGGTGGAAGCGCTTTTGAAGGTCACGCTGCCCCCGTTGTTTTGGATCGTGATCTTCGCGTTGGCGGCGGTGGCTGACTCGTCGAACGTGGCCGATCCGTATTTGTCCAAGGTGAGCTGGGCGGTGCCGGCCGACGATGTATTCAAAAAGTCGATCGCCCCGGCATAGGACGACGTGCCTTGGGCAGCGATGGCGGCGTTTCCGGCGCTGGCCGAGTTGGTAAAGACGATACGCGCGGCGGCGGCGTTGTTGGCTTTGAGATCGAAAGTTTGGGTGGCTGAGCTGCTGTTGACGATGCCGGCGCCGGCGAACGTCAGGGTCGAACCATTCTTGTGGGCGAACGTGTAGGCGGGGGCGTTGGCGGTGAACTCGATGCGATCGACCGTGAGGGTGCCGGTGATATTGACGTCGGGCTGGGAGGTGGCGCCGAACTGGGCGATGGCGGTGTCGGAGTTGGGGACGCCGCTCGACCAGTTGCCGCTGGTGGACCAGTTCTTGTTGGTGGTGGCCTGCCAGACGGATTGCGCGTGCAGCGGGACGGCGGCGAGAATGGCGAGCGGGAGCGCGAAGCGGAGGAGCATGACGGGGCGAGTCGAAGGGATAGGAATGGCGCGAGCGGCGGAGGCGCAGGCGTCAGCCCGATCAGTGCGGCGCGCGGTGAGGCGGCGTGAAGCGGCTTTCAACGAAATGGGCGGAAATTTCGATGAAGTGGGCGCGACGATCTGTCGGGGCGTAAAGCCCCTCCCACAGTGATCTCAGCTGGGACTCAAGGCGGGAGGGCGGCGCGGAGGCGGGTGAGGGCGACGCGGGCGAGGGGAAGCGGCGGGGAGGCGAGAGCGTCGAGCGTGAGTTCGGCGTGATCGCGCGAATGGATGTCGAGCGCGGCGATCCGATCGAGGTTGACGAGCAGCGAGCGCTCGAGGCGGAGAAAAGGCGGGGCGGGCAGCAGGGATTCCCAGTCGGTCATTCGCCGGAGGATCAACATGGGGCGCTCGGCAGCGAGGTGGACGCGCGTGTAGCTGCCTTCGGCGACGAGTGCGGCGATGTCGCCGACGCGCACGCGGCGAACGCGGCCGTTGTCGCGGAGGACGAGTGTGTGATCGGGAGCGAGCGGAGATGAGGCGATGGCGACAGTGTCGGAGGCGGCGGCGTGAGGGCGGCCGTAGCGGACGTGTTGAAGGGCGAGCGTGAGGCGTTCGGGGGTGACGGGTTTTAGAAGGTAGTCCGCGGCGCTGGCGGCGAAGGCGCGGACGGCGTATTCGTCGTGGGCGGTGACGAAGATGATTGGGGGCGCGGGGTCCAGGAGCGGCAGGAGATCGAACCCGGTTGCGGGTGGCATTTGGACGTCGAGGAAGATGACGTCGGGGCGGAGTTGATTCGCGAGCGTGGCGGCTTCGGAGACGGAGACGGCTTCGCCGACGACGGTGACGGTGGGATGATCGGCGAGAAGTTGGCGGAGGTGTTTGCGCACGAGCCGTTCGTCGTCGACGAGCAGGGCGCGGAGGGGAGCGTGAGCGGCGGGCGATGAAATCACGCGAGGACGGCGGCGGTGTTCGCGGCGAGGGGGAGGTCGACGGTGACGCGGACGGTTTTTTCGTCGTGTTGGATGGAGAGCGTGGCGCGATCTTGATGGAGCAGCGCGAGCCGGCGGCGGAGATTGGCGAGGCCGATTTGGGTGGAGTCGGAGGGAGTCGGGCGGGGCTCGATCCAGTGTCCTGTGTTTTCCACTACAATCGAAAGGCGGTCGTCACGCAGGGTGGCGGTGAGGGCGATGCGGAGCGGGGTGGGCGAGGTGCGCATACCGTATTTCACGGCGTTTTCGACGAGCGGAAGCAGGACGGCGGTGGGCACGAGGGCGTCGCGCGCGGCGGGGTCGATCGTGAAGGTGTGGACGAGGCGTTCTTCGAAACGCGCTTGTTCGACGCGGAGGTAGCCGATGATGGCGTCGATCTCTTCGCCGAAGCGGGCTTGGTGGTGGCGTTGAAGGAGGGAGGAGCGGAGGTAGGCGGCGAGCGACGTGGTGATGGCGCGGACGGCGCGCGGGTTTTCGTCGCACTCGGCGAGGATGGACGTGAGGGCGTTGTAGAGAAAGTGCGGGTTGACCTGGGCGCGGAGCGTGGCGAGTTCGGCTTCGCGGACGGCGGTCTCGGCTTGGGCGAGGCGGAGTTCGTGATCGCGCGATTCGAGTTCCTGGCGGAGGAAGAAATACAATGCGGTCCAGCCGAGATAGAGCGTGAAGCGGACGGGCAGCGCGCCGCGTTCGGCGAGCGCGGACGCGGCGGGAAGGTGAGCGAGCCGGCGGATGAGTTCGATCAGGCCACCGTCGAGCGCCGTGGCGAGGAGGCAGGCGAGGACGATCGAGGGGAGGTGAGGGAGGAGTTTGAACGTCCCGACGGGCCAGCGGCGATAGAATCGCCAGAGGAGAAGCGTCAGGACGAACGCGAGGAATTGGCGGGCGATGCCGGCGAGGACGATGTTACCCCAGTCGTCGAACGCGATCGAGGCGAAGACCGTGGAGACGATGGGCACCAGCAGGAGCCAGCCGCCGATCTGCAATTGCCAGAAGAGACGGTGACGTGAGCCGGCTGGAAGATTCACTCCAAGAGGCTTGGAGGATTAGAAAACCAAGACCACTGCAAAGGGGAGAAGAAGGGTAACCACGAAACACACGAAATACACGAAAAGGACGGAGATTGATTTTCGTGGTGTTTGGGTGTATTTCGTGGTTCCTGAAGCGACTTCGAGGATTTTGTCGGGGCTAGGAGCGGACGGAGTTGCCCACGGAATACACGGAATACACGGAAATCAGAGGGTTCGTTTCTGTTTGGTCTGTGTATTCCGTGGGCTGATCTTCACTTCTTGAATTTGGTCTGAATCAGGGAACGAAGCGTTTCGTGAAGCGCCTCGTTTTCGAGGCGGTTGAGGACTTCCTCGAAGAAGCCGAAGGTGAGGAGTTCGTCGGCTTGGGCTTTCGCGATGCCGCGCGACTGGAGATAGAACTCCTGCTCCGGATCGATGCGCGAGGACGTGGCGCCGTGCGTGCAGCGAACGTCGTTGGCCTGGATCTCGAGACCGGGGAGCGAGTTCGCCTCGGCGTCGTCGGAGAGCATCAGGTTGCGGTTCGACTGATAGGCGTCGGTCTTCTGCGCGTCCTGATCGACGATGATGAGGCCGGAGAAGATCGTGCGGGCTTTGTCGCGCAGCGTGTTCTTGTAGAGAAGGTCGGACTTCGTGTTCGGCGCCTGGTGAATTTGCAGCGTGCGCTGGTCGAATTCCTGGGCGGCTTCGGCGACGGTGACGGCCAGCATCTCGGAGAACGCGCCGGGAGCCTGGAGTTGCGAGAGCGACTCGTGGCGGGCTTGGCGGGCGCCGAGGTGGACGTTGAGCGATTGAACGCGGGCGTCGCGCCGAACGATGGTGTCGTTGAAGTGAAACGAGAGCGTTTCGCGCGACCAGTTTTGTGCGCCGACGTAGGTCAGCTGCGCGCCGTGGGCGGCGTAGAGATCGTTCGAGCCGCAGGCGAAGTGCGCGTGATCGTCGGCGGAAAGGAAGAGGTCGACGATGGTGGCTTTCGCATTCTCCTCGGCGATCACGAGCGTGTGCGGGAAGACGGCGGTGCCGGCGCCCTGCGCGACGTGCGTGATGATGAGCGGAGCGGGAAGTTCGACGCCCTTCGGGATGTAGATGAACGCGCCATCGCCGACGAACGCGCTGTGAAGCGCGGCGAATTTTTCCGAGCCGAGTTTCTGCGGCTGGGCCATGAAGTGGGCCTTGAGCAGATCGGGGTGGGACTGCGCGGCGGCGGCGAGGGTGGTGACGATCACGCCCTTCGCGGTGAGCTCGGGCGCGAGGAGCGTGGAGCCGGCGAGAACGTTGTTGATGAACGTCAGCGCGGCGACGCCGTCGATGCCGGAGCCGGTGGGGAGGTCGGACGGCGCGTTGGGGACAACGCGCCCTACCTGAAAGCCGTCGAGCGTGAGCGTGCTGATGTTGCTGAAGCGCCAGGTTTCGTCGGTGCGCTTCGGCAGGGGAAGCGCGGCGAACTTGGCGTAGGCGTCACGCTTGCGATCGAGCCACCAGACGGGGGCGGACGATTGGGTCGCGAGATGGGCGTTGAAGGCGTCCTGGGTAAAGGAGCCGGTGAGAGAGGATAAAGTTTGAGCGGAAGAAGACATGATCTGATTCGTTCTCGTTCTCTTTATCGTTCTCGTTCTCTCGTCTGTTTTTCGTCGTTCGCGAGGTTGCGAGAACGAGAAAGATTACGAGAACGAGAACGATTTCGGCCGTCAGCCCACCGAGCCTTCCATTTCGAGGTCGATGAGGCGCTTGAGCTCGACGCTGTATTCCATCGGGAACTGGCGGGCGAGGTCGTTGATGAAGCCGTTGACGGCGAGGCTCATCGCCTGGCCTTCGGTGAGGCCGCGCTGCTGCATGTAGAAGATCATGTCTTCCGAAACCTTCGAGACGGAGGCTTCGTGCTGCGTGGCGTTCTTGTCGCCGCGGACGGTGATCGCGGGATAGGTGTCGGTGCGGCTGTTCGTGTTGATCAGCAGCGCGTCGCACTCGGTGTTGTTTTTGCAACCCTTGAGGTGCTTCGGGATGTGAACCTGTCCGCGATACGTTGCGCGCCCCTGGCCGACCGAGATGGATTTCGAGACGACGTTGGAGGTCGTTTCGTCGGCGGCGTGGATCATCTTNGCGCCGGTGTCCTGNTGNTGNCCGTCGTTGGCGAGCGCGATCGAGATGACNTCGCCGCGGGCCTTGCGGCCTTTGAGGACGACGCCCGGATANTTCATCGTGAGACGGCTGCCGATGTTGCAGTCGATCCACTTGATCTCGGCTTCCTCGTGCGCGATNCCGCGTTTGGTGACGAGATTGTAGACGTTGGGCGCCCAGTTNTGGACGGTGATGTATTGGATCTTGGCGCCCTTGAGCGCGACGAGTTCGACGACGGCGCTGTGGAGCGTCGAGGTGGAGAACTTCGGCGCNGTGCAGCCTTCCATGTAAACGACCTCGGAGCCTTCGTCGGCGATGATGAGGGTGCGNTCGAATTGGCCGAAGTTTTCGGCGTTGATGCGGAAGTAGGCNTGCAGCGGGTGCGAGACCTTNACGCCGGGCGGCACGTAGATGAACGANCCGCCGGAGAACACGGCGCTGTTGAGCGCGGCGAACTTGTTGTCGCCGGTCGGGATGACCTTGCCGAAGAACTTGCGGAAGAGCTCGGGGTGTTCGCGGAGACCTTCGGTCGAGTTGACGAAGATGACGCCCTGTTTCGCGACGGTTTCCTTGATGTTCGAGTAGGCGGCTTCGGAGTCGAATTGGGCTTCGACGCCGGCGAGGAACTTGCGCTCCTGCTCGGGAATGCCGAGGCGCTCGAACGTCTTCTTGATGTCGTCGGGCACTTCGTCCCACGTGCGCTTCGGCTTCTGGCCCTGCGCGAGGTAGTAGCGGATTTTGTCGAAGTTGATGTTCTCGAGATCCTTCGTCGCCCAGTGCGTGGGCAGCGGCATGGACTGGAACTTCTTCAACGCGTTGAGACGGAATTCGAGGAGCCAGTCGGCCTCCTTCTTGACGGAGGAGATGTAGCGGACGGTTTGCTCGGTGAGGCCGGTGCCGGCGTCGAACTCGTAGTTGACGTCGTATTTGAAATCGCCGCGCGACTGGTCGATGCCAGCGACGGGATTCTCGACGGCGGTCTCGTTATCGGCCGCGGTGGTGTCGAGTTCGGTGGGTGGTTTCATCTGAAAAGTTGAGAGATGAGGGTTGAGAGTTGAGGGCGGTTCGGCCGGAGGCCTCGCCCTACCTTAGGCGACGAGTTCTTTTTTGACCCAGTCGTAGCCCTTGGCTTCGAGCTCGAGGGCGAGGGATTTGTCGCCGCTCTTCACGATGCGGCCGTCATACATGACGTGCACGAAATCGGGCACGATGTAGTTCAGGAGGCGCTGGTAGTGAGTGATCATGAGGACGCCGAGCTTCTCGCCGCGGAGGGCGTTGACGCCTTCGGCGACGATGCGGAGCGCGTCGATGTCGAGGCCGGAGTCGGTTTCGTCCATGAGGGCGAACGCGGGTTCGAGCATCGCCATCTGGAGAATTTCGCAGCGCTTCTTTTCGCCGCCGGAGAAGCCCTCATTGACCGCGCGGGAGGTGAACTTCCGGTCGATCTTGAGGAGGTCCATCTTCGAGTAGAGCCGCTTGTAGTAGGCGGTGGCGTCGAGCTCCTCGCCCTCGGCCATGCGGGCTTGGACGGCGGCGCGAAGGAAGTTGGCGATGGAGACGCCGGGGATTTCGGACGGGTATTGGAACGCGAGGAAGATGCCGGCGCGGGCGCGTTCGTCGGGCTCGAGTTCGAGGATGGGTTTGCCGTCGAGGAGAACCTCACCGCTCGTGATGGTGTAATCGGGGTGGCCGGCGATGGCTTTCGCGAGGGTGGATTTGCCGGTGCCGTTCGGCCCCATGATGGCGTGCACTTCGCCTTGGCGGATCGTGAGGTTGAGGCCCTTCACGATGGGTTTGTCGCCGATGGCGATGTGGAGGTCTTTGATTTCGAGTTGGCTCATTGCGGGAAGTTGAGAGTTGAGGGATGAGAGTTGAGAGGGGGATCAGCGGCGCTTCTTGGTTTTGCCGCGGAAGATGATTTCGACGGAGGAGGCGTCGTAGGAGGGGGGGAGAATTTTTTTGACGCGGGTGAGGAGGTCGGGTGGCAGGTCGACGTCGTAGGTTTCGCCGGTGTCCTCGTCGTGAAAATGGGCGTGCGGCTGGAGATTGGGGCAGTAGCGGGTGGGACCGCGCTCGAAGTTGACGGCGCGCACGAGGTTGCAGCCGACGAGGGTTTTCGAGGCAGTTGTAGACGGTCGCGAGCGAGATGGTGGGCAGTCTCGTGGCGGACGCGGGCGTAGACTTCGTCGGCGGTGGGATGGTCGCGCTTCTTGAGGAGAACGCTGAAGACGACCTCGCGCTGGGGAGTGGCGCGCAGACCGCTGTCGGCCAGTTTTTGGGCCAGCAGGTCGGGGGCGTGAGTGGCGTCGGAAATCATGTGAAGGGTCAGCAAATTGGAATGGTTCTAAGGATCAAGTGAGAATTAGAACTATTCTAAACCCTGTGAGGTGGGGAACCACGAAGCAGCGCGAAGAGCGCGAAGAGGCGTGGCGTTGGAGTTACGAGCGGCCGCTACGGGTGCGCGGGGGCCGCTCGTGGCGGAGGCGTTTTTTTAACCACGAATGGACACGAATAGACACGAATACCCGGACTGATTTGGGAGTGGGTGGTCTATCCGACTCCCGAATTCGTGTTCATTCGTGGCGATTCGTGGTTCCTACTGCTTGGGATCGGCTTAAGAGGCTAGACGCCTTGGAGGCGCGGACGGCTCCGCTCAACTGTTTTGGCGGCTTAGGCGCCGTGTTCGGCGAGCCAGCGTTCCGCTTCGATGGCGGCTTGGCAGCCCATGCCGGCGGCGGTGATGGCTTGGCGATAGACGTGGTCGGCGCAGTCGCCGGCGACGTAGACGCCGTCGATCTTGGTTTTCACCTGGGAGCCGGCGGCGGGCTTGAAGTAGCCGTTTTCGTCGACGTCGAGGGCCTCGGCGAACGGACCGGTGTTGGGCACGTGGCCGATGGCGACGAAGAGGCCCTTGATCGGGAGGACGCTGATCTCGTTGGTCTTCACGTTTTGGATACGCAGGCCGGTGACGGCGCCCTGCTCGACGCCTTCGACGGCGAGCGGGATGCTGTTCCAGACCATCTGGATCTTTTCGTGCGACGTGGCGCGATCGGCCATGATCTTGGACGCGCGCAGGGTGTCGCGGCGGTGAACGAGATACACTTTCGAGGCGAAGCGGGTGAGGAAGAGCGCTTCCTCGGCGGCGCTGTCGCCGCCGCCGATGACGGCGACGTCCATCTTGCGGTAGAAGGCGCCGTCGCAGGTGGCGCAGGTGGTGACGCCCTTGCCGCCGTAGAGCTCTTTTTCGCCGGGGACGCCGGTCATGCGCGGGGAGGCGCCGGTGGCGATGATGATGGATTTGGCGAGGATGGTGCGGTCGCCGCAGATGAGCTTGCGGGGATAGGAGTTGAGATCGACGGAGGTGACGAGCGCCTGTTCGAAGCGGGTGCCGAACTTCGTGGCCTGCTCGCGCAGGTTTTGCATGAGTTGGAAGCCGTCGATCCCGTGGGGGAATCCCGGAAAGTTTTCGACCTCGCTGGTCGTCGTGAGCTGTCCACCGGGGAGGGAGCCCTCGAGGACGAGCGGGTTCAGATTGGCACGGGCGGTGTAGATGGCGGCGGTGAGGCCGGCGCAGCCCGTGCCGATGATGACGACGTTTTCGACGGAGGTGGACATGCGGTGTTCAGTTCAGCCGCAACATAGCATAGTTGGGAAGGGGAAAGTGGCAACGAGGTGGGGAGAGATGCGGGCTACACGCTGACGGGGCGGGAACGGGAGGGCGGTCGTTGGGTCTGCGGGGCGCGAACCCGAATGGTCATGGCTGAAGCTGGAATTTCTCAATCGACCCCAACGGCCGGAGCCGAGTCGCCGATCGAAGCGGAGTGGGGCGCGTTGTTTCCCGAGGAACAGTGGAATGTGTTTACGTCGGGGACGGAGGCGCTCGAGGCGGAGGGGATTTCGTTTTTGCTGGCGGGCGCGCTGGCGCTGGCGACTTACACGGGGCATTGGCGGAACACGAAGGACGTCGACGTGATCGTGAGCGCGGGCGATCGGGAGCGGGCGGTGGAGGCGTTGAAGCGGGCGGGGTTCGAGGATTATTTCGAGCGCGAGGGGTATGATCGGAGCTGGATTTTTCGCGGGTGGAAAAACGGCGTGTTGTTCGATGTGATCTGGGCGCTGCCGAATCATCGCGTGGGGATCGACGAGGCGTGGTTCGAGTTTGCGACGCCGGTGCGGTTGAAAGGGCGGAGTTTTCGGGCGGCGCCGGCCGAGGAGATCGTGCGGGTGAAATTGTATGTGATGCAGCGTGAGCGGTGCGATTGGGTCGATGTGCTCAATGTGATGGCGGCGGCGGCGGAGCGGATGGCGTGGGCGCGGTTGGTGCAGCGGATGGGGCGGGATTTGCCGCTGCTGCACGGTGCGCTGGCGGTGTTCAACTGGATGTGTCCGGGTCGGGCGCAGGCGCTGCCGGACTGGTTGCGGAAGCAGTTTGCGCTGACGCGGATCGAAGCGGAGGACCTGGCGGCGATGGAGGAGCGGCGCGTGCGGCTGTTCGACAGCCGGCCGTGGTTTGCGCTGCANCAGCCGGTGGATCGGCCGTTGGAGAGGTGAGGGAAACCACGAATGGACACGAACGAACACGAATGGAGGGGCGCGGATGATTCGGATGTTCGTGTCGATTCGTGTTCATTCGTGACGAGGAGGCATCGATGCAGATTGGAGCGATGAATCATCCGGGGGAGCCGCTGGCGCGCGAGGTGGCGTGGATGGCGGAGATGGGGCTGGAGTTCGTGGATTTGACGCTCGAGCCGCCGGCGGCGGCGACGTGGCAGCTGCGTCCGGCGGAGGTGAACGCGATGTTGCGCGATCACGGACTCGGGGTCGTCGGGCACACGGCGTATTATCTGCCGATCGGGCATTCGTTCGAGAGTGTGAGGCGGGCGGCGATCGATGAGCTGAAGCGGGCGGTGGAGTTTTTCGCGAAGGTGGGGGCGAAGTGGATGAACGTGCATCCGGACGGGCATGCGCCGTTTTTCGAGGAGCGCGTGGTGGTGATGCGCAATGTCGATGCGTTGCGGGAGTTGGTGGAGTTCGCGCAGCCGTTCGGCGTGGGGATCATGCTCGAGAACGTGCCGGGGCGGTTCAACACGGGGCTGCAGTTGTCACCGATCTTTGAAGCGGTGCCGCAGCTGGGGCTGCATCTGGACATCGGGCACAGTCATCTCGGCGTGGAGCGGAACACGGCGACGGAGTTGATCACGCAGTTTGGGCGGCGGCTCGCGCACGTGCACGTGCACGACAATCGCGGCGGGATGGCGGACCTGCATCTCGCGGTGGGAATGGGAAACATCAAGCTGGCGAAACACGTGCGCGAGCTGCGGAAGAGCGGTTACGACGCGACGATCACGCTCGAGGTGTTTGCGGCGGACCGGCACTTTTTGGCGTATAGCCGGGATCGGGTGCGGGAGATGTGGGAGGCGGCGGCGGCGGAGCAGGAGTAGCGGAAAGCGTGAGCTTTTCGCGGGGGCGGCGAAACGCTCACGTGTGCCGCTACGAGGGGAGGGTGGCAGTGCGAGGCGAGGCGGTGGATTTGGGTTCCGCGGGAGGAGGGAAGGTGGCGTGGGCGAGCGTCGATGAGCGGGCGGGGGCGATCGGGAGTTCGAGCGTGAAGGTTGCGCCGTGGCCGGGGCCGGCGCTCTCGGCGTGGAGCGAGGCGTTCATTTGGTGCGCGGCGAGGATGCTTGAGTGCAGGCCGAAACCGTGTCCGTCGGCGCGCGTGGTGAAACCGTGCGTGAAGATGCGCGTGAGATTTTCGGCGGGGATGCCGACGCCGTTGTCGCGGACGATGAGCCGGACGCGATCGGGTGACGCGGGTTCGACGCGAAGCGTGATGATCTTGCCGGCGGGATGGGCGGGCGAGCGTTCGTCGCAGGCGTGTTTCGCGTTGCGGATGAGGTTGGTGAGGATTTGCAGGACCTTGCCCTTTTCGACCGTGATCGCGGGGGCGGGCCGGTAGTCGCGCACAACCTGGACCTCGTGACGGCAGAGCGAGGCGGCGTTCATTTGGAGCGCGTCCTCGAAGAGCGACTCGGGCGGGAGGGTTTCGACGACGCCGGCGGTCGTGGCGTAGCTCTGCTGCATGGCGACGATCTCCTTGATGTGATCGATGCTGCGCTGCATGCCGGCGATTTCGGCGGCGAGCCATTCGCGGTGCTTGGTGGCGTTGTCGGCGAGGCGGGCGAGGAGCTCGGGGACGAGTTTTCCCTTCGGGTCGTGGGTGAGGAAATCGCCGAGGTTGGCGTGATGTTCGGCGAGGAGGGCGGAGAGTTTGGCGAGGAGATCGGTTTTCGATTCGTGGACGCCGTCGGCGAGGATGTTGCAGGAGACGTTGAGGCCGTTGAGGACGTTGCCGACGTTGTGGAGCACGCCGGTCGCGACCTCGGCCATGCCGGCGACGCGGGAGGTGGCGACGAGATTGCGGTAGGTGGCGGCGAGTTCCTCCTCGGCGTGTTTGCGCGGTGTAATGTCTTCGAGGATACCGATCTCCTGGATGACGCGATCGGAGTCGTCGCGGATGACGGCGACGGACATGGAGCCCCAGACGGTGCGGCCGTCGGAAAGGACGAAACGGGTCTCGAGGTTGTAGCTGTCGATTTCGCCCGACTCGATCCGCTGGTTCATGTCGACGAGGCGGTGTTTGTC
>Ga0065721_10003868_pt1 | contig 61992 bp, 55 predicted proteins | sample Mesricmetagenome_FD_59108 | JGI IMG/M metagenome (GOLD analysis project Ga0065721, IMG submission 59108) | Mesophilic microbial community from rice straw/compost enrichment Sample: eDNA_1 v2 (version 2) | ecosystem: Engineered > Solid waste > Grass > Composting > Bioreactor | place: USA: Davis... | reverse complement strand
AAACAATTTCGTCAAGCTGTGGCCATGCAAAAAGTACAAGCTAAGACCATCAAGGTGTGAGATAAACGAAGAGATTCTAAGCTACGGCTAGTTTAAGTGTGCATGACTCAAATATTCGGGTGTTTAACCGTTACAACCATTTTTATACATGAATGTATCTGCTAATTTATCAGATCTTCCCTCGTTGTTATTGGATAACCTGAAGTCTTCAAATAATACAAAAGCAAAGAGATCTCAGTTTGTGAATCGTTCTGAAGAACTGGGAAGACTTGAGCAAGCAATTGATAATGAAGATACACGGATTGTTACAATCTTTGGTATTCACGGTATTGGGAAAAAGTCGCTAATCAAAAGGGCCAAGGAAATCTTTTTTGATCAAGCCAATATTGTAGGTGTTCAAGTTAAGCCTGGGTTAGATTTAGTAGCGCTTTCCCTAGATTTGGCTTATAAAGCTGAAATTGAAATGCCTTCGGTGTTTAATAGTGAAGAGGAAGTAAAGGGGTTTGTACGATCTACAATCGAAATACTTCATTCGCGAGGCTTTTTTATTGCCTTTTATGATATTCAATATTGGTTAGAAGAAGAAGGAGGGTTTGGTAAGGAGTTAAATTATATATTTCAGTTAGTCAGTGAAATTAAAGCGCTTGAGAATAGACCGATTTTTCTTACAACAACAAGAAGATTAGATGTTCCGATGGAGCACTTACAGTATCATCAGATGATTAGAATTGATGCTATAAACAGTGAGCATCTAGTCACCATAATCAATAACTGGCTAGAGTTACAAGCAGGAAAAAGAGAAGATAAAGAAAGTTTAAAACCTATAGCAAGTATGATATTTGGATATCCATTTGCTGCGAGAATTGCTGCATCACTCGTGGATAAATATGGAACAGACTATTTGATTAAATATCCAAAAGAAATTGTAAATTTAAGAGTTGATATTGCTAAATATCTTCTTGGTGAAATAAAAATAAGTGTAGAAGCAATAAAATTACTAGAATTAATAGCATTAATTGATGGACCATTACCTGCAGAGGATTTAGCAGCGGCATTAGAGTATAGTGATATAAAGTTTAGAGCAGCTGTTGATGAAGCATTATCAGCTGGCTTACTGTTTCATGAAGAAGGTTTTTTTAATGTACATCCACTAGTACAAGACTATTATTACCGTAGCATTTCGAATGGAACTGAGTTTATTAGTATAACTAAGAGAATAGCTGTACTTGCAAAAAGAAGAATAGAATTGGTTCAAGTAGGTAGTCCCTTACACTCAAAATTACTCCCATGCGTATTTAGGCTTGTAGCATTGTCTGGTAAATATAACGAAGCACTAGAACTTAGAAGGGACTTGTTAGGGTATTTAGGTCAAGTAGTTAGAGATCTTTATGATAGTAGGGAATATAAATTGGCTCTTAGTTATTGTGAACACATACTAGATGATAATCCTGGTGACTGGAATATAAGATTATACTATGCTAGGTGTTTAATAAGATTAGATAGGGTCGATGAGGCAGAACCAGTACTTTTGAGTATGAATGAAGAGAGACCTAAAGATGCAATGATCTTCCATACTTTGGGGAGATTAGAGATGTCCCGGGATCGTTGGCAGGAGGCATTAGGCTGGTTTTCAAAGGCAATTTCTGAAAGGGCAAATAACCTTGCTAGTATAAGAGACTCTGCTGAATGTTTCTTTCAATTAAAGGATTTAGTACAGGCAGAAGGTTATGTCAAAAGGGCAAAAGAATTAGATGCAATGAATCCCTTTGTATTACAAGTGGAGTCCAAAATTTATGAGGAACAAAAGGACTATGATTCGGCCTATCAAGTTATGAGTGTAGCATTGTCACTTGATAGAAATAATCCTTCTTTTAATCACAGAATGGGAAGAATATCTGAACATAGAAAAGAATATGATTTAGCCAAACAACATTATATAAAAGCAATTGAAGCTGATGAAAAGTTTTATGAATCGAGACTTTCATTGGTAAATTTAAAAATTGAATTATACGAGTTTGACGGTGTAGAAGAAGAGTTGGATCAACTAGCAGAAATTGTTCCTGGTCGTAAACAAGATGTTCTTAGAAATGTTAAAGCAAAGTACCTTCTTAATTCAAAAGGTGACCTAGAAGGGGCCGAGCGATTAGTAGAAGTTAATATTAAATATAAGAGAGATCCACATAGTTTTAGCATTCGGGCTCGAATTGAAATTAAGAAGAGTGATAAGCAACGCTCATTAGGCTATTCATCTCTTGCTGACCAGCACTTAAAGAATGCCCTTCAAATTGTTAGAACTGGATCTGCTTTATTTGAAAACAATACTATGTTACGTGATGTTGAGGATGAAATTGTTGAACGGCTAGGAGGGTCTAATTCGGAGACTGGTTAGTGAATATTATTTTATAAGCTTAAATGCTAATATAAATTCAACATCTAATTCCCTGGTGAAAGAAACCAGGGAATTTTGATGTAGTGTGCATAAAGACCAGTTATACACTGTTAGCTAATAACACTTCATTCTGATTAAGAGGTGTCCTCATGAAACAAGGTCTCTACGAACAACTCATCAACAACGTAACCTTACAGCAGCTAACTTCACTGGACACCTCTGCTTTTGATATCGGCAAAGAGGCCCTCGATCCAGAGGAAGCGCGTAAACTGCTTTCCAACTATATTGCTACCGTTACTCGTCGGGCCTTGAAAGCTGTGCGAGAAAACGCCGACTCAGACGAAGATGCCGTGCTCGCCCAGGTTCGTGCCTGTAACGACATTATTTCCACCCTCAAAAACACATTAGACCAGCAAGACTTTGAAGAGTTGCAGCTCGCTGAACAAGGGGAAGTGTTAACCTATGTTTATGCGAAGCTCAACTCTATTCGTGCTGTTAAGGAAGAGAAGGTGCTTCGCCCGACGACTCCGCTCTCCCAAAGTTCACTCTTCACGGGTTCACACGCTGAGCCGAACATGCTCAGTGAACTTAAGCATGAGATCCTCACTTCGGACCGCATCGAATTCCTGGTTTCCTTCATCAAATGGAGTGGTCTTCGCTGTATGATCGAGCAGCTTGAGCAGTTTACGGCTAGAGGCGGGCAATTGCGGGTTATCACGACTACCTATATGGAAGCTACGGACCACAAGGCAATCATGGAGCTGAGCAAGCTGCCGAATACGGAGATCAAAATCTCCTACGACTCCACTCGGACGAGGCTTCATGCGAAGGCTTACGTTTTCAAGAGGGACACCGGCTTTACGACGGCCTATGTGGGCTCTTCGAATCTTTCAAACCCGGCTCTTACGAGCGGTCTTGAGTGGAATCTAAAAGTAACAGAAAAGGATTCCTACGACGTCCTCAAGAAGATCGAAGCAACCTTCGAGAGCTATTGGAATGACAGAGAGTTTTCCGGGTTCTCAGGAGACAACCCTGCTCATGAAGAACAACTTAAACAAGCGCTTGGCAAGAATCACTCCAAAGACCAAGCCCAAGATGCGATGTTCTTCAAGTTCAGCATCCAGCCTTACGATTATCAGAAGGAGATTCTTGAGAAGCTGGAGGCCGAGCGGACGTTATACGGCAGACATAGAAACTTGCTTGTGGCTGCGACCGGAGTTGGAAAAACGGTCATTTCGGCTTTTGATTATCGACGATTTGCACAGCGGAACCCACAACGTGCGAGGCTTTTGTTCGTGGCTCATCGTGAAGAAATTCTGAAGCAGAGTTTGGACACGTTCCGTTTTATCATGAAGGATTTGAACTTTGGTGAGCTGCATGTTGGCGGCAATCAGGCGAAGTCGCTTGAGCATCTTTTTGTAAGCATCCAGAGCCTCAATTCAATGAGACTTACCGAAATCACTACTCCTGACTACTACGATTTTATTATCGTGGATGAATTCCACCATGCTGCGGCGCCTTCTTATCAGAAGCTGCTCGCTCATTACCAGCCTCAGATCCTGCTAGGGTTAACGGCAACGCCTGAGCGGATGGATGGCAAGGATGTGCTGCGTTACTTCGACGATACGATTGCGGCCGAGATCCGGCTGACCGATGCGATAGATCGGAAGCTGTTATGTCCTTTTCAGTATTTTGGCGTGAGTGATCATGTGGATCTCTCGCAGGTGAAGTGGACCAGACGGGGATATGACCAGTCTGAGCTGGAAAATCTGTTTACCAACAACAAAATCCGGGCGACGCAAATTCTAAATAGCTTGAAGAAATATGTGACCGACCTGGATGAGGTCAAAGGGCTCGGATTCTGCGTTGGCGTTGAGCATGCCCTCTATATGGCTAAGGTATTTAATGAAGCGGGTATTCCATCGATTGCCTTGCATGGCGGCTCCAGCGATGAGGATCGGGATCAAGTGAAGGGCAGGCTAGCTCGCGGCGAGATCAAAATGGTCTTTGTTGTTGATCTATACAACGAAGGCGTGGATATTCCAGAGGTGAATACGGTGCTGTTCCTTCGTCCAACGGAGAGCTTGACCGTGTTCCTGCAGCAATTGGGCCGGGGACTTCGCTTAGCCGAGGGAAAAGAGTGCCTGACCGTCCTTGATTTTATCGGACAAGCTCACAAGGATTATAACTTCCACGACAAGCTGCGGGCTTTGCTCGGCAAAACCAAGCATTCTGTCCAGCACTATGTGGAGCATGGCTTTTCGAGTCTGCCTAGAGGCAGCTTTATTCAGCTGGAGAAGGTCGCTCACGACTACATCCTGCGGAATCTGAAGCAAGCGACCAATAATCGTCGCAGTCTCATTCATAAGATGAAGTATTTTGAAGGGGACACGGGGCAAAAGCTTACCATCGCCAATTTCCTGCGCTATCACGGACTTAGTATTCAGGAGTTATATGGTGGCCGAACAGGTAACCGTACGTTCCGTGGCCTAATGGTAGAAGCAGAGCTTCTTGAGCCATTCGAATTCGAAAACGGCGATTATTTAACAAAGCGAATTCCAGCTCTCCTAAGCCTCAATTCCCGGAGATTGCTGAGATTTCTCATCGCTTATCTCTCAGGCGAACAACAAGCAAGTACCGAAGAAGAGCAGCTTATGCTGAATCTTTTCTATTATACGTTTTACCGTTCGGAGCCTAAGAAAAATGGTTTTGAGAGCATCGAGCATGGCATTCGTTCCATCGTAGCATGTCCGCAGTTCCATGATGAGCTGCTGGAGATTCTGCAATATAACGAGTCGCATATTAGCTTCGTGGATGAGTCGAATGCTTTCCCTTATGCTTGTCCGTTAGATGTGCATTGCAGCTATTCGACGGATCAGGTGCTGGCCGCGTTTGGTTATTGGAATGATACGAAGTCGCCGGCTTTCCGCGAAGGGGTAAAATATTTCGACGATAAAGAAACGGATATTTTCTTCATCACGTTAAATAAGTCGGATAAAGATTTTTCGCCGTCAACGCTTTATGAGGACTATGCGATTAACGAGCGGTTGTTTCATTGGCAAACGCAGAGCCGTACATCGGAAGAGTCTAAAACCGCGCAAAGATATATTCATCATCGCAAGTTGGGGACTCGTATTTGCTTGTTTGTTCGGGAATACAAGGAGGAGAATAACTACACGTCTCCGTTTGTTTTCCTGGGCGAAGCGGAGTATGTCAGACATGAAGGCAATAAGCCGATGAGCTTCGTGTGGAGGCTCAAGACGGAAATGCCGCCAGCCCTCGTGCCAGCGGCGAATAAAGCGATTGTTTAGGACGTGAATGATATGATCGAGGTTGCGGCAGCTATTATTGAAAACGAACAAGGTCAGATTCTGATCGCGAGAAGGAAGCAAGGAAAGTCTCAAGCAGGCATGTGGGAGTTTCCCGGCGGTAAGATTGAAGCGGGCGAAACGGCCGAAGCTTGCCTGAAAAGAGAATTGCTCGAGGAGATGCATATCGAGATTAACCCATACGCTTTTTATGGTGTTAATGATCATCACTATGGGCTAACTCACATTAGGCTGATTGCCTATAAAGCAGCCTTCGTCAGCGGTGAGATCATGCTGGTTGATCATGATGAGTACCGCTGGATCACCGCTGCAGAACTCGGGGAGTTTACGTTTGCTCCGGCGGATATACCGTTTGTTGAGATGCTGGAAGAAGGGAAACCGCATGGAGGTTAATGAGCTTAAAGAAAGAATCGCGAACCTATCGATCTGGAAAAAGTACGGGCAACGCGCTCCGCATAAGCCATTGTTAATCCTGTTAAGCTTAGCGGAGTTTCAACAGCAGCATACCACTTTGCCTTATGAGATGGTAAGAGAGAAGCTGAAGAAGCTGCTTGTTGAGTTTGGCTAGGCCAGGTATAAGACATAGCTAACCTAAATACGCAATTATGGCAAAAGCTCAAGCGCCGGACTTCTTGTACGGGCATGAGCTTTTTTTATATCCGATTTGCACAGTCATGTCCGCTAGACATTCATTCCTCCGTAGAAGTTGGAAGTATAGTATCATCTAGTACATAGAGGGTAAGGCTCTAATAAGTACATGTCAAAGAGGGGATGCCCTTCTTTTGGAACGAGGTGTGGATTGTGCTGGACTACAATGAGATGGCGGGGCAATTTGCCGGAAATTTGGTGACGGTAGTTGGGGTGTTCAAGGCTAGATTGCCGGCCAACGGTACCTTTCATTCTCATACGGCGGTTAAGCCTACCCCAAGTCCGGGATTTGTGTTCGTTACGAGAGGAAGCGGATCGTTCCGGTTTAACGAAGCCACTTACGATTTACAGGCAGGAACGGTTCTGCATGGCGGTCAGCAGATGGCTTTGACGATGTCTACCGGGGAATCCGAGCTGGAATATATCCTGGTACGCTACACGCTGAAAGCAGCGGAGACTTCCCCGTATCCTTCGAATAAAGGAATAATGGATAAGCATTTTATAATGGAAGCGGGCACCAATCCTATACTTGCAGGGTATTTGGAACAGCTGTATGAATCCTTTTATACCCCTGGCAATATGGCGCTGGTTCGAACGGGCTTTCTATTTAATATAATTGTTTTCGAGCTTTTCTCTGCTTGTCTTAATCGTATGCAGGGGGGCGGCAAGGAGATGGTCGAGCACGCGAAACGATACATACATAATCATTATATGGAACCGCTGAATCTGCGCAATTTATCTGAGAGACATGGAACGAATCCGAAGTCATTTTCTTACTTTTTCAAAAAATATACCGGGGTTTTTCCAATCGATTATTTGATCCAGCATCGGATGAAGCGAGCGCAGGAATTACTCGTCGAGGGGAATTATACGATCAAGCAGGTAGCGGAGAGTGTGGGCTATGAGGATGCCCTCTATTTTAGCCGTTTATATAAAAAGCATTATGGTTATGCACCTAGTCAGGCCAGATAAAATTCGCTGATAATCCATATTTCATTATTGATTTGTCCATTTTCATGCGATGGTTGCATTGATAAAATCAATTAGTAATGAAAATCATTATCAGGTAGAGTTAATCGATGTTTCAATTAAACAAAGGCTGGATTTTCAAATTCAGCATCATGAGTATGCTGCTGGTTGTGTTGTTAGCAGGTTGCGGTAATGGGAATGAAAATCAGTCGAACCAGGCGGGGAATGCAGCGAATACGGCAGCTTCCTCAGACGATAAGGGTCCTGCGAGGATTGTGGTAACGTACTTCCCGTATGCCGATCATTTATTTGCGTTGGGCAAAGCAGATGCCGTTGCAGGTGTCGTCAATTTGAAATCCTTGCAGGATTTCAAGGTCTATGAGCCGTTTCTCAAAGACGGAAAGATTGCCGATCTAGGCAGCGCGATTGATTATGAGCAAATAATGGCGTTAAAACCGGATTTGATTATCGCCTCGGATGCGGATAAAGATTCCATCGATGAGTTATCGAAGATCGCCAGAACGGTTACTGTAAATGCAACGTTGAACTGGCAGGAAACGATTCGCGGCGTCGCGGCAGCTGTTGGAGATGAGGCGGCAGCAGATACTTATATTTCAGAGTTCTTAACAAAGCAAACGGATACGGCAGCAGAGCTTGAGAAGGCAGGCGTGACAGGTAAGACGGCGCTCTTTATGATGCCTTGGGAGCAATCATTCTCCTATTGGAGCGGCTCGCGGCTTGCTATCTATTATGAGAAGCTGGGCTTCAAGCCATTTGAGGGTTTACAGAATGTGGGCCAGATCTCGCTCGAGGGCATTGCCGAGCTTGATCCGGAATATATTTTTATTGGCAAGGACTACACGCATGCCAGTGATATTTCCTTGGAGGATCTGAATAAGAGTGCTGTCTGGAACTCGCTGTCCGCTGTGAAAAATAACAAAATGTTCGTAGTCGATACAGAAATTCTTGGACCGCTTGCGATGGGGCAATTCAAAGGACTGGAATACATGTCCGATCTATTCGCGGCAAAATAGAGTGAACAAGACCTGAGCCAATTGTGGTTCAGGTCTTTTTTGCATACCACTAACGCTGTCTTGGCGGTTATGCTTGTTTTCTTTTATGTCATATTTCCCATGTAAAATGTAGGTAATTAGTACTATAATAGGGATACTAGTATAGACTACGGGAGAGAAAAGCTATGGCCTTTATGGTACCGGAAGTGATCTCAAGGCGTGCCACCGCTGGGGAGAGATTATTATTCGAAACGCTCAGGGAGCATTTGCCGGATGATTATATCGTTTATTATGAGCCTGAAATAAGGGGACGCAGACCGGATTTCGTCATTATTGGTCCTGACCTGGGACTTGTGATCCTCGAGGTTAAGGATTATACCAAAGGCACGTTGTACGAGCTGAACCATGATGAATGGACGCTTCGTAATCAAGCGGGTGAGCTGGTGAAAACCAAAAATCCGTTCAAACAAGCCAGAGACAATGCACGGCTTTTGACGGATCATTTGAAAAAGGACAAGAGCCTGGTTCAAGAGGGAAGCTCGTTTCTGAAGTTTCCTTACGGATTCGGAACGGTGTTTACCCGCTTGAAGCAAGAGGATTTTATTAAAAACAATCTCTATGAGGTCATAGAACCGCAGTTTGTCTTATGCAGGGATGAGATAGATCCTGATGAAGAGGGTTTTTCCGAAGAAATATTGAGAGAAAAGATTCAGGGAATGTTTACGGTATGGAGTCGGAGAAACACGATTCTGACGCATGAGGATATTCAGGCGATCCGCTTTCATCTATTCCCCGAGGTTCGTATCAGCGCGGAGTTTAAGCCGCCTGTTCAGCATCAGGACCAGCTTCTGCTTTCCTTGCATAATATTAAGACCATGGATCTTCATCAGGAGAACATGGCGAAGCAGCTCGGGGACAAGCATCGACTTATTCGGGGCGTGGCCGGCAGCGGGAAAACTCTGGTTCTGGCCAGCCGTGCCAAAATGCTTGCGAAAGAGCATCCGGAATGGAAAATTCTCATCCTATGCTACGGGATTCCCTTGTCCAGAAGCCTGAAGCAAATGATAGATCGAATGATGAGCGAGCCGGAGGATTTGTTTGATTTTATTAATGAGGCTAATCATATTCAGCAAAGGCATAGCAACGTGGAAGTGTACAACTTCCATGAATGGCTGCGTAACAGTCTTCGTATGAAGGATGTGGACATATCGGCTCTTCTTCGTAAAGTGGAACAGAAGGAAGCTATTCTTCCTACTTATGATGCGATTATGATTGATGAGGGGCAGGATTTCGAATCCGAATGGCTGAAGCTGCTCAGCTATTGTTTAAATCCGGATACCCAGTCCTTATTGCTGGTTGAGGATCGGGCACAATCTATTTTCAAAAGAAAAGTTAGTCTTGCTCAAGATCTTGGACTGGACTTCCGTGGACGCTCCAAGATTCTATCTATCAATTATCGGAACACGGCTCAAATTGTGCAGTTCGCATGGAATTTCTATCAAGAGCATTCCCAGCTGAAAAATAAAGTCAAGGACGCTTCCATTGACGGTGTCGAGATCATTCCGCCCCAGTCTACGAAACGAAAAGGTCCCGAGCCTGTTATGAAAAGATTCCAAAGTATCCAAGAGGAAATGGACTTTGTATCCAAGTGTATTATTTTTCTCAACAGAGACAAGAAAATTCCGTTTCAGGATATGTGTATTTTATATCGGGTCAAGAATAGCTACCGGACATCCTACATAGATGAGATAAGGGAAAGCTTGAAGCAGCATAAGCTGCCATGCACTTGGATTACGGAGAGTGCAGATTCGAAGCGGAAATTCATTCGTGACGAAGAAACGGTTAAGATCTCGACCATTGACAGCGCTAAGGGTTTGGATTTCCGGGTCGTATTTATCGTTAACGTTGAAAACATGCCTTTTCCTCTAGAGGAGGTAGAGGAGCGTGAAGTCTCCTTGTTGTATATTGGGATGACAAGAGCTTTAGAATGGCTGTTCTTGACCTACAGCGGTGAATCTAAGTTCACGCAATATTTGGATTCCGTGCAAAAACAAATCGGGGTCTCCTCTCAAAAGGCAAATCATTCATCTTAATTGCCGCTACGAGAATTGAAGTAACCAAAAAAATGTCACGCCAATCAGTTTATCTGATTGGCGTGACATTTTTTTGGTTTGTATGAGTTTTGTGGTTTATTGGCCAAAGTTAGTATGTTATTATGAGGATTATAATTAACCTATATGTATACTAACTTGCTTATCCTTAATCAGTAGAGGGGACTACGATCATGGAAAAGATGATTCGATTGCGATGCGAGTATAGTCACAATCCGATTGGCGTGCAGACAAGCCAGCCTCGCTTCAGTTGGGAGCTCAGCAGCTCCAAGCGTTGCCAAAGGCAAGCTGCTTATCAAATTATCGTATCGGAGAGTGAAGGGAATATGTCTGCTGGAATCGGCGATCTGTGGGATTCGGGGAAAGTCGATTCTGCAGAAACCTTTCACCTTGCGTATGCGGGCAGGCCGCTGGTTAGCGGGCAACGCTGTTACTGGACGGTTAGATGTTGGGATCAAGCTGGGGCGCTGATTGAGGCTGAAGAGGCTGCTTTTTTCGAAATGGGAATTCTCAGCCCGGAGGAATGGACCGCGCAGTGGATTGGTGCTGACGAGTCGATTGCTGCGCCTTTATTCAGAAAGACCTTCCACATTGCTAAAACGATCAAGCAGGCTTCCATATCGGTGTCGGGGCTCGGCTACTTTGAACTATATATGAACGGCAATCGGGTCGGCGATCATGTCCTTGTTCCGAATTGGACGGATTATGATAACCGTCAGATTGAAGGGCTGCTGTATCCTTTTGACGATCAAACCTCCAAGAGGGTCAATTATCTTCAATATGCAGTAACCGGTAATATCCAGCAGGGAGAGAATACGATTGGCGTCATGCTGGGGAACGGTTTCTACAACCAGACCGAAAGAACAATTGAGGGGAAAATGAGCTATGGCACTCCGAGGCTGATTGTGCAGCTGGCCCTGACCTATGAGGATGGGACAATGGAATACATCCGTAGTGATGACAGCTGGAAAAGCAGCCCTGGCCCCATTGTATTCAATAATGTTTTCTACGGAGAAATCTATGATGCGAGGCTGGAGCAGCCGGGTTGGGGTAATTGCAGTTTTGACGATTCGTCCTGGGATTATGCTCGTCTGGTTCGTTCCCCAAAGGGCCAATTGACAGCTCAGTTGTCTCCCCCGGATAAAAAGATCAGCACGCTCAAACCAATCTCCCGTGCCGAGCCCAAACCTCTTACCTACATCTTCGATTTTGGTCAAAACTTCTCGGGCTGGGTGCGCATTCGTATGCAGGGAAATGCCGGGCAGCAGGTCATGATGAAGTTTGCTGAGAATTGCAGTCCAGATGGCGCGCTTGATACAAATAGCTGCGGAGGAGATGAACAGCTACAGGTCGATACTTATATATTGAAAGGACAAGGAATAGAGCAATACGAGCCCCGATTTGTCTGGCATGGCTTTCGTTATGTAGAGATCACCGGATACCCCGGCATACCGGAGCTGACTGATCTTGATGGTATCGTTGTGCATGCATCCGTCGAATCCATCGGCGAGTTCACCTGCTCTGAACCGTTACTGAATCAGGTGCAGAACGCTTACCGCGGGTCGCAGCTCAGCAATATGCATGGCGGCGTGCCAAGCGACTGCCCGCATCGCGAACGGCTTGGATACACAGGCGACGGGCATCTGACTGCAGAAGCGGCCGGCTATAACTTTGATATGGCTGCTTTCCATACGAAGTGGATCGGAGACATTGGAGATTCGCAGAACAAACAGACGGGTTTTGTACCGCATACGGCCCCATTCAACGGAGGCGGAGGTGGGGTCGCTTGGGGATCTGCCTATATTATTATGCCTTGGACGATGTACCACATGTATGGCGATCGGCGTCTGCTCGCTGAACATTATGAAGGAATGAAAAGCTGGATCAGTTATTTAAGTACGCGCAATCGCGGAGGTCACTTGGTTGAATTTGAAGAACCGGACAGCTGGTTCCTGGGGGATTGGTGTATCCCGGGAGCGAATGAGCTTCCCCCAACATTAGTGAGCACGTTCTACTATGCTTACACGGTAAAGATGATGTCCAAGGTTGCCGCGGTACTTGGTCATGAAGAGGACCGCAACCATTATGCGGAGCTGTTTGGACTCATTTGCGCAGCGTTTAACGAGGAATTTTTCGATCCGGATACGGCTTGTTATTCTGTTGGGCGACAGGGCGCGGATCTGTTCCCGCTTGTTCTGGGCTGTGTTCCCGAGGGCTATGAGGATCAAGTGTGGGAGCGGGTGTTGCGGCATTACCGTGATGATCTAGGCGGGCATTTGGATACCGGCATTTTCGGCACCTTCTTCTTGTTTGAGCTGTTTAGTGAGCGGGGGGAGACGGATCTTGCGTTACGAATGGTCACGGCAAGAGATTATCCCGGCTACGGCTATATGATCGAAAACGGCGCCACCACCCTATGGGAATCCTGGGACGGACATGATTCCCATAATCATCCGATGTTCGGGAGTGTCAGTTCCTGGTTCTACAAGCATGTTGCTGGATTAGCTCCACATCCCGATACCATTGCTTTTGGGCAAGCCGTCTTCAAGCCGTTCCGTGCGGAGGACTTAAATCATGCATCTGCTAGGGTCCATACCATTCGGGGGCAATACGCCGTTCGTTGGTCTAGAGAAAACAGCGACGGCTGGGCATGCGAGATCCAGGTACCGTTTAACTGCTCGGCAGAGGTGTATTTTCCTCTAAAAAGCCGCAATGCTCTTATAACTTCTATCTTCGAAAAAGGATACAACCGGACCATATGGCCGTCATCCCATCAGGATCAATCGCCGGATACAATCCCGTGGAGGCTGGATCAGAACGATATTGTCGTCGCCCTAGGTTCAGGTCGTTACGAGTTTCTCGTGGCCCTGAATTCCGAGTGAAATAACGCCTGAGCCATTCTTTGGTTCAGGCTTTTTTGTCTTATAAGCATTTATAAATTTTTTGTTATAAACATGACTTGGAATTCTCCGGATTGCAACGCGCTCCGCCAAGGACGGGGCTGGCCGTTTCTGAGCTGTTTTCGATCCGAGAGAGCTGATAGCGTTGGATGGAATCCATGATAAGGATAGTTACTGGAGGTTAGCGCATCATTCTGCTGGAGTAAATCCAACGTAGAAGGATGGCGGGACTTTAACTAACTTGTTACTTGGCTATTCGCCCCGACCCCCAGCTGACTCTTATTCTATCTGACCGCCCGCTGCTGCTACTGCTACTGCTATTGCTCAGATGCTGCTCTCTCTAACTTACGTTGCACGAAATGCAGCATATTGGCCCAGAATGGGGGGGGAAGGCGGGATATGCTGCACAGAACGCAGTATATTTCGCCGAAACGAGCCCAAATCGGCTCATTCGTCTGAATATCCTGCATTTCATACAGGATATTCTCATTATTGAGCCTAAATGCTTTAATATGCTGCAATAGGTGCAATGTAGGAGGAGGGAGGAACGTTTTGCTAAATCCAATTAATCCAGCCCACGCTTCTTAGGAAGGAGCTACAATGAAATTACTGGAAATTTAATGGGGGAAGCGGAGTGAAAGCCATGCTGAATCAGGCCATGGAACAAAGCTTAAGCAAGTTAATGACGAAGATCCTTCGGCATACGCCGGAACAATTTGGGGTCAGCCTTCATCCGGAGGATGGCTCCTGCGGGATACATGTTCTGCTAGAGGCGATACAAGCTCAGTCCAAATGGGCTGGGATCACAATTGAAGATATTGAGCAGGTCGTCCGCAACTCGGAAAAGCAGCGTTTTGCCATCGAGGATGGACGTATCCGGGCAAGATATGGGCATAGTCATGAACGGGTTCAATATACGGCCGGAGATCCGCCGGCTATTCTCTATCACGGTACGAATAGGAAAGCTCTTGCCTCCATCCTGATGGAGGGGCTGAATCCGATGAACCGCCAGTATGTGCATTTATCGGAAGGTACGCATTTTGCGACGCTGGCGGGGAGCCGCCGTGGCGAGCTAGTCCTTTTGCAGATTGATACGGTAAAAGCAAAGCAATCTGGTGTTGTCTTTTATTTTGCAGGTAATGAAGTATGGCTTGCTGATCGTGTGCCGCCTGACAGCTGCTCAGTTATGCCAGCCGATGAAGAAGAGGGGCAGATGAAACATGAGTAATTCCATTTTAGATATTGGTGTTAACCTGATGCATCGATCTTTCCACGAGGATCGTGACCAAGTTGTGGCCAGGGCGATAGAGAATCAAGTCACGCCTCTTATCATCACCGGCACCAGTCTAAGGAATAGTATAGATGCGGCTCGTTATGCCGGTCGCTATACCGGAAAGCTATACTCTACAGCCGGAGTACATCCGCATGATGCGAAGAATTGTAAGGAAGAGACGATAGTGAAGCTGCGTGAACTGGCGGCGTTGCCGCAGGTTGTAGCGATTGGGGAATGCGGATTGGATTACAACCGGGATTTCTCGCCGAGGGATGTGCAGCGGAGATGGTTCGGGGAGCAAATTCGTCTGGCGCTTGAGCTGGATATGCCGTTGTTTCTTCATGAACGGGAGGCATCAGCGGATTTTATCGGGATACTGAAGGAGCATAGCGTGCAAAATGCCGTCGTGCATTGCTTTACGGGCACATTGCAAGAGCTGAGGGCGTATCTGGAGATGGGTTATCATATCGGGATTACGGGTTGGATTTGCGATGAGCGAAGAGGCAAGCATCTCCGGGATCTGGTGCGAATCATTCCGCTGGATCGCCTTATGATTGAGACGGATGCGCCATTCCTGACGCCGCGGGACTTGAAGGAGAAGCCAAAAGACGGACGGAATGAACCGGCCATTCTGCCGCATATTTTGCAGGCGGTTGCGGAGTGCATGGGGATACCGGCGGATGAAGTGGCTAAAGCCACGACTCAGACGGCGAGAACCTTTTTCTGCATCTAGCAAAAAGAAACGCAGCGCCGGGCTTCCCTTGACCGACGCTGCGCTTTATTTCCTTCTAAATTGTTTGGCCCATTCGTTGATGACCTCGGCCCTGGTCTTTGCCAGGTCTCTCGGCCATCGGGATATCTCCCATTCATGAATGGCTTGTTGTTTCGTCTTGTAAAAACGATAATCGCAGATATCCCAGGAACAATACAGCTTCCGGTACCATTTTCCGTTTGAGATATCCGCGGTGAAGCGTCGTACGGTTTTGGCGGCTTGCCTTTTAGCCCAGATGGCATTTGGCGTACTCTGTTCCGTCCATGCAGGTGATTTCTTAAAACTTCTGCTCATAACGCTCTAACCTCCTTAGGGGGAAGCTAGAGGCCGTCTAAAGTTTTCATTGGTCACCTCAATCCGGAAATTAATGGATATGTTGAATATAATAACGCTGCAGCTCTGAAAATGTTTCTTCTATAGAAAGGTGGTTAACTCTATAAAATATTTCAAATCCAGCTTCTGGTCAGCAATCAACTCATCCGATCCAAAGGAGCAAGATCGAGCGGAAGAAGAATGGAGGCAGAGCAACGCACAGTACTGGGCAGAGTATGAGAAGCTAGAAGACAGACTGAATAAGGAGCTTCTCACCTTTTTCCATACGTTCAGCTTCCATGATTATGAATTGAAGGAGTATAAGCTCGTACAATCCGAGGTCCATTACGAGAAAATCGTGGATTTGTATATCACGGTGTCGGGTGTTCGGGACGAATGGATGCTGGTATATAGAGGATTAACGGTGAAGCAGAATTAAATCTCTCTTATATCGGCTATCGGCCCTTGAGATTTCTCTTTTTTGCTATACTAGGGTTAACTTCCGATTACTAGGAGGAAACTCATGAATTGCTCCTTTGATTTTCTCTATCGTTTTGTCCGGGAGGCGGACAGCTTTATTGATTTTCATACGCATGCCAGCTATGAGGTGGTTTATTACATCAGCGGCAGCGGAACGACTCAAATCGGTAAATCCGTCTATGAATATGCACCCGGAACATTCGCTATAATTCCTCCGCACACGAAGCATAATGAATACCGCCATACAGACAGCGAGGTGTTATTCGCCTGTTTCTCTTATGACAATGCCATGTTTACGCTTAATAACGGGCTGTATACCGACCATGACCGCAAGCTGGAGCAGCTGCTTCGGGCGATGCAGGATGAGCTTGGCAGCAAGCGCAATTATTATCATCTCACGCTGCATGGCCTCCTCTGCCAGACGATTGCGGAGATTGGCCGCTTGGCGGACACACCGGACAGTGCCGGAACCAATGATAAAGTTAACTATGCTAAAAATTATCTGGAGCAGTATGCGGCGGAATCCGTTGATCTTCAGGCGATTGCTCGCAATCTGGGATACAGCTATGATCATTTCCGCCATTTCTTTAAGCGGGAGACCGGCTATTCGCCTAACCAGTTTGTGATACGGAAGCGGGTGGAGAATGCCAAGGTATTGCTCCTTCATTCGGAGAAGTCGATGATTGAGATTGCGCATGAATGCGGGTTCAGCAACGCGCCTCAGTTCAGTATGCTCTTCAGCAAGCATACCGGTATATCTCCCCGGGCCTTTCGAATGGATAACCAGATCGTATAAGAATACAGCCGAATTCAGCTAGTTATGGCGGGCTTCTCTATTTATGATGAGAATAGATTTATTATTCTTAAGCGAATTGGAGTGAATGCCTTGAACTACCCTGTTATTTCCGATACCTTGCGTTTAAGCCGACTCGAGTCTCCTGCAGGCCGGGTACATGCTGTACTCGATACGGATACATTTAACGAGATTGATGATCAGTTTGCCCTTGTCTATGCGCTGCTGTCCCCGGAACGGATCAAGCTGGACGCGATCTATGCGGCACCATTCTGGAACGAGCTGTCCAGCGGGCCGAAGGACGGTATGGAGAAGAGCTATGAAGAGATAGGGAGAATTCTGAATCGTCTCGGCTGCGAGGAAGAAAATGCGGTATTCCGCGGCTCGGACAGCTATTTGCCCGGAGCCGTGACGCCGGTGGACAGTCCCGCAGCCCGGGATCTTGTCCGGAGGGCGCTTGCGGCGCCAGATGATGAACCTCTCTATGTTATTGCGATTGGTGCCATAACGAACATTGCATCGGCCATTCTGCTGGAACCATCGATTATCAGCAAGATCGTTGTCGTCTGGCTCGGCGGCCATCAATTGTCCTGGAGAGATACGAAGGAATTTAATCTGGCCCAGGATATTCATGCATCGCGGGTGATGTTCGACAGCGGGGTGCCGCTTGTACTTGTTCCGTGCCATGGTGTTGCGTCGCATCTGATTACGACTTTGCCGGAGATCAAGCATTTTGTGCAGGGCAAAGGAGAGATTGGGGCGTTTCTGGCAGAGCGGTACGAAGGCTGCAGCAGTGATCATTACGGATATTCCCGCGTCATCTGGGATTTATCCGCCGTCGCTTATCTGGTAGATCCTTCTCTTGTTCCATCCGATCTGGTTCACAGCCCTGTGTTGACTGATCAGGTGACGTGGAGCTTTGATGCAGGTCGGCATCTGATCCGATGCGCCAGTGCCGTACACCGTGACGGCATCTTTAAGGATCTCTTCCGCAAGCTGGAGCATGCCGTGGAATCGAAGTTAGAGGAAGCGGGGGCGTAGGAGATGGAGCAGAATCGTGTGCTCAATGTTGGCATTATTGGACTAGGAGAAGTTGCACAAGTTATCCATCTGCCTGTGCTGCAGTCGCTTCCCCAGCATTACCGGATCACCGCTTTATGCGATGTTTCGCCGAAGCTGCTCCAGCATCTTGGGGAGCAGTATCGCGTTGAGCATCTCTACACGGATATGAATGATCTGGTGCAGCAGGAGGATGTGGACGTGGTATTCGTTCTGAACAGCGATGAGTATCATGCGGACTGCGCCATAGCTGCTGCTAACCAGAAGAAGCATGTACTGATTGAGAAGCCGATGTGCCTGACGTTGGCTGAAGCCGATGCGATTATCGAAGCGCGGGACCGCAACCGGGTTCAGGTCATGGTTGGTTATATGCGGCGTTATGCTCCTGCCTTCGTTCAGGCCGTAGAAGAGATTGGCGGCATCGAGCATATTGGCTATGCCCGAATACGGGACATTATTGGTCCGAACAGCTTTTTTATCCGCCAGAGCAGCCATACGAATATGTTTCAAGATATTCCGGAGCCCATTAAGGCTGACCGCAAGCTTCGAGCAGAACGCTTGGGGCGAGAGGCGACCGGGTTAACGCCGGATGATCCCTTATTTAGCTTTTACCGGTTCTTGGCTGGGCTTGGGAGCCATGATTTGTCCGCGATGCGGGAAGCGATTGGCATGCCGAAGTCGGTTATTGGGGCGAAGCTTGCGATGCAGCCGGAGAGCATGTTTCTTAATGTGATTTTCGACTATGGGACTTTCTCGGTCACTTATGAGACTGGATGCGACCAGCAGGGTCGCTTTGACGCCCATATTGAAGTATACGGAAGCCGCAAATCGGTGAAGGTGCAGTACGATACGCCGTATATCCGCCATTTGCCGACGAAGCTCTATATACAGGAGACCGAAGGCGAGGCCTTCAAGGAAACGGTCGTTCGGCCGACTTTTACAGACCCTTATACGCATGAACTTAAGGCTTTGCATGAAGTAATTGTACATGAGGGTACGCTCAAGACAACACCGGAGGATGCGAGAGAAGATCTGGTATTGTTCCAGATGATTATGGAAGCGCTTCAGTAAACGTAAGCGGATCGAGATGGACCGGCATGTCGCTTTCAAAAAAGGACTGCACCGGTCCTTCTTTTCTTATAGCGGATGACATAGACAGGGGGAAAGACATGCGCTTCAAAAAATCCTACTCGCTGAAGAAGCGGGCGTATTTTTTTCTCATCTTAAGCTCGTTAATACCCCTTTCCTTGATCGGTTATATTTCGTACCTCTCTCTCTATTCCTTGCATAACGAGAACATCGACGACGGCATACGCAGTAATGTGAAGCAGCTTCAGATCAGTATGAATAATGTGTTTGGCAATTTGGAGGATGCGGCGCTTCAGCTCGCCATGTACAACGGTAAAGTGGCGGATGACATCGAGACCTTCATGAATACCGATGATTTTATGACGAAGTATGAGATGAAGAATGCGGTTATCGATAATATTTCGCCGATCAACGCAGCCAAGCCGGATCTTGGCCTCATCTTCTTCTATTATGCAAATAAGAATCAGGTGCTGTTCGAGAATCAGAGCGTGAAGGAAGAGTTCAGCCCGAAGAAGCTTCCTGTGCTGGGAAGCGGGATTAATGCTACGTATTATGGTCCGCATGAAACGGGACGCGCCTCGGGGGATTCGATGGTGTTCTCGATTGCAAGAAAGGTGAATTTGATCGATGGAGCAGACATGTACGTTTATATGGAGACAAGCTTGAAGCTGTTTCAGGACTTGCTTCAATCGCAGCAGTACAAGCTGTCGGTCTCCTGCGTGTTGCTGAATCAGGAAGGGCGCGTCATGTATAGCCAGCTTCCCGGCGAGTTTCAGATCGGACAGGCGATAGAGGTAAGCAGGCTGAATGAAGCGGGGAAGTCGAAGTCGATCAAGCAAGACTACTACGTATACTCCGAGCAAGGGGAGCAGGGCTGGTATATATTGGCGGCTGTTAATAAAAAAGAATACAGCGCCGATGTGTACCAATGGATGAACAAGTTCGTTCTGCTGTCGCTGCTGTCTATCTTGATCAGCCTGCTGCTCGGGTTCTCGATCTGGAGAATTGTATACAAACCTCTCAAGATGATTAATAAAGAAATTTTGCTCGTGACGCGCAGCAAATTCAATACGAAAGCGAAAACAACGGGTATTGTCGAGTTCGATGGCGTGCTCGAGCAATTTTATATGATGCGGGGCAGGCTGTCGGAATTGTTCAAGGAGCTGGAGGAGAAGGAGCGCAAGAAACGAATTGTGGAAGTGGAGAAGCTGATGCATCAGATCAATCCGCATTTCTTGCATAACACATTGAACACGGTGCAGTGGCTGGCACGCATGAACGGGCAGGATGAAATCGACCGGCTGGTCGCCTTGTTCACCCGTGTGCTGCATTATAATCTTGGCAAGGAGGGCGGTATCGTCCAGTTGAGCGAGGAGATCGCCGTCTTACAGGACTATATCGATCTGCAGCGTATCCGTTACGCCTACCATTTCGATGTGCAGCTTCAAGTTGATCGGGATCTCTCGAATGTTCAGGTCCCGCGCTTTATTATGCAGCCGATCGTGGAGAATGCCATCTATCACGGTCTGAAGGATGAAAGCGGCTGTATTCGCATCGACGTCTATCGGGAGGACGGCTTCCTCATTATCATTGTGAAGGATAACGGGGAGGGAATGAGCGACGAAGATATCGGGCGATTGCTCGAGGAGCAGTCGGATACGCACAAGAAAGTCGGGATGGGAATTGGGCTGAGCTATGTCAAACATATGCTTGATGTCTATTACGGCGATGTGGCTTCGATGAACATTATCGGCAGGAAAGGAAGCGGCACGACATTTGAGCTGCGGATTCCGGTATACCGGCCTTACAAGAAGGAGGCGCCTTATGATCCATACGTTAATATTGGATGACGAAATCTATGCGAGAAAAGGCTTGATATCCGTGTTGCCTTGGGAGAAGTTCGGATTCAAAGTGATTGGTGAAGCAAGCAGCGGCGAGAAAGCGTTGGAGTTCCTCCGGAACCATGCAACGGATGTCGTCTTTACCGATCTGACCATGCCCGGCATGTCGGGCTTTGAATTTATGAAGGAGGCGCTGGGGGAGCATCGCGACTTGAAGGCGGTTGTGCTGACCTGCCATCAGGATTTTGGCTTTATTCAGGATGCCTTACGCCTTGGAGCGATTGATTATATTGTGAAAACCCAGCTGGAGAAGGAGAAGCTGGAGGAGGTGCTGGAGCGGATTGCCGCGCGGGTGAAGCAGGGCCAGCCAAGCCTCCGTCACCACGATCTATTCCCGGATCACAACAACGGGCTTCGCAAACGGTATTCCGACGAAGTAGTCGGAAGCATCCGCCATGCGGTGAAATATATTAATGATCATCTGCTTGGGGGCATTCATCAGGAGGAGGCAGCCCGGGCGGCCAATATGAGCAGGGGTTACTTCAGCACCTGCTTCAAGGATATTGTTGGTACGCCGTTTAGCGATTATGTCCGCAGCCGTAAAATTATGAAAGCGGAGGAGCTGCTGCTTCAGACGACCAAGCCAGTCTATTGGATTGCTGATCAGCTTGGTTTCCAGGATGAGAAATATTTCAGCAAGCTGTTCCGCGAGTTGATCGGCAGAACGCCAACCGAATACCGGGAGCAAGGCGGCAAGTCATAAATGTTGCTGGACCGGGCGTATAGACCGGCGAAGGAGAATTTTGTTCTGGCTTAGTAGGATAATTGTCTTCTCTTTACATGCTTCCGGCTACAGTATTCCCCTCTTCCAATGATCGTTGTCTATCTCTTGCCCGAAATGTAAGCGCTTATAATTAAGGTGTGAAACGCCATAATGGTTCCAAAAGGGGGATTAAGGTGAAACGGACATTCAAGGCAGGAGTATCCACTTCGCTGCTCGTGGCACTGATGTTGTCTGCGGCCGCTTGCAGCAATTCGGGTAATCAGGGAAGCGGAGAGGCGCCGAAGAATAGTGCAGCCAATAATGCAGCCGCGACAGCAACACCAGCACCGGCTGAGAAGCCGGATCCTTACAGCAAAATGCCGGAATTGGTTGAGTTTACGACCGGCACTACGGTATCGACAGAGGCGAATATGCCGGCAGGAGAGAGCTTTGAGAACAATGATGTGCAGAAATGGTTCGAAGAGAATCTGAATGTGAAGCCGAAGCTGGCATGGACGACAAGCGACCAGAACTTCGCATTCGAGCAAAAGGTTAATTTGCTGATCGCAGCCAATACCATCCCCGATGTCCTGACGATTAACGTAGAACCAAATGGCCTGAACATCCTCAGCAAGCTTGTGAAAGCGGGCATGGTGGAGGACCTGACGCAGGTATACAACGATTATGCCTCCCCTTATTTGAAAGAAAGCATGAAGCTTGGCGGCGACGATGTGTTTGATCCGGTAACCTTCGACGGCAAGCTGTACGCCATCCCGTCCTTATCGGATATCGAAACAGCCATTCCTGTCGTCTGGACGCGCAAGGATTGGCTGGATCAAGCCGGACTGCAGGAGCCGCAGACACTTGATGATGTCGAGGCGGCATTAAAGGCCTTCAAGGCAATGGGCAAGTCGGGACAGCTTCCAACCCAGCAAAATATATACAACTCAGACACGGCTTCGTTTGATTTTGTCTTTGGCGCTTATAACTCTTATCCGGGCCAATGGATTAAAGGGGAGGACGGCAGTATCGTGTACGGGTCAATCCAGCCTGAGGTGAAGGACGCGCTGGCCCGACTGGCCAAATGGTACAGCGAAGGACTTGTTGCGAAGGATTTCATGATGAACGACAGCAACAAGGCCGTTGAAGCTGTAGCCAAAGGCTCGGCGGGAATCTTTGACGGCTCTTGGTGGGCGCCGTGGTATCCGCTGCCGGATTCGGTGAAGAACGATCACAATGCCGTTTGGCAGTCTACCGTATTGAAGGGCGAAGACGGAATCGCACATGCAAGAGGTTACGGCAAGATCCGGTCGTTTGTCGTCATTAAGAAGGGCTTCAAGCATCCCGAAGCGATTATGAAGGTGCTTAATGTCGCGCAGGACGCTAACGCCAAGAAGCTGGATTGGTACAACAAGCTTACCTTCGACGCGGGCGGCAAATACACGGACGCCAAGACGGGGTTGCTCCCGGTATCGATCAGCGCGAAGGACCCGCATGAAATCTCCAACCGGTACAAAGATATTATGGCCGTATTAAACGGCGAGAAGGATATCAATACAGCTGAGCCGGAGACGCAGGCGCAGGTTAAGACGATTCAAACGTATCAGGCGGCAGCAGATCCATTCGCCGATATGGCCCTTTGGAGCGGGGCTAACAATTTCTATGTAGGCGCTGCCGGTCTCGCCAAAAATCCTGTGCAACAGACGTTGCCCGCCTTTATCGGAACAACTGATTTGATGCAGAAGAAGAAAACAACGCTTGATGATATGGAGAAGCAGACGTTCCTCGAAATTATTACCGGCAAGAAGACAATCGATGACTTCGATAGCTTTGTTGCGAAGTGGAAGAGCATGGGCGGCGATGAGATTACGGCAGAAGTGAACACAATCGCCAGCAAATAATAGCTATTCAAACAGGTGCTGGGCGGCTTGCTCATTATGCTCGGCACTTGTTTGGTACGAATAGAGGTGGAGCTGTGTTAAAGCCAACGCGAAATAAAGAAGTGATCCACTACCATATCATGCTGTTTCCTGTCATTGTGTTTCTGGTCATATTCAGCATCTATCCGACGCTTGGCTCGGTTATGGCATTCAAGAGCTTTGATCCGATTAAAGGGATATGGGGCTCGCCTTGGGTTGGCCTGGACAATTTCAGAAGCTTGTTCGAGATTCCGGATTTCAAGCGGATTACCGTTAATACGATTACGATTTCCGTCGTGAAGATTGTATTAAACGTCTCCTGTGCACTTGCGTTTGCCCTGCTGCTGAATGAAACAAGGGTCAGATGGTTCAAGCGATCGGTACAGACGGTTGTTTACTTGCCTTTCTTCTTGTCATGGGTCATTATGGCCGGTATTTTCAAAGATTTCTTCTCTGTGGAGGGCTTGATCAACGGTGTTATCGGTCGCATATCCGGCAATGAGCCGATATTGTTCTTCACGAGCAAGTCTTGGTTCATGATCATCATTTATCTGACCGACGTATGGAAAGGCTTCGGCTTTAACGCGATCGTCTTTCTGGCGGCCTTAACGAGCATTAATCCAAGTCTCTATGAAGCTGCCGAAGTGGATGGTGCATCGAGATGGCGCAAATTGACTCATATTACGCTGCCGAGCATAAGACCAACCATCGTCCTGATCTTGATTTTAAGTCTGCAGGGAATATTGAGCGGCGGCTTTGACCAGATCTTCAATCTTTATAATCCGCTCGTTTATTCGGTCTCGGATATTTACGATACGTATATTTATCGGATGGGATTCCAGAACAATCAGTATGAATTCGCTACTGCTGTCGGCCTGTTCCGATCAGCGGTTGCCTTTATATTTATTTTCTTATCGCAATGGCTGGCAGAGAAATATGGCGACTATAAGGTGTTCTAGAAGGACGGGGTGAACGTTAATGCTGACCATCAAAAAAACGAAGCAAGATTATATTACAGATACCGTCATTTACTTCATCTTGGTTCTGCTGGCTGTCACGACCCTTATTCCGCTGCTTAATATTCTCGCCGTATCGCTCAGTGACAGCGCGAAGACAACAGCAGGGCTTGTAACGGTCTATCCGCTAGGCTTCAATATGACAACGTATACGACGATTTTCAAAGACCATGCGATATTAACAGCAATAGGCGTATCATTCAAAAGGGTTGTGCTTTCTCTAATCGTAGATATGATTCTGGTTGTACTTGCTGCATACCCGTTATCCAGAAGCAGCAAAGCGTTTCCATTCCGCGGGGTATACATGTGGATTGTAGTTGGAACGATGCTGTTTGGGCCAAGTATGATCCCGATGTTTTTCACGGTAAAAGATCTGCATCTGCTGGGAACGATATGGGCGCTTGTTCTTCCGGGTGCAGTCGGCCAGTTCTATATCATTCTCATGATCAACTATTTCCGGTCCCTTCCTTCGGAGTTGGATGAATCGGCAAGCATTGACGGGGCAAGCCCCTGGCGAAGACTTCTGCAGATCTACCTGCCGCTTTCCAAGCCCATTGTGGCGACGATTGCTCTCTTTGTTGTCGTCAACAACTGGAATGCTTACTACGATGGGCTTATTTACTCCATTAATACAGACGACTATCCGCTGCAGACCTATATCCAGCAGCTGGTCGTCAATCTGGATATGTCGATCCGTGATGTGGAACAAGTGAAGAGCCTGCTTGCCGTATCCAATCGGAGCTTAACGGCGGCCAAGCTTGTCATTACGATGGTGCCTATCTTGCTGATCTATCCGTTCATGCAGAAATATTTTATAAGCGGCATTATGATCGGTTCGGTAAAAGAGTAGCTGCTGATTCTTTAATAGAAGGAAAGCAACACAAATAAATGGATAAGGGAGTGCTTGGCATGCCAAAAGTGCTGACGAATGAGCAGGTCCAACATTTTAAAGAAAAAGGCTGGGTAAAGGTCGAGCAGGCGTATCCGCGGGAAGAAGCGCTTAAGGTGCAGGATTTTCTGTGGAATGAGCTGCTGGAGAGACATACTGTGAAACGCGACGATCCGAGTACCTGGACGCAGCCTGTTATTCGTCTTGGTGATTATTATGAATCCGTCACGGATGGCTGCAATACGGACCGGCTGACGGGAGCGATTGAGGACCTGCTCGGAGAAGACCGGTGGCAGCTTGGTCAAACAAGGCATAAGGCGATGTGGGGCGGCTTCATTATTAATTTCGGACCGGAGGTGCCGGGCGGCTGGCATTATGACGGCAGTCAATTCCGCCATTATCTGGACAGCTGGGAACAGGGTCTCCTTCTCGTCTGTTTGTTCTCGGATGTGCGCAAAGGCGGTTCAGGCACATTGGTGGCCGAGGGCTCGCATCATATCGTTGCGAAGATGCTGGAGAAGCATCCGGAAGGTCTTGGCCTTGGAGAAGCGATTCAAGAATGCAACAAGCATCCTTGGCTGGCGGAGCTTGTAGCGGGGCATAAGGCATCGGAGAGCAAAGTCGGTGCCAGCTTGCAGGAGAAGAAGGAATATCTCTCGGCGTTTACGGAATCGGCTTACAAAGATCCTGACGGGTATTCGCTTCGTGTAGTAGAAACGACAGGCGGACCTGGGGATATCGTCATCTGCCATCCGTTCCTGTATCACGCGCCTTCCAATAATGAACTCGGGGTGCCGCGCTTTATGTGCAACCGGGTAGCTCCGACCAAGGAACGAATGAAGCTGAATCGCGAGAATCCGGCTGATTACTCGGTCGTGGAGCAGATGATCCGTTCGTCGCTTGGCCTTAAGGACGACGATGAATGTACTTGGGCGAGAAGGGAATTATAAGGGTATAACGGGGGAAGAACAGGAGTAATTCTGCTCTTCCATTAAGAAATATCAGGTTTCGGCGATGTGTAAAAAATAATGTCCACTTTTTTTCCTAATGGGTCCCATTGGAATTAGCATTTTCCATCAGGATGTGGTACAATAGGTTTATACAAAAACGTGACCTGAATTCACATAACGTAGAGGGTTATTTTTTTAGAGGAAATAATCCTGTACGATATGTGAATTTTTTATTGTTAGCACAAAATAAGAATGTCATGTAAATCATATACAAGGTGGTAATTAGAAATGGAACAAGGTACAGTAAAATGGTTTAACGCAGAAAAAGGTTTTGGCTTCATCGAAGTTGAAGGCGGCAACGATGTATTCGTACACTTCAGCGCAATTCAAGGTGACGGCTTCAAATCCCTTGACGAAGGTCAACGCGTTGAGTTCAACATCGTTCAAGGCAACCGTGGCCCACAAGCCGAAAACGTTGTAAAACTGTAGGACTGTAAAAGAATGCCCCGGATCGTAAAGGTTTGGGGCTTTTTTTCATTGCCATTACAGAATTAGAGGAAAGAGGGATATGATGTATTCTCGGAAAAAGACGGTCGAAGAACTGCCTACTGAATTAACAGTGGTATGGTCGTGCTCTAGCGAGCAGTGCAAGGGATGGATGAGGGATAACTTCTCATTATCCGAAGCTCCCGTATGCTTCCTATGCCAATCCCCCATGATCAAAGAAGAACGTATGCTGGCAACTGTTGAGAACACAAGCTACAGTCAGCGTAAATAGACGCCTTTGGGCTATATAGAGAAAAAAGCATCTCCTTTTGCATGTCTTTTGCAGGAGATGCTTTTTTTTCACGTTCTTGCCGTACCCCGTCCAACCCCCGCAACAACCCTCGCCAATCCATATACCATCAGATACCCGGTGCTTATGATAAAAGTCGGCGACTCCAGCACCGAATGGATCTCTGTCATATATACGGTATTATCCATAATCGTACGCGTCGCGGCTGTAGCGATAACGGTTGAAGCCAGGAAGATCGCGATGGCGGCCAGACCGCCAAGCACGGATTTGCCCATTGTGCTCCGGTAATTGATCCAGCCTACAAGGACTGCTGCTGCAGCTAGTCCTGCTCCAATGATAAAGATCATCATGTTCACCTCTTCTATACAGCTTGAAGCAAACGGGCTGATCTTATACCGTACAAATTGACAGTATATATGAGAATTCTTATCATATAAGAGAATTACATACATAGTATTATTGAAGCAGCAGCCTGTGGGCCAAAGGTCCGTGGGAATAAGGAAACGGGGGCCTGGGAAAGTTGTTCGATTTTACAATCGTGAAGATGTATTATCATATTTCGCCCGAAGGGGCAGATCATCCGATTTATGAGATTCCGGCAACGGGTTTTTTTGATCCGGCCATCCTGCAAGAGGCGCTTCTGCGGAGCGGAGAGACGGTGCAAGCCATCTCTAATGCGCTGCCGGCATCTTTCATCGGAACAACCTTATGCAAAGTGAGTATCGTTCAGCTGTTGTTTGTCTCCATGTACAATCAATTGATGGATATGTACCCGGATAATCTGAATTATCAAGTCGAAATGCATGACGATCATGCCCATATCGGCTATCGGATAAAAGAAGTCCGCTCTGTCCCGGTTCCAATAGAGCCTGAAGCGCGCAAGGCTTTTCTGCTCCAGCATTGGGAGGAGTATTTTACGAATTTCATTACGCCTGCGATTGAAGTGATCGCTGCGGCCGGTGATCTGAAGCCGGATGCGATCTGGCAGCAGTTCAGCGGTCATTTGAAGATTACGCAGGACTTCCTCGCCGATTACATGAATATGCCTCCGCTTACAGAACAGTTCCTCGCGGACGGCAAGCTGCTGGCGGAATTCCTTGACCCTGCTTTGTTCAACCGCCGCCGCAATCCGTATTATCTGGTGAATCCCCGTTATGTGGAGAATCCGCTCAAGCCGGAGGAGAAATGGCTGATGCATTCCTCCTGCTGTATGTATGACCGCCGCGAGAACGGGACAAAATGCTACACTTGTCCGCGGATGACCCATGACGAGCGGGAAGCGCGAAAATGTGAGATGCTCGCGACAGCCGCCGCGCACTAATTCCTTTTTCCAACATAAGAGGATCTCCTTGAACAAGCTCTCCCCAGGAAACTGGCTAGACGGGCGGCTCATAGGGGATTCTCTTTTTTTGTGCTAGGGCTTCTTTAAATAAGAATGCTCACTGTTCAATAAAGTTTTTATATTTCCCCGAATAAGCGTATCCTTCAGCTCTCTTGGCTTGAACGGAATAAGCGGCGACAAGTAAGGAACGCCGGCAGATTTGAGCTGGACCATATAGAGGATGACCAGAGTTGTTCCCCCAATGATTCCCGCAAAATCAAGGAAAGCTCCAATAAACAGAAAAGCTAATCTTAAGCTGGTAATGGCAGCAAACAATTTGTTAGCAATGGAAAACGTGAACAAGAAGGTAATTCCCACGACGATGAGGGCAAAGGGATGGGTTAGTTTTGCCTTAACCAGGGAATCTCCAATGGTTATGGTGCCGACCAGGGAGACGAGAAGAACCGTACTTTGCGGGAGACGGAATGCGATATCGATTAAGACGCGGAACAACAATATAAGGAGGAGGACTTCCCAAATAGGGTTAAGTAACATGCCGTTTGGAAAAAGAACCTTTGCGACGGCCTCGGGAATTTCATCAGAATAGCTTTGGAATATCCTTCAAAGAGGATGACGGCTTTGCCGTCAATAATCCCGTCAGATACTTCTGCAAAATCATAGGAAATAGCAGCGTCAGAGGCCTCGATCACATGACTTTTAATATAGTCGATTAGCTCACGCTCCACAGGCGTTAAATGCAGCAGAGGGCGAATGACCGATTGCTGAAGCTGGTTGCTGTCAATTAATCCATCTATGTAGAGAATTGATGCCTTCAAATGGGCGGCCTGAATATCTCGAATTTTCAAGTCAGTCGTATGATGAAAACGTTGTTTAATGAGGTTGAGATTATAATCCAGTTGTTTTTGCAGCAATAACGGCTCTGTTTCAGTCATGGTGCAGCTCCTTTAAACATCTTCCTCTATAGGTACAGGTTGGAGCAAACAAGATCATCTTATACGCTTTCGTAGGTGGCGACGGAATTTGCAGCACAGGGCATAAGGGTCAACTCGATCCATCCGGGGTATATTAATACGGCTATGGTGATAAGGTCTCATTTATATTTTGAAATAAAGGTGGCAATTATGATGCGTTTTGACAATAAAGTAGCAATCGTAACCGGCGGGGCCAGCGGAATTGGGGAAGCGACCGTTGGCCAATTTGCTTCCGAAGGTGCAAAAGTGGTGATTGCGGATTTCTCGGATCGCGGGGCGGCCGTGTCTGAAGAGCTGAACAAGCAGGGGCATGATACTTTCTTCGTAAAAACAAATGTAGCGGAAGAAGCCAGTGTGAAAGCGATGGTAGCTGCAACCGTGAAAAAATACGGCAAGCTGGATATTCTGTTCGCGAATGCCGGGATTGGCGGGCAAGGCGTGACCCATGAGCTGTCCGCCAAGGACTGGCAGCGGATGATCGATATCAACTTGACGGGTGTGTTCTTATCCGACAAGTATGCGATTGACCAAATGCTGAAGCAGGGCACGGGCGGGGCTATCGTGAACTGCGGTTCGATTCACAGCCATGTGGCCCGCAACACGATTCCAGCCTACTCGGCTGCGAAGGGCGGCGTGAAGCTGCTGACGCAAAGTACGGCAATTGCGTATGCGCAGCAGAACGTTCGTGTGAATGCGATCTGTCCGGGTTATATCGATACCCCGCTTATTCAAGGGAGCAGCGAAGAGGCACGGCAATACCTCGTGAACCTGCATCCAATGGGCCGGCTCGGCAAGCCGGAGGAGATTGCGAAGGCGGTTCTGTTCCTCGCAAGCGACGATGCTTCCTTTATTACAGGAACAACGCTGATCGTGGACGGCGGTTATACGGCGCAATAAAGCTTTTTTGAATCTGCTCCCCGGAATGGTACAATAGTCTATATATCATTCTGAGGAGTTGTTTGAGTCAATGAGTGAATTAAATGAACAGGAATTAGTGAACTACCTGGCCGATAAGACGAAGGTGCCGGCTGCTGCAGTCAGTCTTGTACTGAAGTATGAACAGGCCTTTATTGATAAGGCGCAAAGCTCGGCAAAAGGGCAGGTTGTAGATATCGACAGTGACGAGCTGGTTGATTTCGTGCTGAAGCAGCGTGATGTGAAGCTGGATGAAGTAACGGTCGAGACGATTCTTGATTTGGAAATGGATTATCTCGTGGAGCATGGCTTCGCGGAGCATGAAGACTAATTATGTTGAGAAAAGCCATCTGCTATGGATAATAGCGGATGGCTTTTTTTGCATTCTTATAATTCCCTTATTGCGAAACAGCTGCCCGTTCAGGCTCTGTATGGGGATGGGCCTGCCCTGTCTCCGCCGCGGTTGCCGCCCTGCGTGCCAGCATCCGGTCATAATACGGCATCAGTCGTGAGGAGACAAAAGCCACGATAGGTGCGGTCAGAATAACGCCGATGCTGCCGGTCATGCCTTGCAATACCTCGATTGTCACCAGATTCATGTTAACCAGCTGGTCATAAGGTACCTTATAGGCATAAAGGACAAGCAGTGACATCAGGGAGGAGCCGGTGAAGGCGAGAATCAGTGTTGTTGCCATCGTTCCCATCATATCCCGGCCTACGTTCATTCCGGCCAGGAACAAGGCTCGCGGCCCCAGCTCCCGATTGGCCGTATATACTTCATGAACAGCAGAGGCGATCGAGATGCCCACGTCCATTATCGCGCCAAGTGCCGCAATCAACACCCCCGCGAAGAGCAGTCCTTCCACTTTCAGGCCGGTATTATCTGCAACAATGAGAAGGGTTTCGGAATCATTGGTATTAAAGCCGGAAATATGAAGCAGATATCCTGCCAAGGTAGCTACGCCGCCAGCCAGAATAACGCCAATCATCGTCCCGATAATGGCGGATATAGATTTCGAGCTCCAACCGTCGAGCAGAAGCAGAGTGACGATAATGGTTGTAGTGACGACGATAATCGCGGCCAGCATCGGCGAATAACCGCGGTAGAGCATCGGCAGGAAGAGGAAGACGATGCTGCTGAAGGTAAAGAGAAGCGCCACGGCCGATTTCAGCCCTTTTTTTCCCCCGATAGCCCATAGGATCGCCAGAAAAAGACCAATCATGCCATAGAGATAAGGTGCGCGGTAATAGTTATAGACGGTCACATTAAATTTCGAAGCATCAGCGGTGGAGATGTTCACGACAAGCTTGGTTCCTACCTTCGCATGGACGTTAAACATCGTGCTGAGGTAATTCGTGACGGGCAATACCTCCCCCTTATGTTCACCGGACAGGATCTTGAGCTTAAGCTCTTGGGTACCGCGGTACAGTCCGTCGATATTCGGGTCCTTCTCCAGCTGCTCCTTCGTAACCTCCACGACGCGTGCTTTCTCGTAGCTTTCATAACCGGTGCCTAATTGTTCATTAAACGTAAACTCGTCCATCAGATTAAAACGGTATACAGATGCCGCGAATACGAGGAGTAATACGATAAATACAATAGCCCGGAATCTCGGTTGAGTAGCCATCCTGCCCCACAATACGTTCACTTGAATGTCCCTCCGTGTCCCATTTAATCGTTTGTCATGTCCCTATCATCATAAGGATCAATTGTTAATTAGGGATTAATTTACAAATTGTTTAAGGAATTAATCAATTCCATTAACAAATGCCCTGTACGATAGGACAAGATCAGACATGAACGGGAGGTTATTCCTATTATGAACCGTAAGAGAATCCGCCGGCTGTTGGCGGTAAGTATGCTGGGGTTATTTATGCTCATTGCAGGATTTGGAGGCGGCTCGGCAGCATGGGCGCACAGCGGGGACAGCGTTGCGTATTCGGATATTGTGAGAGAAGAAGGATCAATCGCTTATGATCTTCGCATTGACATGTATGATCTGCGGCTTGCCGTAGCACCCAATGATCCGGATGTCGGCATCTTGACCTCGGATGTTCTCCAGAAGTTTGTGACGGAGCATAAGAACGATGTCGAAGCCTATCTGCTGGATAAAATCCATCTATATGCCGACAGCTTGCCGCTCGACGGGACGCTGCTGACATTGGAAGTAACCGAAGCGAGGGATCAGCCTTATGCAGAAGCGAAGCTGCGCTTTGATCTGTCGGACAAGCCGGAGCATTTCGTTCTTGATTACCAGCCGATCTATGATGATGTGGATCAATGGCATATGAATTATGTGACGATGGACCTTGAGCAGGATGGAAGCGATAAACAAAGCTATGTCCTTAATTTTGACAGCCGGGAAGTGGAGCTGGGCAAAATCAGTCTGTTCCGGGCGGTGAAGCAGTTCTTCATCCTTGGCATTGAGCATCTGATTACGGGTTATGACCATATTTTGTTTGTACTCAGCCTATTGATCGGCGCCAGATCGATCAAGCAGATCCTTGGCGTCGTTACGGCCTTTACCGCGGCGCATACGGTAACTCTCCTTCTGGCCGGCTTTGGCGTTATTAATCTGCCGAGTAAGCTTGTGGAGTCGATAATCGCGCTTAGTATCATCTATGTCGCCTTGAACAGCATTCTTAACAAAAATGCAAGCAAGCATAATCTGTTCCTTGCTTTTGGCTTTGGGCTTATTCATGGCTGCGGGTTTGCCTCTACGCTGTCGGAGATGAGGCTTGATAGGGGGCAGATGGCGGCATCACTCTTGACGTTTAACCTTGGCATTGAGTTTGGCCAGCTTATGATTGTGCTGCTGCTCTATCCGGTTGTGCATTATGCCCGCCGTATCCGCTGGACGATGCCCGCGATGTCGGGGGCGATCTCGGTATTTGGCCTGATCTGGCTTATTCAACGGGCTTTCCTCTGATCCGGGGCAGAGAGGGGAATATGTAGCTTTCATGAATTTGATACAGTATTTTACAAATAATTTACCGCTAAGATAACATTCCCATTACATATCGGCTGTAAGGTGTGGTAGATGCCTGAATAGACAAGCTTTACGGTTGAAGGCAATCAAAAAGTGGGAGGGTATTACATTGTTTAACGTTTTGAAGCAACACAAAGGCGTGCGCAAAGGGCTGTACTCGGTGCTTGTCGCAACAGTCCTCGCTTCATCGCTGACAGCAACACTGGTTAACGCGGCGGATGATCCGGACACGGGAGCGGGTACACAAGCTGCGGCTCCGTATTCGGTAAGCAATCTGCTGCTTAATCCAGGCGCTGACGAATCACAGGTGAACTTGACCTGGTACTCGGCAGCAGCGCAGCCGGTGGGTACAGTCGTCCAGATCGCGAGGAAAGCGGATGTGGTTGACGGTGTATTCCCTGCAGAGACGGCAGAATCGTTTAACGGCTCTTCGACAACAGCGGTATCGGGCTTCTACTCCAACAAGGCTACCGTTACGGGGCTTGCGGAATCGACCGATTATGTGTACCGGGTAGGCGATGGTCTGGACGAGCATTGGAGCCCGTCGTATGACTTCAGCACGAAAGACTCCCATGATTTCAGCGTTATGTTCGTAGGCGACCCGCAGATCGGCGCAAGCGGCAACGCAACAACGGATGCAGCCGGTTGGGCGAATACGCTGAGCAAGGCGACTCAAATGTTCCCGGATATGAGTTACATTATGTCGGCCGGTGACCAAGTCAATACGGCTTCGAGCGAATCCGAGTATACCGGCTTCCTGAGCCCAACGCAGCTGCGCAATCTGCCGGTTGCAACGGTTGTCGGCAACCATGACGGCGCGGTAAACTACAAGTACCACTACAATCAGCCAAATGAATCAACGCAATACGGCACGACGGTTGCCGGCGGCGACTACTACTATACGTACGGCGAGACCTTGTTTATGGTCCTCAACTCCAATTCGTCGAACAGTGCATCGCATGAAGCCTTTATGCAGGACGCGATTGCTGCGAACCCGGACGCAAGATGGAAAATCGTAACCTTCCACCACTCCATCTATAGTGCCGCAAGCCATGCGACAGATACAGAAATTCTTAACCTCCGTAAAGTGCTTTTCCCAGTGTTCGACAGACTGGATATCGACCTTGTATTTATGGGTCATGACCACTCTTATGTGAAGACGTACCAAATGGAAGGCGATCAGGCGATTCCGGGACAATCGATGGATAACGGCGTATTCGTTAACCCGAAAGGCATCATGTACCTTACGGCCAACTCGGCATCCGGCAGTAAGTACTATGATCTGAAAACAACGCTTAACGATTATTACTCCGATGTGAAGAGCCAGTTGAAGGTTCCGACCTTCTCGATGATCAACATCGACCACAACACGATCTCCGTGGATACGTACCGTACGGATACAATGGCTAAAGTAGACACGTATACGATGGTGCATACCGACATGACGGGCCTTGATGTAACGGCTCCAACGAAAAAGAACTATGCTTTGGGCGAGCTGCTCGACACAACCGGCCTTGCGGTAAGCAAGATCAATCTCGACGGTTCGAAAACACCGCTGTCGCTCGACCAAGTGACTGTTACTGGTTTTGACTCCGTATCCGAAGGTACCAAGCATGTGACGGTAACCTATACGACTGCAGGGGTTCCTTACACTAGCGGATTTGACGTTAAAGTCGGCAAGATGGTGAAGATCTACGCGAAGAAAGACACCGTTATCCGTGAAGAATCGCCGCAAGCGGACTTTTATTTGGCAGTCGGCAAGCTGAATAATGTGAATACCGTTGATGTGACGTTCAAGTATGACGCGACAAAATTCACCTTCGATACGGAAAATGGCGCCGAGCTGCTTGATTCGACGAACGGCTTCCTGCAAGCGAATGAATCCGAGCCGGGCACGGTGCGCGTCATTGCCGGCTTCCAGGAGCATCCGCTGACGCTGACCGAATATACGGATTTGATCAAGCTGAGCTTCAAGCCAATCGATCCGAATGCGGATCATATTCAAGCAGATGTTCAGCTTGATGATGTGGTCGTGAACAGCAGCTCGGAGAACTCCGACTTCTCCGCTATTTTCGACAAATTGCCAACCTCTATCCTGATCCGCTCTTACAAAGATATTACCGACCTATTCAAGGACGGCGTGCTTACTTCGGCTGACTTGTCGGTTGCGATTGACCATTACCGTGCAAGCTCGGCGGACGCTGACTGGGCTTCATCGAAGCTGGCGGACGTGAACTTTGACGGCCAAGTTGACTTAACGGACTTCACAATCATTATCCTTCATATTTTCCAAGGCAAATAGAAACGGTTCCGCAGCAGGGAAAGGCGCTTGCCGCCTTTTCCTGTATTTTAAACCCATGAGGAGTTCATGATGATGAAAATGAAATTGATAGCAGGTCTTCTAATTATCTGCTGCCTGATTCTTCCGATTAGTGCCTTTGCTGCTGAACCGGCGGCCTCGACCGTCCAATTCTCGAAGCAAGAAATCAAGGTCGACAAGAATGCCTCCTCCTTCTCGGTCGATGTTCTTATTAACTCGCAAACTCCGTTCAGCAGCGCGGAATTTGGCATCAAGACAGACAGTCATGTGCAGCTGAAATCCGTTGCGTATTCGCAAGCGATTGGCAGTGCCTCGCAAGTAGCTATTAAGGAAAAGAACGGCATCAGCTATTTTGGTTTCTTTGATATGTCGAATCATTTTACAGGCAGCTTTACCGCTTGTACGCTTACCTTTACTTACACGGACAGCACGGCTGCCGTTGTTACGCTGGCAGAAGCCAATCTGACCAGACTGAATGGAACGGGCGGGGCAACAAGCGAAAGCCTCACTCCTAATCAAACGTTGCAAATTACGCGTTCAGCAGGCGATTCGAATACAACACCGGGCGATGGAACAACCGATCCGGGCAATAGCGGCAACACGGGCAATACAGGTGAAACCGGAACGAATGTGTACACGCAGGTCATTGATAATACGAAGGCCCTTGAAGCACTGGAGCATGCGGTTCCGAACGGTCAGAACATCAAGACCATTTCCTTCGCAGTGAAGAGTACGGATGTGGGTAATGCGCAAGAGATTGCGTTCCAACTGCCTTACTCGCTGTTTAACGCTGACGAGAAACGACAAGTGGAGATCAGCACGCCATTTGGTACGGTAACGATTCCGAATCATGTCATTCCGGCAGCTCAGCTTGGCTCGGCTCAAAGCCTCACGCTTCACATCAAGCAAGTAGATCCAGCCTCCTTGTCCGCTGCTGCACAGCAGCAGGTAGGCGGCCGCCCGGTGCTGGAGCTGGTCTTCGCGTTGGATGGCAAGGCAATTGAATGGAAGAACGAGCAGGCGCCTGTTCAGATTACGGTGCCGTTCACATTGTCTCCTACCGAGAAAATAGCAGCCGATCTGATAGTAGCAGCATATATCGATGGCAATGGCCAGCTTCAGATTGTGCCGACAGGACGTTTCCATGCAGAGGATGGTGAGATGACCTTCTCCACAACACATTTCAGCCTGTACACGATTGTGAACCGGAGCAAAGCTTTCACCGATACAACATCCTCATGGGCACGGCAGGATATCGAAGCGTTGGCGGTTCGCGGCATTATTAACGGCACTACTGCCGATAAGTTCTCGCCAAATGCGAATATTACCAGAGCTGACTTTACCAAGCTGCTGGTGGGCGTACTTGGCAAGCATGCAGAATCTGCTGGCGCTGGGTTTACGGACGTTTCTTCGAAGGCTTATTATTATGAGTCGGTGCTGACCGCTCAGGCGCTGGGCCTTGCAAGCGGTTCGGGCGACGGCAAGTTTAATCCGGGAGCGTTCATCTCCCGCCAGGATATGATGGTGCTGCTGGACCGCGCTTTTACGGTTGCCGGTCATCCGCTGACAGAGACAGCTTCGCTATCTGGATTTAAGGATGCGGGCAAAGTAGGGGCCTATGCGAAGCCTAGTGTCGAGAAGCTGATCGCTTCGGGCATTATTAACGGCAGCAACGGCAACCTGACTCCTCTGAACAACCTGACCCGTGCTGAAGCGGCTAAGGTATTGCATTTGTTGTTTAATGAATTGTATTAAACGCAAAACCCCCGGCTGTAAGTCGAGGCCACTGAAAAAGTCTCTTTAATTGAAACGGTACAGACTCTCATTATTGTGAGGACCTGTACCTTTTTTATTGTATAGTTAACGTATTACGTCGGAAGGATGAAGACCATGTTCCAACCTCAGATCTCATTTGCAATTAGTCCATACACGGCGCTATACGACCTCATCGTCCCAAAAGATCATGCTGCGCCAGATCAATGAACTGGTAGATCTATCCTTCGTTTACGACGATTCAAAGTACACTACTGCAGGGACAATGGCTGCAACGCCATTGTCCCTTTGCGGACGTTCAAATATTTGTTACTTAAAGCTATTTTCGAGCTTTCGGACGCAGATCTAGTCGAGCACTCTTGTTACGACATGTCCATAAAGTACTTTCTTCAGATAGCGCCAGAAGAAGATGTTATCAACTCGAGCTCGCTCACCCAGTTTCAAAAGTTGCGACTGAAGGTGTGAACCTGTTAGATTTGCTTATCGGCAAGACAGCGGAACTTGCAATCACCCAAGGGATCATGCATCATAGTAAATCTCACTATAACCATTTACCAAATGATGAAATTAGAGTATGCTTGTCCTTGCGATGATCCTTTTCAGTAGATTATGGACAGGGCTGCCTCCCGTAATCTACTGTAAGGGATTTTTTATGTTCAATTTTAGATATGACAGAAATTCATGAAGATTCAGAGAATATTAATGCAACGCTAGTGAAGCTGGTAGCTAACTAGGTCCCTTCCAAATAGAGGGGACCTAGACACTTCGTTTTCTTTTTTTTCACGACGGAGAAATATAGGACGTCGTCGTTTGCAGATAACTAAAATTGATTATTTACTAAGATCAACAGAAGGCTCAATGGAAATTAACTTTGATTTTTTTCCTTGGGATGATGATTCATATTTAACAAAATAATGTTTGTTTGGCTCTATTAATTTACTGATTCCTGTTGGTATGCTGATGATAGTTTCCACACCACCTAGATCTTGAACAGTAATTGATTTCTCGGTTACATTAACAATCTTAACTTCGGCACTTGTTTGAGAATCCCCACCATCACAACCCGTCAATAAAATTGAAAAGATAACTAAAATTGACAAAAATCTACTCATATTTTCCTCCCAACGATTGATAAAAAATCCATACTATAGTATATTGGTTATTGTTTCCATACTATCATATTTTAAGGAGAGTTGTAATGATTCTATCTAATCGTTTCAGAAAATCATTTGTAGGTATGATGTCCCTATCATTAATTTTCTCTGGTGCTATTTCAGTAAATGCACAAGAACAGACTGAACTTAATGTAAGCAAAAATGTAGGCAAACAAGTAACTTTAAGCAGTGTACCTCTTACTGTTTACAATGATGGGCGTGTGGCAGGGATTAACAGTCCGGAAAATATGTCACAGCAACAAAAGCATGATGTACTTAAATTAATGAGATTTACAGATGAAGAAATAGCTGCTTTCCCAGATGATTTAGAAAACGATTTACTGAAAGATGGTGGAATTAAAATCGAACTAAATCAATACGATTACACCCATACATATACTGACGAAAATGGTATTGATCATATTGTCACACCTGAAAACGAAGCGGAAGTTAATCTTGCTAGACAAAAAGCGGCAGGTGAATTGGCTCTTAAATCCGGCGGTATAACGCCTTATGGATCTGTCAACGAGGACATCTTCACAGGTACAGGAGTATTAACTTATTTAGGAGAAACCTCGACTGAATTTAAATATAAATATAGAACTACATTTAATTGGAGCTCTATGCCAAGCTTAAGATTTGTAGATTCAATTGGGCAGTCATGGCAAAACCATACTGTATCTATTGGTTCCACATATGATTATGATCGTTATAGCAACGGATACTTTGAACATAAAGATAGAGTAGAACTACATCAAGGTAATGTTTATGGTACTACTGCTGACATTGATCTTGATAGTCATGCTGGACGCCATTACGGTTACATTGAAGATGAAGTACGTATTCCTCTTACCTATAGAAACACAACAGGCCAATTTGCTTCTGCTTATGCACATGCCTGGTACCCTGCTCTTATTAAAGACATTAGTCTCAATATCGGCAACTACGTGTCCATCACTATAAATGGTGAAGGTGATAAATGGAGCTGGAAAAACACCTTTAAAATCGGTAGCACTTCTCTTACTTCTTAGCATTCATTATTATTGTAACCTAACCCGTTTAAAGTTAGAATTTTATATGGGTTATTTATTAGCTTAGAGTATTTTTCGACGGCAGCCGGTTATCTGCGGCTGCCGTTTCCGTTTAACCGTTAAATTATTTAGAAATTGAACAGTCGATACCAATAGTCTGGATCTTTACGGTCGGGGCTCTTTTTTTATCCCCAGTTCGTCAGTCGGGAGTGTTAAGCGGTCTACGAGTTCTAGGTCCCTTAAATTTCGCCTCGGCTAAGAACGGGTACGTTCCATTACCCCTCTTTTTCTCCTAGCCTTCCGATGGTCGGTATTCCACGTTCCCTTGTCTCACCAAGCCATCTACCCTCGCTTTGCGCTGCGTGAGGCTCTGAGATGGAGATCAGGACTATATGGTATTCGTTTGCCAAGCGGCAAGCTGATAGGCCGCAAACAACATAATTATAGGAGCGATTCCCATGACAGCGAAGAGGGCCTTAGAACAATTCTTTGAAGAGAATGAACTCAAGGATCGGATATTTACGGTGGAGCATAAAGGTACTGTTCATATGGTTGAGAGTGCTCTCTTGAAGGATATAATCATTAACCGCACGCCGGTTCATGAGCAACAGCAGATTCGGGGGATTATTACCAATATCAATTTTTGCAAACAGTGATGTGAATGACTTTCTGGAGCATCTGGCTAATGGTTATGTGAAAGACAGTGGTACTTGCAATCACCCAAGGGATCATGCTTAGCACTTCCATTAACGTAGAAGCGACACATACGAAAGCCCGTTACAATCAGAATCGCAACAAGAAATTCTTCAGGATCGCGTGCGCAAGTTGCGAAAAGCCATCTATACCATCGACGAGTCGCCCCAGACCAAACTTCTCGCAAAGAACACAGCGGATACGCTTGAGGCAGAGATCGACTATTGTCAGAAACTCATTGAAACGACACTGGCAAGGGTGCGACGTTGCGTCGTCCTCGGGTTTATTAGAGTTGCAGATACAGGAGGGGGCAATGGCGATATTCGCAGTGAACTTAAATCGAATACTAAAGCTATATAAGTTGAACTAAAGATTGGAAATCTATGGTAAGGAAATTCATACCTGCGTGTCGAATAAAAGAGAACCATGAATAGATAGGCAGGGAATGAAATGGAAAACTCATCGAGACTTGAAGAAGTAAAGCAAGCAATGAAAAAAGCAAAAGATCGTCGTATGTTTGAGCGCTGTCAGGCGCTGTATTTATATTTGCAAGGAACCCGTGCAGAAGAGATTGCGCCTATTCTAAACCGAAGTGTCAAAACCGTGAAAGGCTATATTCAGGCATTTGAAAGGGGTGGCCTTTCTGCTTTGCATATGAACCATTCGCCAGGCGCTCCGGTTCGCTTAACGAAAGAGCAGCAAGAAAAACTGAAGCAAACTATTGTAAGTTCGGTTCCTCATGATGTGGGGTTTACGGCCCGCCACAACTGGACGCTGGAAATCATCGCAGCCTTTATCCAACGTGAATTTGGTTACACCTACTCGCTTCGTGGTGTCTCGAAAATGATGCATCGCCAAGGGTTAAGCTATACAAAACCGACGTATACCTTAGCGGCGGCAGATGAAGAAAAGCAACGCCAGTTTTCGGACGTTACGTTCCCCGAATTAAAAAAAGACTGATGAATGATGAAATGGATCATTTGCTGTTTGAAGATGAGTCGATGATTCGTGACTACCAAGCGATTCAGAAAACATGGTTTCTGCGCGGTAAACAGAGAATCATTCGTACCACGGGCAAGCATCGCGGTGTCAAACTGCTGGCGACGGTAGACTACTCCAACGGCAAGATTGTTTGGCAGGAAGATGAGCAGTACACAGCGGAGACCTTTTTGAACTTTCTTCAAAAGGTGGCCGCTCACTATCCAAACGGTAAAATCGTCATCGTGTTAGATAACGCTCGCATTCATCATGCCAAGCTACTACAGTCGTTTTTGGAAGAGATGAAAGGGCGACTCCAACTGGTCTTTCTGCCTCCTTATAGTCCGCAACTCAATCTTGTGGAAGGCCTATGGAAATGGCTGAAGTCCGATGTGATTAACAATGTGTTCTATCACACAGTTGCCGAAATCCGCAACAATGTTCAGCAGTTTATGGACGAAATCATGAAAGCTCCGTGGTCGATCATTGATCGTCTTTGTGTTAGGTTCTAATCAGATAATTCTTTAGTTCNANTACTANAGCTAGCTGACTAATATAAGAACAAAAAAGCGACANCAGCCCGAGAAATTCGGAGTAAGTGTCGCATTTTTTATGNCCATCGTTTGATATCACATAAAAACGTAAGTTCTTCAGTGGCCTCNATAAGTGTCCGGAGGTATTGTCGTTAATGTATAATGTAGGGACAACNTAACCAAGTAGAGCTCTACAGTGGATTTCGTACAGCCTAATGGGCCATTTTGACAGGTAAATCAATCTACGTTGGATTGTCTGCAGTATAATCAGCCCAAGCAGGACGATATGGGTTCATTCTGGGCCTTTACACTGGAGTGAATCCAACGTAGTCCCCGCCAATCCCCCGTTTATCTTGATTTCACTGGAGGAAATCCACTGTATGGTGGTGTATGAAGAAGAACGCAAGGGACTGTCTCAAAAAGTCATTACAATGACAATGACATTGGGACAGTCCCTTGCGTTCTTGAAGCTCTGATGCTCTGAGAATGCCAAGGATACCGCGGATGAACTCCACGGTGTCTCTGGCGGCGTCTAACCTTTTATCGTAACCGAATTGTCGCTCGTATTGTCTTTTACGTCCAGGTGAAGAACTTTGCTGAAGAATTCATCCGGTACATACAGCGAGCCTTGAATTAACTTAGGCGCGGCGAACAGCTCAATTGGAGCCATTTTGTTGATAGTGTAGCTGTTTTTGCCTGTGGTTACCGAAGTCCATTGTGCATCGCGGGAGATTTCCGCGCTTTGCGTCTTATTGCTCCATTTTACAGTGTAGCCGAGCGCTTCCGCAGCTTTGCGAAGCGGCACGAAATGCGCACCGTTTGGACCGGCAGTCAAATCTTTGGTGGACAAGGTGAAGGATGGACCAACCGAAGTGGTTGCATCAACCGGAATGTTGATGATCCCGCCGGCATAAGGCGCAATCTCGTATTGCTGGAAGACCAGATTCACGATGCCTTTGCTGTCTACGAAATAAGTATGATCCGCATCTATCTTGAACGTTGTTATTGCATCCCAGAAGAAGTTATCCGGGTTTTTGCTGATCGTATAACGCACCGCGCTGTTGGCAGCAGCAAAACCGCCTTCGCCCAGCGCCTGCTCAAGTGTCAGTTCGGCAGCTTGCTGGCTGTTTACGATCGTATAGCCTTCCACCGCAGTGCCGCCATGAGCCCCGCCAGTGAACTCATATGTGGATACGGTGAACGAAACAATTCCCTTTGCTGCGGTGCTGCCATCAGCTGTCAGCTCATAGGATACGTTTAAATCATAAGCACGGAACGGGTAATCATTCTCTTCCGCAGATTTCTGATCGTCGGCCGCCAGCGCTTTCAGCCGGTCGATATTTTTGGTTGCTTTGTCCTCAATGCTGGCATTTAATTGATCCTGATAGGAAGTGTCAAGCATACCGCTGATTACAGGTACCGAGATTTTAACTGTAAGCAGATCGGATGTTTCCTCGATAACCTTCGTTGTAACTTTAACGGCCTGCGTATCTGGAAGCACTGCACTGATTGGCACGGCTGTAATAGGCTCGGAGGTTGCGACAATAGGTACAGCCGTTGTTTCCTGTGCCATCGCGAGAGCTGGAGTGAAAGCAAGCAGGCAGGAGCCGGCTACGGCAATAGTAAGCATTTTGAAAGGTTTGTTCATGATGGATAGCCTCCTAGAGTGTATTCGGTAAATGAAGACACCAAGTAGACGGATGAGTGGATTAAAAAGTTTCAGAACTAAAATATTTTTTACCACATAAGAATTTCCTAGCAAGTCGGAAGAACAAATTCTTATTGGCGATAAAGCCTACCTCTAAACGCGGTCGCCCTTCTTCGAAAGGCCTCGACAGAGGTTTTCTCATTCCGGCTGTGTACGGATTCCGCCGCCAAAGGCGATCCGGTATCCGTCGGTGTCCTTGATGGTGAACTCATTCCAATGCTCGGAATAGTGAGGGCCGTTAACAATCTCTACCCGGTTAACCCGGCATTCTTCTATAAGCAGATCTACGGCATCCGTGTAGGCAAAAGCATCAAAATAAAGTCCGCCTTGAACGGCGGAGTTTGGCCGAACATCTTCCGGATTCAGAGCAGGATGCAGAATGAAGGTGATACTGTTTCTTGCCACGTGCACATGGCCGCCGATTTCTTCGTAAATAAATCCCAAACTCTTGTAGAACGATGAAGCGGCTTGTATATCTTTAACCAGTAAAACAATAGATGAACCAGTAATTCTTGCCTCTGCTGCAGGTTGAATCATCGTAATCTCTCCATTCAAATGGAATATAAACCCAGATATATTCAAATCATACAGTGAGGATTTCGTTAAGGCAATATGGAATATTGGCCGAGCTTGTGCGCATCTCAAGCGATAATTGGATTTGTGATAAACGGGAGCGGAGAGAGTAAATAAAATGAACCGACAAGCCGTATGATGAAGCAATTGTTGATTTGTGTGAGAGAATGCGCTCGGAGCAATCGGTGATCGTGATGCTGGAGTAGGCTCGGGGCTATTCTGGCCGTTGGAAAACGAACCAGAGTTGTTACCGGACTGGTTGCAGACTGCGTTGTATTTTGTGCAATATAATTGTGCGAATTGGCGCCATGCCATGAGTTACGATATATTTTCTACAGTATATTTAGGCCAAAAGGGCATAAATGGGGTATTAAAGGGAAACTATACTGCATTCCATACAGCATAGTTTGAGAATTAACTCGGAATCCAGAATTATCCTGCATAATATACAATCTGCTGAGGCTGGGTGGATAAGGGCAGTGGCAAGAAGCCCCCTTTGTCAATAGTGGGTACAAATAGCCAAATCGTTGATGTTTTCGGTTATAATCGGTATGTTGCTCCCAAGCGCCAATCGATATAATTAGAGTAGATGAACATATTAACCTATTGGAGGGTTTGCGACGTGACCAAGATGACAGCCTTACTTGAGCAGATGACGCTGGAAGAAAAGATTTTTCAGCTGATGCAGTTAACTCCGAACTTCTTAAGTGAAGATGATGCGAATCTGACCGGTCCGCTTGCCTGGATGGGCGTAACAGAGAATATGGTTAACAATGCGGGCTCCGTGCTGAGCGCAGTTGGCGCGAAGGAAACGATAGCTCTGCAGAAAAAATATATGGAGAACAGCCGTCTTGGCATTCCGCTTCTGCTCATGGCGGATATCATTCACGGCTACCGGACAATCTTCCCGGTAACGCTGGCGATTGGCAGCACATGGGATATGGAGCTGGCGGAAAAGAGTGCTGCGATCGCAGCAAAGGAATCGGCCGCAACGGGCATTCATGTTACTTTTGCACCGATGGTAGACCTCGTCCGTGACCCGCGCTGGGGCCGGGTGATGGAGTCAACGGGCGAAGATCCATATCTGAACAGTGAATATGCACGGGCCTTCGTCCGGGGCTTCCAAGGTGATGACCTGACTGGCGATATGGACCGGGTAGCCGCTTGCGTGAAGCATTTTGCAGCTTATGGCGCAGCCGAGGGCGGACGGGATTATAATACGGTGAACATGTCTGAAAGACAGCTCCGCGAGTCGTATCTCCCTGCCTACAAGGCTGCATTGGATGAAGGCTGCGAGATGGTGATGACAGCTTTTAATACGGTGGATGGCATTCCTGCTACGGGCAACAAGTGGCTGATGCGCAACCTGCTTCGGGATGAGTGGGGCTTTGACGGCATGCTGATCTCCGACTGGGGAGCGGTAGGCGAGATGATCCCGCATGGCGTTGCAGCTGACGGGGCCGATGCGGCACAGAAGGCCATTGAAGCCGGTGTCGATATGGAAATGATGACCTCTCACTATGCGAACCATCTGAAGGAACTGGTTGAAGCGGGGACCATAGACGTTAAGCTGATCGACGAGTCCGTTCTCCGGATTCTGAAGCTGAAGGAGAAGCTGGGCCTCTTTGAGAATCCTTACCGCGCGGCAAGTGAAGAGCGGGAGAAGGAAGTGCTGTTATGTGACGAGCACCGGGCTGCCGCCCGCGAGATTGCAGCCAAATCGTTTGTCCTGTTGAAGAACGAGGAGCAGGTTCTGCCGCTTCGCAGCGGGCAGAAGCTTGCACTGATTGGACCGTTTGCAGGCAGCGGAGACATTCTGGGACCCTGGTCGATCTGGGGCAAGCAGGAGGAAGCAGTGCAGCTTCATGACGGCTTATCAGCACGTACGGGAGCAGGCAACATCAAGGTTGCCAAAGGCTGCGATATCGAATCGGGTACAGAGGAACAGCTTCAGGAAGCGGTCGCGGCCGCAGCGGATGCGGATGTAATCGTGCTGGCATTGGGCGAAAGCTCCGAGATGAGCGGGGAAGCGGGAAGCCGCAGTGATATCCGTCTGCCGCAGGCACAGCTGGACCTGCTCCGGAAGCTGAAGCCGCTTGGCAAGCCGATTGTGGTTGTCTTATTCAATGGCAGACCGCTTGATCTGCATGGCGTTATCGATGAAGCGGACGCGCTGCTTGAAGTCTGGTTCCCGGGTACGGAAGGCGGCAATGCCATTGCAGATGTCTTGTATGGCGACGTGAATCCATCCGGCCGTCTGACGATGTCCTTCCCTTATTCGGTTGGACAGGTTCCAGTCTACTATAACAACTACAATACGGGACGGCCGCTTACCCCGCAGAACGCGCAGGAGCGTTATGTCTCGAAGTATCTCGATATTTCCAATGCACCGCTTTTCCCGTTTGGCTACGGGCTCAGCTACACGACTTTCTCCTACGGCGAAGCGAGCTTGTCGGCTGATGTGCTGAATGCTGGAGACAAGCTGGAGGTATCGGTTGAGGTGACAAACTCCGGGACGGCAGCTGGCGAAGAAGTTGTCCAGCTGTATGTACGTGATATTGCCGGAGAAGTCGTTCGTCCGCTGAAGGAGCTTAAAGGCTTCCGTAAGCTGCTGCTGCAGCCGGACGAGACCAAGACGGTGACGTTCACCCTTACAGAAGAGCAGCTTCGATATTACCATGCTGATCTGCAGCTGAAGAGTGATGCAGGCGAATTCCACGTATTTGTTGGCCCGAACAGCCGCGATGTGGAAGCAAAGCCATTCCGCTTGGTCAAAGAATAGACAATGAACAAAAAAACAACGAATCTGTCATTGGCAGGTTCGTTGTTTTTTTTGCAAGAAACGCTCGAATTGAAGCATTCGTTAAACAAAACAACGATTCTCCTCTATTATCTGGGGTTTAGCGGCTTTATGCGATCTAAAAGAAAGGATGGCCGTTATTGGAAGCCACTCCGCAAGCGACAGCCCTATGTATCCGCATTCATGGTTGAAATATGCGCAGTTATGCCTTTATTTGCGTGAATACCGCGGTTTACAGAAAAGGGGGGAGAGGTCTATGATCAATTCTGCAACTTCAACTTCATATGTTCCATATATTCGCTGAGTTTCCGCTAGAGGCGGAAAGCAGGGGAACCAATTGCGATAGGCTGTAAGTAAGCAAAGCTTGTCGCCGGGGTGAATCAGCATGGCCGCCATCCATTCAGGCAGCAAGCTGTAGGGCGATTCTCTAGACGCCCGAATCCGTCAGCTAACCTTGTAAGCGTTGATAGAGAGGGTGAACTTCGGTTATTTTTTAGGGCCGCGGGAGGATACTCTGCGGTCTTTTTGGCGTTCCCGGAATGGATTGGATTAGATTAGCCCGGACTTCTGAATAGGGCTTGGAATTCTCCGGAGCGACAAGTTGCTCCGACGTCAAGGGACGGCGGAATGTTGCGCTTGCGTGTGAAATGCGCGTGAAAACAAGCAAAGATGGTTACATTAGCACTGATAAGTGCCCAAGTAGCTCGCGTATCCAGGCGTATGTTGTTTAACTTCAATGTTGGCGGTGACCTGTGTGTTTACACTTATCAAAAGATTACTGATCGGTCGTCCCCTCAAGTCGACAGAGCTCGGGGAACAGAAACTTATTAAAACAAAGGCGCTTGCGATCCTGTCCTCGGATGCCTTATCATCCGTAGCTTACGGTCCTGAGCAGATTTTGCTGGTCTTATTGACGGTCAGCGCAGCGGCGTTTTGGTATTCAATCCCGATTGGGATCGGAGTTCTGATCTTACTAACGGCCCTTATTTTATCTTACCGGCAAATTATATTTGCTTACCCGCAAGGCGGGGGAGCTTATGTCGTATCGAAGGAAAATCTCGGCATGTTTCCGGGTCTTATATCCGGCGGCGCGCTGCTGGTCGATTATATTCTGACCGTAGCCGTAAGCGTATCGGCCGGGACGGACGCGATTACGTCGGCTTTTCCAAGTCTGCATGAGCATTCGGTATTGATTGCGATTGTGTTTGTCCTTTTTATTACGATATTGAACCTGCGGGGCGTGACGGAATCTGCGTCTATCCTTGCTTATCCCGTTTACTTATTTGTGCTTGCGATTTTCATCATGGTTGGTGTAGGTCTATATAAAATTGCAACCGGCGATGTATCGCCCCAGCTTCACACCGCCGTTGGTACGCCGGTTGCGGGCATCAGCCTGTTCCTGCTGCTTCGCGCGTTTGCATCAGGCAGCTCGGCCCTGACCGGGGTCGAGGCGATCTCGAACGCGATTCCGAACTTCAAGGACCCGGCACCGAGCAATGCGGCCAAGACGCTGCTGGCTATGGGGGCTCTGTTGTCCGTCCTGTTCGCGGGTATCGTCTTCCTGGCGTATTACTATGGCATAGCTCCCGAGGAAAAAGTAACGGTTGTGTCGCAGATTGCCGAAAGCATATTCGGCCGCCATATGATGTATTATTTTATCCAGGGTACAACGGCTCTGATTCTTATCTTGGCGGCGAATACCGGCTATTCGGCCTTCCCGCTGCTGGCTGTGAATCTGGCGAAGGATAAATTCATTCCGAGAATGTTTACGGTCCGCGGTGACCGTCTTGGCTACTCGAACGGCATTATCAGCCTAGGTGTATTGTCCATCATTCTGATCATCGCGTTCCAAGGAAAGACCGAGCATCTGATTCCGCTGTATGCGGTTGGCGTATTTGTACCGTTTACGCTGTCCCAGACGGGGATGCTGGTGAAATGGTTCCGCCAGCGGCCGAAGGGCTGGGTTGGCAAGTTTATCATCAACTTTATTGGTGCGCTGATCAGCTTTATCGTCTCAATGATGTTCTTCCTGACGAAGTTCGAGCAGGTATGGTCGATTCTGATTTTCCTGCCGCTTATTATTTTCGTCTTCCACCGGATCAAGAAGCACTATGAGGCGGTTGGCGAGCAGCTTCGTCTTGCGACCTGCGAGCCCGTGCTGCCTATTGAAGGCAATGTCATGATTTTGCCGGTCTCGGGGATTACGCATGTTGTAGAGCATTCGATTCTATATGCGAAGTCGCTGAAGCCCGAACAGATCATTGCTGTATATGTGCCTTTCGAGAAAGAGGATGAGACGATATTCCAAGAAAAGTGGAAAAAATTCCAGCCGGATGTCCGGCTTGTGACCTTGCACTCGCCATACCGCTCGATCTCTAATCCGCTCTTCAAGTTTATTGATATGGTGCAGCGCAAAGCGGGGGAGGCGAATTATCAGGTAACCGTCGTTATTCCGCAGTTTATTCCGAAGAAGGGCTGGCATAATATTTTGCACAACCAAACAAGCTTAATGCTACGTACCCAGCTTCTTTACCGCAAGGATGTCATCATTACAACCGTGCCTTACCATCTGAAAAAATAGCAAAAAGCCTCAGTCCCGTTGGGACTGGGGCTTTTGTGTGCTTAACGCTGCGGTGCATCGTTAAGGCGTTAAGAAAAGTTAAGAAAGGGCCAGAATCGCGCGAAAAGGTGCAGGTCGTTCTGGCTTAACGCTGCGGTGCATCGTTAAGGACGTTAAAAGCAGACTCAGCACTGTGCTTAACGATGTCGCGCATCGTAAAGGCGTTGAAAAACGGCCAGAATCGCGCAAAAAGGTGCGGGTCGTTCTGGCTTAACGCTGCGGTGCATCGTTAAGGATGTTAAAAGCAGGCACAGCGCTGTGCTTAAAGCTGTCGCACATCGTTAAGGCGTAGATGCCGGGGTGCCTACTCCGCTTCCTTAATGGAAGCGGTTCTTTGCTTAGACGGCCAGAATACCCATTTGCCGATCCACACGGTCAGCGATGGAACGAGGAAGGAGCGGACGATAAACGTATCCAGCAGGACGCCAATCGCTGTTACGGTACCAAATTGGACAAGAACCTGAATCGGCAGTGTAGCAAGGACGGCGAAGGTACCCGCCAGAATAACGCCGGCCGAGGTAATGACGCCGCCTGTCTGCGCGACACCTTCCACGATAGCGCGATTTAACGGCATTGACTTGCTCTTCTTCCAGATGCTCGACACCATAAAGATGTTGTAGTCTTCACCCAGCGCGACAAGGAAGACGAAGGCATAAAGCGGAATAAGACCCTGAATCGCCTCTGCGCCAAACAGATGATGCAGCACAAGCCAGCCAAGTCCCAGCGCGCTGAAGTAGGAGAGAAGGACGGTTCCCATCAGATAGAGCATCGCAACAATAGAGCGCAGGTAGACAAGCAGGAGCAGCGCAATCATCCCTATAATAACGGGGATAATCCGGTAAGCATCATCACTTGTCACATGGCGCGTATCATACTGCTCGGCTGTTGCGCCCGCGATCCATACTTTATCAGATGCATTTGTGATGCCGGCATCGGCGAGAGTCTGCTCGGCTGCGGAACGGATAGCCGGAATCATATCCAGCGCCTCGATGGAATACGGGTTCATTGCAAGCTCCACATTATAAGACATGATGCTCGAATCCTTCGTATTTGCTGCAGGCTCGGAAACGCTGCTGATATTCGCCAGCTCCCCAAGCTTTTGCTGCAATGGGAAGTTGTTGCCGTCTGTTTGCACGAGCACTTGAACCTTCGCCAGACTGCCCTCGGAGAAATGCTCGCCAATCAAGGTGAACCCTTCACGGGAAGGCATATCTTCAGGGAAAGAGGACAACGTATCATAAGTGAATTTGATCTGGGCGGAAAAGGCTGCCGTAATCCCCAGCACGATCAGCGTCGAGATCGCGATTGTCTTTGGCCGTTTTACAATGGCTTCGCCTAACCGGATGCCAAAGCCGGGCTTGGTTCTCGGCGCAGGCAGCGGTTTGTTTTTGCGTGCGGCACGGGCAGCCTGCATTTCCGGTGTACGCGGTACAAACGGATAGAAGGAAGCACGGCCAAGAATAGCCAGTAGAGCAGGCACCAGCGTCAGACTTGCGATCATCATAACGAGGATCGACAAGCTGAAAGGAACGGCAAAGCGGTGAATCGCACCGTATTGCGCGAACAGCAGGGCGAGCAGCGATATAACAACAGTAAGACCGCTCATCGTAATCGCACCGCCTGAATTGCCGAGTGCTTTAAGCAAGGCCTGCTTCTTGTCGGACTCTTCCATCAGCACGCTGCGGAAGCGGGCGATCAGGAAGAGACAGTAATCGGTGCCTGCACCAAAGAGCAATACGGTCATAATGGATAAGCCCTGCGAATCATACGATATCCATCCTTCATCGGCCATCCAGCCCAGAATAGGGCCGGTCAGGCCATAGGCGAAGCCAACCGCAACAAGCGGGATGAGGGCAAGAATAGGCGAGCGGTAGATCAGCAGCAGAATAATCAGAACAAGCAGTGTGGTGGCGATCAGGAGCGAGACGTCCGCACCTTTGAATAAGGAAGAGGCATCTACGCCAATACCCGCAGGTCCGGTAATCCGGCCGACCAATCCCTCATCCTCCAGAGCAGTATCAAACGGTTTGCTTGTAAAAATCGTATCGGCATCAGCCTGCAGCTGCTCCAGACTGATCTTTAGTTCATCGGAGGAAGCATTTTTATCAAACACAACGGTCTGCAGCATCGTGGTGCCATCCTCCGATACCATTGCCTTCAGAGCAGGCAGCGGCATCTCATGAAGCGGCGGCAGCTCCGTCTGCAGGGGAAGAGGATCAGCGGCAAGCTTCTTGGATAAGGCTTGAATCTGGGCGATATCCTCATCCGACAGGCCTCCGGTCCGGTGCCAGGCGATAATAGCCGGAATGCCGTTATGATCATTTAACGCATCCGCTTGAACGGATGGGGCGCTGTTCTTGAGATTAGCCGCCGCGTCATCCTTATAATCATTTGACGAAGGAAGGAGGACGCTGGCGAGACCAACGATCATAATCCATGCCACCAGCGTAATCCATCGTCCCCGTTTGCCGCTGACGGCATTTGCTATACGTGCTAAACCATTCATGTTATCCCATCTCCCTGATTTCCATTATGAACTTCTCGTCTGCCTTCCTCTGAGGCCATTCCGAACAATAAAATATCGACGGTCCGGGCCGCCATGATCTCGGCAGGCACGGGGGTGGCATTGGGCAGAGGGCTGCGGCTGCCTCCCGGCTTACGCTGAATCACGCTAAGCAAGAAAAAGGCGGACGGAACAGGATCAAGTATTCCGCTTTGGAGGCTGCCATTCTTCTGTCCTTCCGCGAACAAGGCGGCAATCGGCAACAGATAGCTTTCCTGCCACCATCTCGTAATGAGCTGCTGCGTTTCCGGCCGAAGCTCATGCCGGATATCTCTTTCCATCTGACTGAGGTCATCGGGCATATACAGCAGGATATAAGCAACAAGCTTAATTAATCTCTCCCGCACCGTCCCGTGGCTCGAGATTATCTCGTTCATAGCTGTCCTTGTCTGCTCCGTAACCGTTCGCAGCACTTCGGTATAAAGGGCTTCTTTGTCCGCAAAATAATGATACATCGCCGGTTGCGTCAAGCCGCAGGCCTCGGCGATCTGACGTGTCGTAACCGACCGGTAACCATGCTCCATAAACAGATCATGAGCGGTATTAATAATCATGGAGCGGGTTGCTTCATCAAGCGGCTGTTTCTTTCTGCGTCCCATAGATGATTCCTTTCTGTCATAAATGCTTTGCCAACTAATTTATCATTTGATAAATTTAAGTCGATGGATTGATTTTATCAAGTGATAAATTAAAAAACAATAAAATTATAGATAAGTTCGTTAATAAGCCTTATTTGTTTGGTAAGGAAGCGAGAGGGGAGGGCGTGAGCGCAGATGAATGGATACAAGCAGAACGCATGCGGGTAAACGCAAAAAGACAGTCCCATAAGCCAATGGCTAGTGGGACTGTCTCCTATGCGGGGCTAATTAGAAATCGAAGTTGTCCGGATCTGGACCTACTCGGTTGTCTTCGTTCAGGGCATCGATTTGAGCCATCTCATCAGCCGACAGCTCGAAATCAAATACGTTGCCGTTCTCGATAATACGGGACTCCTTGATTGATTTCGGAATCGTAATAACGCCGTTTTGCAGATCCCAGCGCAGAATGACTTGAGCGACCGACTTGCCGTGTTTGGACGCAATCCCGCTCAATACCGGATGATCCAGCAGTTGACCCTGCATAAGCGGGGACCAGGCCTCGAGCTGAATGTTATGTTCACGCGTGAAGGCGCGAAGCTCATGCTGGGCAAGCAGCGGATGGTATTCCACCTGGTCGACCATCGGTACAATCTCCGCATCCTTCATTAAATCCTGCAGATGATGAACATGGAAGTTGCTTACGCCAATGGCTTTGACACGGCCTTGTTTGTAAAGAGTCTCCAGCGCACGCCAAGCATCCTTGTATTTGCCTTCTACCGGCCAGTGGATGAGGTACAGATCCAGATATTCAAGACCAAGCTTGTTCAGGCTGGTCTGGAAAGCCGTGAGAGTCGATTCATAGCCAAGATCGGCATTCCACACCTTTGATGTAATGAACAATTCTTCTCTTGCCACGCCATGCTCGGCGATTGCTTCGCGGATGCCTTGTCCGACGCCGGCTTCATTATCATAGATGGCTGCTGTATCGATGCTGCGGTAGCCGTTCTTGATTGCGTCTTTGACAGAATGAACAACGACACTGCCATCCTCTACTTTAAATACGCCAAGGCCAAGCCAAGGCATGGCTACACCGTTTTGAAGTACTACTCTATCGTTTAAATGTTGTGCGGTTGTCATTAGAAAATCCTCCTAAAATGAATTGTCCCCCAAGTGGCCATGTTCAGGCCGCTTGTGATGATTTTTACTATAATCCCCGCTTAGGAAGCGGAAGCTTGTGGCTGAAGCTGATTTACCTTTTCCTTCTTCTCCATCGAACGGCTCCACGCCGTCAGAATAACAGCGCCAAGCACCATAATGGCGCCAATCCATGGGGTATGGATCAGACCAAGCTCATCGGTAATCATACCGCCAATATAAGCACCAATGGCGATGCCGGCGTTAAAAGCCGAGATATTCAGAGCAGAGACGACATCAATAGATTTGGGCATGTACCGTTCCGCGAGCAGAACGACATACATTTGAAGACCAGGAACATTCATGAAAGCCAGAAGACCCATCAATGTTATCGTTACTAATGCAGCCGCGGCATACGGAGCAGTGAAGGTTAGCACCAGCAGAATTACTGCTTGCAGGATGAACATCACAAGCAGCGCAGACAACGGTCTCTTGTTCGCTGCTTTACCGCCGATTAGATTGCCAATCGCAATTGCAATACCATACAGAACCAGAATACCCGCAATCGTACTCTCCTTAAACCCGGTAATATCATGGAGCAGCGGAGACAGGTAGGTGAAGACAACGAAGGTGCCGCCGTACCCGAGCATCGTAATGGCAAAAGCAAGCAGCAGCCGGCCATTCTTCAGCACCTTGAACGGCTCGCTTAGCTTTGTTCGGTTACCCTTGCGCAGCGTATTTGGTACGAGAATCATATTTGCAATTAAGGCGATTACGCCAATTACAGCAATGGCAATAAAGGCGGCTCGCCAACCGGCATGCTGCCCCAGCAGTGTGCCAAGCGGTACCCCGGTAACGGTAGCGACCGTCAGACCCGAGAACATCATCGCAATAGCGCTTGCCCGGCGGTCCTCCGAGACAAGCTCGGCGGCAATGGTAGATCCGATGGACATAAACACGCCATGCGAGAAGGAAGCGATGACGCGGGCAATGAGCAGCATGGCAATACTGCTCGATATAGCCGCGAGGCCGTTGCCCAGGATAAAGATGACCATAATAGCGATAAGCAGCGTCTTGCGCGGCATTCTTGAGGTAAGAGCGGTAAGAAGCGGCGCCCCTACGGTAACGCCTACTGCATATAAAGTAACGGATAAACCCGCTGTTGTAACGGATACATCCAGATCTTCCGAGATTAAAGGCAAGAGCCCAACGCTGATGAACTCTGTCGTTCCGATAGCAAAAGAGCTGATCGCAAGCGCCAGCAGCGCTAGTGCTGTACGACTTTTTGCTGTAACCATGCTTGCACTCCCCATCTTTCATAATGTTGTGTTGACCGATCGGTAAGTGCTATTATGGAGGCAACGAGTCAATTTGACTAGTACGCACTATTTTGTAATATAGATACTTAAAAGTAATATAGGCACCAAAAAGTAACTATGGAACAGGAGAAGAGACAATGGGAGCGAAAAAATACAACATCTCCGTAGAAGCAACACTTGAAGTCATTGGCGGCAAGTGGAAATGCGTGATTTTATGCCATCTGACGCATGGCAAGAAAAGAACAAGCGACTTCAAGCGGCTGATGCCCTCCATTACGCAAAAGATGCTGACCCAGCAATTAAGAGAGCTGGAGGAGGACGGTATCGTGAACCGGATTGTCTATAATCAGGTACCGCCAAAGGTTGAATACGAGCTTACGCCATATGGGGATAGTCTTCGCCCGATTCTTGATTCCTTATGCAATTGGGGCGAGCGCCATATTATTAAGGAATACGGCAGCAAAGCGGCGATGCTGGAAGATAACGTGCTTAATAATTTAAATGATTAATAAAGAAAGGACGAAGCAGCCGTATGTTCATAGCAGGCGCGTTGTCCTTTCTTGCGTTGTCAGCAGAAACAATCGGGAGCATTAGGCTTTGTTGCTGGTGCGGTGCCGTTTGCCGGGGGCTCTGCCTGTTCCTTGAAGCTGTTGAAGGCATGTGTTGCATGGCTTAATATCGCTCCGGCCCTCGTAGATGCGGCAACAAGTACAGCCTCCATCATTTCCTCTGCAGTGCCGCCATGTGCCTTGAATTTGACTGTGTGGACATCGATGCAATACGGACAGCCGGTCACATGCGCGACAGCAAGTGCGATCAGCTCTTTCGTTTTTACCGGGATATGCCCGCTGCCCCCATAGACGGTTTGTTCAAACTGCAGATAAGCTGCGGCAGCCGACGGGGCGAGCTTCATCGGCTTGGGAATATGTTCCAGATTCGAACGGTCATAATAAGCGGTCATTGTTCATCTCCTCCAATGCTATAAGTCAATACTTCACCATTGATTGTAGAGGGAAATGAACCTGGGGTCTGTGACTTAGTAACTGAGTTTTAAAATTCGCTGCAGCTCATCTCTGTTCAAGATGGTGACTTGCTTCCGTCCTAGCACGAGCGCACCTTTGTCTGCAAAATCCTTCAGTGTTCGGCTAATGACTTCCCTTGCCGTTCCAAGCTCGGCCGCCAGCTGTTCATGAGTGACATACAGCGTGCTGCCAGAGGAAGAAGCGCATATTAAGAGATGGTCGGCCAGACGAGAAGGAATCGAACGAAAAGCGATATTCTCAATTACCTGGGTAACACTGGTTATCCGCTGCATGATCTGGCGGTATATCCATTGCCTGAGCATTTCATATTCATTCATCCAACTGCGGAATACGGGGGCGGGAATCAACAGAACCTGAGACTCCGTTTCAATACCGGCAGAAGCCTCATAGGGGATTTGGCCAAGCAGACTGGCCATCATTAAAGCGCAGCTCTCACCGGGGCCGATGCGGTAGAGTGTCACTTCTTTGCCGGACAGCCCCAGCTTATAAATGCGAATAGGTCCATCTAAGATAAACATGGCATGCTCGAGCAGACGGCCTTCCCGGACAACATGCGGCGTAGAGGGGGAAACAGTAACGATCTGGGCGCTTCTCCAGCATTCCCGCGGTACGCAGGACAAGGCTGGAAACAGCGTGATGATGCCGGAAAGCTGAGAATTATGAATCATGACAGGAAGGACTCCTTTACATGTCTTTTCTTATCTTCTTCGTGCTCCCTCCTTGAACTCCTACTTGTTGAAAAAGGAAAAGAGGGCCTTCCGTTACATGCGGATAGCAGACCGTCCTATTGCTGCATGATACTCCCCACATTGCGAGCGCCAATGTTGAGATAGGGATCGATTTGACGCTGGCAGTATAAGAGCAGTACAATCAAACTACTAATTTAGTAATTTAGTAATCAATTAATGCTCATAAATCTAAACGTCATTAATGGAGGAATAGAATATGAAAATCCCAACAACGTTAAAGCATAAACCGGTTATTATCTCTGAAAATTACGAGCAGGTAGACGGAAGGTATGCGGAACATACGGATGCGAAGGGCTTGTCCCTCGGCCTGGCCCAATGGAATGATAGAGGCAAGGTTGAAATCTCAGCGAAGGTATGGCGTTATACAGGGGAGAAATGGTCACGTCAATCCGAAGAATTACCGCTTCACCGTGTGCTGGATCTTGCGATTCTGGTGGCCCGGTCGATGCAGCATTTCCGCGAGGAATCTTACCGGTACGACAATCTGTACGATCCGGAGCAGCCGGTCATTGACCGCATTGGTCTGCAAGGGGATGCGATGACGGTTGCCGTATGTACGGACAATGAGAAGATCAATCAGGATATCAAGCTGTTCAGCCAAGCGCTGAGCGATGACGATGAACTGAACGGGGAGCGTCTTCGCACCTTATCCTCTATTTTGAAGGAGCTTGGCTATTAAGATAAGCGTATAGACAGACTCAGCCCTCCATTGCGGCTGGGTCTTTTGTTGTTCCAATGTTACAATAAAGGGCATAGCAAGAGAGGAGCGGCAGCAACCGGGTATGACACAAGAGCAGAACTTGGAGAAAAAAGGCGTCTTTTTCGATGTAGACGATACGTTGTACGATCATTTATCCCCTTTCCGCCAAGCCGTAATTGCCATTGTTGGAGAGAGGGAAGGTTTCCCTTATGAAGAGGCTTATCACCGGATGCGTTATTATAGCGACAGTCTGTCGCTGGAGATGGGCGGCGCAGGCGTCATGGAGAGCGGTTCGAGTACGGAGCTGATGCGCCGCAGGAGATTCGAGCTGTCCCTTGCGGAATTTGGCATCACGCTTAGCGAGGAGCAGGCTGCGGCTATGCAGGCCGCTTATATCGGCTGCCAGTTCAATATTACGATGTTCGAGGGAGCTAAAGAGCTGATTGAGCGGTTGGTGAAAGCCGGTTATGTAGTGGGCTTACTGACCAATGGCGCAGAGAGCCATCAGCTCCGCAAAATCCGGGCGATGGAGCTCGATCATCTGATCCCGCCTGAGCGGCAGTTCATTTCAGGCAGAGTTGGATGGGACAAGCCGGATATCCGAGTATTTAGGCATGTGAATGAAGCAACCGGAACCAAGCCGGAAAACAGCATTTATATCGGCGACTCGTGGCGTAATGATGTGATTGGCGCACTGGAGGCCGGCTGGTCGGTCATCTGGTTCAATCATCGAGGGGCAAGTCCGGAATCGGAGGAGCATACCCCAAGCCATACGGCGGCAAGCTATGTGGAGTTAGCCCAGCTGCTCCTGTAATAGAAGAAGACCCGGATCGGAGGTTCCGGGTCTTCTTCTCTGTTAAGCCACCTTGACTTTTAGCAATACCTTTTCACGGTTTTGTGAAGCTCGGCTTGAGTGAAGCGCTGCGAAGCGAGCGGAACACCGTCCGCATCTTTGCCCCAGACGGAGACAAGTACCTTTTTGCTGAATGTAGTGATTTGAATTTCGTACTGGAAGAGATCGGCTACATCCAGTTCAGCAAAACCGGAAGCAAGGGCAGCCAGACTTAATGTGGTTCGGGTCACAAGCGTTTTGGTCCCGTTCAGACGATACAATCTGATGATAACCTTTGCTCGGTGGCAGCGGCTGTTATTTAGAGCTTTTACAAAAACCGTTTGGGCAACGCCTGGCTGTCCGGCACCAAATGAGTTTTCAACAGGGCCGGTGGAATAAACATAATAATAAGCCATCCTGTCATCACAATCTTTCTTCATGGAATTGGATAGTACTCCTCTCCCGCAGCTGCTTTGGGATTTGCGGCCAGCCCTGCACAACCCCCGTTACAGGCATGGGAATGAAATCTACTATGCTATTAATTTATGTAGAGCGCTGGAGAAGGTACTAGATTCAAGACTACGAATTCAGTAATAGAGGAAAAAGCCCGGCCCGGATTTCAGGGGCAGGAGCATGATTGTAATTTTCCAGATGCTGTGTTATAGTCGCCGCAGTTCTGGAAGAAGAAAGGGGTCAGTCATGGATAGGAATAGACCTAAGCTTGTCGTGATCGGCAGCTTGAATATGGATATTGTGGTAGAGACCAATGCTTACCCGCAGGTAGGGGAGACTATTACTGGCCAGCGTGTGCGCTTTATTCCGGGCGGCAAAGGGGCGAATCAGGCGGTGGCCGGGGCGCGTCTAGGCGCTGACACGGCTATGATTGGCGCGGTTGGAGACGATGCGTTTGGCGAGGAGCTGCTCGCAAGCCTTCAGAAGGATGGCGTAGATATAACCGGCGTTAAGCGGGTAGAGGAAACAGCCTCAGGGATTGCCTCGATCTATGTCGCGGAAGGGGACAACAGCATTGTTGTCGTTCCGGGGGCGAATGCTCTTGTCGGGCCGGGGGATATTGACCGCTGGGAAGAGAAGCTGAAGGAAGCCGATATTGTGCTGCTGCAGCTCGAGATTCCGGTAGAGACGGTGCTGTACGCTGCCCGTAAAGCGAAATCGCTGGGCAAGCTGGTTGTCCTTAACCCCGCCCCTGCGCAGCAGCTGCCGGAGGAGCTGTTCGGGCTGGTTGATTATTTTACGCCGAATCGGACGGAGCTGAGCGGCTATACGGGGATAAGTGCGGACGTCGATTCGCTGGAGCCGGCAATTCGCCGGATGATGGAGATGGGTGCCGTACATGTGGTGACAACGTTAGGCGCCGCCGGCTCTGCTTATTTGGATGAGGAAGGCCGGCTTGTACGGGTCGCCGGCTGCAGCATGCCGGTTGTAGATACGACGGGGGCAGGCGACTGCTACAATGCCGCATTGGCCGTGGCGCTTGCTTCCGGACGGGCCTTGCGCGATGCGGTTGATTATGCGTCGATGGCCTCCGCGCTGGCGGTTACCAAATTTGGCGCCCAGACCGGTATGCCGACGGAAGAAGAAGTAGCGCGGTTCGCGAAGGAGCAAGGGAAGGAATTCGCCGGTTAGGGATATGGCGTCATAATTGCGGAATAATACCTGTGATGCCATCCCAAGGAGGAGTAACTTCATAGGTATGAAAAGATTTGGATACGCGGTCATTGGTGCCGCTGTCACAGCGATGTTATGCGGCTTCAGCGCCCCCGAAGCGACCAAGAACAGAGCCTATTACGAAAGCCGCGGCGAGATTATATGGGAGGTTCCAGGCGAGAGCAAGAGAATCGCGCTGACCTTTGATGACGGACCTTACCCGGAAACAACGGAGCCGATCCTGGATCTGCTGAAGGAATATCATGCGAAGGCGACTTTTTTCGTTGTTGGCACCAGGGTGGAGCGTTTCCCGGAGACGATCAAACGGGAAGTTGCAGAAGGGCATGAGGTAGCGAACCATACGTTTAACCATTACTTCCTGCAGAAAAAAACGACCGAGATGGTGCAAAACGAGATCGTCAGGACCGAAGAGGCTTTAGAGCAGGTGACCGGCAAGAAGCCCTTATTGTTCCGCCCGCCGGGCGGCTTTTATAATGAGCAGATGATTGCGATTGCCAAGAAATACGGCTATACCACCGTCTTATGGTCCTGGCATCAGGATACGAATGACTGGCGCAGCCCCGGCGTGCAAAAGATTGTGAACAAGGTGCTGAACAATACCCGCAACGGAGATATTATTCTGCTCCATGATTATGTGCCGCGCTCCATGCAGACGGTTGAAGCGTTGAAGCTGATCCTGCCGGAGCTCCAGAAGAGGGGCTACGAGATGGTAACGGTCTCGGATTTGATCCATAACCGCGACAGTGTATTAAATCCATATTGAGGTAGAAAGTTGAGAAGGGAAAGGCGAGGCGAATGTCGAACCTTTCTCTTATAACACGTTTTGTCCCCACAAGGCAGTCAAAGCCGTTTCAGCTAGTTCTTGCTCGAACCCTTCCCCTCTTGGCGGAATAGTTTGAACGGGAAGCCATATAATGTTGTAAGCGCTATCAATTTGATGGGGATGCCAAATACACTTCGAAAAGGTGGTATTGCGATGGGAACTCGTCTTTGGTGGGAACAGGCGGTCAGACAGCGTTTTCCGCATATTCGATATGTCACCATTCGCAGCTGTGGTCATCATAAGGCGACGATCTATGCATGGGACGACCAGCTTATGTTGTCTGAGGCAGATGCGGCCAAGCTGCATCGTTATGCAACGGAGTGGATGTCACCGGATATTTGTGTATCGGTGAAGCCTTACAATGAAGCGGCTGCAGATCAGGTATCCTCCGAATCGCCGGATGAGGAGCTGACAAGAACAGCGCTTAGGGGAAGACTGGACCAGTCGGCCGTGTTCGCGGTGCTGAACAATCTGTTTGCCGGCGTTGTAGTCTCCTTCAACCGGTATGATGTGCGTACAGGTACAGTCCATTTGGCCGCTTACAGCCACTCCCCCTTCACAGATACGGCCAAGAGCAAAATCCGCCATTACGCCGAAGAACTGATGCCGGTTGGTTCAACGGTGAACGTCACGTATTACGGTTAATTTTCTTACAAGCATAGGGCCAGCTGCTGGTCCTTTTTTTTGTCTTATAAGCATTTATAAATTTTTTGTTATAAACATGACTTGGAATTCACTGGATTGCAACGCGCTTCGCCAAGGACGGGGCTGCCCGTTTCTGAGCTGCTTTCGCCCCAAGTGGGCTGATTCCGTTGGATGGAATCCATTATAAGGATAGTTACTGGGGTTAGCG